>Ga0307978_1003473_pt1 | contig 10725 bp, 13 predicted proteins | sample OrgLakmetage1056_FD_203151 | JGI IMG/M metagenome (GOLD analysis project Ga0307978, IMG submission 203151) | Saline water microbial communities from Organic Lake, Antarctica - #1056 | ecosystem: Environmental > Aquatic > Non-marine Saline and Alkaline > Saline | place: Antarctica: Organic Lake...
CCCGTGAATATAATCCTCTATACTTTCTTTTCCAGATTTAATTGCATGTGCTCCTATATGGGTATTCCAACAGCATCCAGGACATCCATTAAGAACAGCCTTTCTCATTTCTTCTTTAAAATATTCCCAATTTTCATAAATTTCTAAAACACTGAAAGGTTGAATTCTTTGTGGTTGAAAATCATCACAAGGATAAACTGAGCCGTCACAATCAACTGTTACCCAAGAAGGAAACTCTTTATAAGTGGCACAATTCCAATTATATTTTCGGAGGATACTATATCCATTTTCTTTTAATTTTTTTAGGTATTCTGAATTAGTATGTACCAAACATCCTTCTTGTTTTAAATCATTTACATAATCCAAAACAGTATAAAGTTTATTACAATCTTCTTCGGTCAAAAAAGCATATTTAGGGTCATAACCTTTTGTTTTACTGCCTTCTTGAAATCTATCATGATGATACAAATCATAAAATGTCCAAATACCTAATCTGGACATTTTATGCACCATATCGGGCAAAGACATAAAATTCTCTTTTGTTACTGTTGCTATTGCGGCCACATCCCGTACATTATTTCCTAAATTTTTGAACCAAGTCAACAAATTAACTGCTTTATCAGACTTAATTGAACTTGATTTATCAAGAGGGATTGGATCACAAGACATGGAAAGACTTCTTGCTCCAGCGTTATATAAACGGAGCAATTTGCTTTTTGTATTTGGGACTGTCCCATTTGTTATAATCGTAGTGTCAATTCCGATTGATTCAGCATAAGGAACAACTTCTAATAGTTTATCAAATTCAAGCAATGGTTCTGCTCCATATACCGCTATGAATTGGCAGTCCAACTTTTTAAGTTGATCCATTCCAAGTTTCCAACTTTCTATTGAAAGAATATTTTCTTTCCCATTAGCCATATTACAATAAGAACAATTGAGATTACACTTCCGTGAAAATAAAATCTCAGCTTTCACAATTTCCATTCTTATCTCCTTCGTAGTTCTGCAAGGTGCATCAATGAAAAGAACTCTGATCTTGTTGATTCATTTTCTTTGAAGGACCCCGTCATGGAACTTACTTCAAAAGAACCAATGGATTTAACTCCACGGACTCGCATACAGTCATGAATCCCGGATACTACAACCGCAACTCCCAAAGGTTTTAGTTCTTTGTTTATAGTATCCGAAATTTCATCAGTTAAATCTTCTTGAAGGATAGCTCTGGCGGCTAATATTCTGGATACTCTTTCCAATTTTGAAGCACCTACAACACTACCTGTATCCGATGGTATATAGGCAACTGTTAAATTGTAAGACACAGGAAGCATGTGATGTGGGCACATACTATGAGCTATAATATTTGGAGCAAATATCATCTTTGAAGTATTTTTGGAAGGAAAAGTAGATTTAAAACATTTCTTGATTTCTTGATTTCGGATTTCTGAATTTTCATATTGTAAAATTTCGCCATATGACCTTGCAACTCTTTCAGGGGTACCTATAAAGTTTGGATCCACATGCCAATTTAATCCATAAATAGCTGTTAAAAGATCTTCGGTTGCTCTTACGATTTCTTTATTATTCATAATCTCCCCTTTAAAAAGCCCGGAGAAAGAATCCCCGGGCTTAGATATAGAACATAATACTGTATTATTTTATTTTATTTTATTTTATTTTATTTTATATATTGTCTTCCTTTATTTGAACATGTGTTTTCAAAGGTTCTTTTTCATTTTCTTTAACAAGAAGGGTAAGACCTTTCTTTTTTAAAACAGTAATATGTCCTTTTATTCGATGAAGTTTAACTTCCACTTCATCCATCAATTCTTGATATGTTCCTCCTTTACAAAGAAGTTCATCAAGATGACCAGATTTTGCAGAAGCAATATGGCCGTAGCATGATCGAGGTTTATTGGGTGGAGTTTTCTTCTCCTTTGGAGTTTTCTTCTCCTTTGGAGTTTTCTTCTCCTTTGGAGTTTTCTTCTCTTCGGTTTCTTCGGTTTCTTCGGTTTCTTCGGTTTCTTTGGTTTCTTCGGTTTCTTTTCTTCCTTCGGTTTCTTCGGTTTCTTTTCTTCCTTCGGTTTCTTTGGTTTCTTCGGTTTCTTCGGTTTCACTGGTATTTCCATCACCAAAAGATTCATTATAAAAAGCGATAATTGCCGGATCAATTTCAGAATCCAATTTTGCATCAGCAATACTATCAACTGCATCCCCGAAAGTATTCAAGAGGGTTTCCATCTTTACACCGACAACCTTGATTTTTGTTAATTTTGCTTTTTCAATAAGGCCAGACTCATTCAATAGTTTAATAGCGTTTTTCAATTCTTTTGCATTAATTTTGGACATTTTAATTCTCCTTTATTTCATTTCCAAATATTTATGTATTTGGACGTTAATGATTGTATTAGGCAATGAGTTTTCAATCAAGGTATCAAATATTTCTTTAGCCGATATTTCACCATATAATGGTGAATATGCAAAATTACAAAGGCAACCAGAAGTTTGAATTGCTTGTTGTACTTTTTGGGCCGATACAATATCTTGTATATTTCCAATAACAAATTTTACAAAATCAGTTCTTTTCAAACGGTAAAAATATGGTGGTATTTCATTTTCCATCATAAATAATTTATAATCAGCCACCAAAGCTACTTCACCTATTAAATCGGTGAAGTTGTACGTACCATTTGTTTCAATCCAACAATTAGGGAAATTTTCTATTAAAACTTTACAAACATCCGCTTGAATTAATGGTTCTCCACCAGTTATACAAAGTTTCCCTGTTTTTTGATATTTTAAATTAACATCAACCAATAAATTTTGTATAGTGTATTCCGTATGTTCTGGACCCATACTTTCTGGTGTGTCACAATATGGGCATTTCAAATTGCACCGAGCAAGTCTAACAAATGTTGTCAGACATCCTTGATACCAAGGATTTACTTCACCAGATATGGAATTAAATATCTCAGTAATATTGGCTTTCATCTTTAAATCCTTCATTTAGTAACCTCTTTTTGCAATTTGGGCATTCTTGTAAATTCCCATATCGTGGTGACCATTCATAATAACATTTAGGACATTTAATTATTGGTAAAATAATTTCTTTTTTAATCCCACCGTTCCAATCAGTTGATCTGCAAGATGGGCAATTTAGTATTTCTCCATTTTTTCTTGGAAACCAAACATATCTGCACATTTTACACCGTAATTTTGGAAGGCGATATCTCACTGTTTCTATTTCTACACCTTTCATTTCATCTCCACCTCCTCAGAGTAATTCTTTTAAAAATTGAAATTGAAATCTTTTTCTTTCAGTATGTTTCTTTATAACACTAAAAGAAAAACCCTGTCAAGTTAAAAGACAGGGCTTTCAATGTTATTTTCTGTATATTTTTCAAAAAATAAAGCTTTAGAAAATTGAATTAATTTTACTTCTCTTTCTTGATACATAGAAAAGGCTATTTCTATATCTTTTCCCCATCGAGCATATAAATCTTCGGATGGTTCAATGGTAACTATTTTTGTAATTCCAGATTGAATTATTATTCCAGCACATCGGGAACATGGAGCCATAGGCCATACATACATGGTACAACCTGTTAAATCCCTTTTAGCAAATAATATGGCGTTTTGTTCGGCATGAATAATTTTTGCCAATTTAATATCTCTATTTTCCATGCCATCATCACAACAACCTTTTGGATATCCATTATAACCAAAAGAAACCACCCTATGATTTTGATCCAATATTAAAGCTCCTACTTTAGTACTTGGATCTTTTGACCAGTAAGATATTTCTCTTGATAAAGAAAGACCTCTTATTTCCCATTTATTCATTTATTTTGTCCTCCAATTCTATTTATTATTTTCTGCCTATAAATACAGACAACATATCCTCTTTGGTTATAGTTGCTTTACTATCTTTAGATTCCCATAAATGAATTTTATGAATACCTTTTAATAGTCCATCAAACATCAATCTTTCCCAAATCCAGACAAGGATATTTTCTGCTGTTGGATTATAAATAATTTCATTTAAAGTATTATGATCCAGGATTGAAATAATATGTGTATTTACAATAGATTTTAAATCAGAAAAATCCATCACCATTCCTGTTTTATGATCAATTCTTTTCCTTATTTCAACTCTTATTTTCCATTCATGTCCATGAAGATATTGGCACATTCCTTTATGATTTGGTAATTGGTGTGCCGCCGCAAAAAAGAAATCTTTTCCAATGGTACAATACATTTGTTTAACTTGAGAATAATGATTAGACATATGACAAGGTACACACAAAGGTTCAAGATTAGAAGGCAAAAAGTTATTGTGATCTTCATCAATATGATGGACATTGATTTTATTGTTTGTTGATCCACACCTTGCACACACATCAATGTTTTGAAATTCTTTTAAAAAGGAATTAAAATATCGTAATCCTTTATGCTCAATTGTATGAGCCTTAGGATCATATCTTGGACTTAGCGGTCCCAATATTCCAAGCATACCATTTATTCTATCATCATACCTACCTTCTTCCCATCTATCTTTAACTGATTGGGCTATTTTTTCTTTTACCCCTTCATTATGAACAAGATTGCCTTGTCCTTGTCTCTTTTTACCTGCTACTTTCCTTGTATTAAAACCCAATTCTTTTGCTCTACTTCTTATTTTATTTGCAATGACTACCGGGGTTAAAGAAGGTAAAAGTTTTTGTAATTTTTCGTTAATCTCTATCGACATATGTTTCGGAAGTAACCTATCTATTTTTGTATTTATTTCTTTATCCAATTTATTTAAAAATTCTAAGTGTACTGCATCTCCTTTATTTGAACAATGGGAAAACATACTATTTAAGTTTTCTCTTCTGCATAATGGACAAGTATATGTTTTGGTTTCTTTGGAATAAGAATCTGTCAGTTGGTGTGCTGTTTCAAAACGAATTATTTTTGTTACCGAAGTTTTCATTTTTTCCTCCATTTAATAGCATTATGAATATCCTTGGATTTAACAGAACACTTTGCCCAGGAGTTAATAGTACCACCGCAAATACAAAAATCCCCGTCATGATCTAAAGTGTCTCCTTCCAGGTCTTCTAAATAATAAGATTCAAACCCCGTTGGTCCACCAATAAATTTCAAAATGTCTTTTCCATTCACCTTTATAAAAACAATTTCAAGATCTTTTGTATAAACCGGTGAAATAGTTTTGTCAATATATTTTCCTTCTTTTTCACTCCATCTACCTTTTTCATACGTCCACCAAGATTTAACTTTTATTCTATTCATTCTTATCTCCGTTGAATATGTTCTTTTACATACAAGTAAGCTGGACTTTAAGTTAATTTCATATTAGAATCCTCTATCATCGCCATTTAATAAAACCATCCATGTAGATTTGACCTCTTGCAAGGTCATTAAAAGTAACACACTGTAAACCAGGAACAAATTTGCCGTATCGTAAAGCAATTGTTTCTATTCTTTGGACTTGCCAATTATGATCTATTTGCCATTTATCTGCTTGATCAAAATTAACTTCATTAATAGCAAAAATTCCATCAATTGTCATAATCTTAGAAAAATCTTCTGCTACATCATCAACATCTAACCTATTCTTTTTTGCACTACCTCGGTTGCCTTGACTTGCAGTTACTACAATTGCATTTCTGGTTTTTGCCATTCTGGATAATTGTTGCCAGTTATCCCCGACCCTATGTCGTTTTTCTCCTAATTTAACATCCTCTTTTAAGATATCAGCATAATCAATAACAATTAGATCCGCAATGAATTTTTCATGCAATGCCAATTCTTCTAAAGCTTTTTCTAAATCAGCAACAGTTGCCGAGGTTATTGGAAAAGAAATTATCCGGACTCTATTTTCTCCGATGTGTTCATCCAATTGTCTTTGAGTGTCTTTTGCTTCTTTTAAAGATAACCTAGGTATTTTTTCTTGTATCATCCAATAAGAAGGAACAAAAAGATTATCATCTAAACCTTTACAATGAGTACATGGTTTATGTTCTGGATGATCTACCCAAGAATCCCGTAAATTACCAGTGAACACACAAGTTCCTGGACTTTTACATTCTGGTATTTGGCATTTATTTTTTTGGTTATGAATACAATCAAGAACCGGTATATTAAAAGTGTCTACTTTTTTATTCATGATACTTTTACCAGTAATTTTTTCTTTCCATCTTTGATCCAATTCTGTAGCATTCATTTCTAAGGAAAAAACAACTGTATTTAATCCATCAAATGCTCCTTGATATGCCCATTCTAATAACCAAAAACTATTATGGACAATAAAATTATCCGCTAAATAATTATGGTTATCTTTAACCTCTAAATCATACATTGGAATCATGGCTGTCTTTTCAATGGAAATAATCCTATCCCAAAGAATATCATTATTTAGGTACGGATGATCTTTACCTGCCATATCTTCAAAATTAGTCCTTGAAGTGTTTTTATTGTTATTGAACCTTTCATTAAAAGTCCAATTATTAAATCCTATTCCTTTTTTACGTTGATCATCCCCAAATTCTTTAACAAATTCTGCTGGAATTATATCAAGGTAATCTCTTTTTGCAATTAAATCAGAACAGTAATTTAAACCTTTTCTTTGTTTGTGACCAATAAAACCAATTTCCTCCATATATTTTTTAACGTTTCTACCAGAAGCAAATGATAGTGAATAGTAATTAACCTTATTCACCTTTTTACATTTCAATTTAGAAAAAATACCAAATTTGTAAAGGCAAGAACAAATCTGTTGGATTAAAAGTTTACTTTTGGAGCTGTATTCAACAGCAATATTATTGCGTTCCTTGTAAATACTACCATCACATGTAAATAATGTTTTCAAAAATATTCGTAAAGATTCTTTGGAAGATTGCATAATATAATCCGGAATAAACTTATCTCCAGATAGTTTACCACGCAAACCGATATTTTGTAAAAGAGTATCTATATCACCATTCAAAAATATTTTAGATACTTTACTGGTGACAGAGTACTTATCCCCAAAAAAGTCAACACAACGGACAAAATCATTCATTATTTCTTTATCCAATTTAGTAAATGAAATATTGTGTTTTAAATGACCATCAGCAATTAAATAGGCAATTAATTGCAATTCTTCCGGTTGTATATTTTCTCCTTCTTCTGAATCAATATTTTTACAAACGGAAACTAAATCTCCTACTTTCAGTTCTTCAAGTTTCTTCCAACCTGAAGGAGTGTAAAATTTATGATCTTTAGCAATCTCAGTGCTCCTTCTTGATTTTGTGGTAAGTAAATAACCTTGTTTTACTCCGCTATACATCCAATCTATAACTTCTCCAGGAATAATTTTATTATCGTCATCTTTACAAAAAACATCTTTAATCTTTTCCTCAACAACTTGTTTTAAAGGTATTAATCTGCCATCAGCAAGGTGGATAAGAGAGTCACCACTTATGCATTTACCACGTTTTGCAGGACCAAACATTGCATAAAACCGACCACGTTCTATATTTGGCATGTATTGACCCAAAGCACCAGAAAATCTCATTGCTGGATATTTTATTTCTCCCCACCAGGAATTCAATAGTTCATTATCTGATAAAGATTTCCAAGTAGTTACTTGGTCAAAAATTTCTTTAGATGTTCCATTAAAAATATCTTTGGCTTTTTCAACTTCACCTTTTTTTAATTCTCGTTCAATTAATTTTATTTTGTACCTGTAAGCATTACCTTCCAAATATCTTAATGCTTTTGGAATAACATATTCAGAATTAAATTCCCTTCCTTCATATTCTTTATTAATCTTTTTTAAAAAAGTTCTTACAGTTTTTGATTCATCGGCATCCAAATCTTGCTCATTCAATTGGAAAATATCCATTAATTCTTCTTGAGGAGCTGTATTTTTATTTGTAAAAAAATATTCTCTGATCCATCGAACAAGGATTTTACTTACATCAGTTTCAAAATATTCTGGAAGGGCGGCTCTTGATATTTTTTGTAAAAAAGGAGTATCAATAATCATTCCAGTGATTATTAAATCTTCTATAGAATTATCAATGGTTTCAACTCTTAACATTTAAAATATTTTCCTTTATTAAAATATAGGGAACGAACAAAAACATGTCAAATTTTGAGGTATAACACAAAGTGAAGCACTTGTACTCAGAAAAGCTAAACCTCTCTTAAATCATGCAAGGAACAACGGTAAACAATGGTTTTAAATACAAATTAGATTAATTTTTACAAGAAAATATATTTACACAGTGTATCCATGTTTTTTTCGTAAATCTTCCATCATAGTTTTAAAAAAATCTTGATTAAGAATGTTGGATGAAAAACTTTTTCCTTGTTCTTTCCAATTACGTAAGACTCCAAAAGTAAAGAAGGTCATAACATCAATTTCGTCATCAAAGTTTTTTAAGGAATCTAAATTATTTCTAAGTCGTTTAAAATGTGGCAAAGACCAAGATAAATAAATATCAAAATTATTAAAATCTTTGGAACCAAATGATTTGCAACCACTGATTAATTTCCAAGGTTCTGAAATATATTGGATACAATCTTCATTCTTTAAAGGTATATTTCTTTTTGGTTCTTCCCAACAATAAGTTAACAAGATACTGGGAAAACCACTGAACAAAGCGCCACCAAGAAAAAAATGAAGGTCCATTTTTTGTTTTAAGATTAGTGGTTTATAATCCATTCCCAATAATTGTGCTTTTAACCAAACAAGATGTTGTTCAAAATCTTGTGGTGTTTTTTTCCCAGTATGAAATTTTTTACAATCAATAAATTTAGGAGGTACAACCAATTTATGTTCAACAAGAGTCCCATTCATAAATGCTTTTAAAAGGAGACAAGTTTCCTTAAATTTTTTAGTGGTTCTTTTTTTATTTTTTATTGGTGACAATCTTCCTGTTTCAGTGGCAAGATTATCCCATAAAATAAATATTTCTTCCAATGCTTTTGTTACCGATGCTTCTTTTGGAGCAAGTGTGGTATTCTTTTGTTTTTGGTTGTAAGTTGTTTGGTTTTTTAATTTAGTTCTTAACGACCTATTCAGAACAAGTTTTGTCATTATTTTCACCTCTTGTTTATTGGAAATTTTATGATTTTTTCTTTTTCGGTTTTTGGAAAAAGAAATTATAAAAATTAAAGAATGAGTGAACGTAGTGAACGAATTTTATTTTTTATATATATTATATTATAATTATTATTTTTCTTTCTTTTGGTGCCGCTTTTCTTTCTTTTTGGTCGGAAAAACACCGATCTGCGATTTTCCCTGGTTTTGCTCCGATTTGAAAACCCTTTCGAATTATTGGTTTTATTGTTGTGGTAATTGTTGTGGTAATTGTTGTGGTAATTGTTGTGGTAATTTTCATCGGTTTAAAAACTCTCGGTTATATTTGTTAAATAGTTTTGGAGATTTTTTTCTGCTGTAGAACCAATCATGTAGGTTTTGTTTTTGAGTTCTTTGGATATTTCAAAATAAACACCTTCTTTCCAATAATTGTAAAGAACCGGTGTTGTGCATTTCCTACAACATTCTTGGAGTGTCTTGTTAGCGTGACATTCAATTGGGTATGGTAACCTATTCTTAATGTTTTTATTGGCACAAAAGAACACATCTGGTTTTCTTCGTTTTTGTAAAGTTGGTTTTTTAACCCGTCTTTTCAGTATAATTTTTTTTCTGCGTTGAAGTGTGGGTTTTTTAATTCTGCGTTGAAGTGTGGGTTTTTCTTGAACGGGAGTGATTTTGCGCTGTCTGCGAACAAGTTTGTTTTGATTTTGATTCATTTGTGCTGTTTCCCGTCGTTTTTAGTCGTCAAATTTTGAGGTACAAGATTTTCGAGTCTACTTGTATCACTTCTTTTTGTACCTCAAAATTTGAGTGCTTTTTGTTCGTTTTGCATTTACATGAAAAGAAATTCAATTCTAACAGAATTTTTAATCCTGTCAACATTAATATTAATCTCCAAAATATTCGTAAGTATCCGACGTATCATGGGTGAAATCTTCCATTAAAATTGGCCTGATAATTTCCTCATTCTGATTTGAATTATAATTTTGGTCTTCTTTTGGTGTTGTTAGAAAAACCACAATAAGTCCAACAATAAGATCAATCATGATTATCTCCTTTAATCTTCATCGACTGGTTGTAGATTGGAGAGAACAAAATCAATTGCCGTTTGTTGTTCTGTTGTCGGTGTGATTTTTTTTATCATTTTATATTCCTTTCATTGTCAGTGCCATAATTAGCTTGACTTCTATTTTATAATATATAAATTAAATAGTTTTTACAAGTAATTTCATAGGGTTAACCTGTGTATTAATTTGTAAAATGTATACGGTAAAGTTCCCATACTTTTTTATGAACATAATCAGGAAGTTTTCTTGTTTCATCCAAATATTGTGGATTACCATAAACAAAATTACTTGGTGTATATAATCTTTTGAAAAAATCTCTATTTCCCTTTTTTGTTTGAACTTTTATTTGTCCGTCAATCCATTCAATCGTAAATCTTTGATAAGCCATTTTTTTCTCCTTTTATTTAGTAAGGTAAAAGCATTTTTCCAATAATACCCGGATGCATAGGATATTTTCTGTAAAATTGTTCAGAAAAGACGGTGAAAACAAAATTATTGTCCTCACTGTTATTACATACCAAACATGCGGATTGTACTGTAAGTTTTTTACCTGCTTCTTCTTCA
>Ga0307978_1003477_pt1 | contig 10720 bp, 16 predicted proteins | sample OrgLakmetage1056_FD_203151 | JGI IMG/M metagenome (GOLD analysis project Ga0307978, IMG submission 203151) | Saline water microbial communities from Organic Lake, Antarctica - #1056 | ecosystem: Environmental > Aquatic > Non-marine Saline and Alkaline > Saline | place: Antarctica: Organic Lake...
TGGTGAGGGAGCGAGTTGAGAGAAAGGCGGGCGCAGAACGAATCGATACCGCAGACCGCATAAAATGAATAACTCGTACTTGTGCGATGTGACATTTCACATTTCACGTACCTTGAACAAGTTGAATCCCATTATTATTATTCTGCAATGTGATCGGTTGTCTTGTGCATGCCTTTCTGACTGTTTATAAACGAGTCACGGTAAGTCGTCATATAAAACGGCTGACAATACGACCAGTGTGCGCAAAGCAGACCGCCTGCACTCCCCCCGGGGCAAGAAAATCGTAGAGCGCCAGATTATCCCATGTCCAAGTGGAAGCCTCTAGCATCCACCATCCGAGACGATGCCAATCGCGACAGGCTCTCTCCGAGGTTGAGATGACAATTACGAACAAGGACTATGGCGCTGCAGATCCCGCGATGCCCTTGCCTCTTGGCGGAGCTCCCCAGCCACTTCAGGTTGGAGGGGCTGTGCTGGCGCCTCAGCTCCCTTTCGGTCCTGACCCCGGTTCCATCACTGGCGCCTCAGCTCCCTTTCGGTCCTGACCCCGGTTCCATCACTGGATGGATCCTGCAGGAAATGTTGTCAGTGTCAACTGATGAGACATTGTTGTTCTTGGAACGTAATTTTTCCCAAGGCGGAAGGTCACGATAACGCTATGCGATCGTTGACTGATGAAGTATTGAGCAACGATACGCTTGGGACTTACTTGGTGGCAAGGCAGCAATAGCTACTCCCACGGGTGAGCCTAGTATCACCGTCTTGCATTCCTTGGTTCGGTACAGTGCTGGCTTTGGTGGGTAAGCTGCGTTGCATGGACGAGTCCTTGCATCTGAAAGGCCGTTTACATTCTTGGTAAAAAAAACATGTCCATACCGAAATAGTTACACGTGTTTTAAATAAAAACACGCAGCTACGCAAGTTTTCAATGTAACTGACACGACAATACAATGCAATTTATTTCAGAACTCTTTTTATTAATTGTGTACTCTCGTACACTCAATTATGAAGTGATGTTGCAGCGTGTAAGAGACGGTTTTAATGTAAATCATCTGTTTGCTCGTGTTATTCTACATTATTTCATGTAACTCGTAATGCCACAACATTATCCTCTCTTGCAACCTTTTCCACTCTGTCGAAGTGCACGAGAAGGCGTGGTACATTTGTGTCTAATGGAGGCACCTCGGCTAAACATGGGATTTAACGAATTTAAAAGAAGCGTTGATAGCGAAGATGAAGAAAATGATGGGGACAACAAGGACATTGACGATGACAACAGCAGCAGTCGGGACAATAGCAATCAGGACGATAGTAGCAATCAGGACGATGACAGTCGGTACAATCAGGAAACAGAAAACGGTGGTGGTGATGACAGTGCTGTAGTAGACAATGGTCGGCAAAAGGAGAAAGTGAGACGATCATTTGGTGACGACAACAAGGGCTTTGGTAAAGAGAATACAGGCCGTAACGGACGACAGAGGGAATTACCAGAGATAACGCCGTCTATGACAAAGTATGCCGGGAAGACCAGTTGGAACGGAAATGCACGTAATGTAAGCATCTCATCGGCTTCAAATGGCAGGGCCTCAATTCCCGAATGAATTGGTGCCAACGGTGTTATATCCCAACCCAGTTTATCATCCTTCATTGCATTCGGAAATTTGACTAGTGCTGATGCAGAAACGATAAAGCAACTGGGAGAAGAGCTGGACGAATTAAAAAAAGGTGAAAAATCTCATGGCATGAGTGGTAAGAAGTTCTTCCAAATGGCAATGGGAAAGGCAGTCATCAGCAATTGGGCTAAGAGGACGCTGTTCCCAAAATTGAAGTTTATGCCAACGGGGGGAGGAGAGCACAAGAACGGAAACCTGTGGACGCAGGTGTTGCCCAATTGCTACAAGGCTCTTAATGTTTGGGATGATGGGGAGCGGCAAAGTTTCAGGAGTCAATTTGTACGAGGGATACAGCATGGCTTGGCGCAGAAGCCTAACAATGTGCAGCAAGACTTGAAGACTATATTCATGGGTGGGTCGTGGAATCGGAATTGATTTTTGCCACATGCTGGGCTGACTGCCGAGGAATTTTACTCACTATAATCTTTCTTTGTCTAAACAGATACATGGAAAGACAGCGAGCTTGGTCCAGCATATTTGCTTCCACCACAATGTCTGTTGGAGTTTCGAGTGCAGCCGTTGCCTTCCAGTAACGGGACGAATGAAATCCACGACCTGGTGGAAATGTACTATTGATTTGTTACCCACTTTGTTAAGGGTGCCGCTGGAAGAACAAGCTGGACCAAAAACTGCATTATAACGGAGGACTTCGGTGAGAGAGTGGACTCGGTTGACGAGGCCTTTGCGATACTCCTGTACGAGAACAATTACGACAAGTGGTGTTCTTTGGCAAAGACAGACGATGGCAGAAAAACCAAAGCAACTCCGGCTACCAAGTATACACAGCAGGGAACAATATGGACGGAAGAAGGTTACATTCGCTTTGGTGTGATTTACAGAACTGTGGTACGGAACCGAAAAAAGGACCCTACAAGATTGTTGGACGCGTATGTACGGAGTGAGGCACGAAGACGAGCACCACACCTACCCAATATGGCTGGATCGAGGAAGAGGAGTGATGATAGTGATACTGGCGAGGGCGAGGTCAGTGCTTTGTACAGCATGCCCGTGGCTGTCAATTTTTACACAGAGATATAACCATACAACGGCAGGGTAAAGTGATGTAACTGTTGTCATTGCATTACTTTATTACACTCTAGGGAACAAATGATTATCTTGCTTAGTGCAACATATTTATTGTGTTGCAGAAGATGCATTTACACTCCTTCCCAAATGCAGAGTTCACTTGGTGAGAGATGCAAATACACACAACAGTGTATGCCATTATTTTGCTTTATGACGTGTAAATAAACTGGTTCTACTAAAATATTGATACCTGCGCTAATGCAAATTACACAACACCAAGAAAATAATTTACACGAAACAAACTCTGAAGGTTCCGTGTAAATACACCGGTGTAAATGACGTGTAGAAAAGTACGTGTAATCACACGTTGAGGATGTAACCGGCCTTTCAGATGTGGACTGATAGGAGAGATGGTAGGAGGCCAGCTCCCAATGATGGTCAGGTTCCGTGAAACCGTGACGGAAAATTTGGCACACGCTTTCGCACTGGAGAACGTCACCATCCAACCGTCGGCGAGTGTCGCTGCTCATTTTGCAGCACCCAATGCGCCAGTCATCGGGCTCGCAGTGGCCAATGGAGGTGTGCTAACGCCCATGTGTTGTTTGTGCCCACTACCGTTGGCGTGGGCGCCATATTTTCTCGACTTCAAAACGCCCCTCATAGCCTACACGATGGGAATTTCCCTGTTGGCCACCTTGGCAAACAATGTGGAGAAGGGACGAGCCTTGCCCTTTTTGGACTGGCTTTGTGCACAACGTTTTGGCCAAGGACCACAGGAAAGGAACGCTGTCTTGGATCAACCCCTCGGCGGCGCCAGCATGCCTGTTGCCTCCTCGCGTGGTACACTGGATGAGGAAGTGACGGCTTTCCCCTCTCCGGTCGGCAATGCCCAAAATCTTGTTGGGTACAGAGGGAACCAGCCATGGCACCCAGGTCCTGCTGAACTGCCGCCTTACCTACAGTCAGCGAGTCAAGGTACCTTGTACTCTTTACTGGAGCTGGGAAAGATCCAGCCGGCCTGCTCCTTGGAGGACGCGGAGTTCAACACCGAGAAGCCGAATATGTACGGTCGCATGTTGACCAAGGGTCGTAAGACCATTGCACGTGTACGCGCGCTCCTCGAGGACATTTTGCGCCCACAAGGGGACATGTCCACGTTGTTGACCGTGGTGGTACATGTAACCGACAATTTGGCGAGGGATGTCAAGGAGCTAAATTTTGGATACCAGAATGACCGGACAATTTGGCGAGGGATGTCAAGGAGCTAAATTTTGGATACCAGAATGACCGGACAATTTGGCGAGGGATGTCAATGACCGGACGTATGAGACGTGTCATCGGGGCTTATCGCCGTTTACAGTGGTTAATGTATCCATGATTACCATGAGGTCGAGAAGCCGTAAGACAGACAGGCTCAAGCGTGCAACGTTCCTGAATCCGACGGACGTGGCTGGAGGAGATTCTTTTCCCGATCCGATGCGGTACATCGACGCCATGGAACTCCTGCCTGAAGCGGTACATCCACCTCTTGGATGCTATCGTGGGCAAGAAGTGTCACCACCGCCAAATGGTGTTCGACATAACGCATGCGATGTTGCAGCATGCGCATGTCTTTGAAGAGCTGACGCCTCGGCATATTGTCTCTCTCTTGTGGCAAGTGTTTTTGGATGCGCGACGGTTTTTCTCTGATGCCGTGGACCATCACGGGGTGCTGCCCATGTTGAACCTCCAGCTCTTGTTAAGCACTGCTGTGCGATCCGGCGACATTTTGGTGCACTCGAGTATGCCGTTCAGTTTGTTTTCGGGCGAATCGGATGGGGACCCAACCTCTGCTTACAAAACGTCAGGACTAGCGAAGGGGGGGGCGGTGCAACAACCTCGACCCACCAGGAATACGCATCCGTGCTGGCGAAGTTCGTGCAGCTTCTGGGCGACGCGCGCACTCAATACCCAGGTATCCGGATGACGACCTGGGCGCGGCCAAACCGGCGATACCGTACAAGGACATACGCCTTGGTGGACCAATTGGGGCTTGCTTGGATTTCATGATGCTTGGCAAGTGCATGTCACCCTCGTGCTCCTACAAGCACAACAAAACCTCGATGGTCGAGGCCAAGCACGTTGACGCTGTCTTCCCGCGAGTGCAAAGGGCCTGGGAAGCGTACAAGGCAACCAACGCGACCTGATTGGGACCTGAGGGTCGTGCCAAGGAAGTCAATAGATATTACTCTAACGATGCCCATTTTACGACTGCTCAGAAACCTGTTAGTGTAGCCTCGGGCACCAGACCGAGTCGGATGCCAACGACGCGCCAAGGAAATGAGCGCAAATGGAAACCAATAGTGCGACGGGCCCCACGAGACCTGCAACCAACGAGAGTTGTGTTGGTCAAGGGAGTCCAAGCGGGGACATTGCAAGAGGCACCAGCGGCCAACACGAACCAACCGCGACCATCAACAACGGAAGAGGCGCTGGGTGCACAAGGGAAGCAACCGATCAAGGGGACCCAGAGCGACCCGAGCGCAGGGCCCCAATGATGGGCCAGTACGGCAAGCACAAGGTACAAACAATAGCGCGCGACTCATGTTGCCATCCGCTTGCGTTTGCGGAGAGGAGTGGGAGACAGGAGTACCCGTGGATCGTGGCGCAGAGTGGAGTTGGGATACGGTGGTAGCAGCCATGGAGCAAGGAGCACACAAATCGGCAACCTTGCCGGAGTCAATAGCATTGGTGGCCGAAGAAGACGTTGCGTACCAGGTGAAGGCAGGGTATGCAACGATTGTTCCGTGGGAAGAGGTGTGTTGATTACGGCCGCCAAACCTGAAGATATTGCCACTTGCTGCTGCACCTCAGCGCAACCGAAGGGGACGCATGATTCTGGATCTGTCGTTTGCCGTCAGGCAACGACAACGGGGACGCAAGCGGCGCCGACTCGCCCGACAGGCAGCAGTTCTTGGAGGATACGCTGCAGCTGTCGGTCAACGACACCACGGCGCGACAGGCCCCGGAAGGACCTGTCAAGGAACTCGGCAATGTGCTACCAAGGTTGCTCGATTCCATGGCCACAGTGCCACCAGAGGAGCACATCCATTTCTCCAAGCTGGATCTAGCCAATGGGTATTGGCGCATGATTGTGGAGGACGGGCAAGAGTGGAACTTCGCTTACGTCGTGCCGGGCGCGCCCGGTACTCCCATCATGATGATTGTGTCCAGAGCACTACAAATGGGCTGGAACGAGAGCCGTTCGCGACGTCGCCCAAACTTGGATCGACAACGGTGAAAATTACAGCCGCATCCGATGGAGACGTTCACGAAACCGACGAAAACCCCGAGGCGCCAGTCATTGTTGGGCCCACACCAGCGCAGATGTTGACGGTGTACGTGGACAACCACGCACATAGTAATGGCTGCTGTGGAGGACAAGGCAACGCTACAAGCCATTCATAGCGTGTTTCTGCCAACGTCGGCTGCGATCTCGCCAGGTGCCAAAGACCCAAAGGGGACGGGCGATGGGACACACGGAAAGAGATATTGGGATACACGCTGGATAGTATCAGCCGAACAGTCAAACTCCCAACATCAAGGAAGTCTGAGCCATTCTGCGCAAAACGCGGGGCCAACTCAAACGCTTTCGGTCCATCGTCGGACACTTACAACACGCAGCGCGAATCCTACCGGCTGCTCGAGGCTTTTTTTACGCCGTTGTACAACGCCCTCAAGGGATTGCCGGCGTCCATTGGTCTCAGTCGACACGGGGAAGTCAGGCATGCTGCCCTCCTCGACGTCGCCAACGTGGTCATCCACAATGTGGCAAGCCGACCAACGCACGTCAACGAACTCGTGCAACAGGATTTGCTCAACTACGCCGGGTATTGCCACGCCAGCAGTGCATTTGGAGCCGGCAGCGTGTGGTTTGGTGCGAGCCTGGCTTTACCACCAAGTGTTTGGCGAATCCAGTGGCCCAGCAACATCAAATGATGTCGTCTCTGACGCGAACCCGGGGAGATTTACCAACTCCGACCTTGAATTGGTAGCCGTCGTGTTAAAAGAAGCTGCCCTCGAGGCACGCCTCGGATCTTCCATCGCGGGTACCCAAGCAGCCATTAGATCCGATAATACGCCAATGGTTGCGTGGTCCACCCGGATGGCGTCCTGCAGCGGCCCGCCGATCTCATTCCGACTCCTGCGCGGTAGGGTCATGCGCCAGCGCACCAATTGGTCTGCTCCCACAGCCGTATTTCATGTTGTTGGCACGGAGAACATATTAGCCAACGTGGCGTCCGGCCCAGTTACCAGTATTGCCTCACATTATCACATGTTCGAAAACAACCCAAGTGCAATGTGCCCAGAAGCTTTTCTCACCCATTTCACTGCATCGTACCCACTGCCACAGCAACGGCCTTGGCTCAATGTCTAGCCATCTTCAGGCCTTTGGTCCAACGTGATCTCAACGCTGCGTGGGCAGCGATTGGAACTGCAACGGTGGACGATGAAGTGCGACAAACTGGGTGGAATGACTGGGCCATCTATGCAAGCGGATGCGGTGTTGACCCGTGGTTGCGCACCCAATCCAAGTCCCAGAAACAGGCCTACCTGCTTGCCTTTGCCGCCAGGGTTCGAACTGGAATCTTCGGGAGAGCGGTCCAACTTGGACACCAATCTGTGGAAAAGGCCCTCCGTCACGTGGCACTAACCCTCGTCTTGGCCGGATTTAACAACGCTCGACGAAGCCACGGGGCCAGCGAGCTAGATCTCCCATTTCGCCAATTGCTAGCCAGCTACAAGACCGAAGATCCGGCACCACGACCACAGGTCGCCCTCCCTGTCAGCGTAATCGAGTACGCCGGCACCTACTATTGAGCACCCAGCGCAGCTACAAGCGCGGCTGCAGATGACCTAACCACGACAACGTCATTTTATCTACTTCGCGTGGGCGAGTATACAATGCCGAAGCGCAATGTACGCACGCGCACGGTACAGTTCCGCGTTCAGGATGTGAGTTTTCGACGTGCTGACAGCACGATTATCCCAAGGTCATCGCCGCTCGCCGAGCTATTACAAGCCGCTTCCGCTATGTTGTGGCTTGACAACCAGAAGGACGGCCAACGTGGCATTTACCAAGCCAATTTGTTGGCATGGTTTTGTCCTGTCAAAGCCCTTGCAAGACGAGTCGCAAGGAAGGCAGTATTCTATCCTTTAGCGTCAACAAATCCACCCAGCTCAGCTTTGTGCAACCGGGTGTGCACGTCCAACCGCGGGATATCACCAACCTTGTCAAGTTTGCTGCCCGCGGCGTCACTCTCGAGGCCCAAGGCTACAACATGTTGCGCATCGCCACTCACTCACTTCGTGCGTCTGGAGCCATGGCGCTCAAACTTCAAGGCGTGAGCAACTCAAACGTTATGAAGATCGGCCGCTGTACCGGTCTCACCTTCCTCACCTATATCCACGCCCAGATCGGCGCATTGAACGCCGGTTTGTCGAAACAAATGGCAGCCGGGATCCACTTCGGGAATGTCCTTGGCGGACGGCATTGAAAGAAACCAGCAGATCAAAACGGGCGTTATGCAACTGATGAAACTCCTCTCTGTCGGCACGGGTCCCTAGGTTCCCCGGTTAGGTGCGAATGTTGGGGGCGGACGGCATTGAAAGAAACCAGCAGACAACAATGGGCGTTATGCAACTGATACAACTCCTCCATGTTGGAACGGGTCCCTAGGTTCCCCGGTTAGGTGCGAAAGCACTAAATACAGTTTCAGAAGGCAGTGTTGGACCGTTGGGACGGGCAGAATCACTGAACCCAGGCCGGATTGCGGTAGGGAAAATATAAGACCCCCTAATGGAAGGGGGTCCAGGGGCGCGTACGACGACAACTACAATCAAGGGCTTGGCAAAGGGATGGTTGACGTACTGCTACCGTGTGGGGGAGTGGGTCTAGCAATAGACTTTAACTCTCGGCCACTACGTATTACGGAATCTTGCTGAGTCCCAGGTGACCACTTCAGAGAGTGATTTTAGAGACTCCCAGGACAGACAAGGATACGCTTTGCCAAACCGAGGTGGGACTATTAGGGAGTCTTGACAGCTCAGCGCTAGACACCAGAGATGCCAACGCACACAGCAGCCTATCGTCTTGGGAGATAGAAACAACAACGTTACAAACAACGACGTCATGGACGTCATGAATGATAATGACAACTTCGCGATGCCAGAAGCCGGAAGTTCGTCTTTGTTGAAATTGCACTTCAACAGTAACTGTATTCGTATACCCCTGGTACTGTGTGTGTGTGTGTGTATGTGTGTGTGTTCTCGCAGCAGCATTCTTGCTGTTGGCAAGGTACGTCGTAGTATTTGGGCAGTAGAGGCTCATAGATAGTAGTAGGTCTTGGCGTTGCTCCCTCCGCTTCCAACGCGACTCCTTAGTCTATACCGTAATCCCGCGGCGGGGTTGCTGATGGCTCAGGAGACGCCTTGGTGACTGGTGTCACCTGACACTGTCCGTACCGTCTCTTGTTGGCTATGACTGCTTAAAGAGCCAAGGCGCTGAGATTTCAATCCATTCGTTGTGCCTTGCCGTATTACCTGATAAGGTGCTGAGAGGGTTGGTTGGGCTTCCTTGGGAAATCTTCTAAACCCGCACAACATCATCTCGCTCCTGCGCGATGTAACTAGACCTCTCCTGGGCCGTCTTGCCGGCTGCTCTCCGTCTCCTCTTGACAAGTTAGCTTCGTAGCCAGTGGCAGGATTGCCGCAGTCAAGCCAATGCGTTCGAGGAACCCTGTTTGTGTTGCATCGACTCTTCCGTGAGGACATTGAGTCTCCCTGAAAACGGAATACAGCGAAATTCTGGTACTAGCTGGGTCCTCACGCTCCACCGTCCATAGTAGGAGCAGTGTTGTTTATGCTTTTGCAGTGTTGTCATGCTCAAAACCTTGATGCTAAAGGTAGTTCGTGTTGGGGGGAGATGTGTGGGTGTGAGTCATTGATTTGATATTGCATCCACGAGCGGTGAGACGAGGTTGGATCGTGCAGACACGCAAACACACAAAATTTCTACAAGCCGACACACGATGATCTGACACGAAAAGTTCCGTCACGAGTTCTCTTTGTCAATACACGATGCGCTGGGCAACCCCGTTCATTCTGATCGCGTGGTAGAGATGCAGTCGGTCTCTCTTACTGATTTTGAGGTCTGTGTGTGATTGTTGTTGTCCGCCATTTGAATCGTCCTCTCCATCTGGTCCGCGGTTCAACAAATCTTCGAGCGCATTCCATCCGTTCATTGTGTCGAAGGATGATGTATCGTCATCGATCATTGCGTCGTCGTCATTCAAATTGTCCAGCGTTGTTCTATCTTTATCATCTCATTGCTCGACCCGATTCTCAGGGATTGCCCATCCGTACACCCTCATAAGTCTCTCTTTGTTGCCACCGTCCGCATCGTCGTATCCTGTCAATATTCAAATCTCGCTCCTTTACTCAAATTCATCCGTGCTTTTTCGTTTCGGTCGTCATCCTGTCTGTTTTTATTTTCCTCGTTGGATGGTGCCGTTGGTGTCCCACTTGCGTTTGAATTGGTGCTTTGATCGTGAAAATGGTTTCAACTTGTCGGCATGTTTTTTCTTCCGTTTTTTTTTTTTTTTGCGTAGGTCTTCAGACAAATTCTACGTGTTGAGTAAGAGTATTCAGACTTCTCAAGGTAAACCACTCCAGAGTTTAGTACTGATAACCCGTTGTACAGACGGATTACTCGTACAGACTCTAAAGTGATAGACGATAGGTTTTACAAATAATCGTATTCCTTAGATTGTGAGCTATTATGAATGGGAGAATGAACCACTTTGACACCAAACCATTAGTTCCATGATCATGACAATTCCAGCTAGTACCTGTAGAATTGAACACAGATCATGACATGTTCCATGGCTTCAGCCTGAGATTGTGAAGCTACCAAGACCTGTAGATCTCCACATAGATTGAGACATCTTCCATGGCGTCAGCTTGGCTTCAGCTTGGCGTCA
>Ga0307978_1003478_pt1 | contig 10719 bp, 8 predicted proteins | sample OrgLakmetage1056_FD_203151 | JGI IMG/M metagenome (GOLD analysis project Ga0307978, IMG submission 203151) | Saline water microbial communities from Organic Lake, Antarctica - #1056 | ecosystem: Environmental > Aquatic > Non-marine Saline and Alkaline > Saline | place: Antarctica: Organic Lake...
CTCCTCCCCGTCGATTTAAATTTTCTATTTAACCAGCGCATAAGCAGATGCTAATATTTACCAATCGCGGGGTGGGTATGATCATTCGCTCTCTATCTTCGTCGATTGCCGCAGGAGGAGCAGCAAGGATTAACATTATCATCATGCTCCTGCTCTCACCAAGTCTCACCAGCACATCATGATGGTCACGGTGACCCCCTCTCCCTTCTACAAACAGCAATCAACGCAATGTGTGGAAAATCAAGGACAAATTACCTGGTTAGTTGCAATGCGATTACTAAAAGCAAGTCTCTATTGCTATTCGTGCCTCAGACCAAGATTGATCATATCAACTGTGGCGTGATTCGCTCGTGGTGATACTCTCCCAACCTTAAAGATGCTCAACATCTTTTACAAGCTACAAGCTGCCTTCTTCCATCACTGAGAGTAGGTATTACCTATTCAAATTCTTTAAAACCCCACAAGTCCTCCCAAGTCCAGAGTACGACAACGATCTTTCCGTTGGTGCACATAATCGATCGATAACTGCCGTTGTTGTATTCAAATAACAGTGATATTCTTGATACATTAAGATCCCGCGCGAATCCCTCGCGAATTCTTTGTATTCCCAATAAACAGGCTGTTTCTAGTTTTCTAGTTATGGTTGACCACACAATCTCTTTCAAAAGTTGAGGCATCAAATTTTCACTTCGTTCGTTATGTCTAAAATACTATTGCCTTTTTTGAATCTGGCAAGACTCGTTTTGAGAACCGATCTAAACTTGTTAAGAAAGGGCAGTCTTATGCGGAGTAACGTGACAAACAGTAACACTCTGGCAAACCAGGTGAACCTGTGATAACAAACCTATCCTCTCTCTCAACGTACAACGTAAACTGCCATATTACATATCATCCCTTAACCTAGCTCAAAGATTACTTCTATCTTGCTTCAATCAGCAGTGTAGAGCCATACAGTTCTCGGAGGCTGAATCTGGTATCTCTCATATATTCTATCGAGCACCTCACTATTCTGTTTCTACTGAACTACCCAGATACTATTCTCTATTCAATTCTGCAGAGTACTTGCTAAATACCATGAAGTTCTTCTTCAAGAAACGATTGCTAAAGACAGGATATTCAAACATTTCAGAGCCTATCTCCGACCTGAACCCCCAACGGATCTCCTACATCAAATCAAAGCATGTAAGCGAGTTAGATCCCAAGGTTATCGCCGCACTCAAGGCACAACAAATTAAATCTGCAAAGATTCAACTTGAGAAAGACGGCACCGATGCTACAGTCTTGTTAACACCATCGTCGTCGCAGTCCAGCAAGTTCATTATAAAAGCATTAACCGGCAAGGATGGATTAATTTCTGACATGCAGTCCGCAGGCACTCCTGCTGGATTCACCGTATCGGAGACTGTTACAACCTGCAGTCCTGCGGAGGTTGCTTCCAAATTATCAATACAAAAACAGCTATTTGCATCTAGAACTGACTCCAGTAAAGATTCTGTATCGAGATCATCATCAAAACAGCTTTCCGTCAAGAGCGCGACAGCTCTATCTCAGAATGGAAGCGAAGATGACAGTGTCCCAAGACCCCCTCCGAAAACCCCAGATACCTTTTTCCAAGGGAAAAACCGTAAGAGCATCTTCAAAATTGACGATGAGATAAAAACTGATGCCCCAGCAGACCCCTTATATACTGTCGGCGCGGATGATCAGGATGACGAATATTGCGATGAGTATAGAGTGAAGGAATCACAGCTGGAAGGGAATACGAAACTTCGGTCTCAAGAAATTGGAACGGACAAAGAGGAGAGAAAGAAAATTCCAGTCTTTGATATGAAACCTAGTCTATTGGAGAAGAGCATTAGCACCAGTTCTGATCTCGATAGAACGTTTTCTCCTGAAATTATATCGGTTTCTTCTGATATTACGGAACCCTCGTATAATTTGCATCCCTCAAGAAAGAGTAGCAGGACATCACGGCGGACATGGACGACGATGAGAGAGAACTTTCAGGACGCATGTCGTCAGCATGACTCGAAAGCACCCATGTCTATACTCGACACGATTCTTGATAATATATGCCCAGGGCCTTCTAGGTAGATAGATCTGTTGAAGCAATCGACGAGGAATAATAAACAATGGGGCAACGTTCCTCATCTGTTTGATAGAGATTTATACGAGGGTATTGTCTCAAACGACGTATATGAATTTGGACAAAGTACAACGTCTGTACTGAGTAATTAAGTAAATATTATTTATTATCTACCAATGCCTGATCGGCACTTGCAGGACGTAGTCAATTGTCAAATAACCCTCGTCGAACTGAGCACTGGTGTATTTTACATTTGTATTCATTGAGTGAGTGCAAGATTTGGTGCTGTAATCTTTCACAAGATATGTGAGTGAATCAATTCTTCTGGAACTACTACATACCTACCTACTATGATAATTACTAATTACAATGCCATCTACTTGTAAAAAGCTAGAAAATATTATTGATACTGTATTTACTCTAAATTCAAAATGGCAAATAATTTTTAATTTTAATAATGAGGAGTCTAAGTTTTGCTGTTTATCGTTTATCATGTGAGTTTGTTTGTCAATCAGGAATATTTCCTACCGTTAGTGACTTTGATAGCGCACGAAACTATAATTCGAGAACATGATGTGTTGGTCATACCGCCTTTTGATGAGGACCTACTTGTACCAAAAAAAAGACAAGATTGCTGAAGCAAAGGAGGAGAATGCTTGCCACTACGAATGTATGTGCCTACGATACTTCTTACAATAGTATCGGATGGTGAGGTCTGGAAGGCCATTTATTTACCGTTCATCGACACCACTCGATATTTTTCAGTCTTCTACAGCAGGTAGGTGCGCGTTTCCTTGCCGCTCCCACCTACCCAAGACTCTTTTATCGGAATTCTGTCCAAATATATGCTTTTCTTTCTCTCTAGACACAGAATTGGAGCATTCTGCACAATGAACAATAGCCTGTATTTAAATATCGTTAAAACAGCTTGCGACTTGGTTCGCTTTCGCCTCTTGCCCCTCCTGTTTACTATCAGCTATCAAAGGAGGGCTCATGCTCTCAGCATTTTTGATTGTCTTTCCATTTCATTCCAGCCATTAGATGAATATTGTACTCTCTTTATAATCTCTTTTCCTGTAAAAGTAGCTATTGTAAGCACTATCAGTATGTATGTCCTGATCAAGCGCATGCCTATCACCTTCTCCTCCTCTTTCTATCTAGATCGAATCTGTGCAACAATGATGATGCAATAGAGTTATAGAGTTCAGATCCTGCCATCATGAGGGGTGATGACTTCACTGGACGCTGGAGTGTATGTATTGTTATCTAGAAAAATTTCCATGCACCATACACATGCAGTAAGATTGTTGCAAAAATCACTAATCAATTGTTTAAAGGGTTCAATACACTTCTTTCAATACACGATGAACGTTTCAAATAAAATTGGTTTAATGAACATGTAATTTGCTTCTCTATCCTACCCATCCACATTATAACTGTTTCACTTAACGACTCATGGCTCATGGAGGCGTGGTCACAACGTCAAAAGTGTCAATCAATACAAGATGTGATCAAATTATGTACCAATTGCCACGGTACACAATAGGAATCTCAGCATTTAGCCAACATCTGTATTGTTTTCGTCAGGGGCGCAAAAGTAATTAATCATTCATTCAGAATAATGACACAATTCCTTTTCTACACACCGTCATTCCATTGACACTATTTTCTGTTGTTCGTCCGCGCACCAACAATCATCCATCATCCATATCAGAAACCTTGAAGATTCATCGATCCAGTATCGGAGGCAATCACATCTCATTCTCTAATGAGAAAATCCAGCCATTTCAAAGATCTGAATTAACTCTGGTCCATCTGGAAACCTTCCACTCTGAATCTTACTAAAGACAACTTTTCCATTCAACATAATCTCGAAACATCCGGTAGTAACAAAACTCTGCACAAATGTGGGAACCACAAAAAACAAGATAACGAAAGATTGCATGGGATACTGCTTTGCGGTGATGAACCATTGAGGGGTAGTTTTCACAAACGGCACGAAGGAAAACAATTTCTCCCCCATGAAAACGAAAGCAATGGCGAGGATGTGGATGAAAGACAATGCTTTCATCATGAGGGTGGCAAATGGGGGTGGTGGGGCATTTCCGCCTGATATATTATTTTGTAGGGCGGGGAACTCGGATTCGAGGAACTGCTTGATGGTCAAGTAGTTCCTCTGCATACCTCATGAAGTACAGTATTCAATGCGGACTTTTTGATCGTGTGTGGAGGCGGTGTTTGCGGTACCGGCTACGCCAATAGGTTTCATCTTCTCAACTTGTCCTTCTTGCTGTTTGTAAAATTGGTGTGGATAAGTGTTAGAAGGTGAGGGGTAACTTTCATAACCTTCTTTTGAAGAAGGCAATATTCGCTAGTTCAGTGTATGCATATACCAGAGCAGAAGCAGGACAGGGATAGGAACAAAGACACATAAGCACTAATCAAATACTCTACTACAGCAAAGCCAGTGCTGCTCTGCTCATGCATGAAACACAAAATCGCTGCATTACACTCACAGCGTAAACGGTTCCCTGAGAAATGCACAATATTAGCGCAAATACAGTACATAGTAGCACCGTGATTTGAGAGCTGCGTCCCATGATTGATGATGCAAGTATGATATGTAGTCGTTGGTATTTTGTGTTAAAAAAGGAGGTAGGATACTCTCGCGTCTCGCGTTGCCATCTTCTTGCTTCAAAATGTTCTGTCTCCTTCTTTTATTCTTCTTCAAATACATACGATACGTAACAAGGCCATAAAACGGATAGAGCCTATACTTCACACCTATTACACAATACAACTTTAGGTTATGTACTCGTTTATGAATCTCAATGTGCCGCACAACATCGACAAAATCCAGCAAAATCAACAAACAACAAACAATAATAAGGGTAAGATGCTATTCAATTATTAGCTCATACCGCAAGGCACCGAGAGTCATACCGACCCAAACTGCACTTTCTCGCTCATCATTCAAGGAAATCCCATCAAGCCCAACGATATCAAATCATCATTTATCAAATAGGAACGATAAGATGCCATCAACAACTCGTCTAATAACATCCATTGGAATAATAACCCTACTCCACTCAGCCTACTCATGCCTCCACTACCGCTCCATCCTCACAACCACCAACATTGATATACTCGACCTAGGCACAAACGCTAAGCTCGATCCATCCAAACCACCACAAGATGTCATTATTGAATGCATGCTTGGATTCATTCTTTGTCTGATCGGACAAATCATCGGAAAGGGTGATTTCCTTCCCGTCACAGGTGAAGGACGGAAGGAAGTCAAGGCTCCTGCTCATGTGGGGAGGGACTTTGATCTGTTCCACACGAGAGAGGAAATCCTGAGCGATGCAAGGAATAGAAAGGGTGCCAACTTTGAAAAATGGGAAGATAAGGAATAAGCTGTTGATGATGGAAAGTGAAGACAATTATCGGTTATTGGTTATCGGTTATCGGGTGGCGAGCGAAAAATTGTTTACTGATTGCAATTACTGTTGGTGGCGGCGATGTTAAAAGGAAACTAACAGATCAATTACATTGGGCATAACGAATTGGAGGGAAAGCTATTGCTGTTGATATATGTACAGTAGTAGTTGAAGCACCCGCATCGCTTTTCTAAAATCTATTCAAGTTTATATGTCAATGCTCAAAACCACTGTCACTTTGTACGATGCGATGCATGATGGGCCCAAGCATACTTTGCGTGGACGATATGATTATTTCAATTCGTGCCACGAAGATTGTTGCATTTTCTCTCCTCTTGGCAGTCTATCTACACTTACTTACAATATCATGCGATCCATCTTTTCAACAATTTCATGACACTGCAATGAACAAATATTTCTCCATCACCTTGCTTCCTTACAATTCTCTGATTTGATCCAGTGCGAGTCCCTCGACCCTCATCCTCGGGCCAGTCCTGGATTCTGAGCCTCGGCAACAGTCAGTTCTCATAGTAGCAGTATGATAATCACGCTATGCAGATGAGTGAGTGAACTATGGTCGAAGAAAAGGGCCGACAAAATGTGCGCCCTTTACTTTGTATATGATAGAGAGATGATGTTCCGTATTCTTGCTTGACCAGCTTCACTAGTAATAAGTAGCAAGGACATACAAATGCAACTGCTGTTTGGTGGTCCTCAATTTTAGAAAGGTGAGCGGAAAGCGGAAGGTATCTACTATCTAAGTAGGTACAAGCAGTGCCTACCAGGTACCTGGTACCTGTCAAAATCGTTGCTTCGATGAAATTTTATAAATATTCACGTGAGACGGTCAGACGCGGACGCCATCGGAGGATCACTTTTTTTCAGATACGCACAAAGCAAGCGGCAAGAAGCGGCAACCTCACACTTCACAACAGCAGTGCTGAGTGCCCTTTATCGGCATTATATTCATTCAATCCCCCCCCACCAGCTTCGGTACCGGCGCTAACAACTACAGCTACAGCTACAACCATAACCATAACCATAACCATAACTACAACTACAACTTCAACCATAATTACAATTACATCCATCATTCACCAGAATTGTACAAAGCATCATGGCGGATTACGGAGTAGAAGCGGATGCAACCCAAATTAATGGAGGAGAGGATGAAGTAATGTTTGGAGACGATCAGCAGCAGCAATATAATGATTTCGGAGCGGAGGAGGAGAATCCCATTGATGTCGATGATGTTCCCGTCACACAGGAGGATGCTTGGGCCGTCATTTCGTAAGTCATGCACCCTCTGATCCTAATGCTATAATGCTAATGCTAATGCTAATGCTAATGCTAATGCTAATGCTAATGCTAATGCTAATGCTAATGCTAATGCTAATGCTAATGCTAATGCTAATGCTAATGCTAATGCTAATGCTAATGCTAATGCTAATCCTATAATGCACAATACACAATACACCAACTCGACTCGACTCTAATCTAAATCACCTCTTTGATCCACAGAGCCTACTTTGAAGAAAAAGGACTCGTCCGCCAACAGCTCGACTCCTTTGATGAATTCATACAAAATACAATGCAAGAACTTGTCGATGACTCATCCGATATCCGCGTATCGCCCGAACTGCAACATCTCGTAGGGTACGACGAAGAACTAGCCGAAGAACAGGATGGAACCATTACCAAAAAAGTGTTCGAGATACACTTTGGACAAGTCTATCTATCCAAACCCACCGCGGTTGAAAAAGATGGAACTGTCACGAATATCTTTCCGCACGAAGCTAGGTTGAGGAATATGACGTATTCGGCTCCGCTTTATGTTGATGTTACCATGAATGAGTATAGGGTCAGGAAGGATGCTAATATTACCGACCCAAATGAGGAAATGGGGAAACCGGTCTCCACGGAAGAGGCGAGGAAGGAATTTTTGGGATATGTTCCCATCATGCTCAGGTCGTTGTTTTGCGTTTTGGGGGATAAGGATGATGCGCAGTTGAGTGATCTTGGGGAATGTATTTATGATCAGGGAGGATACTTTGTCATCAATGGGTCAGAAAAGGTTATCATCGCACAGGAGAGAATGTCTAATAATCACGTGTATGCGTTTAAGAAGAAGCAGCCGAGTAAATTTAGTTGGGTCATCGAGACGAGGAGTCAGGTGGAAAACTCGACTAGGCCCACTTCGACGCTTTATTTGCAAATGTACCACAAGGGTGGAAAAGGAGCTATCGAAGGGAATCAGATTAGGAGTACTCTGCCTTACATCAGGACAGATATTCCCGTTGTGGTCATCTTTAGGGCATTGGGGTATGTTGCCGATAGGGATATTATTGAACACGTGGTGTATGATTTGACGGATGGAGAAATGATGGATCTTTTCCGTCCCAGTTTGGAGGAGTCATTTGTTATCCAGAGACAAGACATTGCTCTTGATTTCATTGGAAGGAGAGGAAGTGCTAAGGATGTCACCAAGGATGATCGTATCCGCTACGCATCCGGTATTCTACAGAAGGAAGTATTACCACACGTAGGAACTGAAGAGAATTGCGAAACTCGCAAGGGATTCTTCTTGGGTTATGCCGTTCATAAGCTCCTCATGTGCAAACTTGGCCGAGCTGATGAAGATGACAGAGACCATTTTGGAAAGAAACGTCTTGATTTGGCAGGACCTCTTCTTGGCAGTTTGTTCCGTGTTCTTTTTAGTAAGCTTACCAAAGATGTTCGCAAGCATCTTCAAAGATGTCTTGATGAGGGGAAGCACTTTAACATTGGTGCTGCAATCAAGTCAAATCACATTACAGATGGTTTGAAGTACAGTTTAGCGACTGGAAATTGTAAGTTGCTGAAATGCCTACAAATCATGCCAGTGTATCTTTTTCGTCAACTAGTCACCCTGACACATTTCTGTTCGTTCATTCTGTCTTTGATCTAATCCAGGGGGTGACAAGGGCGCGTCTGCTCCAAAGGCCGGAGTATCGCAGGTACTCAATCGTTTGACATACGCTTCATCATTGTCACATCTCCGTCGTTGTAATACACCACTTGCCCGTACAGGTAAACAAGCGAAGCCTCGCCAGCTTCACAACACTCATTGGGGGATGGTTTGCCCAGCTGAGACTCCTGAAGGTCAGGCGGTAGGTTTGGTGAAGAATCTTGCCCTCATGGCCTACATTACAACAGGTACAGCTCAAGCTCCCATATTGGAGTTTTTGGAGGAGTTCAGTACAGAGAATCTTACCGATATCTTGCCATCGGTGATTGCGGAACCCACTACTTGCAAAATTTTTGTCAACGGAAACTGGGTCGGTATTCACCGTGATCCAAAGAATCTTGTCGATACTTTTAGATCTTTGCGTCGTGTCATTGATATTGATGCCGAAGTGAGCATTGTGCGTGATATTCCTGAGGCAGAAGTAAGGATTTACACTGATGCAGGACGTATTTGCAGACCTCTTTTCGTCGTTAATGAAAACCAGGATCTCGCCATCAAGAAACATCATATTCTTCAGCTGCAGGGTGTCTTGCCTGATCAAAAGAAGTTGACCTGGACGGACTTGTTGATGGAAGGACTCGTCGAATACATTGATACAGAGGAAGAGGAGACTACAATGATCGCTATGGAACCAAAGGATCTAGACTCTGGAGACTCATATTCTTCAACATATACTCACTGCGAAATTCATCCTTCCATGATTCTCGGAATCTGTGCATCAATTATTCCTTTTCCCGATCACAACCAGAGTCCTCGTAATACTTACCAAAGTGCGATGGGTAAACAGGCCATGGGAATCTATGCTTCTAATTACCAGGTCAGAATGGATACAATGGCACATGTCTTACATTATCCTCAAAAACCACTTTGTACTACAAGAGCGATGGAATTCCTTCACTTTCGAGAGTTACCTAGTGGAGTTAATTGTGTCGTTGCTATTATGATTTATACTGGTTACAACCAGGAAGATTCCCTCATTATGAATCAGGGTGCTATTGACAGAGGACTATTTCGGTCGTCATATTACCGTTGTTACAACGATCAGGAAAAAGCCAGCAGTGTGGGTACAATTGGCTCCCTTACTGCCGAAAAGTTTGAGAAACCATTTCATGATAACTGCAGAGGAATGAAACACGGAGAATACAATAAGCTGGACGACGATGGTCTTGTTCAGCCAGGAACGAGGGTATCAGGTGATGATATCCTTATCGGAAAGACTGCACCTCTTGACTCAGCTGCTGGTATGGCAAGTAGATTTACAAAGAGGGATTGTAGTACATCAATGAAAGCAAACGAAAGTGGAATTGTGGACAATGTAATGGTCAGCACCACTAAGGAAGGTTACAGGTTTACCAAAGTACGAATCCGTAATGTCCGCGTCCCTCAGGTTGGCGACAAGTTTGCGTCGAGACACGGGCAGAAGGGTACAATTGGAATGACATATTCTCAGGAAGATATGCCATTCACTGCCGAAGGTGTGGTACCCGACATTATTGTGAACCCTCATGCAATTCCATCTCGTATGACTATCGCCCAGTTGATTGAATGCTTATTGGGTAAGGTTGTAGTTTTTCAAGGTTGCGAGGGAGATGCTACGCCTTTTACAGATGTAACGGTTGAGGACATCAGTAAACGCCTTCATGCAATGGGATATCAAAAACATGGAAATGAAGCTATCTATCAAGGACACACTGGGCGTCCATTGAATGCTCGTGTTTTCATTGGACCTACCTTCTACCAAAGATTGAAGCATTTAGTAGATGATAAAATTCACTCTCGTGCCCGTGGACCTGTCGCAATGCTTACGCGTCAACCTCTTGAAGGGCGTGCAAGAGATGGTGGACTTCGCATGGGAGAGATGGAACGTGATTGTCTCATCACGCACGGATGTGCTAACTTCATGCGTGACAGATTCTTCATCAATTCTGATCAATACCGCATTCACATTTGCGAACGCTGTGGACTTACTGCGCAGGCTAATCTTAAGAAAATGACCTATGAGTGTCGTACTCCTATGTGTGTCGGAAGAGCCAACAGCTTCTGCCAGATTGAAATTCCATACGCGTGTAAGCTATTGTTCCAGGAGTTGCACTCGATGTGTATCAGCACGCGAATTTTCACCGACACTCGTCAAACCAGGGATAATTCCTACTAAATTACTAAACTATCATTCAAGTAGATGATGA
>Ga0307978_1003481_pt1 | contig 10713 bp, 8 predicted proteins | sample OrgLakmetage1056_FD_203151 | JGI IMG/M metagenome (GOLD analysis project Ga0307978, IMG submission 203151) | Saline water microbial communities from Organic Lake, Antarctica - #1056 | ecosystem: Environmental > Aquatic > Non-marine Saline and Alkaline > Saline | place: Antarctica: Organic Lake...
AAAATGACGTCGATTCATAATATCCTTAAGCTTTTACACCCATAGGCAGGCCGATCTGTTTCATCCACAGCACCTGATAAACCAGTGCCGCGAAACCAGAAAGGAACACGAGACCGAGGGCGACCCCGATCCCGCTGTTTTCCCCGATTGTCTTTTCGCCAGTCATGCGGGAAGTCGATTACTCCCCGATGTCCGGCAGCTTCATTTCCTCGAACCAGATGGTCTTGTAGCAGGTGATTTTCTCGGTCCGGTGTCCCCAGCGCAGGAAGCCGTTGCAGGCGAGGAGGATCTTTCCGTCCTCGAAATGGCTGCGGAAATCGTCTGCGATCGTGGCGCCCCATGGGATGCCGGAATTACGTCCGCTGCCCGCCTGAACCGTTGCCTCATTCTTCTTTCTGTTCTCGATGCGCTCGCCGTCGATCCACACGTCGGTGCCACCGCCGATATTGTAGTGGGAGCGTCCGCCGACCAGCAGGCGATAGGCGTAGCCATCACGCAGGGGTGGAAGCTCGATCATGGAACGCATGAGTAGGGTCTCCTTGTCCCAGAAAGTATTGACCGGATTGCCACAACCACAGAAATGATCCTCACCCTTGCAGGTGCCGTAGGCGACAGGCTTGCCGTCGTAATTGGCGAAGGGAGCCTTGCCGGTCTTCCAGCCTGCGGCCTTCGATTCGAAATCTGCGGTGAACCAGTTCCCGGCGCCGTTGGGAACCGTCACCTCCCGGAAGCGATGGCCTTGCTCCCAGAGTTTCTTCTCGGGCGGGTCAAAGGTGAGATAATGCCATTCGATCTCATCGCGGGCAGGCCCATGGAGCTTCCATTTGTATTCGTCGTTGCCTGCTTTTTTGTGAAGATCGACCAAGCCCTCAACCGCCCGGCCGGGTTGGCGCGTAGCGATTTCCTTTTCCAGAGTGGCTCGGTTCTTCTCGATATACTGAGGTATCAGTTCCTCCTTGATGATGGGCTTCAGGGCGGTCTTCAGCTCCGGCCCGAACTGGTTGCTATCCGCTTCGAGGAAGAGCTCCTGATGGGGGAGTGCCGCGTCGGGATTGCGTTTCTTGCCAAGCTCATAGACCTTGTCAAAACCGCCCGGAACCTTGGCCAGATCCCTGGCCACAATGTCGAGCAGAAGTTTTACGTTGGCCGTCAAGTCCTGTCCGCCGGGTTCGGTGATCTCCTTGGGGAAATTGACATAGGATTCGCCGATCACCCCGATAGCGAACTTCCTGATCTCCGGGTCGGCGTCCTGGAGCTGGCTGACGATTCCATCAAGCGGCGAAAAGTCTCCCAAGCGATGGCTGGTCTGGATGATCTTCCCGACCTTTGTCAGGAACGGCTTGTGGAAGCGCTTGTCTCCAGCCACCGGAGTGAGTCCCTTCATGGCCGCCTGGCGAAGCCACCAGTCGTCATGATCCAGCCAGGCAAGCATGCGGTCGAAATGGGGCGCGATCTGATCAGGCGTTGCCCGCCCCATGGCTTCCATCGCACCCATGGTCACCCACCATGACTCGTCCGGATTGGCTATCATGGCACCGATCAGCCCGACGATTTCCGGAGTCAGTTCCTCGGCGGGGAAGCCCGCGCTTTTCTTGTCGCTGGAGTTGATGGAGTCGAGGGCCGTGTAGCGGGCTCGGGGATCCTTGGATTTCAGGAGTTGGGGTATCAGATGGTAACGCTTGTGGTTATTGATGGAGCCTGCCGCGATGGCGCGGACTCCGTGCTCAAAGTGGTGGGCATACTTCAGGATCGTTTCATCGGTGACTTCCGGATCCTTGAGTCGGGCGAGGATGGGCTTGGAGGCATCGGTAGGCAGAAGTTCTTTGGAAACATCCTGGCGCTTTCCGGGAAGGTATTCCCCGGGCGTCAGCGAGAGGAATATTTCGTCCGCCTCGTTGCCCCAGGGGCGATCGGGGATTTTGTATGTATGGGAGTATTTCGTCGGTGGGGCTCCGTGCAGCCGGAGTGCCTTGCGCGGCAGGGTGTAAACGAGCGGGATGTAGGCACCCCAGCCACGCTTCTCGATGCCGGTATCGGTGTAGCTGACGTTCCAGTCGCTGACCCAACCGAAGACACCATTGTGGGTGCGGGCGAGCTCATACATCCAGAGGCGCTCGTTCATGAAGGAGCGGTAGGGCTCGGGGCGCTCTTCTTTTACCAATCCCATGGCACGACCCTTCCAGAGTTCGCCAATGCCACCACCGGTGTGGCCGTGGAACAGCCATGATGTGTTGTAGAAGGACTTGTTCGCGGAGATATTGCTAGCCTTGGCATAAATCGATTTCTCCCCATCGGGATGCAAGTTGGCTGCGGCCTTCATGGTGAAGGCAAGTCCTTCGGTTTTTCCGTTTGCGGTGAAACCTCCTTCGGGAAGGTGGTCGCCGTAGGCCACGTTGCCGTGTCCCGCAAAGCGGTATACGTGGGTCATCGAGGTCAGGAGGGTGTGCTCGTCGACGTCCACACCGCACTCCTTGGCCATCAGCAGAAATGTCGCCGCATGCAGGCCGGCGGCATTGAGGTGGCCTCCGCCCATGTAGCCGTAGCTCGCGTCACCGCGACCCATCCATGAACCGTTGTAGATCGTGCGGGAAAGGGAATCCGCCATATCCTTGATGGCAGGCAATACGGATTCATCGCCGGTGCGCAGGTAGTATTCACAGAAGCCCGGCCCGGTGTAGCCGGCGAACCAGGGGTAGGTCTTGTAACCTTCGCCAGGCTTCTTGTAATCCTCCACGAACTTCTTCATCCAGCCGCGGACCACTTCGAGATCCTTCTCCTCGCCGGTCGAGAGCATGAAGAGCACCGCACCGTTCAGGCCGATTTGCGCAGACTCGATATTGGCGGCCAGGGCGTCGGCGTGGGCGCGGACAATTTTGTCGGTCTTCTCGCAATCCACCGGCCAGGTCGGGCTGTAGGCACCGAGCACCGGGATTTTGACGATCACCTCTTCGGCCACCGCATCCGGGGAATCCTTGACCATCATTTTCATGACGCCGTCCTTTGCCTCGGCCTCTGTGATCCAGTTGCCGAGAAGAACGCGCGGGTCTTCATCCCTGAGAACCTTGCCGTTGATGCTCTCGATGATCTGCCCGCTCTTTAGCTTGCCGGAAGCTTCCGCGGGGGAGCCTTCCTCGATGTTGACGATGTGCATCGTGAAAGCGGGTTGGCGCAGCTCGAGGCCGATCCCGACCGGCCCGAAGCGTGCGATCTTATAGCGGGCCGCGCCCGGATCCGGCCACATGTGGAACTGCGGCTCCTGTTTGTAATAATCATCCGCTGCCGCGAGGCCGGAGGTAGCGAGGGCGACTAGTCCCGCTGCGAGTGTGAATTGTTTCAGGCGTTTCATAGGTTTTCTGTTCTTGGGGGCATGTTCACTGAATAAAATGATAGGAATTTGCTTTTTGAGGGATGGTTGCTGGAACTGTTCATGTGTGGTCAGAAGGACGGGGGAAAGTTATTCTGCATAAAGTTTTTTTGATTTTGAGGTTTGTGAATAGCCCTTTTCCCTCACGCCAAGCCGCAACTTGAATCACCATACGAATTGATCATTGGGGAGCCCTAGACTTGTGGGTATCGGCTGAACTCAAAAAACCGGAGTTACCCGCGTGACGAGAAACCCGGTTGGTGATGACTCAATAAGCCTTCGCTTCTAGCGGCGACGGCGCAGCAGCAGAAGGAATCCCAAGCCGCCGAGTAGAGCAGAGGAAGGTTCAGGAACGACGACGTCCGACCAGGTGGTGCCGACTGTGGCACCATCCGCCGATCCCCAAGAACCTGTCCAACCGGTTCCTCCAGTCTGACCGGCAATCGCGCCGAGCGAATTATCTTCGAAATCGGAAGACGCGATGATTGCGGCGTTGAGTTGCCCGCCGCCGAACAAAACAGCGGCGAGGATGGTGAGCGGGATTGTCTTCATCATTTTAGTCTTTGGGGGTCAAGTGGCAGTGTAATTTTCACCGAACCTACAACATTGTAAATGGAGTTTGTGATTGATTACTGGGACAAATTCCAACAGGTCTTTACCATGCTGCAAATTCTCTCCGCATCCGAGCAAGTGGCGGCGCATCTTCGCCGGGAACTGCAAAGTGGCAAATGGACCGATACCATGCCCGGCGAGCATCGCCTGGTGGCTGAACTGGGGGGAAGCCATAACACGATCAAGGAAGCGCTCCGGCAACTCGAGGCGGAAGGTTTGCTGATCAATCAAGGTCTGGGCAAGCAGCGGCGCATTCACCTGCCGCGCAAAGAGGTGGCGAAGCTGCAAATACAGATCCTGCTCTATGAAAAAGCCGACCGGAGGACCGACTATCTAGTGGAAATGATCCACCTTCTACAGGAAGCGGGGCACCATGCAGCTTTTGCCGACAAGGCGATGGACGATCTTGGCATGAATATGGGGCGCATCGCCCGTTTCGTGAAGTCGAAGAAAGCGGATGCCTGGATCGTCGCCAGCGGTCCCCGCGATGTGCTGGATTGGTTTGCGCAGCAAGCGACGCCGGCCTTCGCCCTTTTTGGCCGCGCCGTGCATATCCCACTGGCGGGCATATCGCCGAAGAAAGCGGGAGCCTATGCCGAAGTAGTCGAACGACTGGTGGAGATGGGGCATCGCCGGATTGTTCGCTTGGTGCGGGAGGAACGCCGGAAGCCGACCCCGGGATTTTTGGAGCGATTGTTTTTGGAGGAACTCGAAAAACACGGCATCAAAACTGGCGCCTACAACCTACCGGACTGGCAGGATACAGACGAAGGGCTGCGCAAGTTGCTGGACGAGCTGTTCCGGCACACGCCGCCCACCGCGCTGTTGATCGACGGTGCCATGCTTTTTTCCGCTACCCGGAATCACCTCGCACAGAAGGGAATCCTGGCTCCGAAGCATGTTTCTCTGGTTTGTAGCGACCCCGAGCCGATCTTCGGCTGGGACGCCCCCTCCGTCACGCACATCACATGGGATCACTCCCCGCTGATCCGGCGCGTGGTGAAGTGGGCGAACAACATCGGCCGCGGGAAGGACGACCGCCGTAAAAGCACGGTCAAGGCAAAGCTGGTAACCGGCGGCACGATCGGGCCGCTGCCGTCAGAGCGGTAGAACGGACGTAAACTTTTTCAGTGATTAAGGAGAAAACGAATTTGTGAACCGCAGATACACGCCGATTGCCGCAGATAAGACGGAAAAATAGAACCAGATCCGCGATCTTAAAGAAGACCCGCTTTCCCGCCTGAAAGATTTGCTCGCCGTTCGGAGGGGTCATTTCGACTAATACCATTTCGAAAAAGGTATGACCTAATAGGTATGGCACTTAGTTAAGGGCACTTATCGTAGTGGTGCTTACATAAGCCACCACACAGACGCTTGCCTGGTCTTGCGAGCGATGCGGTGGCTAAAGCACACCGCTACAGCTGCAGAACGGCCTCAATAACTCTTAACTAAGTGCCATTCACCTTAAGGAGTTATTTCATATACTTCTTAATCTTACTCTTAATCATAATCTCAAGGCTTTGTTATGCAGTTGATTGAGGAATCGAAAAGGGGATTAAGAGTAGGATTATGATCAAGAAGGCGCTTTTCAGCTTAAGGTAGTGCCATTCAGGACGCTGCTGCGCTAGAGGGCCCTGTGGGCGAGGTTGGGGAGAGGACAAAACCACTGGCATAAACTTCTTTTTTCTCCCTTCTTCCCTACCTCAAGCGCAGCGGTTGTAAAAATTCAATCTTTTCCCATCCCAGGCCACGAGGTCCATTTCAGAGCTTCTGCCCGTCGGCGAGAAGGCGCTCCTTTAGCTTTGTGTAATCTACTTCCTGCACGGCGCTCCCCTCTTCGATCGCCATGGCCGCAGCGGTTCCCGCGCTTTGACCTAGTATCATAAAGACAGGCTCCATCCGGATCGAGCCGAAGGCGACATGGGAGGCCGATAGCATGACCGGCACGAGCAGGTTGTTGCACTCCTCCTTTTTAGGAACAATCGAACGATAGGATACAGGATAGGGGTTGGGACATGGGTGCCCGAAGCCACCCTCGTTGCGCACCGTAGTCTCCCCCTCGATCTTTACCACGACGCGCTGGCAGAAGTGAGAGTCCATCGCATAGGAGCCCATCCCGATCGAGTCTTCGGCCACCACTTTGGACTCACAGTTAGCTTGAGTCATCACGTAGTCGGAGAACATACGTCGCCCCTCGCGGACATAAAGTTGGTGTGGCCAGTGGCCGCTCTCCTTGAACTCATTGGGGTCGAGGCCGAACTTTTGCACCCGCTCCTGCAACTCGTCCGGCACCTGCGGATCGTTGGCCAGAAAATAGAGCAGCCCCTGCTGGTAGCTCACGTGATCCTGAAAAATGTTTTCGCGCATTTCATAGAGTTCACGCAGCGGCATTTGCAGGCCGCGCTTGGGTGCCGGAAGTTCGGAAAAGTTGACCGGCTCAAAAGTGCCGTCCGGCCAGAAGTGGCTGCCGTTTAGATTGTTGGAGGAGAAGCTACCAGCGTTGTTCGAGTCGCCGTTGCGCATCTGCACCGGCCCGTCGGTCATCGGTCTAGTCGTGTAATTCAAGGTCCACTTTGGGCTGGGTTCAAAGTTGAGGAAACGTGCGAGCAAAGCGTATCGCTTCGGGTCGTATCCTTGAGGTTTAGGAAAAGGAACCTTCCCTTCCCGGTTGGAAAGATACATCCGAAAGTTGTAGGCCTGCACGCGATAATCGCCATCGCCCGGCTCCCCGTGTGGATACGGCGAAATACCCGGGAGCAAGCCGGAGTCAGGATCGTCTTCGACCACGTAGGGGTCGATAGGCAGGGCACAAAATTGATAGACCCCCTTCCAACTGACGGTCTGCCATTGACCGGCCAGTGTTTCGCCGTAGGCACTTCGGGGCTCGCGTCCCACGTAATAAGAGACTCCGGCTGCGGCCATAAGATCACCCTCGTAGCTGGCATCAATAAAGACCGGAGCATAGGTCTTGAGGCCGGTCATCATGGTCGCCGAGATGATACGGTTGTCACCCATTTCGACGGATTCAAGCGGGGCATTCAGGATCACGGTGACCCCGGCTTCCTGAAGCATCTTCAGAAAGGTGGCCTCAGCGACAGAGGGGCTGAAGTCCTTTATTTTGCCCACCTTATCGTAGAATTCCAGAGCCATGCCACCGATCGTCTCTTGCTTCCCGATATCGGTGGCGGTCAGACCTCCTGAGGTCAGGCCACCCACAAAGCCATCAAAAGAGACCAACGCAGCCTTCTGCCCCATACGTGCGACCTGAATCGCGGCCGTCACTCCAGCGGGCGTGCCACCATAGACGAGCACATCAGTATGATGTGTTGCCGGTTCACGCGCCTCCAGCGGACGATAGTAATGGGCCACGCCAGAGACATTGGCCGTCATTGAAATGGGTAGTGCGCCGAGCAGCAGACACACCATGAATTTGCTTCGCCGCACGGTGGCACTCAACCAATCGATCATAATTCTGAATAAAAAAGTTCAAGACTTGGACTGCTCGCTTCAGGATGGTTGATGCCGGCAAAGGCATGCACCAGACTTGTTTCCTGCGTCCCATAGGTTTCGCGAACGACGAGAAAGCTCAATCGCCCGTTCGTATCTTTGGAGATAAACTCATGCAATGGCGCTCCTGATATCTGGAAATTCCCGCGCTGCAGGCCGCTGGGAATCTGGATTCTCCCGACCAGCATCGTTTCGGCTTCATTGACGCGATCCTCATGGCCTTCGACGTATCCCGGCACCTCCTGCCATTTCGGGTTAACGGTTGAAAAATCTTCCTGACTCTCATCGACAATACCATAGACCGCGAAACTCACCTCATCCGGCAGATAAGCGGCAAATCCGATTCCACTGGGGACCAGGTTTAGGTTTAAGCTAGCCGAGTCAAGCGGTCGGCCGACTGCGGCTCCTAAGTCCATGCTGAACAGAGCCCGGCGTTGCATATAACTATCCGGCTCTATTTTTACCAGCATCATACGATCTCCGACGGGGTCTTCATTGCCGCCCCCCGAGATGACAGTGGCGATCATTGCCGCCTTGTGCAATTCACTCCCCCGACGCATCGGTGCCAGGATTTTCGAAGGCATGTAATCGAGCGAAACTAGGCCCAGTGCGGTCAGTAGCATCGCTTCACCACTTTTCAGATGATGATTCTCGCGGGCATTACTGTGCCGGACGATAATATCGCCCTCCAGCACTTCGCAGAGCGAGCCGTCCTTGCCAATGTAAGCGCTGAATAGGGTGCCGAGATCCACCGCCTCGCCCTCTGGAAGTGAAAGCACAAATCCATGGGCTGCCTCTGGTGCCTGAACCAAGACCTTCCCGCTGACCAGTCTGGCTCGCATGGCATTTTCAATGATCAATTCAGCCGGACCTTCCAGACTTAGCAGGGCATCTGAATCAAAGCGTATGTTGGCCATCCCTGATTCCAGCCGGAGCGTTCCGGGAGCCAATCTGCCCCTGGCATCCCGCAAAGGGGGTAGACTCCAGATGACACCGCTGCTGCTTTCCAATGCAGCCACTGTGTGAGAAATAGCAGGCCCGTGACTTTGGTTGGTTTTGAAGATAACCAGAGAGAGCAGGAGCACTACACTCGCCGCGAGGGCCACTAGCATGCCCCACCGGAATAGCTTCGGACTGCCGTTGCCCTGAGACAGCTCCTCAAAGGGCAGCTCCATATTAGCCTGCTCCTGAAAAACGCCCGAAAGCTTCTCCTCCAGCCACATACGTTCGAGATAACGACGGCGGAGGGCCGGGTCTGACCAAAGCAGCTGCTCCAGCTCTCGCACCTCTTTGCCGGAAAGCGCGCCCTCCCGCGTCTGGTCAAGCAATTCATCGAGCCGATCATCAAATTCACTCATTTTGCATAGCCCTCTGCTTTCAGCTTATCTTCAATGCATACCTTCAAGATGGCTCTGATCCTCCCCAGTGCCTTGCGAATGCCTTCCATCGGCCTCTCTAAGCTTTCAGACATCTGCCTGATGGTCGTTCGTTCCGAACTGTAGTAGATGGCCAGTAAATTCCGTTGCCTGTCCGATAAGCCCTCCAGGCAGACTGCCAACGCATTTGTCTTCGCCTCGGAAAAGTCTCCTAGTTCCCGCCACTCATCAGAGAGCACTTCCAGCATCTTTTCCGTAAATATCAGTGGGCTGCGTTGTTGCTTACGCCTCATATTTAAAGCGGTAAGGCGCACGTAAGAGTAGGCCCAGGAACGAAAAGATGCCTTCTCCTTCAGCGTATCGCACTTCCGCCACATTGAGATGCAAGCTTCCTGTATGAGATCGTCCGCCGCAGCCGGATCCGGCATCAAGCTACGGGCAAAGCCACGAAGCTCGGATTCGTAGCTCACAAATAGCCGGATAAACTGTTCTTCTGATACCATTGGTGCTCTGGACCGCGCGAACGCACGGTCTCCTAGTAGCTTATGTCGCGGAAATGATAAAGCGGGACAAATAAGCCCATCACATAGCCCATTTTTCAATAAATTTCGTTTTTTTGTCCCTCTTTTTCATCCGAAGACATTAATCAGTGCATCAATCATACTTTTTAAACCAAAACCACCCAAATAACCAACCAATCCAGGATAAACTTTCGTTACCATTATGACAACTACAGACCTCAAATCAAATACGTCGCGATTACTCCCGCGCGCACTCCTCGCCTTCGGTGCGCTAGTGGCTCTCACTTCCAGCTCGCAAGCTGCAACCCTTGTAACTTGGACGGACACTAGTGAGACCGCAGCCGTCGTGACGACTGGGTTTACCGGCTCGCACAGCGGCAGATCTGGCAGTAATGCTGGTTTCGGTTCCAGTGACGGCACTTTTGGATCAGGGTTGTCGGGAGCGCCCACAACTGCAGGCACCAGTTTTGTCAAAACCGGCACAACAATAACTATGACCCTCAATAATAATACTGGGTCTGATTACAATATTACCGATTTACGCTGGGATCTCGGTAGGCGAGATAACTCTGTGACCGGATTTACAGTTACATATGTAAGCGGTGGACTGGGCCCGGCGAGCACAGTAATCGATACCCAATCATCCATCGCTTCTCAGGGCGGCGGGCTCGTTGTTCGATGCTTATGACTACGACTACACACTGAGCTCTTTCCTTTCAGATACGACGCTTGGGAATACTGAAAGCGCGATATTTACTTTTGCATTTACTCACACTGCTGGTACCGGCGCTAATAGCGCTATCTTTGACAACATTGCATTTGAGGGTGCAGTTGTCCCTGAACCTTCCAGCGCTCTCCTTCTTGGCCTTGGTGGACTCGCACTCATTCTGCGTCGTCGCAGGTAATCGCGACATCCAAGTCCTCTGGACTATCACAAAAAAACCGCGTGTGGATGATCTGCAGGCGGTTTTTTTGTCTCAATGAAAGATAATATTTAATGACGCTCTACCCATCGATCTATCGCACGTATCGTGCTACTTTGGCGCTACTTCTCGCGTGTAACGTAGTTCAGGTGGCCGCCGCCGAGAGCGCGCTCTTAACTAAGGTTCGTGCTGGGGATGACGTGAAGGTTGTGCTAGTCGGAACCAGTCTGACTGCCGCTGGGTCTTGGCCCGAGTCCCTCCAAACATGGCTCTCCAGCGAATCTACGGGGCCGGGCACGGTTACAGTCGTCAACCGCGCTGTGAGCGGAAAAGCCTCCAACCATGGGGTCGCCACTCAAACGCCACTCGCGCTCACCGACAATCCGGACGCCATCTTTATCGAGTTTTCC
>Ga0307978_1003487_pt1 | contig 10702 bp, 9 predicted proteins | sample OrgLakmetage1056_FD_203151 | JGI IMG/M metagenome (GOLD analysis project Ga0307978, IMG submission 203151) | Saline water microbial communities from Organic Lake, Antarctica - #1056 | ecosystem: Environmental > Aquatic > Non-marine Saline and Alkaline > Saline | place: Antarctica: Organic Lake...
GTCTGTAATTGTATTGATGTTCCTTAATACGTCAAGCTAGATTTCGGACAGGTTGGAGCAGGGTGTCCGAAAGGGAACCTTTTTGGACCGCTAGGCAGCTTTCAACAAAATGTTGCTTGGCAGACCAGGTGAGTATGGCGCAAGAACCATATTTTTTTGGGCTCTGGGAATCCAACTCTCTACGTAATATGTATTTAGTGGAAAGAGTGAAGCGCTCAACTGTCTGGCTCTTCTTCTCTAGAGCTATCGCCGCCGTCATTTATTGTTGTCCCTTCGCCAGGGCTTTCTCGTCATCTCTCGGCTTCATTGTTCCAACGCGGGTGTGATAGATCTGGCACCTTTCTGATCTCATCAATGGTTCCATCTCCGTCACGGTCTATTTCAAGGAGCCTGAACCCGTCCTCTAAAATTTGGTCGGGATCTGGGTTTTCGTCGAGGTCGTTAACCTCAGCCATTCGGTTCGCCTCTAAACGCTGAAAAGTATCATCGTAGCTAGGTGTCGGCGTTTCTTTGTCATGTAAATCAGCTGCTTCTTGATCTTCGTTTGATGAAAAATTTTCGCCAAAACTCAATAGAAGAATACGTTTCCAATTTGTTGTTGGATTTAAAAAATTCATAAATAACAGTATTTTAAAAGATAAATAGCACTAAAATTGTACTACAATCATTTGCCTTTGTCAAAAATCCACACCCTTTGCATGGGGTCAACAGTTTTCGACAGGGTCTGACCCATTGGTAGATGGCGGTAATCGCTCACGGTAAGGCAACCAGAACACCACCATTTTGAGTGGCTAGGGGCACGATTGAAGACGCAATATCCTCTTCGATAAATTCACCGATAGCAATGATATTGACTTGATGACGTCCTGCATTGGACGCTGTGAAACTAGAGATTTTCGCGGCCATATCAGCTTCTGAGTTTACCCCTGTTGGGACACCATCTGTAATCAAAATAATGGAGCTTGGTTCGCTGCCCGAAATAACCCGCGACATAACTTCAAAAGTCGGCGTGCCTGCTTGGGGGTCAATATTGCGGTTTACAACGAAGCTCACGGCAGAGTTTTTACTTGTCGCAGTCAGAGGGCTTTGGAAACCATTGGAGTTTGGCCAATAGGTGAATTGAGGACCAGTTGGTGTCAGAGCGTATGTAGTTATACGCAATGCGTCTTCTTGTACATTGAGCCTGTCAACAATCAGTTCCACGGCACTGTCAATTTGTTGTATGTAGTCCAGCGTAGAACCAGAGTAGTCGATCACTATCTGGATGTTGTCATGCTCTGGTTCTATCCCAATGAATGCCGCCCCATCTAGCTGCCCCTGCAAGTCAGCTATTTGACGGTCTTTGTCATTAGCTGCATTTGCAAGAGCTTGTGCATTCGCTTGCGCCTGATTGGCAGCTTGTTGCGCTGACGCCGCTTGTGCATTTGCAGTTGTGATCTGTCCCTGTTGCTGTTGAATGGTAGTAGCTTGTGCAGCTACTTGTCCTTGAAGCGAATTGTTTTGATCTGTTAGTGCAGAATTCTGGTCGTTCAAATCTGCTACTTGAGCTTCCAACCCTTGCTTATCTTCGCGCAACTGCTCGATGATCGCTTTCAGAGGATCAGGGCTCAAGTTCGGGAAATATGGAAAGAGAACAACAGTGATAATGATGAAAGCCCCGAGAGCCGAGGCAAACAAGTCAATGGCTGACGCAGAAAACGTGCCTAGTTCAGCTTTGGCTTTACGTCTCATTTTAAGATTACCTCTACCTTGATATCGGCAAGCGTAACAACTTCTCCATTTGAAACAGGAACGGCAAGCCCTTCGTTGATACGCTTGTCTTTTACGGTTGTACCATTCACCGATCCCAAGTCGGTTATCAGCAGACTTTCACCCAACCGCTCTATTTTCGCGTGGATACGTGAAACGTTGGGGAATTGCAAAACGAGATCGTTCCCTTTCTGGGGATTTTCTGAGCTTCCAATTTGTAGCGAAGTTTTTCCGACCTCGAAGTCGGCTTGAAGCTCAAAGTTTTCGTGCTGTTCTACCCCTTTTAGCATCAGGGTGTTTGGGGATGAGGGTGTAGGTACCGGCTTTTGCGAAGGCTGTGTGGAATTTCTTGTACCTTTGAATATAAATGCGGCAACTGCTGCGAAGAGAACAATGCCACCTGCAATAATTACCCATAGAGGAGATCCATTACTGCTAACGCATCGAGATGAGGTATCAAACTTTGTGGATCGGCTTTCTACAGCAAGATAATCAGCTAGCATTTGGCTACTGATCGCCAGCCGACTTGCTCCACCTACACCAGCGCCATGATCATCACTTAAACCGCTGAAATGGAGACCTATTACAGTCCCGCATTCGTTCAGGATAGGGCTACCACTTGATCCGGGACCAGATGCGGCATCGTGCTTAAGAGTGCGTGTAATATTGAATGTGTTATCTGGATAACTAAGATCAAAATATTCCTGGATGTTCCCTTCGGAAATCTGGGCTTCTTTGGCTACGGCGGCAAAGTCAGAAACACCTGGGTAGCTCAAGTTCCATAGGGGCGTATCAATAGGAAACTCACCAGGTGCAATTTGTAGTGGTTTTAGAGAATTAGAGGCGATGCGAAGGGTTGCGACATCAACTTTGTCAAATGCATCATAGTCAATTACTGGAATTCGGCGTCCAGACGCATCAACAATAAAGATGTTTCCATCTTCACCGGTTTCGGCTTCTAGTTCCTCTAACGACTGAACTACATGCGCATTGGTTATGAGCGTATTTGAATTCACCGCCCACGCAGTCCCATGGCTGCCTTGGTCACCAACTATGATGACAACCCGAAATATTGAATTTCGCGCTTCCTGTACTGCCTCGGGCACTTGTTGAGCCGCAGCAAGGGCTGGCAACAGGACAGTCCCAATCAACCAACAAGTCAAAAACAAAACTTTTTTCATATTCTCTGCGTTCCCCTAATTATTACTTTGCCCGTTGGTCGCCGATGGATCTGAATCGGGCTCTTGGATAACCAAAGCCTTGATAGCTGCGGCTGCGATCTCCGCCTCAACGGTGCCTGAATATCGCTCAATAAAGTCTCTTAACGCGTTATTTTTAAGCGCGTCGCTCAACGCTGAGAGGCGCTCCATTTGCTCAGAAATTTTCTGCTCCATTTCATCGTTCGCTAGATGAGCACCTTGAACTTCAGTGTCTGCATCGCGTAACAGATCTAAAATACTACGCGCCAGATTTTGAAGAGCTTCTACTTCAATATTTGGGATCAGAACGTCCAAATTTTCTAAAGCCTCATCTGAGTTTAAAGCGTTCAGAAGGTCAGCTAAGATTTGAGCCCTAATTTTAGCACCCGTGTCACCGCTTGATGAATCGGCAATGAGCGTTTGGTTGTCTGAAATAAGGGCTACAATGAACTGAATGAGGCTTGTCGCTTCGGGCGAAAGATCTCCGTTTTCGAGTGATCTTAAATCCTCGAGAATATTATAATTATCGGCGACCGCATTCGAAATATTAGTCAATGTAGCTTGCGCCGCTCTTACCTGATCTGTCGACTGATTTAGGAGCTCTAGCTGTTCTTCTAGAGCAGCATTCTCTGCTGATATGTCTCCTATTAAGCCATGAGTCACTTGCAGAGCTGAATTTGCTCTCCAGGAAGAAGCCGCGAACCAAAGCGTCGTCACAGCAAGGGCTACCGTAACGCCAGGCAATACAAACCTGCGAACGGTATCTAAAATATCTGATTTCTCTTCTATTTGGTTCTCTATCTGGGTAGGAGCCCGCTCTTGTTCAATCATTGCGACAACGACTGACGTATTATCCTGTCTGGGACGACCAACCGCTTTGACAGCCTCTACTAAGGATTTTGAGGCGTTTTCAGCGTTATCTTGGGCTGTAACTACCGCCTCAATCGACGAAAGACTCTTAATACTGTCAACACCATCTGAACATAGTACGATTATATCGCCGTTGCGCAGATCAAATGGCCGTTTAGGAAGATCAACAAGGGGAATATTATCTCCCATGACTGCCGATCTGAGAGCATTTCTCTTTGGATCAGTTGCAGCCTGTTCGGCTGTAATTTCTCCCTCAGTCACCATCTTTTGTAAAACTGGCAACATTGAGTGATCAGCGTTCAGCTTTTTAACATCACCGCTTCGAAGAATGTACAGATGACTATCGCCAACAGATGACCACCAAAGCTTGCCATTTTCAATAACAACGCAAATTAGGGTCGTCCCCATACCATCGCACTCTGGAGAGGTTTCTATGTGACTAGAGATTGCGGAATTTGCCCTTGATATTGCGTTATCGAGGGCATCCGGGACTGTATCGTACGGATCAAGTAGAGCTTCCAATGCAACAGATGTAGCAAGGCGACTGGCTATTTCGCCGCCAGCGTGGCCGCCCATTCCATCGGCTAAAATTAGTGAGTGGCGCCCATCGGGACCAACCGCAGAAGCGATGGAATCCTCTTGTCGTTCTCGCTCACCTATCCATTGCGCTGTTCCAATCGAAACCTTCACTCCTTAACTCCAATTTCGTTCTGTGTTACAAAATTCAACGAAAACGAGGGTAGTATCGCCAATCAACAACTTGTCGGAATCGTTTAGCTCTGACTGGGTCCAAACCGCTTCGTCATTGCGGTCAGGTGGGTTCTTCGATCCTAAGTTTACAAAAGCAAAATTGTGGCGGCGAGGGTCATATCCAACGCCAACCAAACCAGATTTAGAAATTGTTGTGTCTCCAAAATCAAGCACGACATCGCAATCAGCACCCCTGCCAACCTTATTAAGACCTGGCTTAATGACGTGGGACGTACCTTTGCCAGGTCCGTCCCAGACCACTAACCAACCAACGCAAGGATCTGTATCTGAAGGGAGAGCTTCTGCGGCCACTTCTATGACTGCCTTAGGCACGCTCTTGTTCTTTGGCCTTCCAATAAGTTTCGTTTTTTCCACTTCAGTCTGATCGTCCTGTACTTCAACATCTTTATTCCAAACAATCAGGCCAGTTTTCTCGTCTCGATAGTCTTCAATACCTGCTTTGTTCGAGATAAGTTCTCCACCTTCATCTTTTTTCTGTGCCATGTTTCACGTCTCCTCATGCAATTTGTTCAATAGGTTATCGACACAATCACCGAAAACATCAGTGATAAATTTTTCTTCTTCAGCCTGCATGTAAGAAGCAAAGAAAATTAGGATGCCGGAAAGGAAGAGGGCCACCAACGTAGTTGAAAAAGCTATACCAAGTTCTGCAACAACCTCAGGCAAGAAGGCTGCCTGCTCGAAGTCTTCAGGGGTCAATTGCCCAACGGCTTCCAATGCGTTTGCGATACCTAACACTGTCCCGATGAACCCCAATGTAGGAATAAGCCAACTTAAATAGCGAACCGTTGTATACCCTAAATCAACACGATTTTGCAGCTCTTCAGTTGTTGATTTCAGCACTTCATTTGCTTGAGACCAAGACTTTGATCCTTGGTACTGAGCAAGGGCTCGTTGTACCATCTGCCGTACAATTGAATTTTCTGGAAGTTTGGATGCATCTAAAAAGATTGTGCGGCGATCTTCTCGTTCGTAAACGACATTCTCGTCACGATTAAGAAGTGGTTGCTTCGCTGTTGTTTTTTGACGGCGAAGTTCCCTCCAATTTAAGAAGACCGATATGAGGCCAAGGAAAAAGGAAGCCCAAATTGCTAAGTGTACGTTCACCCAATTTGTCCAATCCCCCGACTTTCCGTTAAACCCCGTAGCAGTTTCTGCCAACCAAGCTGGGCCAGCGAAATTGACCGTTATGAAAATTGCCAAACTGAGCATTATCGCAGCAAATAGACTTGAAATTTGTTTCACTTGTTTTCCCTTTTAACAATCGCAGAGTGCTCTCATGGAACGCTCCATATTTGGGCCGAAAATACCATCAATTGATCCATTGTAGAGACCACGCGACCTCAGGTGACGCTGTATGCCTTTACGCAGCCCATCATAACGGGGGGCTGTCAAATACCTTCTAGATCCTGGCTGCGCATTTCTATTATCCATATTTATGATTAGATAGTTATTTCCTTCCTCTAGTGAACGGATAGAGAAGTCTATTCCACGCTGAATGTTGCCAGCCTCAAACACCGATATTCCGTATGTGGCACAGGACTCAGCATTTCCCAACTCACACGCTTTCAAGCGTGCAATGGCTGCGGCGGCAGTTTCACCAAGTTCTTCGTTAGCGTATCCAAGTGAACTACAAGCCCACTCATCATCTTGTTGACACGCAAATTCATAGAGTGACGCTGCACGTTCCAAGTCACGGGGAACAAAACCACTACGATTATAATAATTGCCAAGGCTTTTGCATGAATAACTGTCATTGAGATCACAGCCTTTTTGTAAGAGAGTGATCCCCTCTTCGTGTGCTGCACGTTCTGATATCAAGATGTTTCCTAGGTTTCCGCAGGACCATGCATGATCAAGATTGCAACCTTTCTCAAAAAGACTTTCAGCCAACTGCATATTTGGTGTGCCTAGATCCCCATCGTTATGAAGATCAGCAAGTCGACCGCACGACCAGCCGCTATTTAATTCACAGCCACGCTCAAAAAAAACGGCTGCTCTGGAGTCATCTGAAGCGCCTAAATCGCCGTCTTCAAGTAAATCACCGTAGTCTCCACAGGAACCACCATCATCTTGGGTGCAGCCTTCATTGAACCAAAATTCAGCTTTCTCAAAATCTACATCCCCAAACTCACCGTCTTCATACCCTCTGCCCAAATTTTGACACGCCCAAGCTTCATTTATGTCAGATGAACAGGCTGTACTGAGCCTATCAATAGCAACCGTCGCATTCTTGCCTGGAACGTCTCGCCAAAGGTGCATCCAGCCGATGTTGGCACAAGCATTCGCATCCTCAAGTTCGCAACCGCGTTCAAAAAACGTCAACGACAAAGCATCGTCATGGATTGGCTTGTCGGTGTCGTTCAAAAGATGGCCTGCCCAACGACAACTCTTTGCATGACCCTGGTTGCACCCAGTTTCATACGCATCTGCTGCTGCTACGTAATCAGGTGTACCAAACTCACCGTCTTCATACCCTCTGCCCAAATTTTGACACGCCCAAGCTTCATTTATGTCAGATGAACAGGCTGTACTGAGCCTATCAATAGCAACCGTCGCATTCTTGCCTGGAACGTCTCGCCAAAGGTGCATCAAGCCGATGTTGGCACAAGCATTCGCATCCTCAAGTTCGCAACCGCGTTCAAAAAACGTCAACGACAAAGCATCGTCATGGATTGGCTTGTCGGTGTCGTTCAAAAGATGGCCTGCCCAACGACAACTTGTTCCATGATCTAGTTCACAATTAGCTTCATACTGTGTAAATGCTCTAGAAAAATAGGTGGGATCCTCATCACCAAGTCGCGCGCAAGAAGGACCATTCCCCTGCAAACATCCTAATTGTCGATACGTTCTAGTCCTGATGGGATCATTTCCGAAGCTGCCATTAGAACCATCGTACAAGTTCGCCAAATTATTGAAGGCAACAGCAAAACCACCTTCAGCACTCAACGTGAGATAATATATGGCCTGTTCTTCATTGCCAGCAGCACTATAAAGGCGGCCCAAGTGATAGATCGTTCTCAAGTGACCAGGGAATTCATCATGTGCAGCGTGACATTTTGGGAGTGCCTCAGATGGGTTTAGATCACTTAAGCCCAACGGTGTTACACCGTTGGGGTTTTCAACGGCAGAACCATTAAAAGCTAACTGATCACAAGCCGACACCGAGGGTGACATATCACCTGTGGACCAAGCATGCGCATCAGTTGCCGCCATTATGGCTAATACAAAAATTAGTTTTTTCATTGTATTTGATCCAAAAATTCTTGGGCAAGGACTGCCTCAGGAGACGTTGGGAAACGGTCTATAACAAGTTCAAAACCGCTTTGGTCTGCTGGGACAGTTAGAGCTCTTAATAACAAACTATACGAGGATTCTGTGACCTGAGAAGGCGAAGCAACAGAGCCCTCCAATCTTTTGATCAACCTTTCAGCTAAAAACGCTTCGTTAGAACCTGGAAAGGCCTGAATGACACCGTGAAACGCACCCTTCTGGTTACTTGAGACTAAAGCATATTGAAACGCAGTAATGCGTTCTGCTCGCGCGGCAGAGACCGCAGTTTGGCCTACCGTGGCTTGGGAAGTCTGTTGGGGCACAGGGTTAGTAGAAAGGTCCACCAAATCGGTATTATTAAGTTCTGGCGTTACAAAAGCTAACACAGGTATCGAGTTCGCTGTACGATGTTCTCGCATTTTCTCAGAGGCGGCTGATCTACCAGAATATGGTCCAAGGGTTAATTTGTAAGCACCAGGAGGGTTTTCAAAGACTTGAACATTCTCGAATGTATCGCGATAAACCTCAGCTGCTAGCCACGCATCATCTCGAGAGTACTCTGTATGAAGCCGAATCCAATGTAGATCATCGACCAGTACAGGAACTAAAATCGCTGCCGTAGCCACCGACGCTACCAAAGCTGCTATCAGTTCTTGAGCTTCAGATACGTATCTTCCGGATGGAAAAACGCGTACGTACGCTTCTAATGCGTCCACCGTATCCGTTGCCATTGCGTCCAACCAAGCCAATTCGTCCTCTGCTTCATCTCGATGCAAGCCTCCTGAATATTCTGACAGATATGATGTAAACGCTGTTTTCGTCCCTATCTCCAATGCATCCACCCACGCTTCGTCGTCAGCTTTTTGAGCCCTCAACGCGATCAGTTGCTCACGCTTTGAAGAGGCCTCGGCAGAACGCGACCCTGTAGGAAAATTCTCTAGATATCGCGCATAGCTCTCAACAGTGTTGTCCCTCTCGGCAATCAACCAAGCAGCACTATCAAGTTCACCTTCCATCATTTTTATACGTTGCGCCGCTAAAGCCGCGTGAGGACCTTCAGCAAATTGCGACAAAAACATCTTATAAGATGCAATCGTATTTTGCTGTACGGCTTCCGCCCAGATCTTTTCTCCTGGATCAGAAATCGTTCCGGCTGAATCATCGGTGCTATTTTGTTGTAGCCCTTCAGCAAGAACAACAGAAGCAGCATCCCGCATGTCCGAATACCAAACGCCGGTGCCAATCACTCCCGCTACGAAAGTAGCTGCTACAGCGTAAATCCAGACGCGAGAAGGTGTTGGAGGTATAGGCGTTTTGCCAAGGGCGGCCTCAAGCTCATCAAGTGTTTGAAAGCGATCTTTTGCCCGCAACTCTAAACATTTTTTAAGAATGTTTCTAAATCGATGACTTATCTCTCTATTGGACGATGCTTTCTCGAGTTCCAGCAAACTATCAACACCGGTTTCATCTTTTTCATGATCACGTACGCCAGCATCCTTAGGGCCATAACCGAACATACATCGGTAAATTGTCGCACCCAAGGAATAGATATCCATCGCTGGTGTTTTTTTAGTTTCTAGAAACTTTGCTTCCTTTGCCGAAAAACCACCAGAGTAAGCTCCAAAAGTACTAACGGTACCGTCAACTTTGACTTCACGAGCCGCCCCGAAGTCAATTAAAATAGGTGCGCCAGTGCCTTCGTCGAGCAGGATATTATCAGGTTTAATATCCCTATGCAAAAAGCCAGAGCCATGAATAACCTTTAACCCAGCTATAAGATTTCGAAGAAACACCTCTGCCTCATCTTCAGAATACCGTCGCTTTGTTATGCGTTCAGATAGATTTGGCCCCCTTAAGTACGGCATTACCATGTATGCCGTGTTGTTAGCCTCAAAATATGCAATTACGCTAACTATACTGGGATCATCAAATCCAGCTAAAATACGTGCCTCACTAAGAAAGTATCGCTTCAAAGCTTTGAATTGTTCCACGTCTCTTGACGCGACAGTTAAAGTTTGACCGCGTCCAGCAATTGTATTTGGAAAAAACTCTTTGATAGCAACATCTCGGCCCAGGCGCTTCTCACGTGCCAGATACGTGATGCCAAATCCACCTTGACCAAGAAAGCCTTTTCCATTTTTAGGATCGACAACTTCATACTCATTGCTCCCATCTTGCAAGATGGTTCCGACAGGTAACGCCAGTTGAAGCTGCTCACTCATAATTATACCAGACAATCTTCAACCATCAATTTCTTGTTACTTGTTACTTGTTCAGGGTTATTAGGCACTTTTCAACCATTAATATGCGTTCTGCACAGCAATAAACACCACTTGACAACCTCCCGCGTCGGGATGAACCTTAATCACAATGCGATGATAAGCTTTTTTGATCTAATCAGAGCTATATTCTCGTCTGGGCTTCAGCCCCAAGGTCTTCAAGTGCTGAGCCTGAACATCATTTTGTGAGGGCGAAGAATGGCTGGTTTTCGTTCGTTGCTTCTTGCCGCTATTTCCTGACTTGCCGCCCTGCCTGTTTTCAAACGATCCTTTTGCCTTTGCGTCTTCGGATCCCTCCCTGAAAGCCTTCGCAGCTTGCTGCCATCCAGTACGAGCGCGTTGATCCCGCTGCTGGTAAGCATGACGTAATCCAGCTTCCTTCATTATGCGCTCACGTTCTTCAAGTTCCTGCTCCCGATATCACATCACCCATATAGGGGTCCGCTCCGGTAGAGGGCAGAATAGTACGTTAAGCTCCTCGGTCACTGTTTTGGCCACCTGTACTCGCCCGTGATGAGGATATGCGCCCATCCAAGAGGAGAGATGTGTGCTAGAAGCGCT
>Ga0307978_1003492_pt1 | contig 10690 bp, 11 predicted proteins | sample OrgLakmetage1056_FD_203151 | JGI IMG/M metagenome (GOLD analysis project Ga0307978, IMG submission 203151) | Saline water microbial communities from Organic Lake, Antarctica - #1056 | ecosystem: Environmental > Aquatic > Non-marine Saline and Alkaline > Saline | place: Antarctica: Organic Lake...
GACAGCAGCATTTTAGTCGTCACATTACGTTTGTTGTTAGAAAGAGGGCCACTACAGTAGAGACAATGGCAACCAAGAAGAGCGTGAGCTTTCACGATGCAGAGAAAATAGCGGTAGTAGTGTGCACGATACCGAACCGAGAAGAGTTTGACGAAAAGGATGTAGAGAATCTCTTCTATTCAAGGAGTGACTACCACATGAGTCGTACCTCGGCCAAAGTAATCTCCAACGAGAGCGAACGATACGGCTTCAGCAAGAATCTGGACGAAACCTTTACCGAAAAAGGAAAGGTAGCACAAGATAATCTGAACCTGTGGACAATACATGGTCATATGCGGAGAGGTCTTGAGCGATGGTCCAACCGGGAGCACGGTGACGAGCGGCAAAAAGAACAGTTTCAAGCTGTGATGTCAGTGCTTCGCGCCCAAGATGACATGTCCTCCGCTTCAAGGAAGGTTGACGACGAAAAGCTCCGACGAGTATCACACAAGGCCACAAGAACTGCTCGACATTTTGCTAGAATGATGGGTAAGGCGGATTCTTTTGCCGTATCATCGGAAGCTTCGATTCCTGATGACGTTAGTAGTTTCACAGAAGCCATGGGCAGCGTGGCATTGAGTACAGAAACGAGCAGCGAAGTTGTCGACGACAATGAAGACTTTATGAAAGAAAGTCATCATGAAAGATCAACCAAGCGGAGTCTGTTTAGTTTCGGTCGAAAGAGCAGCACCAAGGGTCGAGGAAAGCTAGACGATAGTCCCCGAGGAAAGCTGGACGACACCCGAGGACTCTCTCGCGTCGCATAGCACTAATGCGACGATGTATCTTATTAGATCTTTAATAACTACCTATACCTACACCCACACATAACAACTATATACGTCTTGTGCTTTGTACTTATCTAGTCGGATTGCAGAGAGTTGCCACGGCCTTCCTTCATGGCAAGCGGCACATGATGAAGTATGAAGCCAGCAAGCCGCTCTAGCTCTCACGTATCAGTAGCGCTACCCACTTATCCATAACCCGCAATAAAGAATATAATAGCCTTGGTCCTGGCAAGCTTCTGGTACCTAACGGCTAACGTTAGCATCGAGTAGTCTATTGGATAGAGTGTAGTTTCGCTCGTCCCAAAGCAAGATAATTCTTGGGGTGCTCATCATCTCAGGCACAGCATCGGGGCCACGTTGGGTGTGCCAAACTTTGCTTGTCTCTGATCGGACGCAGACAGATGTTAAGACGCGTTCAGCAGCTATTTTTGGCTGGATCATTGGACAAGCCACGAGCTGTGCGTGGGACTGAAACTGCTAGCTAGTAGTAGAGACGTGTAGGCCGTCGGTGTCGAGACCAAATGAAAGAGGATTCTAATACCGTATATCATACATTGTTGATGGGTGTGGTGGATTCTGGTGAGTCGGGCGGGGATGGCCGAGCGGGGGTGGTTCATCTTATACTATACTAGTTTATAAGAACTGGGGGTGGTTGCCCTGCTGCCTGGTGGTTGTCGTCTCTTTTTCCAATGATACCGATCGAACACCTTTCTTTGCAATGGCATATGTATACGTATAGTTGGCACGCTGGATAGTTTATAGTATAGCTGAGCCGGCTCTACCAGCTCTAGAGAGGTTGGAGAACTGAAGAGTACTCGTAGCTAGCAACTAGCAACAAGGTGGAAGTAGAAGTAGAAGTGGTAGAAGGTAGGAATAGGGGTAGGAATAGTAGAAGAGTAGAAGTGAAAAGTGAACCTGCACCCTACCGTGGAATACGAGGTTGGTGGAGCTTGGAATCTCATCAACCCCGAGAGATTATTGTTCGTCGCGTTATTTCCGACCCACTTTTTTCTTTTTCAATTTCCAATTTTCACCATTTCCCCAGAAGCTGAATCTTTGTCACCGCAGCGCATTCCAGAGGGATCACCTTGATGCTTTCCCATCCCGTATCATTGTAAGTCACACCTTATGGTGTTACAGAGATGGACTGTTGTTGTTGGGACTGTTTGTTGATCGTGAAGAGAAGCAAGGGGCGAAGCAGTTCTTCCTTTCTTTTCGCGTCTTTCCCCCACCTTTTTTGTCCAGCGGTATCCAGTGTATAAGTATAATGTCTTTGACGTGTCACTGCATGCCGCAAAAGAATGGAAATAATCTGAAACGCTCGAATGCTTCGTCATCGGTTGCGTGTTTTATTTTGTGTTTGTTGGTTCGCGCCGCGCTCCGCCTCCTCACTTCCCGGTGGTGCTGCGGAGGTACACGAAGAACGGTACGGAGCCCCTTAAAGCACGCAATGGCTCCTACTGTAGTGCGCATGTTTGCTAGTTTGCTAGTAGTGTAGAGGCTGCGGCACCGACGTCGGGCTTTCGAAGAAACGGGAAATGGAGAGCTGCGCGCAAAGAAGCGGATTCGTTCGTTTCGTTCTCTCTTTCTCTCCGAAAACTCAAAACTCGTTTACTGACTTTTCGTTCGTTCCCAAATTGTTCTCCTTGACAGTATCTTACCCGGCTTAATTCTGATTCGTAGAAACAGAGCTGACGCTCTCACTGATTAAGGAACTATCATGTCGTTGGGACTTTTAGCGAAAGATTCCATTGCCAACTTGAAAGATTTTGGAAGGGATGCGGAAAGCCGATCTGCTCAAAGCTCCTCGTCTTCGCTTGATACTAGACCATCTCTGGATGATGGGAAACAGGCGACGGACAAAGGAATCCATAGCGTGATTGACAGTATCGTGTCGACAGAGCCACAGGGGGAAAGTAGCGAGCAGGCAGCAGCCGCAAACCCCCAACAAGCTCTCGAAGAAGAGGATGGCCAGCAGCAACAAGAATCAGAGGCGTCTCCTTCCTCGTACGGTAACTATTCTGGCTTTCAATCGGACTATCCGCCTTACCAACAAGGCTACAACGACGCTCAGCACGACACGTACTACCATCACGATACCTACTCGCCTGATTACCTCGGAGAAAAGTCCCAGAAAAATAGTTTGTTTTACTGTTTATTCCCTTGGCTAAAGGCGCAGCCGCAAAGAATTGGGAGTGAAGCACCCTTTGCCGAGCCCGCGCAGTCCTATGCTGAAATAGTGGACGACTCTCAGCGCCCGAAATCTCCCCGAGATGACGATGAAACTTCCAACAGCAGCGACGTCTTGGGAGAAAAGCTATCAGACAAGGAACGGCAAGCGGTCCTCGCTAGGTTGGGGCTTGCGCAACCCGAAGCAAGCGCGGCCGCGCAGACAGATGCAGAGCCATCTATTCCGGGCGTCACGCAGAATGGCCTCTTGAACGGGCTACGACGATACGATAGCTCCGATAGCATGGGATCAGGCATCACGCCGCTGAAAGGCATATTGAAGCGTGGGTCTACTATCAGTGTGCCTGTACTGCAAGCACCCAAGTCTTCAGGGAGTGCAAGCAGTAACGATGCCCCAAAGAAGCGGCGCTCTCTGTTTCCATCCTACGAGAGCAGTGGTGGAAAGTCGCGGCCTACAATAAAGCCTGTAGCCTTTGCTCCCATGGCACGTGTGGTTACTATAAAATCCAAGAACGACATGCCTGACGAGGAAAAGGGCGATGTTTGGTGGCAGCGAATGGACTACGATGACTTTCGAAAGACGGGCCGCATCATCACAAAGGCCATGGTGCAGGGTGGGAGTGAAATATGGTTGCAACACTCCACGTCAAGTTCCGACAATGATACAGCAAAAACGGACTCGGATCCGGCGGATATGATCACAGCCACTGGAGACAAATGGTGGCACAAGTTTGGTCACTCGCGGAGAGGTCTTGAACATGTTGTATCGATGGACGAAGGCCGACAGCGACAACTTAATGTCAGGCACGCAAGTCGTAGCGTTATAGACGAGCAGGGGAGACAGAAAATGTACAACCGCCAAGACCCAGATAAGCTTCGTGCTGTGTCCTTGACCAACACGTCATGGGCACGTGATCTGGCACTTGCTGCCGGTTCTTCAGACGCTGATGCCGTTAAGTCTAATTTCGACTCCGATCGTAAATCACGCGAGTTCTACCTGATCAAAATGGCTCGAACCAGCCCCACTCTCAATAACAGTCGTCACGTGCCCGAATTTATGCAGCCCGCAAAGCACACGGCAAGAGCAACTCTACCTCAAGCAAGGATGCTGGATGCGCACACTTCGACGCAGATTCGTTACAGACGGCAGCAGAACATTGACACAGCAGCAGCCGATCTGGACTCGTCTTCGAAGAAAAGCGACGACTCGCAGGAGAGCTCGGAACCGATCCGCGATCCGGATCCGGAGGAGAAGAAGAGCGGCACGATGGCTCAATTAGCAGCTGGATTCTCGGTGTCTGGTGAAAAAGTGGACATGGCAGCCGTCTTGTCCGGAATGGGACCTGTGCCTCAAGAGCCGGCGGCCGTGCCTGCGAACTAACAACCTCGATTTACGAATGTATCGTATCATAGAGAAAGTGCATTAAGATAAAAATACTACCATTAATAGTACTATTCTTCTTCTCGCATGTAGACGTTCAGAAAGTCTTTTCCGCTCAGCCCGTAACCTCGCTCGATCCAAAAGGTATTGTCGAAGTAAGCAGATTCCACAAAATTCGACCTGCCTTTTAGCAAACCAAAAAAGCCGACGCCAACGTCCCGTAGCCCAAAGGCATCTGTTGTTATCTTGTCGTAAACAAAAGTCAGAAGCCCTGCATCTGACTGCCCTTGGCTGATCGTCCACTTGCTCTTGGCTTTGATGCTGTTTAGACCTAGCGTTTTCCCGGAAAACTGCAATACATAGTCGACATTCGACTCGTCTAGAAATTGAAGGAGGATTGTAGCATCACGCGGTAGATCACCGAAAGTCGCCTCCTCGGTACTAAACACCAATCGCCAGGAGGAGGCAGGGAGCTCTGGGCCGATGTTTGCTAGTGCCACCGGTGAAGGTCGCTTTTGTACTACCTGTCGAACATAACCTTCCAATTCCGTCCGTTTCGTCGGATCCAAGTCGCGAGAAGGGACCCCTGCCCTCTTCATGGAATTTAGCTGGCCTCGCATCTCTTGTAGCTCGAATTCTGCCGTTTCGACCGATCCCCGTCGAGCCGTCGTAACTCGGCTGGCATGCCGAACAAAGGGTTGATGAAAGGCGCTCACGGGACCCCAGCACAGCAAAAGCGCTACAAGTAGCAGCGAAAGACTTCTCTGTCTCGATTCTGATCGTGATTCTGACATAGTAAAGATTGAATTATGAGTCTTCGGTGGGAAGCAAGGCAATGAAGTGGTGCGTGTAATGTGTGATGACTGCGTGAGGACAAGTGGCTCGCATAGTGCTGATGATGCGGTCGTATCTTCACGCGGCGGGTGAAACGAAATCGAAAAAAGATGAGGCTAATATTACAGCCTAATTATAGGCATTTTTCTCTAAGATTATTGAGGAAGACCATACCACGATGACAATTGAACTTCCCGTTTGCTCAGCGAAGTCAAGCAACGTCGGTGCCGAAATGTAGTATGGTGGGGGATCACGTCGGAATCTCGGGTTTTGTTCTTTTTGCTTTTGTTGGAGGGAGTCTCTCGTATGCAGTCGCAGTCGCTGTCGCAGGTCTGCCAAGTCTACCGAACCAACCGGTGCAGGTAGACTATCATAGAGTCTATCGTAATCTCTAACACATGGGTAGCTACAATACGGACGCAGACATTTTTGAGAGCAACAGGTCAGCATACATTTTACTTGGCTCCTGCCTCGAGCCATTCCTTCACGGAAGGGTGAGCCTCCTTGTCTGTATCACTCATGAGACTTGTCACAATCTCAACATCCGCATCCGTAACGGCACCGCCCCTTTTGGCAATTATCTGAACGGCAAAGTCGGCAGGCCTTCCGTCCGCTCGAAAGTACTCCGGGCAACTCTGCAAAAAGTCCAAGGACAAAACATCCAGCTGAATCCATTCCGCGACGACGATGGCAAGCAGTGATGAAGCCAGCGGCGCGTCGATTTCAACGTCACGCAGAAATTCCAACGGGTCGTTTAAGCCCGAAGGAAGCGACGACTTGTTGATCTTTTCCTCTTTGAGGCACCTTGACGTTACAATCAGAAACTTGCGAACCTGCTCCTCTTTCATTTCAATCACCAATTGCACACCTGCTGCAATCATTGCTGCACCACGTTCCACGTGGCCTTCGTGACCAGCGCCTACGAATTCATCGACCGACAAGACGGCGTCATCTGTGTCACCGCCCACAAAATACTCTTTCAGAACGCTCTTCATCTTTTTACCACATTCCTGCGGTTCCATATACTCAGAAATCGGTGGTGCTTCAGCAGGCGACGATGGCGAGGGCTCGCTAGCCTTGGTACTCAGACCCATCATGGCTCGTTGCAAGCTACTGGTTGGGACCGCCGATACAATATCCGACTGCGCACGCTGCATCGGTTGCTTCCTTGGCTTGCTGACCTGCACAAAACCATCATTATCCGCAGGCGGTGGTGCCGGCGTTGACTTGACGGCACTTCCGGACTGTGAACGTTTGATTTTGGGAGGATATGGTTGACGCCCCATTTTCTCTTCGGCTGCCACTTCCTTGTGAATCTGCGCAATCGACTTGGCCTTTTCTACAACACGCCGTGTGACCCATCCATTTTGCTTGAGTTCAATCAAGTCGGTCAATAGAAACTTGATGCGACTGCTCGGTGCTTCTGGGCCACCTGCTTTCTTGCTTTTACCAGCCAACGAGTACACTTGGGCCCAAAGAGCAATCATTTCGGGTTCATCCTCGTTGTCGTGTAGTCGCTCGCCAATCGTTGTCATGAGCTTGGCAAAACACTCCAGTTTTTCTTCGTCGTCGTTCACCAACAAGCGTTGGAGACAACCAATCATGATTCCGCCCTTGATGAGCTTGTTTTTGTACAATTCACCAATAAACTGCATGAGTCCAATCGACTTTTGCTTCGATTGCTTCAAGGCGTAGTTGCGCTCCGCTTCGGACGTACCATCCGCAAATTCCACTTCCTGGTCCGTTTCTTCAAACGCCGTTTGACAGAGGGACAAGAGAGTTTTCTTGAAAGTTTTGTGGACCACGGCCAGTTTGGCACTAAAGCGGGCGTACAATTCCGCAAAATGCGGCTCTCCCATTGCCTTGTCAACAATTCTGTGTAGCGCGGCAGGTTGGGGACGAGAAACAGTGTGAGCAAAAGGGGGTCGTGGGGTTGCGTCGTTTCTCTTCACTGTATCGCCATCGCCATCGACGTCATCAATTCGGAAGGTCAACTTACAATGTCATGCACTGCTGGACCACTTGTTTCGACAAGACTGCCGGTGTGTCTGCGGTAGAGACGGCACCAATGCTTTCCAGGAATTGCACCGTTAGTTTGTGCAACGTGGTCCACGATATCTTGTTGAGGATTGCGACAGCCTGACGCAACTGTTCCGCATCGCGCTCTTGCTGTGTTTGCTCCACAGTATCGTCCAACATGACCTTGGCCTTCCATCTCGTTTCGTCGTTGACCTGCAGGGGTTTGTAGTTCCACAGTCGCTCTTGTTCCGTTTGAATGATATCCACGCGACCTTTATCGGTCCAGTGACACCTTTCGTGTGGTGTCCAGGTCGCGCCCGTTGGCGCATCCAAGTATTGCAAACGGCACTTTAGAAACTTGGCCGCCGAAACGCGCGTGACTTTCTTTTGTTGCGGCGTCGTTCCGGCTCCCGTGGTATTGAGGGTTTCGATTTCTTGCAAGTTTTTGGAAGGCAACCGGGGGGTCGTCCCCGCTTGCGCATTCTTATCGCTGCCGCCCTTTTTGTTGTAGCTGTTGTTTTTGCTATTGGTTTTGCCACCGCCTGTATTGTTGTTGGAATTTTGCTTCTTGTTGCTGTTGCGGCGATTGTCCTTGTCTTTTTGGTTTCTGTTGTTGTTGTTGTTGTTGCTGTTATTGGTAGTAGTGTTGCTACCAGTGTTGCGCGGAGGCGCATCTCCACCTGCCCCATGGGCGGCCGCTTGCAACACGGACGAGGGGGGACCTTTTTTCGAGCCCCAGGCGCCACCGCCACCGTTGTTACTAGAAGTCTGTAAAATAAACATCAATCGAAAGATAGAGAGTGGAAAAAGGGTCAGAAAAGGTAGTAGTAACAGTGACAGTAACAGTGGACGGCTATCCATGTATAGACAGACTACTGTGTGTGTACAACTCAACACTTGATGCACAGAGACGATGCAACCATTTGTGGCTCGTTCGATTCGCAACGCACCTCTTTGGTCGCCATGCTCTGGTCAGAGTACAAAGAATCTACGGGATCACTCGTAGAAACAAAAGAGAGAGAAGCGTTCGTCACGATACAGCAACCCGAAGAGGTTAGGAGCTACCGTACAGTATTAGCTGGATGAATGAAGAAGTTGTGTAACAATATAACTCACAATAAGTATATATTAACACGTAACACAACGCCAAACGCCATCAACATAACAAACCACCAAAATAACGAGACGCGCAAAAAGCAAAGAGGCTCGACAGGTTATGAGATAGTTCGCGCGCTTTTTCTGACGGACAGACGAGAAAGAAACGGAGATGGTATTAGACTACTGTAGTAACATACCGTAGACTATTCTATAGTAGTATTCTAGTCTACCATACACCATACACCATACCGGTACCGGTACGGTACCATGACATCCCAGCAAGAGCAACAGCAACCACAGCTTCGACGTCGGCGTCCTCGCGGAGTTCTAGCGTTCATCGGCGAAGACGTTGTCCAGCATTATCCCTACGACTGCGAAGCCTGGGACAAGCAGCAAGATGTGGAAATGCCACGCCATTATTTTCGCAAAGGGCGAAGGCGTCGCCGCCACCGCCAAGAGCACGACGCCGCGCAGCCAGCAGCTCTTGCCACGCAACATCGAGTCACGGCCGACCTCTGTCGCGACTTTCTAGTCATTGTCGTGTTTCTCTTTGATCCGCGGCACCCTCATTCTTGGCAAGTTCGAAATCAACTGGTGCGTCTCACGGCAGCGCACTCACACGAGATCCACTGCCTCGCCGCGTGTGCCACCTCTGGGACTGCCGACGCCGACGCCAACATCGACGCATTTTTGAAAAACACGGGCTTTAGCAGGATTGCCGTGACGAGCGCCATACAAACATGCTTTCACTGGGATCGAGCCCCGTATCTAACCGTCGTGGGGAAACACACGACACAGTCCGTGAGCAACAACAGCAGCAACAACACTACCCACTATAGTCGCAAGGTGATTTCTTCCACGCACGAAGAACTAGCCTTGAAGTGGAATCTTTCCGAGGTAACTGTTCAACGATGGAAGCAGAACGAGTCGGGCTTGACATGGATGCAACAGGCCGCCGTCATGGCGCTCTATCCGTCCTGTGCCATTTTGTAAACGAACGGCAGGGTATCGTACCGCTAGTTCAAGGAATACTGTTGGCCTAATCTTGCCACCGATAATATTATAACGACTAGTTACGCAACGACACCACCACAGCAATAGTATACTTTTTTAAAAATTTTAAATGTGCTTTTTGCCTTTCATGAGCAATGTACTCGCTAGTCCATCGGAGGCCAAGTCGGCACGCGTAATTGTTCCCACCACTTGGTTGTGATGGTTCACCACGGGCAAGAAGCGCAACCCCAAATTGCGAAATAGCTCATAGGTCCGTGCGACCGAAGCTTGCTCCTGGACAGACACCGGCGCTTGATTGGCGTACGGGCGCAAATCCATGACACAGTCGCGATCCATGGGACTGATTCTCGCTTCCTTGACGGACGGGTACTTGGGGTACGACTTTTCAACCTGCTCCCATTCCACAATGGGCACATAGGAATGATCACTAACCATCAAAATGCTCGAATGCATGCCGGCAGCTCCATGAGATTCCGCCGAAAGGGCCGTTTCTTGAGAAGGACACACTACCAAGCATTTCGGCTAATGGTACCAAACAAGACGCCATTGTCGGCGGTATCGACAACAGGGAAATTTGTATGGTTGCAACTCACTAAGATATTGTACACCACGCCAACCTTTTCTAGAGGACGTAAAAAGACTGCAAGCCAGGTAAGGGACACGAAAAAGGTGAGCTAGGGGTGTTTGGTAAGGTCTGTTTCCATTCACTGGATCCTTGTCAGATCGACTTACCCGCATTCTCGCCCATTATCTGGCCCGCAACGATACTAATACAGAAAGAATAGCAGTGAGGTGAGACGCCACGAATAGACGAAATCCAGCACCGCAAACCACACCAAACAACAACTTACTCGTGATGACGAGTGATGGATCGAAGCTCAGCTTCCAGGAACTGCACACCCTTCTTGAGATGAATGTGAATGTGGTAGAGGTCCTCATTAAATAGACTCCCTGTCATACGTGCCGTCATGAGAGTCAGCATGAGCGGCAAAGCAAACTGCTAATTTCCCGTACATTCCAGCAAAATGATGGTCAGACTGACAGTCATTCGCGCCATGCCCCCAAGGACGGCCGCCGCACCAACCAAGGCGTACGTGTTGCTAAAGGCCAGACTAGGATACAACTTGAGAGCCAAGTTTCCAAACAAGCGCCCAAATGCGGCACCCGATAGTAGACTAGGCACAAAGAGCCCAGATGGTACTGCAATGCCGTACACGAGGACTGCCATGGAAATGTATGGGACGAAAAAGAGGAACAAGGCCGATTCCTAAAGGTGTGCTTGCGCATATGCAACAACTGCCGAATGGCTGCACCAGGCTCAGTAAAT
>Ga0307978_1003503_pt1 | contig 10671 bp, 10 predicted proteins | sample OrgLakmetage1056_FD_203151 | JGI IMG/M metagenome (GOLD analysis project Ga0307978, IMG submission 203151) | Saline water microbial communities from Organic Lake, Antarctica - #1056 | ecosystem: Environmental > Aquatic > Non-marine Saline and Alkaline > Saline | place: Antarctica: Organic Lake...
GTCAGCATCCGCGTTGTTGGCGTCGACTTGGAGGTCGGCGCGGGTAAAGTCCTGACCATCAATGTCAGCACGGGCGCTGACACCCCAGCCGGAGATATCCGTGCTGGCCTTACCCCAGACGTTCTTGGGCAAGGACGCCAAGTCCGTGGTGGGACGGGCGGCAGCTTCGATACCATAGGAGATATCCAAGTCTCCAGCCTTTCCAGAGTTCTCCCAGTTGATGGTGGGGTCGAGACCATCGAGGCCGTCGAATTTGCCGTCGCGGACCGAGATCTGACGTACGTTGAGAAAACAGAGAGTTGATCAGTGTTAGGAAATGAGGCGGGGGTGGTGCAGCTGGTGCGAGGCGACAGGGCCAACAGAGGCACTTACCGACAACTGGGGCTTTCCTGCCGAAGCAGTAGCAAAGATGGTAGCGAGGATGAGGGCGGAGTACTTCATGATTGGCGTGGAAAAGGTTGGATGTTGGGATTGTGAAGACGAAGATTGAAAATGTGAACATTCTCGTGATTCAAAAACCTCAAAAAACAGTGAGAAAGGTGTCAAGGATGGCGAGAGCCTTGGCGGGCTTTTTCCTCACAAAAAATAGAGTGCGAGGCTTTTAGATCAGTATCGTTTCGCCATTTACTGCCGGATCTGGCTCACAATTTGAATCTAAACGGCTTGTTGACACCTTTGGTGTCAAGGGCAACTGTCGTGCGGTTGAACTTATCCTTTTTGCGAGGGGAGTTCAACCCAGCAAGATTTGATTTGGTGGATGACACATAGCAGGGCCACAGTCAAGAATTCGACAAGACAGTACAGTAATTACAAAGGAACCATGAAGCTCGCCATTGCCATTCTCGCCATTCTTGGATACGCTTCGGCTGGAAGCCCTCAGCTTTCGGTAAGTGCTCTGCTTGGAACAAAGGATCCGATGCGGATCATATGCGATACCCTACGCACAAGGTCGGCTGCCCAGATTCGACCAGCAGCACTCATATCATTTCTTCTCGCATCTCCCACCGACTAACACGCGTTTTACGCCTTTTTCCCTCTTTGCTTGCCTGTTGCTAATGTACCCTGTAGATCTCGGTCCGCGACGGCAAATTTGACGGTCTCGATGGACTCGATCCAACAATTGCCTGGGAGAGTTCGACCCAGTCGGGAGACCTGGATTTTTCCTACGGCGTCAAGGCTGCCGCTCGTCCCACGACGGACCTGGCATCGCTTCCCCGAAGCATATGGGGCAAGGCCAAGACTGATGTTTCGGGATGGGGTGTCTCGGCTCGGGCAGAAGTAGACGGTCAGGACTTTACCAACGCCAACTTGGAAGTCGATGCGGACAATGCAGATGCTGATTTGTCGGTTCACATGGTTGCGAACGCTGGCAAACAGTTTAGTATCCGCTCGGTCGAGGCCACCAAGGGATTCGACGCGGACGGGGCTCGTGTGACTGTCACGCCTCGTTTCAATCTCGAAGACAATGACCGTGATGTTGTCGTTAACTACAACAACGACAAGACCAATATCAAGCTTACTGCCTCGGCGGACAACCAGAAAGTCACCATTTCCCAGCAGATTAATGGCGACAACCGCCTTGCCCCGACCGTCAACAGCAACGGAGACTTATCCCTCGAATGGGAACGCCGGCTCTCTGACGATAGCTCCTTGACGGCCACTCTCAAGCCCAATGACGGTTTGGACGTGGAGTGGCGTGATGCTGCCTGGACCGCCAACGTGAACATGCCCATTGATGGAACCAACATTAACGGCGCCAACGTGAGCATCAAGCGTGATGTCAGCTTTTAAGGAGTTGGTCCTCTAGAGGCATTCCCAAGATTTGTATTTATTCTCCATCAGTGCACCCATCACCATTCACGGTTTACAGTAGTAGTAGTCAAACAATGTAGTACGGCCACAAGGGCCTCTCATCATCTCACTTTTATTATCTTGGATTATTAGCGAAATAACTTACTTTAGGCATGCATCACTCTTGCTAGACGAGGTGAGAAGACACCGGTATACGAGTGCAAAGGCAAAGTACCAGAGTTTCCATCCAAAGCAATTCCTTGACGCAAGGACGAAAAAGGAACAACGACGACCAAGACGGGAGCAGTCCGTCCGCCGGCGCAAGCGTTTCTTCGCTATCTTTCGCGCCACCACGTTTTCTCTCGGCGCAATGGTTTTTCTCGTCAATGTCACAAACAAAAAGATCGCTACTATAAACTGACATGAACAAGATGGCGACCAAACAAGCCACTGCTACTCTCTATTATGTGCTACTAGCCGTTGCTTGCTTACAATGCAGTGTGACAGCTAATGTGGCGGCCCCGCAAGTTTCCATTGGCATGAACTCGGCCGCCATGAATTCCGCCTTTGGAGGTATTGAACCCAAAGTGTCGTGGGCAACCTCCAACAAGATTGGCGACTACGACCTTCAGGTAAGTCTTTGATATGTACGGCGTTTGCCTCCAGACGATCTGAAACTCGTGGAATGTAAAGGGTATGCGGCTAACCTGATTTATTCTTCTTTCTACGTCAGGGCGGAGTTGATTTCCAAGTGACCGATAAAGACAACATGCCCTTTAGCTTTTGGGGCACGGCCAAGCGCACTATCAAGGGATGGTGTCTGTCGGCGGGTGTCGATGGAGATTCGAGCGACTTGAATGTCGTGGGTATCGATTTGCGGGCCGATTGTGGCTCGACGGCCTTGCAAGTGACTGGCAGTGCCACCAACGCAGCCGATGCCGTCGAGGTGCAGGTGGGTACCGTCAAGGTGAGCCAAAAAGTGGATGCCTTGGGTGGAAGCTGGACTCTTGTTCCCCGTTACAATGTAGTCTCCAACAAGGGTGACCTTATGGTTGCCTATGGTTTTGAGGATACCGTCGTTACAGTCGATACCAACTTGAACAAGTCCAAGGTGACGGTCCGTCGAAACATTGGCGACAACAATCAGGTTGCTCCCTCCATCTCGACGGCAGGTGACGTGGAATTGGAATACCGTCGGGCCGTATTGACTGGGACTGTGACTACCAAGGTCAACGCTGATACAGTTGGTGTCTCGTGGCAGGATGGACCGTGGCAAGCCAACGTAAAGGCTCCATTGGATGGTGGATTGGACGGTTTGAGGGATGGTGCGCAGTTTAGCTTTCGACGATTGGTGGATGTTCCCACCTTTTAGAAGTGTGCTGCACAATGACGAGAGAAATGAGGGTTTTAGAGTGTAGCGAAAGTTCAGCCATGACGAGGGTCGCTACCGAGTGAAAGTCTGTAAAGGAATACGCTAGGCTGCTATTAAGAGGTAAAGCGTTGGCATTGTTGTAGAGTCTAACTAGCTAATGGAAAGACAAGAATAGGCACTCGTCTGTCAATACAGTTAAAGTCAAAATGTACGCAGTCTAATAAGGAGGCTATGTTGCCTCCAATCATCTTTGACCTTTGACAAAAATCCAATGCTGGGTACTAACTGTAGATCTAGGATGCCGGCAGATGTTCGCAGCTGTATTGATAGTGCCGCCCTTATGAGAGCGCGTCATCGGTTCCTCGGCGAAGGCGACGGATAGATAGTCGTAATGTAGGAGTAGACTAGAGGAGGGATGATGATGATGCCGGAGTGGCGGTAGTTTAGGGTCGGCAGGAAGGCTATCCGAAGATATACCATAATGCGAACAGAAGGCTTTTTTTAGTTCGGTGCCGGCATTGACAATTTCCTACGCATTTTGAGTACTGCAGTTTGCTGTATGTGCATTTGCTACGGGATGAAAGACACGGACCCGTTCTGTTCTGTTCGCATAAAAACGATACAGCCAAGATCCATTCCTCCCCGCCTTTCAACCCGCTGACGTTTGACGCAATCGACGCTCGACCGATCTTTTCACCTGGCCCCCCTGCTTTGTCTCTCACAAATGAAGCTTCAACTAACAGCATTTACATTCACCCTCTTCGCCATGCAACGTTCCGCCGCCTTTGTTGCTCGCAAGAGCTTTATCGCCACGCAGCAGCGCGCTGCTAGCACTTCGGCCTTTCGAGGCACCAGCACCATGTTCGCCGAAGAAGGCCAAGCGGAGGTCGTTCTCGTCGGTTGCGGCGCCCCTAACCGTGGTATGGGATGGTACCACGCGATCCAGATGCTCGAAAAGAAGTAAGTTGTCGTCTTATATATATATATATATCTGAAGAGTATGCGTCGGTTAAGGACGATTCATCATCATATGGCTTGAGATTCAACTTGGAAGCACCCGTGTCAAAGCTCCAGAGGGTTCGCTCCCCCTTGAAGAGGTATCTTCTTTACGCTACATTGCACTTCTAACGCTCGATGTATCTCCATGTTTCCTTTTCAGATGCCCCAGTGCCTCGTTGGACTTTATTGTCGAGCCGTGGTTCATGGGTGGAGGCAGCGACTCGCCCGCTGGACAGGATTTCAAAGAATTCCAGTCCGAAACCGAATCCAAGTACGGCGTCAAGTTTGCCAAATCCATGGATGATCTCCCCCCTCCGGCAGCTCCCCGTCTCGCCCTTATCAGCGGACGTACTGCCGACAACCCGCAGCTTCTCACCGAGTGCATCGCCCGTGGCTCCAAGTGCGTCTACCTTGAAAAGCCCGGTGCGCCGACCGTCACCGAGCTGGAACAGATGCGGAAGGAAGCGGAAGCTGCCGGTGTCGAAGTCTTGATGGGATACAATAAGAACGTCTGCAAGTACGTTGCCAAGACTCGGGAGTTTGCCGAGGGTGTCGATGGATCTCACGTTACCTTTGTCTCCAACAATGCCTACGAGAACACCCCCGAGTCTCTCGGAGAGTGCTTTGAACGTAATGCGGAAGGTATGCTCAAGAACATGGCCATTCACGAGCTTGCTCTCTTGGTTTCCTTTTATGATGTATCGGTCGACAACATTGAATCGGTGACTGCTGACAAGGAATTCTCCTCTCTGCAGACCCTCCCTGGCCCCAGCGGGAAAATGTTTACCGACTTTGACAAGATCAAGTTCACCATCAAGACCAAGACTGGCAAGGAAGTGAGTGTTGCGGCTGATCGTTGCGGAGGAACGGACTCGTTCGCCACTGTTACCGACCCAAGTGGCAAGGAAGTCTTTAGATATTACATGCCGGATGAAGAAGACAAGGTTCATGTCAAGGAGCTTCAAGCCAAGTACCCGACCGCCATGCCATACTTTTTCACTCAGGATCCCGACTACATCACAGTCAAGGAGCGTGTTGCAAAGCACACTGTCCAGGGAACACCTGCAGAAGGCATTGCCACTATTGGTATTGCTGTAGAGACCCTCAAGGTCGCCGAGTTCTTGACCCCGATGCTTCAGGAGCAGCTTAAATAAGCAATTGATACGGATAGCAGCGGTCGACTGCGCATAAGCAATTCGTTATTAGATTCAGATATATCGACCCCTGTCTATAACTACGATGAGAGAGCATCGAACGTCGTTTTGCTTCAACGGTTTGAGATCCAAACAGCAACAAGTGGAACGCGCATATTATGCATCGTACATACCAGTCTCGTTCCGCTGTGTTCTCGTTTGTATCCGAGTGGCCGACACCCGTTGCCGTGTTTCGGGTCGCTCCCTTTCACCATGTGTCTCCTCAGAAATCGCATCTGGTCCTTTCGGTGGCAGTCTCGAGGCGCACGGACAAGTGAATAAGAGGTAGATACAGTCATGAAACAGGTATAAATCAATATCAATCTTCCAAATAAACTGTTTTTAGTAAATAGGTTACAGCTGGTGGTTGAAGTGTCTACTTGCTAGTAGACCAGGTTGGCGGCATATGTAGGCGCTGCCGTTTGTGTCTAGGCGGCAGGAGCAAAGGAGAGCTCTTGGCATTCAAAAAGCATGACTTCTGCCGTAAAAAAAGCGTACTCTCCCGATACCTTGGAAGCTACTGCCGGAAAGTAGTTAACTAAGAGTTGGGTAACTACCTCCCGGCACTGCCTTGCGGCATCCACGTCAACAAAGTGAGTATGAATGTGTGCCATGTTGTTAGCAAGTGCCAGCAGTAGCAGGTGGCTAGACTTGCCAACAGCTTGCTGCGAGAGTGATCGATAGGCCTGCTCGTAAACAAACAGTGCTCTCTTGAGAGCGGCCGAGCTGTTTTCCTGGAATCCCAAGTGGTGCCATGCCAAACCCATGTTGTACAGAAGAGTAGCACTGAGTTTTGTGGAATAGACTGCAGGGTGGCTCCCACCATCTTCTTGTGGTGGTAAGTAGAAAGCGCGATTGAAAACAACCGATACATTGTCTGGTGAAACAGCGGAGGTATCAGAGTTGGGGATTTCCGGTATGGCGACAGTGTGGATGGAGCTTACTTCTTGCTCGACATCCATGTCATCGTCGACGCACTTGGGGGCTTGCGAGTACTCGTAGAAGCTTTCGTCACACTGGGGCTGAAGTGAGGAGAAGCGATCATCCGATTCAGGATCGACGATCTTGTTCACGATAGACTTCACACCCATGCGCAAGCAGCATATTGCTTCCTTGTGCGAGTTCTGTTGCAGTAGCAGCAGGCTGCGGGTGTTCAGTGCATTGACGTTACTGAGTAGGGAATTCATTGTAGCTGGTTTAGCTTTATGGATGTTGACGGGGTAGTTTAATGAGAAGTTAGTTCACAACTACCGTACCGATACTTCCTCGAATGATGAGGGGGGCGAAGGTGCAATTTCATTCGGCCGCTGTTTAAAACTATGTGAAGGCGGATTTGGCTCCGGCGAAATATTAAAAGATGTTGTCGACTCAGCCATGACTCTTATGGCTCTATCTATGCCCGTAAAACACGTAGGCTTATGTAAAGAAAGAATGACATACTTTACTATGATCCATGAGGCTAAGAGATCACTCACGCATACGCCCTGGGCCGAACCTTCTAGAATTGCTCCAATCTTGCCTGTCTTGTTTTAACACAAGGCCACGATTACCAATAATTATGATACCACGCCCAACAACCCCGCTTACAGTACGCCCAGGATTCCCTACGGAGGAAAATGTACGTACGGACCGTTGACGGTTGACGGCGGAATACGGTCATAGTTTTTTTTCAGATGCAATGCGATTGTGTAAAGGGCAGGAGAAGTCCTACCGAAAATAGAAAATAGATTCATCATTCACTGTTTACACAAACACAAACGGCACTGGTCCGTGGGCATGCGTGCCGATCACACTTCCAGTCGCGAAAATCCTGCTGGAATGTACTGCAGTTGTACCGTACTGTAGTCTAGCAGTGCAGCACTGTACCTCCTGCTGGTATGGACTTTTACCTGGTATGGACTGGAGTGACCATTCTACCGATGTTAGGAGGAAGCCTTGCCAGTATCGTACCGTCACTCTACTACTAGGGTATAGTACCGTAATACCTAACGACTCGAAGTACAGTACTCCTATCGCACCAGGTACTCCTACAGTATATAAGTTACTACTTCGACTACGGTAGACATGCAGAAAGGAGAAATACTAGAGGGGCCGGCCAGGAGAAGTTCTACTAAAAATAGATTCATTCACCGGTTAGTACTCAATCACAAACGGGTCCGAGGTCATGCCTACCACACTTGCAGTCGCGAGAAGCTGTAGAACAAAGCGGATTGGATAAACCCTACTGGAATGGTTCTACTGGTTCCAGGTAGCGTGCAGTACTGTATGGATTGGACCAGGTACCTGGTACGGTAAGGACCACGCTACCGATGTTAGGAGGAAATAGCCTTGCCAATATCGTAGTAGCTACTATACTACTAGTAGAGTACCGGTAGCTTCGGCTGTTCAACTAGTCTAGCAGCAAGTAGTAATACTACTGCAACTAGTAGAGTAGAAAGGAGAAATCCTACTGGAATGTTTAATGACTACTATGCTATTGCTTAGAAGGAAATAGCCATGCTAGTCTACTAGTAGTAGTACCGCGGCTTCGGTCGTAAGGTACTACTCTACTAGTAGGTGATACTCAATCCTGCTCTCCTTGGAGGGCAAAGAGCCTAACAAATGCCGTTGCCGTTGCGTTCGGTGGGCTCCTCCTCCGCTATTCAACCAGCTAGTAGTAGAGCTACGATGCATTGCATAGTCGACAATCATGTCCTTCGACAGTCGTAAGAGAAGCTATTGAAGGAAGGAGACTTTCACCCGTACCAGAAGGATACATTTCAATGATGAGGTATGACCTTCCAGCAAAGAAAGTCTAACGTTTGCTGCCCAGAGCTGCAATGAGCGAAGCGGCCAACAAGTCCGGAATGCCAGGCATTATCCAGTGTAGACAATCGCGACCTCCAACGTGCAAATCGCCACTTCCAACCTCTAGATCCAGCACATTTTGACCCAAAATTGGTAACAACCGCCCCACATGGGTGCGTTCTTCTCGCTGTCGGTGTTCGTGGGTCAAGTCTCTCGGCACCTCTTGTTGGCAGGTGTAATTTCTCTCTGTCAACTGTTCCTCAAATTTGCCAGAATTTGTTGGGAAATGTTCCATACCTGTTGCGAGATAGACGAGGCGTGGCCACAGTGTCTCTTTTTTCACAGGATCCCTATCCATACACTCTACCAAGTCTGCAATGTTGTTGAGATTCAGTGTTCTGTCGCCGTGCACGGATCCGTTGACGACGACAATGTCATCTGTTCGCAGCTCCAAACTCTTTCTTGGAACACTTTGCTCTGAAATGATGGGGCCGAACTTCATATCAATGATCATTGTTGTGAAGGGCTTACCGCGCATACATGCCTCTAACCACATATTTGGATCGTGTGATCGATAGTCTTGCCCCAACGATAAAAGCCCACCTATACCGTGATGAAAAATAAATTCGCTCCCACCTTTTAGAACCACTCGTGCTTCCTCAAATTTGGAGTGTGGACCATGACTAATAGTGTTCGCATGGTTGGTGCGTCCATGTCGTCGTTCAAACCACGGAACAGCGTATTCCTCGACTCGATTCCAGTAATGACATGATAATGAAATGAAGACTTGTCGTAGCAGCGAGTCGCCCACAAAAAATATTCGGCGCCCACTCAGTAGCCATGCACCATTCTTTTTCAGTAGTGGTAGTGCTGTCGTGGAAAGATTTCGTGCCTTGTAGGCTCTCTCTAGAAAGTCGTCTCCACCAATGTGCGCGGCCGAAAAAGTTGACATTTCGAGCGGGCAGCTTAGGTTCCAGTAGCCAGCTGGACCATTCCTAATAACGGGGTGCGAGTCATGATCATTCACCGACAGAAGCAATATATCCGTTTGATTCCAACCTCTGTCCTGAAATAGTGCAGTGGAGGACGGGTTCCTTCTTCGTTTCCTCGGCCTCGTCCGATCTGCTGGTGCTGCTGTCTTAAGCGTTTGTTCCACGGAGAGAAGCTCCCCAACGTTTGATTCTGGACCATGATTCAGTACGACGTCCATATTTATCCATACACTTAGAGCTGTCCATAGTACGAGCACTCGTAGTAAGAAGGTAGTTCTCACGGGCACAGAAAACGCCATGGTCGTTGATGTTGATATGAAATTGGAACATCGCTCAAAAAGTGAGCGAAAATCGCCTTTGCATTGAGTATCCTCGTTTTGTATAAACCGAATGATATGTTGTCATTTCGACCCATGACCTGACATGACTGGCTTGTTCCAATTGGAGGTTCGTGTTCGCGCCATGTCACCGCTTGTGATGACGTGTGTCTTTCTCTTTTTGGACGGCTGCGCGGTCCTCAGCGTTTTGATTGACTAGTACTGTCGAGAACAGACGTTATCCGTCGCATACGCACTTCATCCAAAAAACGTGTGATCTTTTATCTTTAAGAGCATCGGTTCACACAGCCGTCATAATTCTAACGAAGCATCAAATTCATCATGGTATGTCACTGGAGCCGCCGTGTGTCGAGGAAAGGCGAATCGTGTTGCCTGTACTGTTCTAGCTGGAGTCCCTGAGCAGGTTGCCGATCAAACAATTCGCTTGGGCTGCATTCTCATTGAAACGCGCAAGCTTTCACTCACACACACTTTTTCTTCTTCTTTACAATCCACAGTACTCCAAGATCATCGCTCTTCTCGCCCTTACGGCCTCGGCTTCGGCCTTTGCCCCCGCCTCCTTCGGTGTGCGCACTTCCATGAAGCTCTTCCGTGATTACGGAGAGTTCAACGGAAAGATGTGGGACACCGCCACCAAGACGATCGTTTACGACAAATGGGACCCTAGCGCCCCGCGTACTGTCTTTAACTTCAACCCCTTCGAGACCTGGGATGGAAACAGCCCCGACGCCTCGGGAATTTACCCTGGTGAAACGGGATACCTTGATCCCCTCCGTGGTGAGGCTTCCTTCACCATCATGATGGAGGAGCGTGCCTTGTCCGAAGCTCGTGCTGCCAACCCGAAGGCTGGTGACACCCCCGGATGCCCTGGATGCAGAACCTAAGCAGTTCGCCATTGTAATGGAAGTAATGCCTAAAGAGCAGAGCTGTCCCGTTACAAGTCTAAATCGCTCTATATCATAGTTTGAGTTTGCTCCTGGATGTTCCTTTTATGCCTCGTAGTCTAGAGTGTTTGTTTTGGTCGCTATGATACGCTGTGTCTGGTAATATGTAGCAAAAGGTAGCTCCTCTGTGTAAGTTTTGGTCGTCTATGTGTTTAGAAAATCCACAAAATCAAGGAAACACGCCAAGAGGCAGAATGAAGCGATGTAGCTACTGCAATTAGTCACGATGAGAAAGCCAACGAGGACTCGACTCGA
>Ga0307978_1003504_pt1 | contig 10671 bp, 8 predicted proteins | sample OrgLakmetage1056_FD_203151 | JGI IMG/M metagenome (GOLD analysis project Ga0307978, IMG submission 203151) | Saline water microbial communities from Organic Lake, Antarctica - #1056 | ecosystem: Environmental > Aquatic > Non-marine Saline and Alkaline > Saline | place: Antarctica: Organic Lake...
CTACATATGCCAATGGCCACCAGCTAGGAAGAGGGCTCGTGACAAAAGCTTATGCGAGAACCCCTGGTAATTCATCTTGGCATCTAAGTCATGAGCCCTACAGGAAACAGAACAGAATTAGGAAACAATAAGCGACGTCCCCATCGTGATGCCACATCGACTTCGCTGCTTTCAGAAAGAATTCAGATCATAGTCATCTAAAACTGCTAAAGAAAATGAGAACGCAACGCAGCGCTGGCAGTTTAGGTCCAGATCCGGGTACCACTAAACTCCAACCTCGTCGGTGTCCGATAACGATGCTGAGTCGTCCATTGGAGAATCCATCATCATTGAAGACCCGCTCGGTTGTAAATCTGGTTGAGAAGGATGCTCATCGGGTGCAGCCGCTGGTGCAGGTGGTGGCGTAGCCTCATTAGAAGGCGAACTTTCCTCAGGCGAAGCAGGAGGCAGTGTCTGTGGCTTTGCTTTCGCAGCGTTGAATCGGGCTAAAACTGCATCGCGCGTCACCATACCAGCTGTAGCCTTCCCGCTGCCACTACTGTTAGCGCCGCTGCCGTTATTGTTCCCATGGGCTGCTACTTCGGTTGCTCGGTTCACCAAATTCCCCTCTGTAATATCAGACATTGCAGCAGCAGCAGCAGCTTCAGCAGCTTCCTCCGTCTCGGCAGCTGCCCTTTCCTTGGCATGGTCGGCTAAGAGATCTCTATGCAGGGCCTGAAGAGCCGCGACTGGCATTTGGGACAAGCGATGGTTGGCGTACACCTGAGAACCAAATGAAAAGAAGAAGAAACAAATGAAAAGAAGAAGGAGAATAAACGCCAAGGGACACAGATCTCTTAAATTTAAATCTCCTCGTGCTAACAGAGTTGAGGAGCATGCGTGTAGTCAAGCCCACGAGCCTTCGTTGAAAATAAAAGCAGGAGGCCACTACTAAAAGCGCGTACGCACGTTTAACACGGTGGCCAAAGAAAGAAAGGGAGCAAAAGGATGCGCGAGCTGAGTCAATGTTCAAAAGGGTGGCCTGAAGGTTTTCAATTTGATTCTTACAGCTTCAAGAAGGGTCGCTTTGAGGTTGGCGTTCCAGGTTTCAGAGGCCTCCGTCCACCCATGAGCTACGCGAGTCGTGGCGAGCGCCAGGGCTTGCTTCAACCGCTCCACGCGCGCAGCAGCCTTCACTTTGGCTACCTCGCACTTCTCGCGCTCCAGCGCTAGGAGCTGCACCCCAGCTCCCGTGCCTGCGGTCGCGGTGGTGGCTGCTGCGCCTTCTTTGCCGCGCGCGTCGGCCAGGGCAGCCTGCTTGGCCGCGAGGTCGCTCCGCGCAGCCACCAACTGCTTTCGCAACGCTTCCCGAGACTCGAGCGCGTCCTTCACGGCCGCCAAGGTGCCGAGCCGCTCTTTGAACGCTTTCGAGAAAATAGCGTGCTCGCTCTTGGCCGCCATCACCGCTTGCCGCTGCCGGTCCAGCCCAAAGTATATCAACCGCCCGCTGACACCCGGCGCACAGCCCTGAGGGATGCCATTCGTTTCACCCATTGCTGGAGCTTGTCCTGCCCGTGCATCTGCGGCTGCCTGCTCGGAATTAGAATCCGTTTTCACAGCATCTACATGGGCCTCGCCCTCAGCCTCGGCAGCCGCAGTGCTTGTCGTTCCAGCCGCAGATTCACCGCTGCTGCTGCCGCCGCTGGAGTCCTCCGAGAAGGAAGTTGCCCCCACGCCGCCCACCACCGCATCCGCCCACCGCACAGCTTCGGAGCAGCACTCAATGCGTGCATTAGTTAGCCCGTGCATGGCTCTGAAGCTCGCGAGAGCGTCCGCTTCGGACTCTTTCACGCGACTCGACAAGTCGGAGATCTTCAAATCCGCCGGAGTATACTCCTCTGCTAGAGTGCTTCCAGCAGCCGACCTTGCGACGCTCGTCGCCAAGGATGTTAAAGACGACGACAAGCTAGGCAGTTGGCTGGACAAACTCGAAAACCAGCCGCTCTTTTTTTCCACTGGCGCTGCTGCCGCGCCTCCATCAGTCGTGGCGCCATCGCCATAGCGAGACCAGTTTTGGGAGCCACTGTCGTCAGAACTCATGATAGAGGACCCAATGTCGCCATTTGCACGAGCAGCATCCACAGCTTGAGCGTCGGCTGCAGCGATTTCTTCTGCTTCCTTGGCATCCAAGGCTGCAGTAAGTTTGCTAAAGTCGTCAAAGGGCGCCGTACAAAACACTGTCACGGCGGCTGAATCACACAAATCGTCGCGGTCAAGCACGCGGTTCAAAAAGAGAGCAAGGGCGGCCATTCGTTTCTTGACGAAGGCATCGGACGAGTTGTCTAGACCTCGTGAGGCACCCGTGCCAGTTTCGCGTGGAAATGGTGGTAAGATGATACCGGGCGCGAATTTCAAAAGAGCATCTTTGAGCCACAAGAAGTGCTTGTAGCGCCGCTCCACGATGCCGCCGGCGGGCAATTGAACTTTCATGCGCACGTACTCCGTGACTTGGTAATCCGTCGCATGCCGCGTATACTCCGAGATGCTCACGCGTCCTGCCATGGCAGTTTGAGTGCCTTCCTATGCCTTGCTACCACGAAGCTATAGTTAGTATCTACAGTATATACCTACTTACAGAATAGGCTAGCCTATACTGTAAATTTGACTGCACAGCTATTGGAGCAAAAACGAGCACACAATTCATTTTCAGAGTTCAGAGAGTGAGACGTACTACTGACACTGACTACTGAATACTGTCTCCCCTGCCTGTGACCCTCAGCTTTCATGCATTCGCTTTCTCTTGTTATCAAACAGCAGCACGAGGACCCCCTGAAGTGCGTATTGTTGGATCCTTGGTTCAATTGCCATTTAAGTGAGATCCACAAGGATGGCTGCTTTTAGCAAACAAGAGGAAAGTTGTAGGTAAGGAGAGCAGGGAGCAGGGTCATTATCGTCATGCGTGACCACCACTATTCTTCCCAGTCCAATGTTTTCCCCATCCATTCTTTTTGGGATAGCTGGATGATCCCTTAAAGGCCTTACTGCCATCACCGCCTCCATCGCCGCTGCTACTGCTGCTGCTGATGTCAGCGCTGCTGCTGCTATCACCAATGTCACTGCCATCGCCGTTGCCACTTTCTCTGTGGGTGTGGCCACGCGCGCCACTGGCTGCCTCGTTGCGCAGACCTGTGGTGCAGGAGCGCCGAGCCGCAGAGGCGCTGGCCAAGCCCCACTGGCTACACGTGTTGAACTTCATGCGGCTTCGCACCCGCTCGTAGCAAGAGGTAAACTTGGCATTTTCTTGCTGGTAAGCCGCGAGTTGAGAAGATACCTCGCCTGGGGTCCCTAAATAGTGGGCTACTTGCCGCTCAAACACGCGCACTCCTTGGTCGAAGAGCCGCTGGTGGTAGTTGAGGGGCGCGAAGCGAGCGCGCATGGTGCCGATGATTTGGCTGGACCGCGTCGCCCACTCGTTGTCTAGCTTCTTCGCCAGCGGGTGGCTTCGCGTGTCGTGCATCACCATCGAGGCCGCGCTGTACACCATGTCGGCGCGATCCCACTGAAGCGCGGCGCCGAACAAGAGCAGAGAGGTGTCGAAGTGCGTCTGGAGCCCAACCACAAACTCGTGCTCCAGCCGATCGCTCGCGACTTGCGTGCAGCTGGCCGCGGCTGAAGGGTCGGGATGCTGAAGGGTTTGCTTGGCGCGCGCTAGGAGGCGCTGCAGGCACTCGTGGCCTGGGGGGTCCAGGTACTGCAAGATGCTGCCATCGCCGCTCGTGGCCATGGGGCATTGCGTGAGCCACGTATTCTGCCGCAACATATAGAAATAAAAAAGAGCTACGGAGGAAGCGAGCAATAGTTAGAAAGCGTAGGTGCTATTAGTGAAGGGGTCGAATGGAGGGATACGACTGTGAACTCGATCAATCAAACGCGAACTCCAAAAACAGCTCAAGGAGCAGGTATACTCAACAACTATGTAGAGATAGCTTTCTTCGATCAATCAAATCACCGTGTTGTCTGCTAAAAATTGACAGAACGAGTTGTTTAGCTTGGCATCTCCGCCGCGGCTGTGGTGCTGCACGATCGCCATCTTCTGCGCTGACTTCAACACCTCTGCATTGATTCAGAACCCCACGCACACGCAACATCGGGCATAGATAAGTTACACTTCTTGCACTGAAAGATTTGTCCAATTATCCGAGCCAATCACAAGAAATTTTCTTGTCTATGACATGCATGGAGAGCGAACAACAAAAGGAAGATGCGTACCAGCTGGCGAGCGCAAAATTGTGATGCGGCGAACGGCTGCATACGCTGGCATGAACTTCGACAAAATCGTCGGATTGTAATACCTGTTATTGTGTCATCAAGAATAGGTTAGCGCACGCAAGTGAGAAATTCAGGCCACACGTTGGCGCAAACATAAGTAGAGTGTTGTTGCGTTCGGGGGCTCCAAGTGCTTACATGTGCGTGTAAAGAACGGAGCAGCGCGGCGAAGCATTGGGGTCGCCAGCCGGCAGCGCGCCTGGCTCAGCGCGAACAAAGTGCCAACCGCACGCACACGTCGATTGGCCGAGCGGGTTCCGCTTCACGGGGTAGCAACTACGGTCGTGGAGCTGCCTCCGACCGTATCTAGAGGCGTACTGCGCAAGGATTTCAGCCAAGGTCTCACCACCAGTTTTAGGCTGTTTAATGAAGACCACGCCTAGCTCTGCTTCGCGCTTGACGAATCCACCGCGTCGCGTGGGCGTGGGCAGCGGATCAACGAATTCTCGGAAACCATTCTTGAGCCAGCACTCGCTGCCAGTAGTGGAACGCACCCAGAAGTCGCACGCCGGATGAGCTCGGCAAGCGTCTAAACACGACAAATCCTGCTGACTCGGCGAAAAGCCGCTATACTTAGCGACGGCAACGTCATTCCCAGCGATTTCGCCGTAACAAGCGACGCAGTCATCGTCATTTCTAGCATTCAGTTGTCTCGCCGTTGCATTCGGCCAGCTCAATGTTGGGATCACAGCTCCACCAACAGTTTCGATAAAATAGACAGCAATGACGACGGCGACTGACCTTCGAACTATCATTCCAGATTAATGAGAGTACAGACAGAAGGGTTTTCGAGGTTTTGGCATCTTGTCCGCGTAATCAGCGTCTACTATATCATCGTATCACCATTCTTCGATTGAAACTACGTAGCTAGAGAGAGTACTTCTCTTGTAAAGATTGGCACTTTGCACCAATATGATCACGAGAAAATAACAGAATACACAACAGAATAACAGAATACGGATTACAGAAATCGCATGTGTACCGGGATCCATCGCTGACTGGCTGAATTTTATGCGTCAGTGGTTGGAGGTTGGAGGTGCTGATGAATCTCCAAGTTCAATTTTACGCGTCAGATTTGTCTAGCTAGCTAGAGGCTAGATACCACTAATTATTCGAACATCACCAGATCACCACGTACCTCAGTGTTGTGTCGTGGCAGTTCTCCTTGGAAGTGACCACTCTTCGCGAACGTGTTTCGGAGCACGTTGATCGAGTATACAACAAAGTCTGATCTCGATGATCATATGATTTATGTTTGTACGCTGAAATGGTCTTTAGTCTTTAGAGCCCGAATTATCAGCCATTTTGTTGCAGTATTTGCTATTAGTTATGTGCCACCTCATCGCTAACATGCACCCGGCTCCCTCTCCTATCCAGGCATATTCGCATCCTTAGATCGTCTCATCTTCAAACGAAGAACACGTACAAGTACGGATACAATGGCATCTTTCAACAAAAATGATTATAATTCCAGCGACGATGACATGAATCGGGAATGGGCACCAAGTTCCGATGACAGCGAGCCGGAAACGGCCCGAAACTCTCCAAACCGAGGCGATGCACGCAGCGAGAGCGGCAGCAGTGGAAATACCACTGACGAAGAGGCATCTTCGGAGGTGCTGCCGCCAATGACTGGGCGTCTTGTGTTGGTGACGGGCGGTGCCGGGTTCATCGGGTCACACGTCTCCGAGTTTCTGCTTCGACGCGGGGATGAAGTTGTGGTGGTGGATGAAGTTAACGATTACTACGACACGCGCATTAAACGTGGCAACGTGAAGCTTTTGTCGAAGCTTGGAGGCAAGAAGCGTTTCCACTTCCATGAAGGCAACCTGTGCGACGTGGATTTCATCACAGGGGTTTGGGAGCAGCACAAACCACGGCTTGTAGTGCACCTTGCGGCACGCGCGGGCGTGCGGCCTTCAATCCAAGACCCTTTCATTTACATTCAGTCGAACATCGAGGCTACCACGCGCCTCCTCGAACTCGCAAGGACCCATGGCAGCGACTCGTTTGTCTTCGCGAGTTCTTCTTCAGTCTACGGCGGTTCGATGGAGTCAGTGTTCAAGGAAACCGATGTTGTGGACTTCCCTGTGTCACCCTACGCTGCCTCCAAGAAGGCGTGCGAACTTATGGCGCACACCTACCACCACCTCTATGGCCTCAACATTGCAGGCCTGCGGTTCTTCACTGTGTACGGCCCGCGTGGTCGCCCAGACATGGCGCCGTTCAAGTTCGTGGACCGCATCAGCCGCGGCGTCCCCATTCAGCAATTCGGAGACGGTTCGTCGAGCCGTGACTACACCTACATTGACGACATCGTCGACGGGGTGGTGCGGAGCCTCGACACGCCACTGGGCTTTCAAGTCTACAACTTGGGGGGCGGCGACCCAGTGGACCTGCGCGATTTCATCAAGCTCGTCGAGAAGGCCACGGGCAAGGAGGCGTTGATTGAGGTGCTGCCAGACCAGCCGGGTGACGTGGCGCGCACTGCAGCGGACGTGAGCAAAGCTCGGAAACTCCTGGGCTATGAGCCGAAGGTGCCTTTTGCTGATGGGATCAAACGCACCGCGGAGTGGTACAAGAACGAGTACACGCGCATGGACGAAACACCCGAGATGGCTGTGGAGCAATCGAATAAACCTTGCGAAGCTTCGTCGGCCTTGGCCAAGTCCACTTCCATGCTCAGCTTTGCTCTTGGCTCCCACAACGAGACGGGTTTCTTTTGAGTATCTCCAAGGAAGGCACTAAGGTTGAAGGCGCACGGATACGCGGCCGACCACACACACATACCTGCTGAACCCGCGTGGCAGTAGCCAGCGGAGTCGAGAAAAATGAAGCAATGTAGCCCTGGAGCAGTAGCCCGGTTACTATACAATCGAATATGATGGCCGTGTATTATTTTTGTATGTATTTTAATTTTGATGTGTTTACACGGGCCTCGTGCCTTTTGCCCTCCTCCGCAGAATCAGAAGGGGGATTCCCTTACCCTTACCCCTTATAGTAGCTCCAGTGCACCAATAAGCATTCAACGAGCAATAAAATAAAATAAACCCAATTCTGATGGCTGATGGTGCTTCATCCCAAGATCCTAAGCTTCCCTGACTTCCCTACTTCTCGGATCTCTATTTACTACGTACTACGTACTACGTACGTACGTACGTACTACTACTACTACTACTACTAAAATATTACTACTTCGACCTGCAAGCTACTAGCTGCACACTTATACTTATGCACTAATACACTGCTCACTGCTGTGTTCACCAAATACCAAATGCTCTGCTATGTGTTAATTCTATCCCATACAGTAAAGGAAGAGCAAAACGGGGGGTAGGAATTATAATCAAGACAAGAATAACCTTATTCTATCATTCTACCCCCCACTCCAACTCCCTCTCTTAGTTATCGGGGCAGTGGGGCAGTCCAAGCCAAGGGCCTCTGGGCCTAGGGCGCTACTATAAAGATAAAGCCCCCTGCAACGTACAACCCCATCGCAACAGCCAACATTCTCCCAGATGAGATGTGGACTCAGCGCCTGCATACTACGCGTACTCAGTATTTCGGGCGGACTGGGCGTGCTTATAATGTTATACTTATACTCCTGGCTGCAGAAGGTACGGAGGTATTTAACTGGGATCAGAAAGAAGTAATCAGCTCATCACACAGCGGGGGTGCGCGGAAAGCGTTTCCCGATGTATTCTTCGAAAGTGGCACACAACTGAAGGAAACTTCCGCCCTCTGAATCGGCGATGGGCGCGTCGCCATCTTTCACGACCACGCGCATGTTCAAATCGACCTCAGCCGCTGCCTTGTTGTCGCCGTTGGCTGCTGCTGCTGCTTCCACGCGGGCACGAGCTGCGTCGTATTCGGCTTTTTCGGAAGCAATTTTGGCCTCCAAGCCTTCCTCGAGCTCGGCGATCCACGCCGCCCCCGTCAGGGGGGCACCGGTGAGGTTGGCAACCAGGTCCAGGAACTTGGCACTGTTGCCCGGCTGCCAGTATGACGACGCCAGAGTGGCTCCTACCTTGGGGTTGTCGACAATGGGGCCTTGCCGCAAAAAGTGGGCTCGCGTTTGGTACACGCTCATTTCCGCCTAAGCCGTGCAAATTAGAAGAGAGAGAGAGAGAGAGTGCAATACCTCAAGCGTGAGTGGAAACTTCATATGCATAGGAACGAAATATCAACGAAAAAAGTGTTATCAACGAGCCCTCTTCCTTATTCACAAGCACGCAATAAGCTCACCAAGACGTAGCCGTGGTAGTAGCAGGAAGCTTCGTCGGAAATGACGTGAGGCACCGACAAGAGCGGCCGAGAGGCTAGCCCCCCTTGCACGTCTAGTTCAACCTTGTCAGCGAGGGCTTGAATCGAAGCGGCACTGAGCTCAGACTCGGGCATTTCGTCTGCAAGAAAAAATTGCATAACACACCATTGGAAGTAAATGTCAAAGGGGAAGCAAATCAGGCCTAGTACATGCCAGTCGTAATTTAAGAAGTCAAACGGAGTATCCTCGTACAAGAAGGTTGCTTGAAAAAGAAATGATACTTCTTTTTAAAGGTTTCAATAAAAGGATAAGAATCAGCAGTTTTACAAACAGACACGAGCACACTTACAGAGGGCTTTCTCGAAGTAGGGCACAGCGAGCATGGCCCTCAAAGTGAAGACTTGGTACGGGTGCGTGGCTTCGAGCTCCTTTTGGTGCAAGTCCCATGGCAGCACGGCGCCGGACCGGTCCTTCGCATACACCGCTCGCCACGCTGCGTCGCTAACCAAGGAGTCCAAAAACATGCTGGAGACATAGAGAGGGCAGAGAGGCAGCAAATGAGACGATACAAACGGGCGGAGTTGAGCATGCAACGAAGGACAGAAAACCAGATTCGAAATATAGTCGGCCACGAAACGAAGAAGCCCCGATCGCTAATCATGCACTGTGCACCATAGTATATCACTTGATTCAACAGAAGAACACTTCTGGGAGTACAGGTAGTTCTATTTATTGAAGCCCTTTCTTCCTCCTTGGCTCCTTCTACAAGCCAGTCATCACCTTTGGTTCTCGGCATAAGCCACCGAAGTCGGCGCGCGCTCTTGGCTGAACAGCGGCGACGGCATGTCAATGTTCGCAAAGTGCGCTGCGTGCCCTGCCTCGTGCATCAAGGTAGTGAGGGCTACCTTCCCGGACCCCACTGCGGAGGGGTTGGCGAGGGACGTGAAGTTGGTGGTGGCGGGCTGCCATGATCCGTCGGGTTTGCGCCACGCGGGCTGAGGCCAGTGGCAGAAGCTACGAGGAGGATGATGATGGGGACATGATTCAAGAAAATTTAATGGAAGTTAGAGAGACAATAAATAGAGAAGGCAGAATGAAAGTAGGAAATTCTTGTGAGGGTCATATGCATCTTCATCAACTTCTGAAGCATCCTGCAGTGCGTTTTTTTTTTCGTTTTTCTTTTTCAGCGCTCGACTCCACCCCTCACTTCTGTCAACTATAACTGATCCCTGGTGATGAACGCACCCGTTAGAGTATTTGCCTTTTCGGTCAAGCAAATCCAGCGTCATGGTTGCACCCTGCGTTTAACAGATTACGCAGAGGCATGGGAATATAAGGCAAGTCAAGCATGAATGAACATTCAGCTTTAAAAAAATTACCATTACTCGTGCACCTTTCTGCCACATCAAAACACTCCACCCAGCACACACCTGGTACTTGATTCCCATGCCCGCAAAGGACCGCCCCCACACTTCCACCGACTTCTCAAACGGAAAATACGGGTCCAGCGCGGTTTCTACGTCTCCAGCCATGAGGTAACCCGTGTTCCACGCCTCCAGCGCTGCGCTGCCCTTGTCCGCAGCCAGGCGAGCGCGGGCACTCTGCAGGAGCGCGTCGCTGCCGTCCTTCAAGGTGTCCAAAATGCCAAAGAGGGTGGCCTTGCTGAAGCCTTCGGCCTGGGTGACCTTGTAGTCGTAGTAGTCTTCGTAGCCGAGCTTGCGGGCCATGGAGTTGCGCAGCTTCACCATCTCCACCAAGCCTGCTCCCAGCACGAAGGGTCCAATTGAGCGCAAGCCCTCCCAAGCTGCTTTGCGAGTGGCCTCGTCGGGCGACGTCTTCATAACCGCTCGCAGCGCGACGCTGCTTCCCTCGACAAACGCACCGCCATCTTGAGGGTTTAGATACCCTAGCTTGAAGGTTTTGTTGCGAGCGTCGTTGAGCGTGTTCTCGAGCGCCGTACACTGAGCGCGCAGGGCGATCGCATCGGGGTCTCCCATTTGGTAACATTTGAACGTGCGCACGAAGCATTCTAGTGCAGTGCGTTCGCTGCTCGTGAGCTCTTCAGCTTCTGAGGCCAAAAAGCCTTCCGCAGTTGCAAGGCGTGA
>Ga0307978_1003506_pt1 | contig 10669 bp, 12 predicted proteins | sample OrgLakmetage1056_FD_203151 | JGI IMG/M metagenome (GOLD analysis project Ga0307978, IMG submission 203151) | Saline water microbial communities from Organic Lake, Antarctica - #1056 | ecosystem: Environmental > Aquatic > Non-marine Saline and Alkaline > Saline | place: Antarctica: Organic Lake...
CGGCACTGGTCGCTTTCCTGCTGGGTGATGCCGCCGCCTATATCAATGGGCAGGTGATCGGAGTTGATGGAGGTTACAGCGCATGAACACAGCTGTTTTCCGGTTGGAAAATCGTCACCGCCGCTCACTGGCGTGGGCACTAGCAGCCGGCGCTTTGCTGGCCAGCGCGCAGGCCGGCGCGCTGGCTGCTACAGCTGCGCTCGCCGCGCAGGGCAAAGTGCTCTATGCCGAGAACTATGCGACCTGCCACTCCCTGAGCCTGCGCGGCTCGGCCCACGGCAATACCCTGCGCGGCGCTGGGTTTCTGGATAAGTGGTAACAGCAGGACGCCATGGTGTTGCTTGCCTACAATCGGGCCAATATGCCCCCGGGCGACAGTGCCGCACTGAGTGATCCCCAGCATGCCGCTGTTGCCGCCTATCTGATTGCCGAAAATCACAGTACCGAGGTCGCGAGCAGTCCGCTGTTTGCCAGCACCGGTGCGCTGGCCAAAGCAGTCAGTGGCGAGCAGCAGGTGCAATGGGAAAACTGGGGCGAAGCCGGCACCATTGACGAGGCCGCCCGCAGCAGCGGCGGCTTTCAAAACCGGAAGGTGGAAGGCTTCACACCAGTTACCGACGCTCTGCTGCAAGCGCCGCCCGCCGCGGACTGGCTGAGCTGGCGTCGCACCCTGGACGGTCAGGGCTACAGCCCTTTGGACCAGGTAACCGGGGCCAACGTGGCTGATCTGAAGCTCGCCTGGGTGCTGACCATGAACGAGGGCAGCAACCAGGGTACGCCGCTGGTGCACAACGGGATAATGTACCTGACCCACCAGGGCAATGTTATTCAGGCCATCGAGGCCGACACCGGCGAACTGATCTGGCAGTACCACTATACCTTCCCCGAGGCCTCGCGCACTCTGGGTGGGCCCACCCGTAATATTGCCCTGTACGGAGACAAGCTGTACATGGCCACCTACGACGCCGCCATCGTGGCCATCAACGCGGCCACCGGCAAGGAAGTGTGGCGTACCCGCAAGGCGGACTACGAGCTGGGCTATACCCATACTGCCGGGCCGATCATTGGCGATGGTGTAGTGCTCAGCGGTATCAACGGCTGCGAGTGGTACAAGAAAGAAGGCTGTTTCATCACCGGCCACGATGCCGACACCGGCGAGGAACTGTGGCGCACCTCCACCATCGCCCTGCCCGACACCCCCGGTGGCGACACATGGGCGGGCTTACCCGCAGAGATGCGCGCCGGCAGCGACAACTGGATTGCCGGCTCTTATGACCCCAACCTGAAACTGTTTTTCTTGGGCACCTCCCAAGCCAAGCCCTGGGTGGCGGCGAGCCGCGGCATGTCCGCCACGGACGAGGCGCTCTATACCAATTCCACTTTGGCCCTGCGCCCGGACACCGGCGAAATGGCCTGGTATTTTCAGCACATTCCCGGGGAAACCATCGATATGGAAGTGGGTTTTGAACGGGTGCTCATTAACGTTGATGGCAAGGCCATGCTCTACACCGTGGGCAAAGACGGCCTGCTATGGCAACTGGACAGCGCCACCGGCGATTACGTGAACGTGGTAGAAACCCTGCCACAAACCATTTATGCCGAAGTGGATAAAATCAGGGGTACGGTGCGCTACCGGGATGACATCATCGCCGCCGGTGTGGGCGATACGGTGAGTGCCTGCCCAAGTATTTACGGCGGCCATAACTGGCAGGCCTCGGCCTACAGCCCGGAGGCCGGCGCACTGATTATTCCGCTGCACCAGCTGTGCTCGGATATGGTGGGCCGGGAAGTAGCCCAGGAACCCGGCTCCGGAGGCTACGGTGCCGACTCGCGCACCTACGAGATGCCGGGGGTAAACGGCATGCTGGGCCGGCTGGCCGCCTGGGATGTGCGCACCCTGGAAGAGCGCTGGGCACACCAGCAGCGCGCCCTGTTTCTTACCGGCGCACTCACCACTGGCGGTGGCCTGGTGTTCATTGGCGACCTGGATCGCTACTTCAAGGCGTTTGATGTAAATACCGGCGAGCTGCGCTGGCAGACCCGGCTGGGTGCGCCCCTGCATGGCTACCCCATTACCTATGCGGTAAACGGCAAACAATACATTGCGGTCCCCACCGGTATCGGTGTGTTCCGGGCGATGACCGCCGTGGTCAGCCCGGATGTGTATCAGCCGACCGGTGGCCAGGCACTGTATGTGTTTGAGCTACCCGGGCCGGCGGAGACGACACCGCATGCAGCCGTCGCAGCGAAAAATTCCGATTGATCTTGACTTCCGATTCAGCATGAACAAACTTGTTTCGGACATGCAACTTTGCTGGCGCTCCTCAAAACAGAGCGCCAGATTTTTGTAAATAACAATAAGGTACGTCGAGGAGTAATGGTATGACGCTTTATTGTCGTCACCTGGACACCCTGAAACCGTTACCTGCCGGATCACAGATCGTAGTGTAGCCGGCCCATTGATATGTTCAGGATGCGTCGCATGATTACTTGTACGACGTTATAAAACCCCATTCATAAAGATCTGAACCGGAATACTTATGAGTCAATGACTGAAAGGAAAAGTCGCTGCCATTACTGGCGCGGCAAGTGGTATTGGAGCGGCTACCGCGAGAAAATTTGCCGCCCACGGCTGCAGGGTAGTAATAGGTGATATCCAGCAGAAGGAAGGCGAGGCACTCGCAGCCGAAATTGGCGACAACGCCCTGTTCGTACTCTGCAACGTGACTATCGAGTCCGATGTTGCCAAACTCGTTGACACGGCGGTCTCCCACTTCGGACAGATTGATATCATGTTCAACAACGCCGGCATCGTGGGCGCTATAGGCCCGATTGAGCTGACCCTCGAAAACGAGTGGAAAAAGACCCTGGATATACTTCTCAACGGTGTTTTCTACGGCATGAAGCATGCGTCCAGAATCATGAAACCACAGGGCAGCGGTTCTATTATTAGCATGTCCAGCGTGGCCGGTGTTACCGGCGGGCTGGGCCCACACGCCTACGCCGCAGCAAAGCACGCGGTGGTCGGTTTGACCAAGAACGTAGCGGCCGAAGTGGGGGCCTATGGGGTAAGAGTGAATGCAATAGCGCCCCATAGCATGGCAACACCCATGGTGGCAGACGCCTATCTTGCTGATCACACCGATATTGACCGGACCATGCAGATGCTAGCCGACGAGTCGCCGCTGAGACAGCGGGCCGGAACAGCCGATGATGTTACCGATGCGGCACTGTGGCTGGCCAGTGACGAGTCGGGCTATACCAGTGGGCACACATTGACCACTGACGCCGGCATCACTGCCGGCTCCGTCGCCGGGCCGCCACGCTTTGCAGAGTACAAACCAATGCAAAGGGAGGCTGGAAAACACGGCCTGGATGATTAACAGTTAATCCCCCGATCGATTATTGAGGAATGCCCATGCCATGTATACCGGAGACGCCCAGGCCATTTACCAGCTGATGACCGAATACTGCTTCACCATTGACGACGGTGCCCTGCAAGCATGCTCCGAATTGTTCGCGCAGGGCAGCTGGGGAATGGCCGGTGATATGGCCGAGGGCGCAGCCGCCGTAATGGCTGTGCTCGATAACGTTATTTTGTACGACGGCTCGCCTGGGACAAAACACGTGATGAGCAATGTCTCGATCACCTTGAACAACCAGGCACCCGGATCCGCCTCAGCGCGTTGCTATATTACGGTGATGCAGGCGGTCCCTTCCCTACTTCCGTTACAGCCGATTTTCTGTGGCAGTTACCAGGACGAGTTCTTGTGTGAAAACGGCGAGTGGTACTTCAAATCGCGGGTAATATCCCCCGATCTGGTCGGCGATTTATCCCATCACCACGCTGACTGGGTCCAGTAAAGCCCTGGGGGCACAAAGACCTGACCCCATCGTTATTAACGGCGCGCAACAGGGGCCTGTTATTTTCAGCCCCTTTTCTCAGCCCCCGGGAGATTGCAGCCTGGCGCCGGGTATGGGGTTGAAATAATGAATCTCTACATCCCGCTGGGTAATCTCCCAGCGGCCATTGCGACGTCTGGCGGTATCCGTGTAAGTAGCGCCGACAATCTGGGCATCGGTGTCTCCGGTTAGCGTACCGACGCAATCAACATCGCACACACAGCTGGCGATATCGGGGCTCTGGAACGACACGATATGGTTGGTGGCAAGATGATGGGACTCTTTCCAGGCTGGCCAGAGTACGTCTTGCACCGCTTCACGAATACCCTCGCGGCCCGAAAAAGAACCGAATGGCGGGCCTATGCTCCACACACAGTCATCGCTCCAGATGGCGAGAAAACGGTCCAAATCGCGCTTGTCAAAGCCGTGGCAGTATTCCGAAGTGAGGTCAATAATCGCCTGACGGCTTTCGAGTTCATCGATTCTTGCTGTGAGCGCAGCCAGTGCATTGCTGTTATCAGACATGCTTTACCTCTTAGTATTGTTATTGTTATTACTATCGCACCTCTCTTTTGGAGGTACACGCTTATTTAAATATAATAAGTGTATGAATACTAGAGTCTGTTGACAATTCACATTGGTAGCCAGAGAAATGCGCAAGCCAGAGACACAATGCTCTCATAATTTCGAGCAAGCTTGTCATATCGGGTGGCAACGGCACGATAGTGCTTGAGTCTGGCAAACGCATTCTCGACCAGGTGTCTGAGCTTATACAAATGCCAGTCGAGCCCCTTGTTTCCCTTTATCGAGTTTTTCCTTCTGAGGATAATAGCGCTCATTCCGAGGGCTTCTCCTTTGTCACGTATTATCTGGCTGTCGTAGCCTTTATCCGATGTCAGCACCTGCGCAGCGTCAATTATTTCGATGAGTGTTGGCGCTTCAGTGCAGTCATTGATGTGACCGCCTGTAATGGTGAATACCTCTGGCAGGCCGTAAGCATTCACCGATAGATGCACCTTGGATGTGTTGCCAGCCCTGCTTTTACCGATATTCTCGTCGTAGCCACCCGCGTCCTCAGCCACTCTGACTGGATCATGCAATGGCAGAAACATAATATTGGTGCCTGACTGCATCTTCTCAGTACGAGCCGCAATAGCGGCCGTTAACACCAGTGGCGATGGAGTATAACCATCCTCACAAAAGTGGTGCTTTGTCAGTCAACAAGAACCAAAGCCTAAAGTCTCGGCATGGGCTATCTGTGTTAAACGCTCCGCATAAAATTCCTCAAAAGGCTGGCGCCGTTGAACAGGATTATGAAAGTCGTACCACAAGCCGTAATTAACGTTGCTCATAAACCAATTATTTATAGTTGTTTCGCAATAAATTTATAAAGCTCTGAGTGGTAGAGCTCGCTTTGTTCTATAAAGGGTGCATGTCCTGACGCTGCGCACTCCACCAAAGTGACATCCTTGGCGTAATCGCTTATCGAGCGGCAGACGGCGGGGTCAACCATCGCATCAAGACCACCAACAAAACTTAGAATCGGCACTCGTAACGCTGCCAATTCAGCACGTTGATCAAGTGGACCTAAGGCACTCAATGATTTTACCGCCAAGGGCGAAGACTGTAGGAACATCTGCCACATCCAGTCCACCACTTGTGGACTTACCTCACTAGCAAAAACACCTGCTGATAATTTGGCGAGAAAATTAACTCGATCGGCAGCCATGGCAGCCAATGTTTCGGCTAATAATTCATCAGTCCCTCCGCAAGGATAATCAGGCTTCTGCACGTAACAAGGTGTTGCTCCACAGGTAAGCACAATTCCTTTGCAACACTCACCTAATTCGGTTGCGGCAGCAACCACTACAGCGCCCCCCAGAGACCAGCCATTTAGAACAACACTATTCAAATTGAGATGCTCAACCAGTGCAACAATATCACTCGCAATCGCCTCAATACTCATGTCGAAAAAATCTTTACTAGACTGACCACAACCGCGATGATCGAGTAATACAACTCGATGTCCTGCCGCCGCAAGACCAGGCAAGGTATAGTCCCAAGCACGGACACTCGCGCCCCAACCATGAACTAACACCACGGCACTGTGACCAGCACCATAATCTTCATAGTAAATCGATTTGCCATCTTCTCTCAACATATGACTCATAATACTCCCTCTTTTTTATTATCGGGGTTGGCCAATAAAACAATCATATTTTCAATATAACTATCAAATACAGCGTCGAGATCCAGGGCCGCAGGATTAACCAACCACTGATAAACCGTGCCAAAAATAAATGCACAATACTGTGCCGCAAATTGGACTGCATCAGTATCCGCTTTTATTTCACCTGACTGGATACCAAGCTCGATCCAGCGTCGGGCGTCGTGACGGTAAACTTCGTGATGTTCAGCGAGTAAGCGACGCATATCACTCTCATGACTGAGACTCTCGTACCAGAGCAGGTACATAGCGCGCAAGTAACCCGACTCTTTCTTTAAAAAATCGCGTAAAGCTGTTGAAGCTTGTCGCACCGCCTGTAAGCCATGAGTATTACCTACGTAGTCTCGCAAGTGTCGCTTCCACCGATAATCAAAACGTATAAATAATTCCAACATCAAATTGTCTTTACAGCCGAAACGATAATTGGCTAGTCCGCGGCTATAACCGGCACGCTCAGAGATCTCTTTTAATGTGGTTTTTTGAGTACCACGCTCGTTAATTAACTCAACAGTGGCATCGAACATTCTTTTATCTGACAGCGCGGTACGCTCTATTTGTGTTATGCGACCGCTATCAGACTTTACTGACTGATGACGAATCATTAGCGCACTACCTCAATCTTTATCTGACCCGTTTCATTCAAATACCGCAGACGTTTTTTATCAATTTTACCGACACTGGTTTTTGCTATATCTTGAACAAAGCTCCAATATTCTGGTATCCAGAAACGAGCAACCTTGCCGTTTAGAAATTCCCTTAATTGCTGAGCACCAACATAGTTTTCAACCACCACAATAGCTAGTGGTCGCTCCTGCCAACGCTCATCTGCGGTGGCAATGATAACGACCTCGCGCACACCAGGATGACCGGCCAAAACATTTTCCAACTCCACAGAAGATATCCATTCACCGCCTGATTTGATCACATCTTTAGTCCGGTCGGTAAGCTGCACAAAGTGATGTTCATCAATATGGCCTACATCACCCGTTCGCAACCAACCATCATCGCTAAAGGATTCCGGGGACTCTAATTTGTGATATCCACGGGTGACCCAGGGGCCACGCAATTGAAGTTCGCCAATGGATTCACCATCATGGGGTAGCCGCCTATCTTCGTCATCGACCACCCGAACTTGCATACCCGCAACCGGTCGTCCGCTCTTGGTACGCCACTGCGTTTCAGCAGCGCCTTCAAAATCTCTTGGCGGATGAGATAGCGCACACAAGGGACTGGTTTCAGTCATACCCCAGCCTTGAAGTACGGGTACACCCCAGTTTTCCCTTACCGAATCGATCATAGCTGGCGAAACAGCGGAACCACCACATATTAGCAGGCGGAAACAGCTCATATCCAAATCTCTGGAATCTGTATGTAATAAATCACCAAGAATCGTCGGTACCGTTGCTGTTATAGTGGGTCTCTCAATGGCAATCATTCGTTTAATCGCATCTGGCTGAAGGTGTGGTCCTGGCAATGTAAAATCACTGCCGCTGAACCAGCCGCTATAGGGCAAGCCCCAGGCATTGGCGTGAAACATAGCCGGTAAAAGTAGGATTCGATCCCGCTCAGAAATACCAAAAGTATCTGTAGCTAGAGAGGCCAGAGAGTGAACAAAAGTGGTGCGATGACTGTAGACAACCCCTTTGGGATTACCAGTAGTACCACTGGTATAACAAATCGCAGCCGCTGATGTTTCATCCAACTCTGGCCAGTTCTGTACAGGCTCATGCGCCGCCAAGTGTTCGCAGTAGTCTAGCGTATTGATATTAGTGTCAAGCTTACCATCGCCGATCAGCAGGATATGTTCTACACACTCTAGTAAAGATAGCACAGGGGTAAAGACTTCGATCAAACTAGCATCAAGCAACACGACACGACTCTGGGCATGATTAATAACATAAGCAATATGCTCTGACGAAAGACGAATATTCACTGTATGTATAATCGCGCCCATCGAAGGTATGCCCAAATAAGCTTCCATATGCGGGATGTTATTCCAGCTAAATGTCGCAACACGATCGCCAGACGCAATACCTAAAGACTGAAGAGATGCTGCAAGGCGCGCCGCGTTATTCGCTATTTCCCGGTAGCTGCTGTAGTGCATGGATTCACCATCAAAAACTCCCACTCGTGACTCGGGAAACACATCGCGGCCGTGGTCCATAATCATCTGTACCGTCATTGGCGTATGCATCATGGTTGATTGCATCGTCGTCGTCATTACCATTGTCCTTTCGCCGCCAGTGCGGCCTCTTTTAGCAGTGTGGGAACATCATATTCAAGGCCCTTAGCATAATCCGTATCGACTTTACCATCGAGGTAAAGCGCGTAAGCGCCTTCGACAATGACGGCCAGACGCCAAAACGCGAAGCACAAATAAAATTCCAGATTGCGTGGTTCAATCCCACTGGCCTCACGCCAAGACTTTACTAATTCACGCCGGTTGATAACACCGTCTTTTCGAGTGACCATTTGGACATGCGCAAAACCCGGTGGGGAAACTGCGCGGGGTCCCCAAAACATAAGCAGCAAACCCAGATCAGCCAGAGGGTCGCCAATAGTGGCCATTTCCCAATCAATCACTACCAATAGCTCTGGGCGTTCACGGTGGCAAAGTGTGTTGTCCAAATGATAGTCACCATGGAAAATTCCTACGGGACCGTCTTTCGGCAGATTCTCTAGCAACCATTGACCCAGCCGTTGAATTTCAGGCAAATCCCGAGTGGGCTGACTTTCGCGAACCTTCAGCCAACGCTCAATTTGCCGCCGTAAGAAATTCTCAGGATGCCCCATCTCTGCGAGGCCAAGCTCTTGCCATGGTGCACGAGCGATCTTGCCCAACGCACACGCCAATTGCCGACCGAGGTTATTTAACGCGTCAACATTGTCATAAACAGCGGGTAATTTCTCGGTAATGGCCACACCATCGATATACTCAATCACCGCAAAGGGATAACCCAATACGTCAGTGTCGTCACACCAGCAAAGCACGTTGGGCACGGGAGCATGGCCGGCCAGCGCCGCCATAAATATTGCTTCGCGTCTTACACCAAGATGCGCCTTGGGAGAAATCGTATTAACCTGGGCAGAACGAATCACCAGATGCCCTCTATCGTGGACCATCAACTGAGTTAAATTGGAATTACCGCCGCTGATTTCCTTTTCAATACGCGCACCAACGACACCTAGTTCGGCTTCGGCCCAGCGCTGGAATTTTTCTGCCTGCAGGGTCATTGAGGAACACCAAAACTGGACATAAGACCACCATCTACCGGTACAAAAGCGCCAGTCATATAGCGAGAGCGCGCCACCCATTCAATCACTTCGGCGACCTCTTGAGCTTCACCATAACGTCCCATAGGAATAATTTTGCGCATAGATTCCAATGCTTTGTCTGAAAGCGCGTCGGTCATTTCAGTAAGTACCAGCCCAGGAATTACCAAGTTAACACAAATACCTTTACCCGCCAGCTCGACCGCCAGCGCACGCGTCAACCCCGCTAGGCCGGCCTTCGATGCCGCATAAGCTGCATCGCCAGGAAAGCCTCGAAAACCAACAACAGCACCCACATTAACAATTGAACTACCTTCTGAAAGGCTTTCGCGCGCAGCGCTGATAACATTAAGCGCACCAGTTAGATTCGTATTGAGAACTGCCTGCCAGTCCTCAAGAGTCAACATACCAACCCTACCACCGCGATGTAAGCCGGCATTGTTAACAATAAAATCTATACGTCCCCAATGCCCCAATATTTTATCGACGGCCGACTCTACAGACCCACTATCGGAGACATCTGCTTGCAAACCCAAAGCGTTTTCACCCAGCTCTTGAGCTACGACCAACACTGCTTCACCACGAGCAAGTAGAACTACACGTTCACCTGCAGCTATCACACGCCGGGCAACTTCCAGACCGATTCCCCGTGAAGCGCCCGTCACCAACCAGACCTTTTCCTCCGACATGGGTAAATTCTCCTTCACCTTTTTTTGAGTTTGATTCATGACTGACTTGCTTGCTTGAGTCTAGCAAGTTATTCTGCATAACACCACACCATCAATGAAGAGTATATCCAATGACTTGGAGTTTTGAGACAGACAAAAATTTTCAGGAAAAATTAGACTGGATCGATAAATTCACCCGTGAGGAAATCGAGCCACTGGACCTGATATTCCGAGGACCTGGGGACCCCTGGGATCCAGATTCGCCAGCTGCAACCGCTATGGCACCACTTCGAACCATTGTTAAAGATAAAAATCTGTGGGCCTGCCACATCGGTCCAGATCTAGGTGGCGAAGGTTATGGTCAGGTTAATCTTGGTCTGATGAATGAAATCCTGGGCCGCAGTCGTTTTGGACCTAGCGTGTTTGGCTGTCAAGCTCCAGATTCAGGTAATGCTGAAATCCTCGCCCACTTTGGCACCATCCAACAAAAACAAAAATATTTGCAGCCCCTACTCGATGGAAAAATCGCCTCCTGTTATTCAATGACAGAACCCCAAGCGGGTTCGGACCCAGCACAATTTACGTGTGTGGCAACGCG
>Ga0307978_1003507_pt1 | contig 10666 bp, 6 predicted proteins | sample OrgLakmetage1056_FD_203151 | JGI IMG/M metagenome (GOLD analysis project Ga0307978, IMG submission 203151) | Saline water microbial communities from Organic Lake, Antarctica - #1056 | ecosystem: Environmental > Aquatic > Non-marine Saline and Alkaline > Saline | place: Antarctica: Organic Lake...
CGTCTGGGTTTTTAACCACCTAGGCGAGGCGTTGATAGGGCACCGCCCGGTGGATAAAACAACGCTCGTTCGTGACCGTCCGTTGGCCTCTGAACCACCGATGCCCGAAGCGATCAAATCTGCCGACAAACTTTACCTGACAGGCGAGCACCTCGATCAATATCGTCATCCAACTCGCTACCCCGAACTTTACTGGGAAGAGGGCCTGCGGCGCGACCCCTTCGACAGCCGTTGTAATATCGCCCTCGGTCGGCTGAGGCTGTCGAGAGCAGACTTCACTGAAGCCGGGGTGCATTTTAAGAATGCGATATCCCGCCTCACTGTCCGTCACCCAAACCCCGAGACGGGTGAAGCGCATTACTACATGGGGTTAACGAGCCGATATTTAAGCAACTTTGATGCTGCTTATGGGTTCTTCTATAAGTCGACTTGGAACTATGCTTGGCGTGCTGCGGCCTTTTACGAGTTGGCATGCATCGACATGCGTCGTGGCAAGTTGGATACAGCAGTGGAGCATTTGAATGAATCACTGAAGGTGAATGAAGACCACAACAAAGCGCATATTGCAAAAGCGATCTGCTTGCGCCAGCTCGATGATACTGAAGGTGCGGCTGGTATAATTACCAAGCTACTGGAAACTGATGCGTTGGATCATTGGGCGCTCGCGGAGCAGGCCAAACTCAAGGGGGGACGAGCTGAACTCGCCAGCCAAAGCCGTAACGACGCCCAAACCGCGCTCGATGTGGCATTCGACTACGCTGATTGCGGATGCTTGGATGAGGCGATTGAACTACTCAATGCCCACCACGCGAATGAAGTTCTTCCGGTGCAGGTGCCTAACCCTTTAGAGCGCTCGGTCATGACGCAATACACCTTGGCTTGGTTGCTGTCAGGGAAGGGGGACTGTGAGAAATCAAGTGAAGCTCTGAATGTTGCGCGTTCGACTGCGCCTGATTACTGTTTCCCTTCACGTCTGCATGAAGTTACTGTCCTGGAGTGGGCCGTCTCGCAGCATGGCGCTGATCGCAATGCATGCTACGGCCTCGGTAACTATTACTACGATAAGAAGCGCCACAAAGCGGCCATTCATGCCTGGGAAGGGGCACGGGCGGCGGACGACGCTTTTGCCACGGCGCACCGTAATCTTGGAATCGCTTACTGGAATGCCTGCAGCGACAAAGCGGCAGCCCGTGCCAGCTACGACCGGGCGCTGCAATGCGATCCTAAGGATTCACGTCTCGTTGCAGAATACGTCCAGCTCTGCCGTAAGCTTGGAGATTCTGCACACGAAATGCTAGCCTTCCTCGAAGCAAGCATGGAACTTGTACTCGACCGTGACGATGCTGCAGTCGAACTCGCGACACTTTACAATGAGACAGCTCAATCACAGAAGGCGCTCGATCTATTGCTCTCACGCAGTTTCCATCCGTGGGAGGGGGGCGAAGGTAAAGTGCTTCGGCAGTACACGACCGCTCGCCTGCAACTCGGCCAGTCTTCTTTAGAAGCTGGAGACGCTGCTGCGGCCCTGGAACACTTCGTGCTCGCGATGGAGACCCCGGATCGCCTCGGCGAGAAGTATCATCTTCTTCAGGCCAAAGCCGATGTTCTTTACTGGAAAGGTTGCGCACTGCGAGCCATGCAGCGCGAAGACGAAGCGCTCGCCGAGTTTGAAGCGGCCGCGAACGAATCCGGCGACTTCCAAGGAATGGCGGTGAGTGAATTCTCGGAACTGACTTACTTTAAAGCTAAAGCCCTCGCTGCGCTTGGACGCCAGCCAGAAGCCAAAGAAGTGCTACAAGCCATGATTGACTACGCGAATACCGAAATAAAGGTGCCCGCCAAGATCGATTACTTTGCCACCTCTTTGCCAAATATTCTGGTTTTTGAAGAAGATATTGACGCAGCTAAGGTCGAATACCTACGCGGCTTAATCGCTCTGGCAGAATCAGGCTAGGATTAGTATCATCCTTATTTGTTTTTGCTGGCATCTCATTAAGGGCTAAGCAAATTATTAAGGCATGATGAATTTAAAGATCTGGTTTTTCGGCCTTATTTTCAGTTTGGTGCTAGCCGTTTCGCTATCTGCCTCTGAGGATGAGTTTTTCCCTGAAGCAGGCACCCACTTCGGGGTCTATTACTACCCGGAGCACTGGCCCGAAGCGCAGTGGGAACGGGACATAAAGCGGGTGGCCGATCTCGGTTTTGATTTCATCCACTACAATGAATTTGCCTGGGCACGACTCGAGCCCACAGAAGGAAACTTTGATTTCACCTGGCTGGATAAGGTCATCGACTTAGCTGACAAGAACGGCCTCAAGGTCCTGCTCTGCACGCCGTCACCTTGCATACCAGCTTGGTTGGCCGAAAAGCATCCAGAGGTGCTGAGAGTCGACGAAGAAGGCAATAGGGTCGGTCATCGTGGGGCACGGCTCGACCATTCGCTAGCCAACCCAATCTACCAAAAATACGTGGCACGTATCGTGACAAAACTTGCTGAGCGCTATGCTCAGGACGACCGCGTCTGGGGTTGGCAAATTTCCAACGAGCCTCACATTCAAGGTGGCTCGGATTACAGCCCGTCGGCGCTAAAAGCCTTTCGTGCCTGGCTGAAAAACAAATACGGCACCATTGAAAAACTAAATGAAGCATGGGGAGCCGCTTTCTGGAGCTTCACTATGAATCATTTCGATCAGGTGATCATACCCTCAGCTAACCCACACGCTTATCTCGACTTTGAGACCTACACCTCCGAAGAAATTGCCCGCGATCTTATTGATCAAGCCAACATCATTCGTGCGCACGGGGACGGCAGCCAGTGGATCACCACCAACTATGCATCCTTCAAGGGCCTGAAAAACGTGAACCCCTTCCTGACGCGTGAGGCACTCGATTTTGCCAGCCACACCATGTATATCACGCATAATATCATGAATGATGCAGGGGATTCTCTATCGCATCGTCTCGGTGCGGGCATGGAGTATAGCATGTTTGGTGAAATCGCGGCATCCGTCAGTGGCTACACTGGCATCATGGAGTTGCAACCCGGTCAAATCAACTGGGGCCGATTCAATGCAATGCCGTTACCCGGAGCTGTTCGTATGTGGAACTGGCACGCATTCGGTATGGGGCAGCGTCTCGTTTGCACGTATCGCTTTAAACAGCCACTGTTCGGCACGGAGCAGTTTCACCACGGTATTATGCAAACCGACGGCGTGAGTGTCAGCTTTGGTGGTCAGGACTTTGTCAAAGCCGTCAACGAGATCAATGCCATCGAAGATCAACTCGATACTGACGCCACCAATGCCTTTGTTGAAAAGACCCGCACAGGCTTCCTCTGGAGTCAGCGCAATGTCATGGATATCGAACGCTACCCACACCGCCGCGACTGGGACACATGGCAGCATCTCTACACCTGGTATCAGGGGCTCAAACGGATGGCTGTCGATGTCGTCTTCCTTGACCCCAGTGATGCGTTCGATGCTGATTTCACGCCCTTCATGGTCGTCCCCTCGTATCAGATGATGAGCCCAGAGCTTATTGCTAAACTGGAGACCTATGTGAAGGAGGGTGGACATCTTATTATGACGACTCGCTCAGGCCTGAAGGATGACCGTGGTCATCTCTGGGAAGCCAAAATCCAGGAGCCGATTTGGCCGCTAGTGGGTGGCGAGATAGAGTTCTACGATCACCTCCCTCTGGGCCGCCCCGGCATGATCTCATTTGCCGGCAGTGAATACCCCTGGTATATGTGGGGCACGCTAATTAAGCCCTATGAGAATACCGAAACGTGGGGCGTCTTCGAAGATCAATTCTACAAAGGCACAACGGCGATCACCCACCAAAACATAGGGAAGGGGAGCAGCACCTACGTCGGCACATGGACAACTGACTGGGAAATGGAATACGCACTCTTGCGTAAAGTCTATACCCGGTTCGCTGGTGATTTACCCTTTGATTTTCCGCCATACGTCTTCGCCGACTACCGCGACGGCGTCTGGGTCAGTGTCAACTACACGGATCAGACCTATACGCTACCAACCGAGCAGCAGGCGGAATTTCTTATTGGCGAGCAGGACTTAACACCCGGTGGCGTTTCTGTCTGGAAAGACTAAACGTAGCGGCGTGCTTTAGCCGCCGTTTCTGATCGGAGCCGAATCTCCAGTTCGATGCGGTGGCTGAAGCACACCGCTACGGGGTAAGCCTCGACTAGGTCACGACGGCTTGATTATATGTTTCACCTCTCTAAATACTGTTATGTTTCAAAAACTCATTACGTTCTCTATTTTGTTTTCACTTTTCGGCCTTGCCGCATGTTCGCCAGATATAGCGACTCTTGAGGAGGATTTCAGCGGGAAGGTGGAGTCCGCATTTCGAGAAAAGGATCTAGAGCAGGCTCTAGCGCTTTATGACTTTAAAGACGAACCTGATAAATACATAAAAGAACTGGGCGAGAGTTTGGAGTGGAAATTCGATCGAGAACTTGGTTCTATTGTCTTCGAAGATATCTCTCAAGAAATCCTGAATAGTACGAGTGCTGGCATCGAGTATGATGGCGTGTGGTATAAGCTAGACCCGGAACCGTATAAGATGATCAGGATGAACTACAAAAAGAAGGAGCGTAATAATGATGATCCAACAACATGGGGCGTTGGCTCAAGCTCACCTGTAGCAATAAAAGATCAGGTCCTCGTCTTTCCAGGATTAAAACGTCTGGATAAGTCACCGAAGCCAATTAAACTCATCCTGCCCAACGATTTTACAGGAAAATTTTCAGTCGTCTGGCTAGAGTCCGGAGCTGACGCTGTTGAAACCGAAGAGTTCCTACGCTACGAGTTTCCTGCTGAAGGGGAGCTGGCAGTGAGATCATTGGATCTCTTTCTCCAAGACCGTCCAAAAATCATTGAATTCCAGGATGGGCGGACTGTTTTACCTGGCGACGTAGGTGATGAGGGTACGGGCGAATTTTATTTGAATCCCAATTATATGACGATGACAGCAGGTCGGATTGGCGCTCCCGAAGGCACAACGAGCTCAAAGTATCATGGTACAAAAATCAGTTGGGAAATCAAGAGATACTAATAAAGCTTCTTGTCGGTAAAGTGCATCGGCAAGATTCCCCGAGCATCGCTAGGTTCCCTCGGGGTCCAGCATGATTTCTGACGGGTCAGTGGTGACTTCGATGTCTCTTCCCAAGAAATCAAGAAGGACTTTTACTCTATCTCCGGAGGTTAATCGAGCCAGGACTTTGCCGTTTAGCCCCTTTAGAGAGCCCGAGACAAATTCAATTTTTGCGCCCACTTCGAGGCTGGGGTCCGGAGCTTCAATAAGCTCATCACCGAGAGAGGCTTTTAATTCGGCAATGACGTCTTCCGGCACTACGCGCCTGGAACCGTTCTCTACGATAGAGGTCACGCCTTGTGTATGCATGACTAGTCTGCGTTGCTCGGCATAATTGAACTCTGCAAATATGTAGCCCGGGAAGAGCGCTTCGATGAAGCGCTTCTTACCTGCTCGGGTCTTTTTCAGAATGTTTATACGTGGACAGAATACGTCAATGCCATCTACTTGGCGTAAAAACGAAGCGGCTATATGCTCGCGTTTGATCTGTGTGCGAAGGCAATGCCAATGCGAGAGACTATCATCACGATTAGATTCTGCATTTTGCGGCATTACTGAAAGTAGTCGATTAAAAGGATCAGCCTATCTGAATAGCCTTAACATGTATGCTATACACATTCTTGCGACAGAAAGGGAGTCCACTCGTCCTAAACGTCTGTCTTTTCCGGAGAGGGTGATACTTCCGGTGGCGGATCGTTTTCCGCGTCAGGCTTTGCTGCTGCACTAGCTTCGGCAGGTGGCTCTTTAGCATCCTCCCGCTTCACCTCAGCCTCTACGGACTTAGCAACTTCCTGATCAGGTGCCGTCGACTTGATGTCCGCGGTAACGGTTTTTTTAGCAGGGGCGACATCCTTCTTGGTTGATTCCGGGAGTGGGGCAGGTGCAAACAGTCTACCATCTCCATATTCTGTGACGTAACCCTCAGTAATGAGCCATCGTAGATCAAGCATGAGCTGTTTAAGCTTCTTATGTTCGTCTTCGCTTAACTCGACCTTTGGTGTCGCTTGGGTGGACGCTTCCTTGTCCGGAGCTGGAGTGGACTCTGCGGTGACTGCTTGAGGTGCTTCGTTATCCGTCTTGATATCAGTATTTTCTGATGTCTCCGGCTCTACAGCAGAAGCCGTTGTAGCGGCCTCCTCTTCTTTCATTTCCAAGGCGCTGGGTTGTTGTTTTTCCGTATCGATCCCGATATATTCTTTGGATAGTTTAGAAGCAGGGATCTCGGGGTGTTTTTCGATAAAATCAATGAGATCGCTGATTGATTCAGTGAAGACTGTTTTACTATCACGGAATTTCCGCTTCACTGCACAGACAAAGGAGACACCCTTACTTCCTTTTTTATACACAGCGAATTTATGTCTGCGAAGGCGGCCCCGGATGTTGTTCGCAGAATCCAGCGGGAAGTGCTTTTGTTCCTCAACATAGCTCTCTACAGATCGGCGTATGTCGCTCATTGGAATGCGCTCAATGTCGCGCCCGGCAAAACGCACGTGATCTCCTGAACAAACGACCTTATCTTTACGTTGAGAGATTAAAAAATGGCGTGCGGCTTCCAGAGTGTCGAACGATTCCGGTTCAGAATCCTGGCGGTCTTTGACGACATACCGGGCACCCTTCTTCATCGATTCAAGCCAGGCGTCTATATCCTCCTGCTCCTTGCTACTTTCAACTTTAGACTGAAAGCGCTCAAAGCTCATACCATTGATGCGTGCATTGTAGTGGCGTTGAAGAAACTCCTGATAACGGTGATAGTTTGGAGGCCCCAGCAATTCTCCGGTGATAGAACAGCGATTGACCATCTGAAAGTTGCCGGAGGGCGGTTCGACTTCGATTTCTTCGACTTCAAAAAACTGATCGATGTGCTCCTTTACCACAAAATCAATGGCCTCTAGCTCAGACGCGAAGGGCAAGTGCCCGGGCACTGAGTAATAGAGTAGGGGCTTTGCCTCACTGGAATTCGGCTTGGAATCTTTCGGGGCGACAACGACGACGTATCGCTCGGGTTTTTCCAATAAGAGATGTGCGATTTCAAAGAGTTGATACGTGCGTGCACTTGTCTGCAGGCGTTTGACCAGTGCCTCAAAGGCCTCGTCCTGCGGGTAAACATCAACTTTAACCGTAGGCGCAAACGTAGGCTTGGCTCGGCTCTGGTCTGGTCTTCCACGGCCGCGTTTCTCGCTGCCGGCAGAGCGTTGGTCATCGCGGCTTCTTTGTGGTCGGCCGCCGGATCGGCGATCACGGGAAGAGGGTGACTTCGCTCTACCCGAACCCGAACCCTTGCCCCGGTCGCTGCCGCCATTATCAAAGCGCTTCGACTTAGAGGACTTGGCTGATTTTTCATCGGCCCAATTTGGCCCGAAGTCGAGACCTGAGAGAGTATTAAGGTCGAGCGAATTCTTGGATTCGTTCGATGAGGAGGATGCCGTTTCTTCAGCCATTGTGATGTTAGTGAAAAACGCGCTCGGATAACCAGGCACGTGGAATTTGATTAGTAAGTTAATACCACTACGGGATATTATGACGACTGACAAGCATGAGTCGTCGCTTTTTTGGAGGAGATGTAATTTTTCTAATATTTATGTTGAATTAACAAAAATCCATCGTATCACCTACATCCTTCCTATGTTTTCTATAGGCCACTTGGTCGAGTGGTGGAATTGGTAGACACGCAACATTAAGGATGTTGTGCCGTAAGGCGTGCGGGTTCAAGTCCCGCCTTGACCACCAAAACCCGTTCATTCGAACGGGTTTTTTTTTCTGGCGCAATTCCATGTGACGCGACAAACAGACTACCTTGCAACCTGTAGATACAATACCCATAGAGGATGACTTTGAGGACGTATTGGTGAAGGCCATGCGCGGACTGGGACTGTCCGCGGAAGACCTTGCCCGACGCGTAGAACTCCCCATGAGAGTTGTTCAATTTTTGTTGGCGGGAGATTATGAGGAGGGTGCCGCCCGCATAGTGGCCAGGCAATTATACCTGAACCACGACTGCCTACATGAGCTTGCCACGTGTCCTAAACGAGCGAACTGCCAGTTACCTGACTGTATCCAACGGCACAACTCTCCGTTTCCCGTTCCCGGGTATGAGGAAATGACGGTGAATAGCTATTCAGTCCAACCTGATAAAGATGGGGAGGTGGGAGTCTTATTTGATGCCGGCTCTCGCTTTAAAAGCGTATTTGATACTAAAATCAGTCGCATCCATTCCGACTGCCATCTCTTCCTTACCCATACAGACCCCGACCACGTAGTCAGGTTCAATGAGTTGGCAGAAGTCGTTGCTCATTCACACACACCGGTCGACGAGCCATACGGAAAGGCCTTACCGGTCAAGGCTGGAGATGTTTACGCATTGGGGAAACTACAAATCACAGCCCTTCAAACTGTAGGGCATTCACCCGGTGGCACGAGCTACCTTTTAGAGGGTGCCGGTCGACCGATCGCATTCGTAGGAGACGCCCTGTTTTGCTATTCGATCGGGAAGGTGCGTGCCGACTACAAGTCTGCACTCGCGCAGATTCGATCCAATTTATTAAGCCTACCCGGTGAGACAATCTTGTGTCCCGGCCATGGGCCTATCACGACAGTCGAATTCGAGCGTAACCATAATCCGTTTTTTGCTTAATACTAATTCGAACGGCGTAACATAGTTTGACAGTGCATACGGCTTACGGATCATAGCGATACATGGACAAAAATGCAGAAATTACTTTATCGCGCGACACAAGCGCGACCATCATACCCGCCGGAGATGAGCATATATTAAAAGCAGGCACTGTAGTGAGTATCTCGCAAGCCCTGGGTGGATCAGTCACAGTTCGGACTGACGCAGGCCTATACCGGATTTCCGGCAAGGATTTGGATGCCCTGGGTGCTGCGGTCGAGCAAGAGCTACAAGCTGCCGGCGATTCGGAGCAACAAGCATCCGATAATGAGCCTTTCAGTGAGGAGCAGGTTTGGAATGCGATGAAGACTTGTTTTGACCCTGAAATTCCAGTCAATGTCGTTGATCTTGGCTTGATTTATGATCTTCAGGCTTCTCCGTCAGCATCAGCCGAGGAGCAGCATGATCTGAAAATTAAAATGACACTCACTGCGCAGGGTTGCGGTATGGGGCCAGTCATTGCAGACGACGTTAAAAAGAGCGTTGAAGCACTAAGCACTGTGTCCGAAGCGCAGGTCGAGATTGTGTGGGATCCACCCTGGACGCCACACATGATATCGGACGAAGGGCGTAAAACACTTGGGATCGAGTAGGGTAGAGTCGACGAGTTCTCCCGCTTTACAAAAGGTTTGATCTGATAGCGCAGCAGCGTCTGTCCCGCTGAGCGGTGGTCCTTCACGGCGTGAGCCCAGTCGAATGCAATGCGCATCAAGTCTGGCGAGCGCTTAAGAGCGTTCTACTTAGTTCGACACGCTCGCGCCGGTAGACTTTAAAGCCTTCAAACGTCGCATGATTTGCTCTGTGATTGCTTCGTTACTCAAGCCGTAGGCTTCTCTTAAACTGGCAACTGAACTGCCGTGTTCGACAAACTCATCGGGCCAACCGATGCGCTTAACCGGGCAGGAAACATCCATATCTAAAAGTGCCTCGCCGATTCCTGTCCCGAATCCGCCGGTCACTGCATGGTCTTCCATTGTGACAATAAGGCGGTATGATTTAGCAGATTGTTCCAAGGCATCGACATCCAATGGCTTCGCGAATCGTGCGTTAACAACACCAGCGGATATTCCGTGCTCGCTAAGTCTGGCCGCCACTTTTTCCGCATCCTGAAGCATGGTCCCAATCGCCCAAATATCGACGTCAGTGCCGGTTTGTATGCGTTTTGATTTTCCAGTTTTGATCGTCGTAGGGAAATGTTTCATGGGCACACCCGCAGCGTTCCCCCGGGGGTAGCGAATAAAAGCAGGGCCTTGCCATTCGAGTCCGGTCGCCATCATGTCAGCAAGCTCGTCCTCATTTGAAGGAGCCATGATCAAGGCTCCGGGCACGCAGCGCAGGTAGGCGATGTCGAAAAGGCCATGGTGCGTTGCACCGTCGTTCGGTGACAGCCCCGCCCGGTCCATGCAAAATAGCACGGGAAGTTTCTGCAGAGCGATATCGTGTATAATCTGATCGTAGGCGCGCTGTAAGAATGTTGAGTAGATGGCGCATACAGGGTGGTAGCCGGAGGTTGCCATGCCGCCAGCAAACAGTACAGCGTGCTCCTCGGCGATGCCCACATCGAAAAACTGTTCGGGTAGTTCTTTCTCTAAAATATTCAAGCCGGTCCCTGATGGCATGGCGGCAGTGACTCCGACTATATCTTTATTGTCTTTAGCCAGCTTTACGAGGGTCTGGCCCATGACATCCTGATACTTAGGAGGTGTGCCAGCCGGTGCAGCCGCAGACTTTCCAGTTTCAATCTCATAAGGGCTGGCGCCATGGAAGCGCTCAGGGTTTTCGAGAGCCACATCATAGCCCTTGCCCTTCGTTGTTAGCACATGTAGCAGGACCGGCTGTTCTGCAGTCTTGGCGAATTCCAGATAATGTTCGAGCTGC
>Ga0307978_1003508_pt1 | contig 10665 bp, 11 predicted proteins | sample OrgLakmetage1056_FD_203151 | JGI IMG/M metagenome (GOLD analysis project Ga0307978, IMG submission 203151) | Saline water microbial communities from Organic Lake, Antarctica - #1056 | ecosystem: Environmental > Aquatic > Non-marine Saline and Alkaline > Saline | place: Antarctica: Organic Lake...
TATGTTTAGCAATCTTTGGGTTTATTCTAGTAAATTCCAAGATGAAGCCCTTCTCACGAACCTACAACCTCCTTATTATTATAGTATCAAATACTCAGCGAACGAATTGTGGCAGACAGGAGGAATTTGTACCAAATTTAAAGCATTCTCGAGGATTTTAAATATTTTTAAAACACACTGAGAATCCGAATTCTCATAATCCAAATTTAGGGTCATGATTCGCTCTGTGAAACCTCATCCACCACGTGAACGTAAACCGTCTGTTCTTGTTTCTAGGAAGTTTTCTCTTGCGGATAAACTCAAGATTGATGATGATTCTTCAGTCGTCAACAAGATAGTGACCCCTCGTCTAATCGAGAATGGTCAAGACCTTACACCTTCTGATTTAGTTCCAATCGATACAGACTACGATTCTGATGATGAACTGGATTGGATTCCCAATCTGGTGAAAGGAATTGTGTCTGAAGGTGAGGTTTGATTTTGTAATATACTGAAATATGAGTTTCGATAACATTCAACGTTTCCATTTTATAGCTGTGCAAAAAAAGTCTCACAGAAGAACACAGGATGATATTCCTTTGTACGAAAAATATAAATGTGCAAGTGGAAATGGGAATGAATATTCTAAAAACACGGATGAAGACTCGCAATCGTTCCCAGTTGAGACTCCAGTGCCGAAGAAGAGAGATTGTATAGTAGAAGCTTTGGAGAAAGATGCACAAACGGAGAGTCACGATAATATCAGTAAGTCCTCAAATACAGTAGCCATCGATTACAAAGAATCAGGATCCGTGTACTGCACAAAGATCACCTCGATCATTCCAAGTCGAGAGGATCTTATCAAACAAAAAGTCGAGGTGTTTGTAGAGGCCATCATGAAACAAGAGAATACATTATTGGATTCGTCGGAAGGCCAGGTGGTGGACCAATCTGACAATCTAATTGGAGGGTTGATAGATTCCTATGATACGTTTGATCGAATACAACTCGAGCGAATGACACAGAAGTTCTTTCAATCTAAATCAGTTTTGAAGCAACTTTGTACTTTGGAGAGAGCACTACAACAAAATATGCATCGAAGGCAACAAATATTTTATCGAAATCTTCCTCTCGCGCCGATTCCAACTGAGAACGAGAGCAGCAAGGCATTAAAATCTCCGAGTCTCAAACATTTATTTTACTTCCTATGCCCTGCTACATCAAAAAAAATCATCACCAGTATGGCGTTTCATCATGTGTCAAAGGATGTCTTGGCTGTTGGATATGCTGGCGATAGAGAAACATTTGATCAAGGCGGATTAGTCATGCTTTGGTCTTTACGAAACCCTTCTTTCCCTGAAATGAAAATTGAAACTAAATCGGCAGTAACTGCGTTGGCTTTTTCGTCCCTGAGTCCTACAGTTTTAGCAGTTGGATTTGAGGATGGTTGCCTTTCCTTATATGATACTTCTCATGATGACTGTTCAGCCAATTTTATCAGCACTGGTACTACTATTGGAAGACACATGACTACAGTGACTCAATTACACTGGGTAATAGACATGCAACAAAACAAAATAGAAAAACTGCTGTCGTCGTCCACTGACGGAAGGGTCTTGCAATGGTCCATGAAGCAGGGCATGTGCCTTCAACCATTGGTGACATTGAAACGTCACGGAAAGAACAAGGATAACGTTCTACAAAATTATGCAATGAGCCTTTGCATGGATTTACCAAAAGTCGGAGACTCGATGATGTATGTGACAGGATGCGAAGATGGAAGTTTATTCGTATGTTCCAGATCATACACCGATAAACTCCTTGAGGAGACAAAGGCGCATATTAGCACAGTAACATCTGTTAGTTTCTCTCCCTTTGAGGAAAGCTTGTTCTTATCTTCGTCTGCTGACTCAACAATAAAATTGTGGAGATACCATAGTAAGCAGAACAGCCTTGAAGCTGTCTTGACGATTCATCCGGAGATATGGGCACCAGTGAATGATGTTGCTTGGTCACCAAGAGAATCTTCAGTCTTTGCATTGGTGACTGGCGACCGAAGAATTCAAATATGGGACTTTGAAAAGACAACATTGGATCCTATCATCAACATACTCGTTGATGGCAAAGAACTGGAACTCACCAAGATCATGTTTGGCGAAAATGGCGATGTCATTTTCACTGCCGATGAGGAAGGAACTGTGAGCGTTTATAGAATACACGGGGCATAGCATGATACAATACAGAGATATAGAGACATCATCAGATGCGCTACACATCAGTGAAAGTAAGGGTACTATGCAATCATTTTTGAAACGTAGTCTAAATGCAAATAATGTGATAGCTCTTTCGCGGCATGCTTCTGTGCGTATTCTCCACTATTCTAATGTTTGGCCGGATCATAGGTATATGTATCTCCACTCATAGTTTAGAAAATTCTTCTGCTATCACAAGACAGTGATCCCATACAAAATCAACACACACTTAATCCATTTGTGGAATTGTGATTGTGGGACTTTAGGGTGAATCATCCAGCTGACATCAAATCTGCGAATGCGCCAACTAGTAAATATAATCTAAACGACATCTTACCTCCTGGACCACCTGTACTATTGCCGTCTGATATTGATTCTCCCAGTTCTTCAAAAGATAGACGCATATCATTCATATTCTGCATTACATCGCTCATTTGCTTCGAACTTTCAGGATCTTTTTCTCTTTTCAAGTAAAGTAATCTCAACAGAGATACCGCTGAGGTGTAGATCTCAGTATTTTCAACCAATTTATCAACATTTATGGCATTCTCGTTGTCACTGCGAGGAAAAAGAAAACAAGATTTCATGTCCTCTAGAAACGGTGATATAATTGCCATCGTATCATTGATCTCTGAGAAACTTTGATGAGAAACTAACGGTCTTGCCAAATCAATGAGCATAGGGACAAGAAACGGGAAAGGGCAGTGATGGACAAGGACGTTGATATTGCTCAATTGTATTTGAATTGGATACAACGACGATATCCTCTTCACAACAGTAATCAACTCCTGTGGAGTCAATGATTCATCCACCGATATGATAGTTGAGGAAATATTTACTGCATGGTTTAGTAAGAGTTGAATAGCACCAACTGGGCTGACCTCAAATGCAACACTTTCCTCCAATATGCTGTCATTGTCTATTCGCTTGAATAAATAGTTGATAATATCGACCGCTTTATGCATACATAATTTCCGTCTCCCAATGTCAAGGATCATTTGAGAATCTGTGATGGCATCATCGCTTGAATCCACATGGCCGACTTGACTCAACGCCAGCAAGACTGGCACATAGGGGAACACAAGTCTAAAGACTTGACTCACTCTGGCGTCCTCCAGTATTACAATGCTCATCAAATCTGGGTGAGATAGCACTATGTGCAGCATAATGCCTAAAGCTTCCTCTTTCCACTCGACATTCATCCCACACAGCATGTCAAAATCGAAACCGAGATCATGTACGTCCCGACATAAGAGTGGTGTTAGATCCCGAAATATTTGTTGCTCAAGTTCTATTTCAGCCTCCGAATAATGTTCGTCTTCGTTATCATAATCATTGGAACTCAGCTCATGTTCCTTGCGCAATTCGTGTACTTTTCGAAGAGGATGGTCCCAAATGAAAGTTTGATCTAGTATGGGTACAGTCAGGACATCAATGATCAAGTCATGAACCGCCACCACAATATCATCACGGCTTTGATGTTCAACATTACCTTGGTCAATATGAAAGTAAATAGTAGATGCCACATTCACCATACCTGCAGCAATAGCTCTACTTTTATACTCGTCGGGAGCCCGGGGCGCACCTTTTGCAATTTCCATGGCACGAAATATGTCACGAAGCACAGGCGAAAGATGCTCACAATACAATTTTGAAATGAGTTGCAGTTGCAATTCCAACGGCAGGTGCAATTCATCCAACACCGTATCCCTATTAAAACCCATAAACATTTTTTGAAAGAGTGCTATTGATTCCATACAGATACTTTGGACTCTTCTCCACCTTTGCGGTTTGGGTGCCGCGCAATGTTTCATCGCTATGGAAAGAATCAGGATGCAAACCACCTGGAACAACGTCACGGTTGCATGATCATGATCATTATCACCATCATCATCATCATCATCATCATCATCATCATCATTTTGCGGAAAATAACCTAAAGATCTCTCCACTACGCCTTGGAGAAATATATGCGTAGGAATCATAGGAGACAGAATTCCTTCTTCATCCTCTGAGACTTCAACCAACGCTGTCAATAACTGGACTCCACACACCCATTCACGCACGAGACCTTGTTCGCCATTCTCCCCATGCGCGCGTATATCCTGTGATATTATTGTTGTGGACCAATTCAGATAATTTTTCATCTCAATTTCTGGCGGGCATGGCATCGTGGATAGAGTTTCGAATACAGTGTAGAGTAGGTCCTCTACATCCATTTCATGTCGGCCATCATTGTAGTTTTGTTGCAGAATTGATAATGGTGTGGCAATTGCCATCATGTGGAATCAATGCTAGAGTTACTCTCTAATCAACTGCCGTGTACTCGCACACTCTCGCACAGTAGGGTTGTCTCCCCCCTTTCCCTTCCTTTGGTATGGCAATGACGTTACTGATTGACTGACTGAATGACTATGAATTGCTTTGATAGTTCAAGGTTTGGATATCACTATATTCACATTAAATATTAAATATGAAACTGATATGTTTAATGTTTAATGTTCAATGTTCAATCGCTTGGTTCCATGTTCCATGTTCATTATTGGAAGCTTCTTGGAAAAAGGCATAAGTCATTAAAATAGCTTTTTAGAGCCTTTCCTTGCAGAATTAATGCCAACAACAATAACATCATCATCATCATCTAGTCATGTGAATCATAATGACACAGACAAATACTTTTTCAAGATCCTTTCAAGATCGAAGATTGATCCTTCTTCCGAACTCCAAACAATCTTTGCAAGAAACATGATTGATGATTGATCTGATCACAATCTCATTGCAGACTTCCAGTAACGACATGAGACAACGTTTGCTATCAATCAGCCTCACTGCAATCACATCCGCATCAGTAGTCGCCTTCAATTGCTCCTCGAGATCACTGACATCCCCATTAAAGCAACGTCTATCAGCACTCTCCACCACCACTTCTTGTGCAGGTAATACAATATCCCGAAAAATGTCAACCAACTCAGAAGTCGACCCGGACTATCCAGGAACAGCAACCATACGCCTCAACAATGTTAAAGCCAGAGTGAAGACCCTCACATCACAGGACCTCAGCGCCGAATGGTCACAGGTCCGTCAAAAGATCCTCTGGGCTGGCGGTCTTAAAGATCTACCAGATTCCATACCAGGTCAGGGATATACTGGACACAGTTTCAACGATTACAATCATGTGGACCTTACCACCATGAACGATCATAGTTCAGACAACAAGAATAGCGGAGATGTGAAACAGATTGCTGTTGGAAACTTTCTAGGCGATGGGATTCGTCAAGCTTCTTTGGAGGAATTGGGTCCAGGGGGGAGTTGGAGCACTTGCGCGAATGGATGTCATATGGATCCTCCGCAGGATGTAGCGCATGTACAGTTCCGGTCCAGGATTGCTTTCAAATTAGTATGGGTTCCGAATGATGCTTTTGATCAGTTTGTTCTAGTGGATGATGAGGGGGAGGAACTGGCGAGGGGAGCGCCAACTGGTGATTTGCCAGCTCTGAGACAGAGGCAGATGAATTATCAGCTTGTCGATGGATCCAAGTATGCCAAGGTTGTGGATCAGATTGCTTCTACAGGCATTTAGTGGATGCAAAGAGTTGGACAAAGTAGTATCATGGGTGCTTGTACAGTGTACAGTTCTCTACTCAAGACTATTTGATTATAAATTGCATCGTGTATTGTGCATTGTACTATATAACCCTCAAACTAGTTAAAGCCCTATACGAATAACACATATCACTGTCGCCGTTCTTGCCATTACTGTAATAGATGGTGAATGATTATAAGGGCACACTTGATGGTCGCATGTAATTCCAATTTTGTTCCTTTTAGAAACTGAATCAACAGGTTCACAAATACGCGCTAGTCTAGCGTTTGCTGCACAGCACCACCAAGCACTGATATTCGTTCTGGAGGAGTCATTTTTTTGATCATGAGCTTCGAATGCGTCTTGATATCTGATAGATCTTGGGGTGTGATGAAAATAAATTGACGATTATCAAACGACGTCGCAACTTCAATCATTGTTTTCAAAGCCAGCCTTCTCGCAATGGGGTCCAAAAATACGTCAAATTCATCCATTACGCGAAAAGGAGTCTCAAGTGATTCACCGAGAGCAAGAAGCAATGCAAGGGTGGTATACGAACGCTCACCTCCACTAAGGGACTTCACATCCGCAGTTTGACTACTTTCATCTTTGATGTCTTTTTGGACAATCAAGTTGAGAGTCTTGTTTTTGTGGTCAAAATTAATTTCACCGGAACTACCCTTTCTATTCAGAACTTCATCAAAGGTATGATTCGTCATTTGGACAATGTGATCTGCGCGAAGGAATAAGGGTATTGTCAATGTCAACGTCAAAATCAAATTGTATGTAAACAAAAGAAACATGGTGCAACTTACTCCTAAAGTCCCTCCACCTTTTCTTACGAACAATGATATCATTCTGCAACATTGTCCTGTTATTTTCAATTTTTTCGATCTGGAACATCTTCGTATCCAACGCTTTCTTTGCTCTCATATACTTCTCTAATGCAACTTCTGGATCTGACTCGGTCATTCTCTTACTCTTGCGCTCCGATTCAATTCTACGCTTTAACTCTCGCATCTTTTTTACATAGTACTCAGGATCCTTGGCAACGATAATGGGATCAAGACTATTGATCTCTTCCTCCGTATACAATTCTTCGTCAACCAATTCGACATCCTCTTCGCCATTTTCATCACGCTGAACTTTGCGCTTTCTATTTTCGTCAACATTGCGTTTGCGGACAGTCAATATTCTTGCCTTACGGAGAGTATCCTGCATCTTTGATTCCTTGCCTTGAGTCTGTTCAAGCTGTTGCTGACATTCCTTTACAGCCATTTCAACCTTTTTCTTCCTCTTCTCGATATTCCTAGCCCGTTGCTGCTGTCCTTGCAAATGGGTTGATAACTTGTCTTCCGCTTCATTCAAGTCTTCCATTACTTTTTCATTTCTAGTGACGACTTCGTCGATTTGAGCCTGAATAGCTTGGATTCCGGGGAGAAGATCATCTACCGCCTTTGTCAACTCTTCCTCCTCTCCCTTGAGCCTATCATACTCAATCTGGGTCTTATTAACTTCATCCTCAAGATCGCTTGTATCAAATGTGACATTTTCAGCAGCTTCGGCTTCTTCGCGAATACGCTCGATTTCATCGGTGAGCTTATTAATTTTGTCACGGGCAACTCTCTCCTTCTTCTTCCAATCATTCCACACAACTTTATGCCCATGTCTATCCTTCTTGACGTCATTCAAATCGCGAGCTTTCTGCTCTTTTTCCGTTTTGAGCTGGACTAGTTCACTCTCTGCCTCAACGATCGCGCGAGATTTGTCAATGCCAATGGAAGTACGTCTGATGCCATTTTGAGATGTCATGGACAGCTGATCATTGTAAACTTGCCAGTAATCTCCAGCAGGGAGAAAGTAGACTGTCTTGATGTTTCGATGACGAATCGACTGCTTTCCATTGGTTTCAACGAGTAATTTCTGCTCGCTAACTTGTTTGGATTCGCAAACAGCCTTCTGATCAGATCTTCCGTTGTCAATCATGCAGTTAAAAACAAGATCGTCAGTGGACGTGATAACGGAAGAAACTACATCAATGTCATCAGGAGGCTGATGAATTTTGTATCTCGCACCTTCCGTCTACGAGTCGTGAAGAGTAGAGTACAAGAAGGATTAGAAGACAGCATCTAAAGCAATCTACAAATGCTGAAAGCACCATAATAAGAACACTCACCATTTGATACACTCCACTGTCACTATACCCGCAGCGCACTTGCTGACGTAATTTCAGAAAGACTTGACGATCATGACTGTTGGTAACAATATACCTATCCAGATTAAGCCCCAAAGCCTTCTCGGCAACGGAAGCAAGGTGCTCCTTTCCAGGAATGATCTTCATATACTTTCCAATGGGTCCAATCACTTTACCACGAAACTTTCCTGACCCTTGCGCTTGAAGGACTGCACGATTCATTGCTTCACAGGTGGATCCAAAAATAGTCAAGGAATTCCCTTGACTAGCCTTGAGCTCCTGTATCTTCCTCTGCACCGCACCGCACTGGGCATTCACCGCATTCAAACTCCCATTCGCAACATCCTCCCTTGAACTGCCCTCCTCATACCTCTGACAAGATGTCTCAATCCCACCCCTGGATTCGTCCACCACCTTTCTAGCCTCCTCCATGGCCTCCTCCGCTTTCTTGGCCTTCGCCTGCCTCTGTGTCTCTTCATCATCCGCCGATCCCTTCTTTTGCATAACTTCATTCCTCATATTTTGCAATTCCCTCATTGCAAAGGTAAGATTCTTCTTTGCCGATTTCACTTCCAATTGTTTTCGTTTCACGGAATGCTCCTGCTGTTTCTTGGGCGATATGGCAATCTTGAGCTCCCCGTGTAAAGTGGAGAGATGTTCACTCGCTTCAGTGGCTTCCGACGTGAGCTCTCCAAGTTTTTCTTCATATGCAATTTGTGTAGAAGCATCATCACCTTGTCCTTCTTCCTTGGCGAGATTGTCTTTGTACCTCTGAACTCTGGCCTCGTGCTCTCCCAAGATCTGAAGAAAAACACACGTGTGAGAATAATGCATGTCAGCCACAGTGAAGCTGCAAATATGAACTTTGCTACTTGATCTTTTCTCACCTTGCTCTCCGCTTCCAGTTCTGCCAGGACCGCAGTATAAAAACTCCAAGCCCATTTGACATTCGCTTCTTCAGCTCGCACCTCCAAATGCTCCAATTTCTTGAAATCTTCATATTCCTTCTGTAGCACATGAACATTCCTCTCTAGCGGATCAATTGCCTTTTCCATTTTTTCCAATGCATCAATCAATTCATTGATATTATCAACAGTTTCCCCATATTTCCGATCCATCCTCTCCAGATCCGTGGCTTTTGTAAAAAATGCGTATTTATCCTCCGGTCTCCCCGTCAAGAACTTTTTTGCCTCCTCTTGATCCAGTACCGCCACAGGGTTTTCAACTTGAATATTGAGCTGATCAAGTAATTGATTGAGGTCCTCTTTTTTGGTACTCTTGGGTTTCTTATGATTTGGATCATCGTGCCCGTAGAGTTTATAACCTCCGCCACTTCCATGCAGACTAATGAATCTTTCGATGGTAACGGTATCACCATATATCTCGTGTTGAAAGGCATCTGGTCCTTTGTTCAGGAGTGTCACTCTCACAATGGCATGCGTTGCTCCATCCTCTTTTCTCACTAGTTCCTTGAGGTTTCTAGCTCTGTTGGTTCTCTTCGCTCCTACTCCGAGGCATATTTGGAGTGCGGCGAGGATTGCGCTTTTGCCAGAACCATTTTGTCCATAGATGAAGTTAACGTTTTGGCAGAGTTTAATGGTTAGTTTTGGATGGCACATGAATTCTTCGACGTAGATAGTACGAATGATTCCGCATTCTGCTGGGCGGCCGGTGGGATTGATATTGTGTTTGAGGGGAGAGCGGATGATAGTGGAAGTTGCAGTGGAAGTGGAGGGTCGCTGCTTTTTGGAAGAATTCTCGGGAGTCGAAGGTGGAGAATCATCTGCCTCTCGTTTCGGTGCCATTATGAATTATGAATAATGGATCAAGCTCTAAAGGATAATTGGCTATTAGATACAGTTGCAGTAGTAGTAGATAGTAATCAGTAATCAGTAATAGAGGTTTCAGGTCTTCCACGATGTTGTTGCATCTTTCTATCGCATCTATCTCAATATCTCAATTATCTATCTGAATCTACCATACTCTCTAGCTAGAAAAATTAATCGTGCGAGCCGAGCGAACGAGACAACAAGAGCAAATATTTTGGCGGGCAACAGTCTTCCAAATAATGGCGCGGCTAGCCGTTTTGGACACCTGAATTTGCTCATCATCATCATCACCACCCGCTGAGGAAAGACTGCAACTCAAAGCCTCTAGATTACTCTTGAGCAGTGTTATTTAAAAAACTTTTTCTTTTGCAGTCACTATCGTACTATGTAAGTACTACTACTACGATACTACTACTACTACTACTGTTGTTGTTGTTGTATCGTATGTATGGTATGGTACATAGTTTGAATTGAATACACACCGATGACGTCACAAACGTTTTTTATATTATGAAAAGGCCACATGCGACATGCGTTATTGTACCTACGAGTTGGTATGCATGTGGCATTACTAGATTAGGCATTAGTCTTGCAACTTACCATCCCATTAATTAACATTGATATATCTTCGTTCCAAGCATCCATAATATGATGAGACGAAGAGGAAATGAACGATTGGCAGTGTTGGGGTAAGCAAAATCTTTGATCTTGTCTCTGCTTCTCCATTTGACTACTATTTAACAAAAAACATAATATTATCCAGTTGGGCGGAGAATATCCAACTCCACGAATTATGATGCAGCCATAATCATGATTGTGATCACGAAC
>Ga0307978_1003511_pt1 | contig 10662 bp, 8 predicted proteins | sample OrgLakmetage1056_FD_203151 | JGI IMG/M metagenome (GOLD analysis project Ga0307978, IMG submission 203151) | Saline water microbial communities from Organic Lake, Antarctica - #1056 | ecosystem: Environmental > Aquatic > Non-marine Saline and Alkaline > Saline | place: Antarctica: Organic Lake...
GTATGTAAGCTTTCATCAATTTCCTATGAGCTTGATGATGCATAAAAAATAATGACAACTCAGAACATGGTCTCTCAATTTGTACATATTAAATTCATACTGCTACGTTCATGCAAGGCAACCAATAAGTTTTATAAAACACACAACGAACTGTTGCTCGCGAGTACCAACGTGTGTTCATTCTCCCAGGCACATTACAAAAACACGCCCTAATCTTTCCAAATGTTCGATGGCCTTGAGACCATCGGGACCCTGTCCACGTACGCCACCACCAGTTTTCGACAAGAGTTTGTTCTTGCATACATCGACAGCGTAAAGAACCTGATCACTAAGATACTTCTTGAGTGTGCTCACGAGAAATTGTAGTTCATTCAAATATTGGTCAGCTTGAGAACCTATCATTCTTGCTAATCGTTGATTGATCTCGTAACAGATGCCGTCAACGACACTATCTGCCGCTGTAGACATGGCAAGAATGAGATAAGTTGAAGGTGCTTGGCACTTGCGGATTGTGTTTTCACCTAGAGCTTTCTCAACCTGTGCCCTGCATCTGACAATTGCGAGAAGTGAAGCAGATAAATGGGGTGGAAATTGCGCTTCAGATTTCTTTTTTCCTAGCGCAAACTCGTCTGGCTCAACATCAGTTTTTGTCATGGGGCCTAGCTTGCAGTAAAGTGACATATTCCTTCTAATACTTTCTAGGAATTCATCAAACATCATAGCCTCTAGGGCCAGCACATCATCCACGAGACAGTCCTCCAGGTTTGAACCCTGGGTATTGGTAAGATATGCTACCTCACGGACTATATCGTCAATGCTTCTAGATAGAGCTGATGCGCACTCCGAGACGGCACGAAGTCTTGCGCTATCGCCTCTATCTCTCACATAACTTGACAATCCTTCACAACTCTTGTGAACAGCTAGTTCACACCCTTTTTCAACTTCAGCTGCACAACTCTCGGGCCTGGTGAGTTCTTCAGATAATTTTTGGACACAAGAAATAATCTCACTTCCATCAAATATTCCGCTTCCGGATGCTCGTTGTGCATTATTTCTCGCGCACTGATCAAAAGCATAAATACATTTGCGACGCTCAATGGTTACTACAAGTTCCTCTACAAGCAGCGCAACCTTTTCAAGCGAAGATTCTATATCCGGTCGTTTATATTGAGACGACCTTGCAAACCCATTGTAGTAATCACTCTCAGTGGGCTGAAGAACAATGGCAGAATTAGAAACTGAATGTACAATATCAGCAAGTTCAGCAAGTTCTGTTGCGCACTTGGATGTTTGGAGGGCTGGTAATGGCGACTGGATGATCTTTTGCAACCGATCTACAGAGTCCTTTCCATAGGTAGCGTTTAATTCTTGCCCTTCGTCTCCATTGAAGCAACCCAACGCACAAAACGCACCATGCTCAAGCAACATATTAATAGAAGGACTAATGTTTGTGATAAAGACTTCGAACGCCTTCATGATTCCAGCATTTTCTCCAAGATCTTCACTGCTTTTGGTGCGTGCAGCTCGTCTCTTTTCAGCTTGCCGTGCAGCATCGGCGATGCTTAGAAGTCTAGGCAGCCAAGTTCGGGCAATGTCTACAGTTTGGATAGTGGAGATAACACGTGATTCCAAAACATCATACTTCCAGCGATTTCTTTCTCGCTTATCTGTTCCAGCGTTCGATTGAAGATCGGCAGGAGGAATGCTGTCTACTGTTTCCTCGTCTTCGGGTTTGCTACTCTCTTCGGTCACTGCCGCCAAAGATTCGCCATTATAAATGCGCTGGATTGAGGACTCAGTTTGTATTACTACCTCGTTAACAAGCTGGGTGAAATGCGCAGCTTGCAACATTAAACATGCTAGACCAGGGGGGAATTCTCGCACATTTATTTTCGTATCTCCAACTGATATGTTACCTGCACCCAACACTTCTACTCTTGGTATAGATCCTCGCTTTGCATTTGTCAATGTTTCTTCTTTCCCATCTGCGCCGTTTGTGCTATCAGGTATGTCAAGTTCGTTCAATTCATGTAAATCTCGAATTGAATCAAGGATACTCTGTAATGGTAATGATGGATTTGCAAGGCGGCACTCCAAATCATCTCGTGCATCTCTTGCTGCATCTGCTGATCTAATCTTCACGTTTGTCAACAAATCAATTTTGTTTTTATCATCTATGATAAGCGCACGGCGATAGGCTTTTACTGCGGCACTAAATCTCCCATTCTCAATGTGCTGACGCATCAGACTAGGAACCTGAAGAAGAGGGCCGACTCTTGACAGCACCGCCAACGCAGACTGTACCTTTCTGACTTCGTTGGTATTATCTAGCAGCGGCTTAAAACTTTTCTTGGCCTTCACTGCACAAGATCCAGCAAGTTCTTCTAGTCTATCAATCCGCGTGTGGACTCCAGGTCCGTTGTGACTCTTCATCTTTCCTGCTTTATCTGAAAATAGGTCGATTCCATCTGCGCATCTGATATATAGTTCAAAGTTTTCTCGAACACGTTCTTGGATGCGCTGCATTTGATCGTCACTTTGATCTGTTTCATGAAAATGAGATAAAATGTGTTACTATGTGTAGTAATAGAAATAGATATTGTTATAAATACCGGGTGAGTAAGCATGACTATGCGAGATTCATGACTTACTGTCGAGACGTAGGATGCTCTCTTTAAGTTGTTCGTATCCACCATTACGATGGACGAGAGTCAAAAAGAACATTGCATTGAAGTTTGCGTCCGTCGGCAAGATGGAAAGATCCTTAGCGGCAGTGCTGACCTTTATCACGCCATCTCCTTGTTTCTGTTCATCTTGCTCCCCTGAAAAAATTGCTTCGAGCGCATTCTTTTGCGAACCAAGCGATATGAGTTGGTCTACAGAATACGCGTGACGGTCCTTTTTCTTCTTCTTCCTACGGGCGCTTTCCATAGCTTTCTCGCGTGGTTCGTAATCCTCAATTTCTTCTGCCAAATCTTGGATTGCGTCTTCGAACATTTCTATCGCTCTCTCCTGAACATTGTTGAGATCGAAATGTTCTGGCCTGATGCCCAATGGGTCCTTACCAATCATTTTCTGCCGCTCTTCATTCTGCTTCTTTAGTTTTTCTTCGTCCTTAGTATTTATGTCATCGTCCGTTCCAGAACCTCCACCTCGAACAGATCTGCTGTCCGCTGATGAGAGCTGAACCTGTTTCTTTGCAAGTTTCGAATCTCCCCATGTCGTCGGTGGCTCATTCCTAGTGGAATCGAACAAGAGGTCATCTTTCTTGTACAATTTTATTCCAAGCCCATCGAGCTGCTCATCGGCATGAGCTTCTGCTTCCGCCATGGCCTGCTTTTGAGTTGGAGTCATATCTCGTTTCTTGAATGCATCAATGACATCAATATCCACTTCAATCTGTTCATCGGCAAAAGGATTTGCGGCATTGTTTCCATTGGGAATCAAAGGATTTGTCACAAGGATAGACTTCATCGCTCTACTACGAACAGTATTCTGCACATCTTTGGAAACGTTCTGCACCATCCAGTTTTCAAAAGATTGCTTTGCGGCCTGACTAGGAAGTAGATCTTCCATATAGAGGGTGGGAGAAGATGGTGCAGATCCTTCTGGTGCGAGCGGATCAAAATGTCTAGAAAACAAAAGAATGAGAATCTGACATGCTTCGCTTTTTGCTCCACTCCTTGCATTTCCATCGGTAGAATTAGACCTTCCATCCTTCAAATGCACATCAAAGTTTGCAAGTTTTAGTTGAGCGGGTTTCATGCTACACAAAGCATATGCAAATGGATTCAGTTCCGGTTGACCGGATTGATCAATGCCTAGTGCAACATGCTCTCCATCCGCTAAATCAATATGATCACACGCTAGATATTTGACTAGATGCATTGCATTTCTCGCGCTGCGCTTTAGTCCTCCCTGATGATCAGTAGATGGCGTCGAACACGCTTGTAACAATCCATAATAAGCTGATAAATCACCATATTGTTCATCATCGTACAAAGCAATGGGTGCTGCAGAGCCTAGGAAGAGAAGAGGAAGATCATCATCGAACAATTCAGGTGTTGTTGTTGTCTTCTTGGATGATGTGCCGGAGACATAGTTTCGGAATCGAGTTAAGGCACGAACACGATCTTTGTGATTTGCTCTCGGATTCAGTTTGTGCAAGAGGGTTTTGATCTCGATAGTTGATCGATCGGACCCCTCAGCCATTTTTATCTTCTGTTACCTGCTCCTTTTGTGAGTGACGTGTAGATGAGTAGTTATGTTGCCTCAGATCAAGATCAAGAGTGTTAGTGTGAGTGAACAATTATTAGTTTAGTTGGGACGCATTTATGTGTGTATGTGCATTGTCAATTTTTCAATTTCCGTTCACACGGTTTTTTCCTTTTTTGTTTTTTTCATCTTTTTCCTGCTTTTTCCCGAAAAATAAAAAAACCAAAAATTGACCGCAAAAAAGACACATAAAAATACACACAACACACAACTATTTAATAACACATGCACCGGACACACGACCTCAACCCTCCCCGTCTAATCTCAACTCCTCATCAGTCCTCAAGTAGCACTTCTCAATAGATCATCTCTTGCTCCCCAAAGAGGCTCTTCAAGAAAGGATCAATTTTATCCGCAGCATTAGCTAATTAAAATCGAAGAAAAATGTCGAAACAATCCATTATTTCAGCAGCGGGCCACAGTCTATGGGCAAAAGTGCCCAAGGCAAACACTGAACTCTTCGCACTAACCTACGGATCCCTCATCACCGAACTTCTTCGCGATTACGATCAGGATATTCCGGAAATTAATTCACAGCTAGAACGCATTGGGTATTCGATTGGTGTCCGTTGCATCGATGAACTTCTCGCCAAGAGCGAAGTGAATGGAGTGCATATTCCAACATGTAAGGACTTGAGGGATACGGCAGAGGTAGTTGCAAAGATCGGTTTTCGAATGTTTCTGGGAATGAGTTGTGATGTAGGGAAACTAACAGATAAGGGCTTCAGCTTGTTTCTAAGTGAAAATCCTCTCAGCATTTTTGTAGAATTGCCTCAGAATGAAGACAGTGGAGATGGCTCATCTTCTCATGGACCCGATTGGAGCAAATTGAAATACAGCAATATCTACTGCGGGGTCATAAGAGGAGCATTGGAACAAGTCAATTTAAAGGTTGAGTGTGAATTTGTGAGAGACACCCTGAGAGGAGATGATGCAAGCGAAATTAAGGTTGAAGTGAAGGAAGTTCTTGCAGACGGAGCTGGCGAGGATTACCACGAGGAGTAAGAAGTGGAATTGGTTGCCATAAAGTGGATAGCAAAGCACTGTTCATGGTCGTAGAAGAAATGCGTAGCGCTTGTATCCCTCCAAAAGGAAACATGGATGACAGCTTTATAATACAGTATTACAAACATGTACAAATAATAATGTTACAGATATTGCGTTTCAGAGTCATGATGAGCTATGATGAGTACAAAATTTCACAGATGATGTATTTTATTAGATTTACATGACGCTTCATTAGTTAGCACGGTGCATTTTCCCATAATGCACAGAGATAAAATGGCGAGTGACAGATTTTGTGAAGTTGCAAAAACTTCAAGAGCAACGCAAAGGGGGGCAATCTGGAATCCTATGTATCAATTGGAGCTGCGTTTGCCTCCCTCATGAGAGTATCATGAAAATAGTGTTTGGCAATCAATGATGACTGGTGGTATTCGTTATCTTTTTTCTTCCGCATCTTTGGAGTCTGCGCTTTCAAAAGGCCGACAAGCACTTCATCTCTATTGGTTTTTGTGACGTGCTCGTCGTCCTCGGGTGTTTTAGTATCAACAGATTCCCTAGGAGGGGTAGGGGGCACGTTCAATCCTTGACTGTTTTCAGGTTGAGAGTTTTGGGTTGTGGATTTGCCCATGGCCTGCCTAGAGGCTTGTTCCTGAAAGAATTTGTGCATGTATGTCGCGTTTCTTTCTATTGCATTGCATTTTGACCTACATTTGTCGAAATGGTTCATTTCACAGAACCAATTATCAGGAAGTTGCAAATCTGATTCGCTGAGAGAAGGAGGAAGCATTCGCCACTTTTCACAGGTATCGCATTGAACCTGTTTGTTTGTTGAAGTGAAACTGTGAGTAAAGGAGTAGATTAGAAGTTGGTCCAAATGCATCATTAAGATTGAGGTCTCACCCAATTATCAATTGACATGATGTCGTTCAGTTCTCGTTCGGAGAAATTGCGCTTCGGGTCTTTCTGATCGATTACCCTTGCTGCCAAGTTTGTCTTGTTGACGCTCCTCGAATAAACCTTTTCTTCCATTGTCCCTTCAGTAAGGAAGCGATAAGCATAAACAGGTTTGTCCTGTCCATAACGGTAGCATCTATAAATAGCTTGCTGGTCAAGAACAGGGTTCCTGAAGACAGTATTATAGATATAGTGCAGCATAATTAGAACAATGGAGCAAAATGAATGCAAGCTAACAAAAACATGGACTACATACCATGCACTATCAAAGATAACAACTCTATTTGCGGCAACCAGGTTGATTCTGTAAAAGAAAAGCATGTGATCAGCAAAGAATACATCCAACTGTTTGTGGTTCAATAGAAATGTCAACACTCACCCCACACTGCCAGCTTTTGATGAGATGAGAAATGCCTTTGCTCTTTCTTCCACCTTCTTGTCAACTAGAGATGCTGAGGGTATTGCCAATGGTTTGTCTCCGTTGAATTGGTTAATGAGAATACCCCTCTCAGATGCAGAAACACTGCCATCGATACGGAGATAATCACTTCCATTTTCCCAGCCCCCGATGTGGTCACCTTTTTTGTTGAAGCGTTTCAAGCCTGGCAGCTTACTTTCCCAATTGGGGGTATTGATTATTGATTCAATGTAATCCAGGGTTTTCAGGCACTGAGAGAAGACAACTACTTTGTCGCCTTTCGTTACCACAAGATTTAGTGGGCAATATAAGGAATTAAGAGAAACAACAATGAGATTTTTCAACTTACCTATAGATTCTGAATGCGCGAGTATCTGCAAAAGTAACATTGCCTTTCCTCCATTTTGAATTGCGCCCATGTTAGGATGTTTCCTATACACCCTCTCCCACCACTCTTCTTTATTCTTGTCCGAGGAGTCATTTATATAGTCGTCTTGATGCAATTCCATCTTTGAGGCATTGAGCTCAATACCTTCCCCATCGATGTTGGCTCCTGTTGTCAAACAAGCGTATTCGGCTGTGTCGTCATCATCTTCGTCGCTATCATCGATTACAATGACCTCAACTGAACCTTGGGAGTTATCAAACACTGTTTGATCTTTTTCAATCGGCACAGCAGCAACAATTGGAGACGACTCCTGCTTTAATGCTGGAGAATTTGTTTTATCAGCATCTTGTAGTTCAAGGGATTCTTTGCGTCTTTTACTTTTGGAAGATCTACGACAAAGCAAAGAGCCAGGATGATTGTTCACAAGAAATAATTTCGAATATTGTTCCAGAAAATTATTGGACTCGGATTGCTGTTGATACTTCTTGAAGGCACGATAAAGAAGTGCTTGGGTTTTCGTTTGCCTCACGTGAATGACTGTTTGTTGGATGGGAGGCAAATCGCGCTCAAGAACTGAAGAATCCAGCCGCTGTATAAATGGTGAAAGCGTAACGAAGAGATCTTTCAATAGCTTGGTACCGAGTTCTTGCTCTTCGATGACGGCATCAGACTGAACCCCATGTACAAGTTCCAAAAGTGTTGATAAATGAGAGACGCAATGAGAATATATTCACATATCAGAAGAGAAGTGCTTACCATCAGGCTTGGCATGATCTTTGACACAAATTTCTTCTCAAATTGCGCTTCCGTGCCCAAACATCCTGGTTTGATCCAATTGGTCATGTAGTAGAATTCATGGAGGTTGTTTTGCAAGGGAGTTCCCGTTAATACTACTCTTCTCGGCGTCTCCATGGAGAATAGAACCTTGCTGATTTTAGTGTTCTTGCTCTTCAACATAAGATGCCCTTCGTCAATAAATACAGCCTCTGGTCCTGGACTGAGAAACATTTGCTTAAAATAAATAGATGTGGCCTCGTCCTTTCGAAAGTCAATTCTGCTGAATGTATCTTGTGTCACAAGCATTACCCCTCCTGATTTCTCCCAACGTTTAGTTAACTCTGTTCGTGCGTTAATCTTTGTGGATGAAAAATCATAAACAATTATCTTTGGGATATGGATTAACCACTTAGTAAATTCAGCCTTCCAATTCTGTAAAGTATTCACAGGGACGATGAGCAAAATCTTATCGATGATGCGAGCACGCACGTTTACACAAGTGCTTCGATTAAGAAGCCGTGGGTGAGTCAACAAAGTATGTATGAGAGTCACAACCTGCAGAGACTTTCCAAGTCCCATATTGTGTGCTACATGATGATTGATAAGTAAAATGTAAGTGAATGGTAATTTCTTTTTAACAACAACAAATTCACAGAAATGAAGAGATGACTTACCCAGTATACATCCTCGGACGGTCATACCATTCATTATACTGCCTGGACTAAGAGACGACCGCAAATCTCCGAAGGCAGTTTCCCACATAAATTTGACTCCATCTATTTGGTGTGGTTTGAGTAGCTTTGCGAGTGGAGCTGCAACAGCAACATCATCATTCTGGCTATGAGCTGATGGATGCGTAGGAGTAGGTGAAGCCAACACACAAGTCGAATTCACGAATACAGTATCTCCACTGCCACACTCTTGGTCGACTTGTTGGTCTAATATTCGGTTTGAGGGATTGGTTCGGCGTTTGATAAAATCGATGGTGGCTTTCTTGTGTTTATTCCCCACCCTCTTTTCAACAAGACGCTTCGAGCTTCTAGACACAACCCTCATTGCAGCTGCGTTCTTTGTACTGATGATACGACAATCACTCTTGAGTTGCAAAGTTTCTCTTCTTTTATCTCCTTGTTCACTTTTTCGTTTTACCCTAACCTTAAGTTCTTTCAACTCTCTGTCGTCACGCGAGATATTCTTCTTGAAGTTACTGATAGTTTTTGCATCAAAGACGGATCCTCCTTGACCACTCATCCCATTCAACTTTCTTTGTACAATTTGTTCAAGTTGCTTCAGAGCTTTCTCAGTAGTGTTGATGTCCTCAATTTCATTCAGCTCGGACGAAGTTAGTTCATCAACCTCTCTATAGTTGGTCTCTCTGCCAGACCATCCGCTAGCACCCCTGTCAGCCCCCTTCGCCAAACCAAGGTTCATATCGCGCTTATCTAGTTCTTCGTCAGCTGCAATTTTCCTAACATCAACAGTTTCCTCTAGCATGGTACCATTATTTTGTTCTCGATCTTTGTAGAAAGCCATTAGATTAATGCCCGCGTAATCTGTAACGATTGAGTGTAATGAAGTGAGGAGACAAGATGCATATTGAAAAAAAGGTGATATATAAGCATTGTACTTACCAAGGTCATCCTGTATGATTCCAATTGCATCAGAGCAACGATGGTGTCTATCGCGTGTTTCTTGCGTCCAACGATTTAATTCGCTCTCTATGTCAGCTTCCAAGTGTTGAGGTCTTTTTTGTTTTAGTTCGAGAAGTTTTTTCTTCAAACCATCATATTCCAGCATACTTGATGTTTCGTTGAGTTCCTCTTCAAGCGCCGAAAGTTCTTCAAAGAGTTCCGCAAGTTTCTCGTCTTTATCTTGGCTTGTCGTTATCTTGTCTGCACCCTCATCTATTATCTGAGAAGATACGCTACCATTCTCGCTGTCTAATTTCAAGAATGCTCTCATCGCGTCTAACATTTTTGTAGGGATACAATAAATACAGGCCCATGTTCCGTCATCCTCTAATAACTTGTTTACAATAGACTCCCCTGCTATCCCATTGCCATGAGCTCTGATAACACAATCGTCACAAAAAACTCTAGGGCACTCATCACACATAATCAAATTGTCACTTTGCTCTAATGCATTTGAGCACCAACTACAAATATCCATTTCGCAAGGTTGGGGGCCTTTGCTCTGGCTATCGAGAATACATTGCACATCGTCTTCTACGGCGTATGCTCTATCTGCACAAATTGAACATGTTGCGACTCTAGACGTTTGTCAACATATTGGGAAACATATGTGATGTGAGTGTCGACAAGCGGTTCAAATATACAACTACGCCATAAGTGGGCAAACATACGGTCACTTACTCTAGGAGTGGGTGGGAATGAACAAATGCACTGTTGGAAAAAGATCCATTCGATGCTTCATTTCCGAGTGGTACATAACAGCTCCAACAGATTGCTGAGTTTGGATCAATTTCGATTGATTCAACATTTTCTTGCGCGTCATCCTTCTCGACAGAGATAGACTCGTCGAAAGTGCTAGTGTCTATATTTGCTTCATGGACAATTCCTTTTACTGGTCGGACAGGGCTGTCTTCTTCTGCTTCCGAATTTGTAGCCGAGTCAACTTCGTCAATCGCTCTCATTACACTCATTGCCCTACTGACATTCAAATTCAATCCTCCGGAGGACTTCCCCACAATATGCTTGTAACCCCCCTTTTCTATTGAAGGCAACGGTTTATTTGTATTCCCTTTTCTTCGAATTGACGAAAGCAGAGGTGTAGCATGGTCTAATTCGTCATCTGACGACATCAAATCAATGATTTCAGCATTCTT
>Ga0307978_1003512_pt1 | contig 10655 bp, 9 predicted proteins | sample OrgLakmetage1056_FD_203151 | JGI IMG/M metagenome (GOLD analysis project Ga0307978, IMG submission 203151) | Saline water microbial communities from Organic Lake, Antarctica - #1056 | ecosystem: Environmental > Aquatic > Non-marine Saline and Alkaline > Saline | place: Antarctica: Organic Lake...
TTAAGGACATAACCGCAAGAACCGTTTGCTCGGAAGCGCCCATCATTCACAAGGACAAATGCATCACACACTTGCTGGTTCATGGCTACAATCTGACATCCAAGTGACCATGGTAGCACGGGGTTGAAATTCGCGGACTTCTTGCGCAGTTTCTTCTGCCTTGATGGGAAAATACGCGTCAAGTGACTTTTATTGAAGTCGTTGAACTGGTATGCATTATCACTTTCATCATTCGTGAGAAGTTGCATCATCCTGCCCTCTGAAATGTTAAGCATTATATTAACTGGCTTCACCATGCTCTCTTCAAAGTACTTAAATTTGGAACTGCTGATAAAAGTTAGTTCAGCAAGTTTGGCAGAAATCTCCTTGACCATGATTTGACGTTGCTTGTAATCCTGCGCAAGTCGAAGAGAAATCGCTTTGGAAGCTGCAGTGTTGCGTAACTCTGCAGCCATATTTGTCACAGCTTTTGCTTCTCTAATCAATGTTTCTAAGCGTTCATAAGCTGTGATTGCACTGTCATTGAGAATCTCTTCTGCATTCATACGATGTTCAAGCTGCTTCGCATTAAATTTTGCCTTGTACAAAGCATCAGAGTTCTCGAGAAGTGTTTCGTCAGCATCCTTTAACCTGGCATCTGCCCATTTATAAGTTTCTTGAGCATTTTGAAAGTTAATTTCTGCTTCGTCAAGTTGAACTTTGACCTTACTGCTTTCGTGCATTAGACGAGTTTGGTCGCCAGCGTCAAAATCTTTAGGCATATTATTTTTTGCAACCTCAAATTCTTTCTCAAGCTCTTCAATCTTCTTGTGATTATCCACAAGCATTGACTCGGCCTTTTTGCTTGCCTGCTCGCGCATTTTAGAAGCGTCTTTCTCTTCTCCAGTCAACTGTTCCATTTGCTCCAAGAAGGTTTGGCATTCGTCAGCATATTCGCCAGCTTGTGTAGCTGTAGACACAGTTTGCTGCAGCTCTCTTTCTGCCTCTCCGAGGGCAAACTTTAATTTGGTCAGCTTTTGATCAATTTCAAGTGATTTCTTCTTTGCTTCTTGGAATTTCATATTCAATGTCAGTTGTTTCTCAATCTCTGCCCTATGTTTCCTCAGAACAGTACCATCGCCAAGTGCCCCCCTACTAGCCTCTTTTTTCTCAACTTTGTACCGATGACTGCCTTCAATCTTTTTAATTCCTTCCGTAACTTTCTCATGTTCTTGCTTTACAATGGCATATCTTTTCTTCACCGCTTTGCTCTCCATGTTGCATTGATCATACTTTTCCTTCAGAAGACAAATATTCTTTTCCTCCTCAAACTTTTTTTCTGCCAGCTCTTCTTCCTTGGCGTGCGCTTGTTGGCGCTTTTCACGTGCAACTTCAGTATTATCTGCCGTCTCAACCACCCTTTCCTCACTTATTTGGTGCTCAGATCTTGCGGTTACAGAGCTGGTCTCTCCTTGCCTAATCTTTTGCAAAGTCTCTTCAATTTCAACCTTAGTACGGAAATATGTAACTTCAGGTTTCACCTTTTCATACTCTTCCTGACACTTGTTGAAGATTGCGGTTGCTACCCCAAGTACCTTTGCTGCTTTCTCTACGCCTTCTTCGGCCTCTTTGTGGTCAGCTAGGGCAAAGTCAACTGTACTGGAATAGAAATGTTCAACCTCGACTCCATCATCTACAATTCTGCTTTCTTGGAGCTGTAGCTTTTTATTCACATTTGAAATACTTCTTTTTTGCATTTGGAAATGTTCCACTCTGCGATGTTTTTCTTCTGCATTTTCTCTTGCTTTTAAAGCTGCCTTGAATTCACTCATCAAATTTGTAGGAGAAAATAGGTTGACGTCCATGTCAAAATCAAAATCAAACTCATACTCAGCATCATCTCTGGAATCATCATCCTCAGAGCCATCAAAGTAGGTCCCAGCAACTGTAGAATCATTCATGCTTAGCGCTGCCTCGCGATCTTCGTGATCAAAGTAGGTCCCAGCTATTGTAGAAGCATCCATGCTTAACGCTACCTCGCGATCTTCGTGATCAAAGTAGGTCCCAGCTACTGTATCGTCGCCATCTATGGCTCCTGCGCAGCTAAGTAGTTGTTGAAAGAGAGAACGTTTCCCCACTGCTATGGTTTTATCTCCAGCTGTATAAACACTACCAGTCGCAATACTTGCAATAGCCTCGTCGCCATCTTCTTTGCTTGATCGAGATACCACTTCCTCTTCAAGAGCATCGAGAGCATCTTTGGCTCGCTTGTTAATCTTCACCTTCACAATTTCTGGTGTGATTCCAGCCTTGCGCAACAATTTGTCTGAAAACTCTTTTGCGCGATTGACTTTCACGTTAGCATTGAATGCCTTATCTTCAGCCGCACTTGCAGCTTTCTTTGCACGATCTGCCTCGATTTGTGCCTCCTTCACTGATTCACTGTGATCTTTGTCAAGGTTGCGTGTTGAGTCTAAAGCAGTTGATCCCGCCGAAATATCTCCTTTTGTACCAAACAAGTAGTCCTCGGCGTCTGGAGCAAAAGGGTCGACGTCATTAAAAGTATCGAAGTCATCGCAGAGGGCTTTGGACTGTCCCTGAGCAGGAAGCTTTGACTTGAGTACCACCTTACCACGCAATTCGTTTGGGCTTGGTAGGTCTTCATCTCTTAGATCGTTCTCCCTTGGCACGAAAAGCATATCATCAGCGCTTAAAATGGAATCCATGATTTGCGCCATCTTTTCTTGTGCACTGACACTGCAATGTGCTTCAACAATCAGAATGACGGGAGGAGAGTTTCGCTCTGATACGAGAAAGGAATGCACCGCCTTGATGACACAAGAAAATAGAAGACCTTCCTTGGTGGCATTTCCTGAGCCTACAGTGTCCGGCTCGTCAAAGCGGACGACAGGCTGCCCTTGCTGGTTTGATACTCCATCCCAAACATCAATTTCCAAACAACGACATCCACGGTTCAGTGCATTTGTGTACATGCTTACATCAACAACTGAATTTTTGTTGTTGATTTGCTGCTTCATCTTCGGCGCTGCACCCTTGAGAAATGTATCATGACTTGCATTGATCCAGTAAGAAGACAAAGGCTGATCCATGTCATCGTGCTCTTTTTCACCAAGAATGGGGTCAAACACATCATTTGCATCGGATCGAAGGTAGTTAATGAACACTGCCTTGGTGATATAATCTTTTGAATAGGAAGAATTAGCAGAAGATTTACGAAGGCCATTATCGTCAAGCTGGGACGCATAGACCTGCGCGTTTAGCATTTCAAAAATATCTCGTACGTCTTGAAGGGTAGTTGCAGTGTCTTTTTGCTCTTCTTGGACGAAAGTAAGAAAAGCCTTTGCAGAGATATGCTCTTCCACAATTCTTTTGTTCGAAAAATCGTGCATCTTCGCTTTCTCCACAATGATGGTACAACTGCTACCAACAGTAGCGTCGTCGTTGAAATCTAGCACATGACTCTCTGCAGTATCGGGTAAGAAGTGACTTTTTCCTAGTGTCTTCTCCCCTTTTCCACTAGTAGAAAGAAGATTCCAGACCCCATCACAAGGGTCAGACACAGAATTAAAAAGAAGCGATAGCTTCCTAGCATGTTCAAGGAGACCCACAGCCTTTTGCAAAGGAATTCCAGCTTCGGGATTTATCTTCAAAGCTTTGCAATATTTACGGTAAACAGAAGAAGCAGCCTTTCTTCCAATATTTGTGGAGAGTCTATCACAGCATATCGTCGTCCACTCTGATTGGTGTATCCTTGTATTGTACTGTTTTCCAATCTCCGTCCAATGATATTGAAGCAAAAGAATGTCCCGGTGCGTTGAGTCGGCGTCCTTTTTATTCAAGGTCATTAGATTTCTCACAGTGCTAACAAAAATCTCGAAGTTGTTGTGCGATGGAATGACAAGATCGAGAGTTGCCATTTGGTTTGCAGAATCTGTGCTCACTTCGAGATCCTCTTCTTGCACAAGGCGGTCTGTTGTAGAAGAACTAATGCGAAAAACAATACTGAGAGACAGCTTATCCTCAGCAACTGGCATCATTTGGGTCACCGCTTGTTCCTTAGTTCTATAAGGAAGGGGCAAGTAATTAGTATCAATACGCCAACTCTCATCTTTCGTTTTGTCTAATTCTCTAATACTATCGTACTTACTTTTTGTGGACGAATTTCTCAGTAATCTGTCCTCGAATAATATGATCAATAGAACTAATCTCAATTTTCCTAAAATTGTCATTCCCATTCTTTTTGAACATTCCCATGATACCAGCATTGGAGCTTATTAGAAGTTCACGATTGTCAGCTGAAATTACTACGCGACGCTGTTGCCTTTTCCCAGCCTGATATTATTTGTTGGCCAACAAAACAAAGAAGCAGAAAGTTAGAATTTAGAGCCTATGCAAACTAGCACAGACGAGTCATCCAGATGTGTTTATTAAACCTACCTTGGATACCTTATACACATCCATACCATTGCCTAGAAGACCTGACGCAGTTCCCTGTTTCTTACTATTCCTCTCTGCCCTCTTCAACTGAACAGGAAGACTGTAAGTTGAAATCGATTCTTCCACTGATCCGATTTGTGGAACAGGTTGAAGATTACATAGGGATCTTTGCCCCCTAAGTACACTTGATGCCATTGTTGTTGTTGCCGTTAATCGGTGCTCTTGATAATAATGAAAGATTCAACGAATAAAAGAAGCTTTATGAGGATATTATGTGACTTCTAAAATATCTATAAAAATCGCATCGCCAACGGAATTTTGACGTCAGTTGAATGGCTACTTTTGTTATAAATTTATAAATAGTCCTAAAATGATCAATAATGACCGTTAGGGTTACTCGTACGAACACCTTGATGAGAGAGCGAAATTCTCAGAAAACGACTTCAAAAAATGGAGAAATATCACCTCATCGTTTTCTGTCAGAGTACATGATGATTCCTTTTTTGTAGCAGCTTGAGTTCAATACGTGGAAAAAATCATGAGTGGTAGTGGACGTGTGCATTTATAATTTTGTAGTAAAAGAACTTTGAACTCTGTATATTTAAAGCAATACGGAATGATTGTTTAAATGATATCACGCGTTTCTCCATCTGTAGGAACTCCATGAGGCGTTAATTCCAAATCATCAGCTGCTGTAGATTGAAACTTAGCCAAACTTCGTCTGTTCAGCAACCACAATGTGATTTTGAAAACTATGAACACTACAAGTCCGATAAATAGAATTCCAAAAATGACTGTATACCACTTGGCTGTCTTCGGCGTTGGATCAGATTTTGGAGGTGGAGGAGTGGGTGAAGTAGTAGGAGCCGCAGTTTCGGCAAGTTGGTATACTGTTGCATATCCTTCAGTAGGTGCACCTCCCATAACTTGTGTTCCATCTCCAGAAAGAGCAACTGAAAAACCGAGATTGCTGTAAGCTTTCTTTCCGTCGATGTCCAACTCCATTCTATCCCACTTAGATTCATTATCAACCAAATTAAAAACACTAATATGACCAGATTGAAGCCCGTTCATGCTACTGTAGGGAGATCCAAACGCAACCTCATTCCCATTTTCAGATAGATGCACAGAGGTCCCAGCTTCATCCCCTCCTCTATTTCCAACGATTTCGTCTCCGACTTGCGTCCATTTCTTAGAACTCGAATCGTATTTATGGACAGTGACAGCTCCAGAATCCTTTTTTTCTTTCATATCACCTCCTCTATGATGAGGAGCTCCAATAGCGACAGTTGTGCCGTCAAAACTCAAGGAAACAGAGTATCCAAACATATCTCCTACATTGATGGCAGTAGTGGGATCAATAACTCCATCCGTCACCCAGGTTGCTAAGGTGGCGTTGTAACGAATCATTTCAACCATCCCTCTAGATTCCGACGCTTGTGGTGAACCGATCGCAATTATGCCAACCTGAGAAAGTGAAAGAGATTGCCCATAACGGCCATTCACTACTTTTCCTCTGATCACCTCTTCAACCGATTGCCATGAGTTATCGGTAGAGACCCATTTGTACACCCGAACAGCTCCAGCTTCATTTATAGTATTGTCTTCGCCAGGAGATCCAATGGCAATAATTTCACCTCCATCTCTGATGTCGACACTGTATCCGTACTCATCAAATGCGTTTTCACCGAAGAGCTGGCCCTCGCCCTTAGGGATCCATCGTTCGCCTCCAGTCGAATTATCAAGGATGAAGACATCAACCTTTCCAGCCTTTCTCTTTCCATCAAGTTCGGTCAGGGAACCTACAATAATATTTTTCCCATCATCTGACATGCCCAAGGACGAACCAAAATGATCTCCCTCCTCTCCGATGATTTCGGCCCCCAGTTTGTTCCAAGCTTCCCCCGTTTCATCAAATTTATAGACGACAACACGCCCAAATCGAAGATTTTCCTTGCCTTCAGGAGCGTAGTGAGGCGCAGAGACGGCAATAATCTTTCCATCCTGGGAATTAGCGACGCGGTATCCAGCGAGATCAGGTGTTCCTTCTTCCTCAATCCAGTTCCCAAGTGGATACCACACGGCGGAGGAAACGGCGGAAGCTAGGAGGAGCAAGATTAATATGTGCAATTTCATAATAAGCGTGCAAGTTGAAATTATTTCTCGACCAAGGAGTATAAACTACGAGTCGTGTCACCCTTGTGTTGTATGTATCAAGTGAGTTCAAAATAAGAACCGTACTTTATTATTGTCAAGAACACAAGCGATGATCCTCCTCTGTCCTTCTCGTTTCTCGTGTGTTTGAGCAAGGCCATTATTTTATCAACGCAATAACCACGAGAAGCTAAAAAGGAAAGTAAAAAGATACAAAATAGACACCAGTGATACCGATACGACGCCTTAATATTCTTGGAAATTATTCTCTACTCATCTCCCCCTTTCCTAGTTGACATCACTTTCTAACTAAGCATTCACAATAATTAACGTCGACGCAGTTCAGTTTTAGCTGGGTGATACTTCAGCTTCCATCAAAGCATTTGCACTCAAAAGCACACATTTGTCTATGGAAATCGTCTCATTGTAACTTCGAAGAAAGATGATAGCCCCAGTACCCCATTGTTCGCTATATCGATTCATTTGTTTCGCAGTATCTTTGACTTGGCTAGGAATATTCGCCCCATAGTAGGCTTTAGCATCGATCCATTTGATCGGCTCTCCGTTTACCTCCACATCATCCAAAAGAAGAAAGTCAGGAGTAAGAACGACTTTACCAAATTCATGCTTTTGCTCTGTCGTAAGCTCAGCCTGAGTCACAAATGCGATATCTCTCCCCCTTAAATAATGTGCAATATCGTCTTCAAAGGCAGCTGCTGCTTTATGCAATTCGTCTTGGTTTGCCATGGACACGCAATCAACAGCTTCGGCAGCAACAAATTCATTCTGTTCTCGCTCTTTCAATTCTTTCTGTGGATTTTTGAGACTCTTCTTAATTTTGCCCTTTCCATACTGCATTCCTGATAGTATCGCGCGAAAAACATTCATGGGGGGACAATCCAAATCCCTGGCCAGTTCCACAACAGTCTTTCCTCTTTTATATTGATAGAATAATTTCTTCGCATTGCTTAGTATAATATAATTCCGTTTCATGGCTTTGTTTTGTAGAATTGCAGATCGCAGCGAAAGTGCCTGCTTCATTGTCATATTTGTGTCATTGGATTCGATATAGGAAGCAAGTGCAAGTGCCTCTTTGGAAGCTTCACGAAATGGACCATAGTATCCCACTTTGATGACTTTGTCCATCATGTCGTGCTCATCTTGCTGTGTTATAGGCATGCAAACACATTGAATGCGGAAAGATCTTCGTGTTTTTCCGTTTGGAAAGGAATCAGCCCGTTCCATCAATCTACGCTTGATTTCCTCTTTGGAAAATACCTTGATCTCCTTCTTCTCCTTCTTGCCACCTTTATCACTTTCCTCTTTTCTTGTATTGTGGCTATCATCTCCCTTGGAAGAGCGCATCTTCTTACCATCGCTTTTTTTAGGCAAATCATCTGCATCATCACCATTATCAGTGTTCTCCCGCCTACGTCTCTTCTCCTCTTGGGGCTTTGGCGCCTCTTTTTTGACACAGGGTTTACACTTGATGGTAATATTTGGTCCTTTCCACTGAGTTTTGCTGAATGAATCAATCTTCAGTAATACCCGACAGCCTCTGCAGAGCTTTTCATTTTTATCTCGAGGTTGCTTCGTGGTAATGCAGGAATGACAACGTATATCTTCAGGAAACTTTTTCCATTGTTTGTTACTGTAGGATTCTCTGATTTTGATAACTTGGCAGCAGCTGCATTTTTTTTCTTTCGTTGCGATTGTTTTGGAAGCTGTTATTTGATTTTCTCCAAGAACTGATGGTTTGTTCTTGCTGGGGTGTTTGGGGGGCATGCTGGTAGGTCAGGCCAGCTATGCACGACAACAGTATTACGATTAATGATTCAGGACCTTGCTACAGGCTACCAGGCTCGCAGATCGCAGGCAGTAGCAGGCTGGCAATAGAATTGAAACTGTTGAATGTAGAATGGACTGACGACTGATGACTGCTGGCGTTTGGAAGTTAGTATTTTGTTGGTTTCTCTCCTTCTCCTTCTCCTTCTTTTCTATTTCAGTTTCAAATTTCGCAGAAACCGATAAACCTCTCTCCAACAAACCAAAAACCAAAAGGACTTGACTACTTTAACTACGGTCTATTAACTGCGCCGTCTTATTGCTTCCGTCGTCCAATATCGAAATACCATACTATCTGCTGTGACATTAAAAACAATACACCAGAAGAGATCCTTACATCACGCAACTTCCTTTCTTCCTTCATTCTCTAATCCACCCAATTCAATAATGTCAAATCCAGGAGAACAAATGGCGGCACAGGTAGACGCCAAAGTCCAACAATTCCGTTCTATCCAAGAAGAAGTCCAAAAACTCCGCAATGATCAACAAATGTTGATGCAACAGCAATCTGAAAATGAAATGGTGAAGCAGGAGCTAGATTTACTTGATGATTCAGCTCAAGTTTATAAAATGGTCGGACCAGTTTTGATGAAGAATGAAACGGATGATGCAAAACAGACCGTGGATCAACGTTTGGAATTGATCAATGGTGAACTGTAAGTATCAAGAGATGCAGATGATGAACTATTAATTGCAACAATGTTATCATCATTCTCACAATTTCATCGTATTTTTATTCTAGGAAAAAAGCGGAAAAGAATGTGAAGGACAAGGAAGAACAAGGCAGGGAAATTGCGAAAAAGGTTCAAGAAATGCAGTCAGCATTGCAGGGTGCAGCGGCTGAAGCTGCAAAGCTTGCTGCTCAACAGGCAGCACAGGGATAGACAATCAACATTGGAAAACGAATTGACAATTGCTTTGATCATTGATGAAATAGAGAAGAGGAGGACTGACTGATTTGGACTTGGAATACAATTCTATCATTTACAATTGACAGCATTAGCATCCTATATCCTATATCATGCTCTAAATGTAGTAAACTAGCAACAGCAATGACACTCATAATCATGGCCTGCTGCAGAAGTAAATAAGATATGCTGTATGTAGAGCAAAATTCTTGTACCGTTCTCAGGGTCGATAATTTCAATACTAGTAGGTCTCTTATTAGGGTATGATATTATTATGTATATGGTACAATATGGTGTATGATATTCGTCCTCCGTCCCTTACAAAGTGTCTTTGTACCGTCAGCGCAACTATACTTTCAATTGCTCTTGCTATCCGTCGAGGCGAGGGTCCTTGCAAAACCAAACTTTTCCATGTCCTTGGTCGATATATTCAAACACAAATTGATCTTCCCATCGCATTCGACTCTAGTCACTTCCCTCCCCTCATTCCTTGCCGTGAACGCTGTTTCATAAAATTCTGGTAATGTCGCTTTGAACCAATTCATAACCTCATGACACCAACTTCCTGAAATTGGTCTATACATGTCCACCACTAACTCATGCCTTCCCGCACAAGTCGGAATGAGAATACTGCAATAGCCTCTGACAACATCCCTTCCAAAAAAATCTAAGCCATACACTGCGACGCAGATGCGTGGCCATCCGAATGCATTCGTGGATCGAAATGCGAGGTCGATTGGGAAGTTCCAAATGATCCTATTGGTTTTCGAATATGACAATTGTGTCATGGCAGAGGTCACACCGTGGATGACACTCCAATCGTTTCCATAAGAAAGGACGTAGCGACAGTACAGATTTTGGATATTTTGTGAGAAATCGGTGGCTTGTTCGATCTGACCAGTGACTAGGATGTGGAAACAGGAAGACCTTGTTTCTTTTTGAAGGGCGCGGCTTGTGCGGATATTGGAGCTCATGTTTGTGTTTCTGCTCGTGTTCATATTCATGCTTGCCATATCGATTGCTATTTACATTCAAACTTGAAAGGGACTTTTTTCAAAATTAAAAAAATATTTCAAAAATGAAAAAGGCGAGTCCATATTTTCGCTTTCTTGAATGGAAATATAGGCTTGTGTAGGCTTGCGCAGTATGTCAATTGAGCATAGGCCAGAAAGAGCACCCATCATTTAAAACAGAAATGAGAAGAATTCGATGGAGAAGGAACCTTGGCTTGCCAGTTTTTCCACCATTGCAACAGCAAGGACCAACAGTCGCAACCCACATGGAGAGATTGTGCCCAACGCATGCTCGCTC
>Ga0307978_1003515_pt1 | contig 10648 bp, 8 predicted proteins | sample OrgLakmetage1056_FD_203151 | JGI IMG/M metagenome (GOLD analysis project Ga0307978, IMG submission 203151) | Saline water microbial communities from Organic Lake, Antarctica - #1056 | ecosystem: Environmental > Aquatic > Non-marine Saline and Alkaline > Saline | place: Antarctica: Organic Lake...
TACTGTAGGTACATAAAAAACGACGACCACGAACCACGAACCACGAACCACCACATTCCATTTAAGATAAAGGATGTGATGGATACGGGATGAGTTTGCAGACCGGAGTCTGCCGGTTAACAGAATATCCGGTGGGTACATACCGGCCTGCCGCAATCACGCGCTTAAAGAGTGGCGAGTTGGCAAGATTGAAAGGTAGAGCATCGCCAACGGTACAATCAGCGAGTGCTTTTAAGAGGTTGGAAGAATTTGAAACCTTAGATGCCTTCGCGATGGTATCGACGCCACCGTGGTGCGCCGCGGTCCACTACGAAGACGAGCGCCGAGAACCTTTCTCGGCGCGCGACGACGCCGGATTTCGTAACTTTAAAGTGCGCTCGAATTCAACAAATTCAATCGGGCTGCATTGAGCTTGCCTTGCGCTTTCTTACACTCTGGTTCTCAGCGCGCAGCACATCTGGAGCACCCTTAGTCACAACCCCAAAAGTGCCGTAGCATGGTGCCACTCCCTTGCCTTTAATTTTGGCGGAATGTGCGAGCACTCGCGACGCATTCTAGCCACCCTGGAGCACTACGCCTCATCCCTGGGCCTGGGCCAGGCATGCAATACATTTCTTTCCTTCGGTGTCCCCTAACGTAGCACCACTGCGCTGCTAATCCCGAATTGTCCTCATGAGGCCAACGGGCTACAAGTAGAACGACGTGGTTGGCGTAATATTTTAGCTACTAGCACCACGACATTTCGGCATTTCGGATTTCGGCCACAGACCAACGCGAACGCAATTACGGTTTTTTTAACTTACAACCTTGCGAAATTACGTAATTAAGAACCAAGTCTGGAAACGAGAATTATTCATTGCTAGGAAACTGGATTACAATTGGATAGATATTAGATATTAGAAAGACAAGAAACAAAAACAGGAAACAGCGGGCTATTTGCTGATGTCTACTGGCTTCTTGTTGCTGCGGCTCAATAACTGTGTGTGTGCGTGTGTTCGAAGTTTCAAGAGAAAGCAAATTTGCGGCTGGCTGCGGCCAGAATATCGGTGTGGCCCGTGGGTGAAATGTATTTTGCGCGCGCCGCCTGCGCGCTAATGTCTGTTTATTTTGTATGCGTGTTCCATTTGTTTACCTTGAGTGCGTGTTTTTCTTTTCTTTGGAAGGCATTCCAGGAGCGAGAGCAAGGTCAAAGATTCAGCGCGCAAACCTTTTCTTGCCATCTTCAGCTCCCACAAGGCGTCAAGCTTATCGACGCTTTTCTCGCTAAATGACGTCTCAAAGGTCAGTCTCCGTGCCGTAAGGGCGACTCTCCGTGTCTCCAGGCACGCGGCTTCCAGACGGGGCACGAAGAGCAGGTGTCGGCGCTGGAGGAGGAAGAGGAGGAGCATGGCCTAGATCACGAAGTTTAGCAAGAGCCGCTGCATCCCCCGCTTCTGCGCGCGCTTTCAGCTTCTGGAGGAACTTAGAGTCAGCACGGGCAGCGTCTTCTGCCTGGTTCTTGTCTGAGGCTTCGTCATTGCCATAAGACGCACCCATCGCCATCTTCTTGAGAGACGCATCCTTGTCGTCTTCGTTGTCGTCGTCGCCAAGCACTGCGTCGATATCGAAAACATTTGTGGCAGTCGCATCTTCCTCATCGATCTCGCCAAATCCAGCTGGCTTGGCAGCGCGTTTCAGGGCTGCATCCTGAGCTTCCAGCTTCTCGCCCAGAGACAGTGCCCCCATCTTATCAGACGGTGGTTCGGCTGCCGCCATCTTGAACGACTTCATTTTCTCTTGGTAGCGGCGCTGGGCTTCTTCCCGCGCGGTGCCTCCGACAGCGCCCGAAGACGCAACCATGTCGTCAAACCCGCTCAGCTCGCGGCCGTCCGCGCCGTACATGGCCTGCACTGAAGTGCGGCGCTTCTCGTAGCCACCGCCGCCACCGCCAATGCTGGTGCCGTAGCTGTTGAACGAGCTGGCTTTCGCCGCCGCATCTGCTTTCGCAATCGCGTCTGCTTTGAGTTGCTTGCTGCTAGCAGCAGTGCGGGCGAGAGACCCTTTGTTGTACAAGTTTTGTGCTGCGAGCCGCTCGCTCATCTTGCTGCCAGCACCACCGTTGCCTTCTTCAACAGACTTGTCAGGCGCACCTCCTTGTGAGGAGTTATTCATCATAGGGTTGTTGAAGAATTGAGGCGCGCCTTCTTTCTTGTTGCCTTTAGCCATGGCCTGAGCTGACTGCACCCGCTTCAAGTAGGTCGCACGCGCGTCCACATCCAAGTGCTGTCCCATCATGACTGCTTCCAAAGATGCTTCCGTTTCGGGCTCCAATCCGCTCAATTCCAGGCCAGGATCTTGGCCGTTGTAGGCACTCGTGTCCTTGAGGGCGAGCGCGTGCTTGCGGCGGCGGCTGATGACCCGCCAACCGCCGAGGCCAAGCAGGACGAATGCAGCGCCTGCGAGAATGAACCCGAGCAAGAGGACCGAAGACGACGCCGATGACGGGTCGCTGCCGTCGGCTTTCTTGGGTGGTGGTGCTGGCGATGGCGCGGAACTTGGCAGTGGAGTGGCGGTGGTAGGCAGCGCGCTTGGGCTGGCCGTCAGTTGCGATGCAGTAACATCCCATACCAAACAATCAATGCCAGCCACCTCCAACAGCTTGTTCGTGAAGTCTGGGGAGGCCAAATCGCTTGCAAACGCGGCCGCGAAGAGGTCGGCCGTCTCGTAGCCTACTGCCGACAAACTTGCCACTTCGATGAAGGTCGTGTGCCACTCTACTGACACCGATGCGTTGGCATCAGTCAGGTTGACGTGGAAATCGCCGCCTACTATTGATGGGCTCGGCGTAGGCGAACCGTAAGTACTGTTAGCAGGAACTTGCAGAAGGGCGCGCTGGCGCCGAACGTCGGCATTTTTGAATGTATCGTAGCGTATGATGTCCATGTGCCGGCAGTAGCCCGGGGGCGTGCCCGTTACTTCACCAATGATGCTGCGCATCACGTCAAGCATTTCGCGTGTGACCGGCCCGGGGTCAACGGGCGTAATGAGCTTGAAAGCCGTTTGAATCGCCACCGTGTCAAGGGTGGTGGGTACTACAGTTGGCAGCGTCGTCGGCGGGATGGACGGCAATGGCGTGGGTACCATCGTTGGCCCTGGAGACGGCATTCGTGTAGGCAAAGGAACGGGCGCGGGCGAAGGCGATAGGCTTGGTGCAGGTGTTGGCGGCGACGTGGGCAGTGGGGAAGGCACCGCTGACGGAAGGAGAGTGGGCACTGGCGTAGGCTTGATAGTAGGCACTGGTGTGGGGACATTGCTGGGCACCGGCGTCGGAAGCGGGGTTGGGAGCAACGTGGGCACGGAGGTGGGCACAAACGACGGGATGGGAGTCGGCGTGGATGTGGGCATCTGGGAGGGAAGCGGCGAAGGCACCGACGATGGAAGAGAAGTAGGCACTGACGTAGGTGGCAAACTTGGCTGAGAAGTAGGAGCGCTGGTAGGCACCGGCGTGGGAGCAGAGCTAGGGGCCATCGTAGGCACCGACGACGGCAGTGGAGTGGGCACAGGCGACGGCAGCGGCGACGGCACAGGTGTAGGCTTGCGCGTCGGGCTAGGTGTAGGTACATTGGTTGGGAGCGGCGTTGGCAGTATAGTAGGAAGGCCTGATGGTGCTATAGTTGGCACCGCACTAGGTTTAGGTGAAGGTGGAAGCGAGGGCTTGGGAGTGGGCACCTGAGTGGGCACAGGTGTAGGAACCGACGTCGGCAGAATAGTGGGAAGTGGCGAAGGTACTGCTGAAGGCACTGGTGTGGGTGCCGATGTCGGCAAGATCGAAGGCACTGGCGTCGGAACAACAGTTGGCTTAGGCGAAGGCACCGACGTTGGTGCAGGAGTGGGCAGTGGCGTAGGTACCATAGTTGGGAGCGGAGATGGCACTGGTGTAGGCTGCAGCGATGGCAGCGGAGTGGGCGCAGGCGACGGTACCGGCGACGGCACCGAGGTCGGAGCACTCGTTGGCTTGGGAGTGGGCATTGGAGTGGGGATGTGCGATGGCCGCGAAGTGGGCAGAGTAGTTGGCGGTAGCGTGGGCCTTGGAGTTGGGATGCGGCTCGGTTGAGGGCTCGGCACTTGGGATGGCGGAAGGGTAGGCCACGGCGACGGTACTTCCGAAGGCAGCTGCGAAGGCGCTGGCGATGGAATCAGCGAATGCGTCGGAATTGACGAGGGCGCCAAGGAAGGGACGTGCGACGGTTCGTCCGAAGCTTGGCAGAAAGACATGCCGGTGCTGTTTTGCCAGTAAATGCATTGCACTGTTGGGTCAGGGCAGCAAAGCGTGCAGACGGTCGAGCCCGCATCGGGAGCATACGAGTTCTTGGCACATTCGATGCACGACGTTTCGCCTGACGACGGTTGGTAGTTGCCCCTCGCACAGCTGGTGCATGCGGTGGCGCCGATCGTGTCGGAGTAAGATCCCGCAGGGCAGGAGGTCGCTGCAGCCATACCCGAGGTTGGGCAGTAAGTGCCCTTGCCACAAGTCAAGCAACTCGTGGAGCCAGTGAGAGGTTGATACTTGGAGGCGCTGCAGGCAATGCACGAAGTTGAAGCTTTGCCGGGCTGGTAGAAGCCAGCACTGCACTTATCGCAAGCAGAGCTACCCGTTACAGCCGCATAAGTACCAACGTCGCACTGGGAAGGAGACAAACCACAAGAGAACAAGTGCACAGCGAGGTGGAGAACAAGATGAGGAACAGCCTTACAAAAGTTGGAAAGCAAAACGAAGCTGTAGACAGATCGATTAAATGGAAAAGAATGCCAAAACAAGCCAGCAATACGGAAGCCTTGTTTAAGAAGTTCCCTTCGTGCTAACATACCTGAGCACAGTTGGCAGCGTTCGTACGCAATGCAAAGCGCCCAATAGGGCAATTTATGCACGACGTTTGCCCGAAGGAATCTTGGTATTGGCCCGTAGCGCACTTGGTGCAACCGGTAGTGCCATAGTACGCATACAAGTACTCGTAAGCACCGTCGTCGACGCCATTGGCAGTCGTGTCTGCGAACTGACCAATCGGGCATTTGGTGCATGCAGTATCGCCGGATGACGAATAGGTGCCCGCAGCACACGCGTAACCGCTGTCCGTCATCCCTGTCGAGGGGCAGTAGTACCCTGGGTCACAATCGGCGCACACCACAGCACCACTGGTAGACGAGTACTGGCCTGCTGAGCAGTATCTGCAGCTCGCCGAGCCCTCCGGCGCGTACTGCCCGGGCAGGCATGCCTCGCAGGTGGCGGCATCACTGGCCTCCGTAGCATCTGACGCAGTGCCCGCTTGGCACAGGGTGCAGGCTGCAGCACCGGTCGTGTCTGCGTATTGGCCAGTGCCACACGCCAAGCAAAAGGTTTTCGTGCTGCCCGACTGGTAGCGGCCCGTGCTACAGGCAGTGCATGAGGACGCTCCAACGGTCGAGTAGGTGCCCGCAGGGCATGGGTGCGCATCGTAGGAGGAGAGGCCGGTAGAGGCGCAGTAGTACCTGTGCATAGGTGGAGATGTACACATGTGAGGAACCGCTAGGCATAAGTAACGAGGAAAAGCTCTGAATTTTAATCCTAGATCGTAAATGCGTTATTGATTAGGGTAAGGGTTAGAATTGAGGTAAGAATTTATCCGTAAAGAAAGCAGAAACAAGCAACAGTTGTCAAGGTTACAAACAAGTTTACGCAATTCTAATGAGTGTATGCTCAAATACATCACATTTACCCAGGTTCACAGGACGTGCAGCCCACGGCGCCCGTGGCAGCCCCGTAGGTGCCCGCTCCACAAGACGTGCAAGTGGAACTGCTGGCCGCCGAGTATGTGCCCGTAGAGCAGCTGGTGCACGCGCTTTTTGAGATGGCGCCCGTGGCGGAGAGGTAAGTACCAGCAGGGCAGGCGTCGCACGAGGAGGAGCCAGTGGACGCGGCGTAAGTGCCGGCAGCACAAGCGTCGCAGGCAGGCGCCGTGCTGCCGCTGTAGCGCCCGGCGCTGCATTCCGTGCACGCCGTAGCGCCTACAGGACACAACCGTAGGTGTTCAGTGATGGGTGATAGAAGTAAGTGGGAGACTATAGAGGGCTAGACAGTCTAATGCATGGTTAGTGTTCGTTCGAGAGGAAGTGAACCAAGAGTCAATCTTGTTCTTACCAGCATTCGAGTAGGTGCCGCTGCTGCAGCTGCCAGTGGCGCTGTGCAGACCAGTAGAGGCGCAGTAGTCGCCGGCGGAACAGAGGTCACAGCTGGTGGCAGCGTTAGAAGCTTGGAGCCGGCCAGCGGCGCAGCTGGTGCATGCTGACGCAGAGGCAGCAGAGTAAGACCCCTTCAAGCACACGGAGGCGGCGATTGCGCCGGTTTTGCACGAGTGACCCGCAGGGCACGCCAAACAGGCAGTTTCGCCGGCCGAGCCTAGGAAGAAGATACAGTAGGATTTGAGTGATAAGGCACAACGCGGCGAACAAAGGTAGCACAAGGCAAAGGATGAGACAGTAATAACCACCTTGGTACTGGCCGCCGGCACACGCGGCGCAGCTTGATTGGCCAGTGGATCCTTGGTAGCGGCCAGCCGTGCAACTGGTGCATGCCGAGGCACCGCTGGCGGAGTACTGGCCGGCCGGGCACGCAGTGGCGGCAGAAAGGCCGGTGGAGGCGCAATACTGCCCCGAGGGGCATGCCGAACAGCTGGTTTGGCCAGTCGCTGGTTGGTACTCGCCAGCAGCGCACGCGTTGCAGGAGCCTCGTGCCGTGAATCCTTGGTAATAGCCCACAGCACACGCTGTGCACGCGGAGGCACCTGTGGCTGCATACGAGCCCGCAGCGCAGTCGCCACTCGGTGCATCGAGGCCGACCGCACCACAGTAGGTGCCTGCCGAGCAGTCCAAACAGCTAGGCTCGGCCGTGTTCGGCTGGTAGGTGCCTAGGCTGCAAGTCGTGCAGGAGGACGAACTCGCGGGCGCATAGGTGCCGCTGGTACAGGCTGTCATCGAAGAACTGCCAATGGGGCAGGCATAGCCTTTTGTGCACTCCAAACAAGACGATTCACCGGAAGCATGCTGGTATTGGCCTCCTGCGCAGGCGGTGCACTTGCTCGCACCGCTGGCAGCAGCGTATGAACCTGAATCGCAGGTGACGCAAACCACTTGCCCAGTGGAAGATGCGTAGCGACCAGCGGTGCAGCTTGTGCACTTACTAGCACCGGCAGCTGAATAAGTTCCCTGCGAAAAATGATACGAGAGAGAAGCTTTAAGAAGAAAGACCAATAAGCAGAAAAGGAAAGAGGAAATGGCAGGTTTGCAAGAATGTCACGATATCATTTCAAAGCACTTCACACCTCAGGGCACAAGCCAGTAGTCGTTGCAAGGCCAGTGGTACCGCAGAAAGACCCAGCAGGGCATTCGTTGCAGGAATTGGAGCCCGTCGAGGGTTCGTACTGAAGGAATTCAAGAGAACAGTCGCAAGAAGAAAGAATGGGCATTGCAGAAGATATTAAAAATAATTGTCACATACAGTAGAAATTATTAAGTTCTAGTCTCGCAATCTCTTTACCTTGCCCAAGGGGCACACAGTGCAGGCTGACGATTCGCTCGCAGCGTAGCGCCCGGAACCACAAGCATTACAGCTGGATTGCCCGACCGTGGCCGTGTAACGGCCCGAGGCGCATGTAGTGCAAGAAGACGCGCCGCTCGACGAGTAGGAGCCCTGGGTGCCACATGAGATTGAATAAATACTTATTATATCGAGCGTACTATGATTTATCGAATAACATGAGCGTACCGCACGGTTCCTATCGTACAACAAGATACAAGTGTGTATTACCTGGGCGCATGGTCCAGTGACTGCCGTCAAGCCAGTGGTGTGGCAGTAAGAGCCCGCCGGGCAAGTATCGCAGGCTGTCGAGGCCACGTTGGCTTCGTATGTACCCTCAGCACATGACGTGCAACCAGTGCTACCCGTGGAGCCTTCGAACTGTGACGCACATACGCACAGTCATACAAGAGAACATGTGGAGTGAGGAACAAAACAACAGAAGTAAGACGACTTGATTTCAAGTGACACCTTCGGGTTCTCGTTATTGCTCAAAAGTACCTGTCCCGAAGCACACATGGTGCATGACGACTGCCCGTGCGAGCTCTGGTAGCGCCCTACGGCACAGCTGGTACACGCCGAAGCGCCTGCTGCGCTATATTTGCCTGAGGTGCAGACGCCCGTCACCTTCGAGAGGCCAGTAGTAGCGCAGTAGTCGCCCGCAGGGCACGTGTTGCAACCTGATGAACCCGTCGATGGCTCGTACTGATGTCAAAGTAAAGAGCAAAGGAGATGATATTATGAGAAATTACTGCAGAAGAATGCGTCAATAATAATGTACTCTTCAATCTTTCCTGTGATTCACCTGGCCTTTCGCGCAATTGGTGCACACTGATGCTCCTGAACTAGAGTAAGTGCCCGCAGCACATGAACTGCATGCACTCTCGGCAGTGGATCCTTGGTACCTGAAAGAAGTAGATAGAACAAAAGAAAAGTTAAAAGCGACGAAGGCGATATATCTCTTGAAAAGTTTCTATTCCTAACGAAAGATGTTTGGAGCTGACTCCTCTTACTTTCCAGACGAACAACTCGAGCACAAAGATGCACCCGAAGAGCTGTATTCGCCCGTACTGCAACTTCCAGTGACCGCTGATAGGCCAGTGGTGGCGCAGTAGTAGCCTGCCGGGCAGGCGTTGCAACCTGATGAACCCGTCGATGGCTCGTAGGTGCCCTTCGCGCACGAGGAGCAAGAGGTCGCGCCTGCGCTGCTGCTGTACTGGCCCTTGCTGCACGCTGAGCAACTTGATTGGCCAGTGGATCCTTGGTAGCGACCAGCCGTGCAACTGGTGCATGCCGAGGCACCGCTGGCCGAGTACTGGCCGGCCGGGCACGCAGTGGCGGCAGAAAGGCCGGTGGAGGCGCAGATGTGCCTAGAACGGAGCAGAAGGTATTGCTTGAGGTAAAAAAAAACTCTTTGACGATAGCGGTAAGGTTAAATAAAGACTGAAACATACCCCGCAGGGCACGTAGAGCAAGTGGTGCTTCCGGACGTTGGTGCGTACTGTGAAGAGATAAAAGAGGGGGGCAGAAGCGATCAATGAGGAGTATTAAGAACAACACAAGCAGACAATGCTAGATAGAACGTCAACCGAATCTTTCTTCTTTTCTTTTTTTTTTGACAATTTCAATATTTGACGATTTCGACGGATTGAACGCTCACTTTGCCAACAGCACACGCTGCACAGGTCGTCGATTCAGGTGAAGCGTATTGCCCAGCTGCGCACGACGAACACGAGCTTTCGCCGGTGGCAAAGGAGTACCGGCCCGACGAGCAATCCGTGCACACTGACGCGCCAGCCGCGCTGTAAGTACCCTTACTGCATTCACCCGTGACCGCTGATAAACCAGGAGAGCCGCAATAGTATCCAGCCGGGCAGGTGTTGCAACCCGATGAACCCGTCGATGGCTCGTACTGATGTCAAAGGGAAGAGCAAACAACAAGAGAAAGTGAGACGAAAAAACTGTTCAAACATCAAGCCAAAGTACAAACTTACAACCCAACTTCAGTCTTAAGTTCAAAACTTCAATAAGAAGTTTAAGATAACGATCTCTCACTGACCTGGCCTAGGGAGCAAGCCAAGCAAGACGATGATGTGCTGGTTGCGTAATGGCCTGAAGAACACGTGGAGCAAGACGAAGCAGTGCTCGAGGAGTATTGACCACCAGGGCAAGACTTGAAGCTACTTGAGGAAGACGGGCAGTAGTAACCCGCTGGACACGATTTGGCGCTACTTGACGAAGATGGGCAATAATAGCCGCCAGGACAAGACGAGTAGCTTGAAGAGCCTGATGGACAGTAGTATCCGCCAGGGCATGTCTTGCAACTCGTCTGTCCAGCTGAGTTTTGATACGTCCCGCCAGGGCAGCTACCACATCTTGACATCGCAGTCGAAGGATTATACTTGCCAGCTGAGCAAGAAGTACACGAAGACGAAGTGCTCGGCGAATACGTGCCCGTGCTGCATCTAGAGAAAATTGAGGAACGGACGGGGCAGTAGTAGCCAGCAGGGCAGGACTTGTAGCCCGACGATTGGGAAGGGCAGTAATATCCCGAAGGACAAGACAGGTAGCCACTCGAGGACGAAGGGCAATAGTAGCCGCCAGGGCAAGCTATTGCACTTGAAGAGCCCGATGGACAGTAGTATCCGCCAGGGCAAGCCTTGCAACTCGTCTGTCCAGCTGAGTTCTGATATTGGCCACCGGGGCAAGTGTAGCAACTCGATTTCGCTGAGAAAGGATTATATGTGCCACTTGAGCAGCTGGGGCAGGTAGACGATGTTGACGGCGAATACTTGCCTGTGCCGCAACTGTAGTAAGTCGAGGAGATTGACGGGCAGTAGTAGCCCGCTGGACACGATTTGGCGCTACTTGACGAAGATGGGCAGTAATAGCCCGCAGGGCAAGCCAAGGTACCACTCGAGCCAGATGGGCAGTAGTATCCGCCGGGGCAAGTCTTGCAAGTCGTCTGTCCAGCTGAGTTTTGATACGTCCCGCCAGGGCAGCTACCACATCTTGACATCGCAGTCGAAGGATTATACTTGCCAGCTGAGCAAGAAGTAC
>Ga0307978_1003516_pt1 | contig 10647 bp, 7 predicted proteins | sample OrgLakmetage1056_FD_203151 | JGI IMG/M metagenome (GOLD analysis project Ga0307978, IMG submission 203151) | Saline water microbial communities from Organic Lake, Antarctica - #1056 | ecosystem: Environmental > Aquatic > Non-marine Saline and Alkaline > Saline | place: Antarctica: Organic Lake...
AACTCTCTCACCGGGAACATCCCCGCGGGTATCGGTAACATGCCGGAAATCAGGATTTTCCGCATCTCCAGTAACGACATTGGGGGTGAGATTCCTGCAGCGCTTGGTGGCCTTCAACAGCTGAGAGACTTTTCGATCCAGAGAACCAATGTCGTTGGAGAAGTGCCAGCCGGTTTGTGTACCGAGCTGGCGGTTGCTGGAGCCTTGGTGCTGGCGGATTGTGAAGAAGTTTCGTGCCCATGTTGCACCGTTTGCTGTACGGACAGCATCATGAATGGCGAGTGCTTCTAACTTTGCTGAGCGAGCCAGAACAGTATCTCGTGCACGGACGGGGAAGCTTGATTTCAGTAGTTTACATATTTTATTAACGGGTTTGTGAGGAATTACTACTTGTAAAGATCAGTAGTCGACAGTAGTATAGCATTGCCTTTACTTTACCGGTATCATGCTTTGACATGGGTTGCTAGTTGCTACAGTATTCTCTGGTCGATGATAACATACATCATGGTCGAGGCTAGCCGAAAGAGCACACGAAGTTGGCTAAAGAAATTATATTGACGTTTTCCGTATACAGCCGAAATATTAGTCGCCATCCGGGATTTAGTCGAAGCACGCCCAACCGGTATCTAGGCCCTCCCGTGTTGTTACCGTTTTGCCAAATAGTGAGGTCTATCGCGGTCATGATTCTTGGTTGGTGATTGATGACCCCCGTCTCCGACATTCCACGACCGTGATCTGGTAGACCCCATTGTTCTACAGTACCTGTACGGTATCAGCAAGACAACCCCTGATCTACTATACACCTTTGTTTGACTTACCCAGCTATCTTAGGAGATCATGAGGGTCTTTGAAGTCGATTACGATGACTTTGATGACGAAATGAGTGTCCTTAGCGCGGATAGTTCGGACGATGATTCGTCTTCATCCTCCTCTTCCTCGTCGTCGTCCTCTTCCAGCAGCAGTGAAAGTGAGAGTGAGAGTGAAACTTCTGGCGCTTCTAAGAGCTCCAAGAGTTCCAAAAGTTCTTCTGCGCAAGTGAATGAAGATACCGACGATAGTGACAGCGAAATGGTGACTACCGATGGAGATTCCAGTGCCTTGCCTGGTACCGATGAAGGTTCTTCGTCTTCCTCCTCCTCATCCAGTAGCTCCAGCGAGGATGGATCCAAGTCATCCAAGGCTTCGGGTAGCAGCAGCTCCTCTTCGAGCAAATCCAGTAAATCTGAGAGTGAGCAAGACGGTGCCGAAAGCAAGGTTTCCGGGGCTAGCGATGATACGAGCAAGGAGAACGACGCATCTGAACCTGTCGATGACGATGCAAGCAAGGCCTCCACGAAGGACGACGCATCTGAACCTGACGATGACGATGTAAGCAAGGCCTCCACGAAGGACGACGCGTCTGATACCACCGAGGATGCAAGCAAGGCCTCCACGGAGGACGATGCCTCCGAGACTACTGACGATGCAAGTAAGGTTAAACAAGAGGCGAGCAAGAATGATAGCGATTCTGAAAGTGAAAAGGGCAAAAAGGATTCGGACAGTGACAGTGAGGATAGTACCAAGGCATCGGTAGATGATGTTGATGCAAAGCCTTCTGCCAGTACTGCTGATGTAAAGTCTGCCGCCAGTTCTGCTGCTAGTTCTCCCCCAGCATCGCCCACCAAGAGTAAGGCCTCCGATACTTCCGAGTCGGCGGCGTCTTCGCCCACCAGGAGTAAGGCCTCCGAAGCTTCCAAGTCGGCGGCGTCGTCACCCACCAAGAGCAAGGCCTCCGATACTTCCGAGTCGGCGGCGTCGTCACCCAAGAAATCTCCGACCAAGTCTCCAAAGAAATCGTCCCCCAAGTCCGGCAAGAAGCCCTCTCTCATGGACCATATTGGTGAGAAGCCCATTCCTGTCCTTGACAACGATGAAGCGTCCGAGCTTTCTGACTTGTCCATGGACAAGGCGCTCTCCAAGAGTCCGTCGGAACGTTTGACCCCGAATCTACCTTTGGTGGATGAGGGTGATGGCGACGAAGACGACGGTGACGACAACGGCGAATCCCCCTCTTCTCCCATTAGAAATGGCGCCGCAAGCAAGACCGAAAAGGACGCAACGAGCGAGAAAAAGAAGAAACGCGGCTTGTTTGGTTTTTTCAAGCGAGGCAAGAAAGATAAGGACGACACGGGCAAAAAGGCGGCTGCCGTTGTTACGGTTGCCGCTGTAGCTAGTCAGGACGATGAAGCCTCGGACGAGGAGTCTGTCGAGAGAGAGTATGGTCCCACCTCGCTTCCTTTTATTAGTGAAGCAGACAATGAATCAGGAGACGCTAGTACTGTGAGCTCTGAGAAAAATACCGCAGATAAGTCGACCGAAGACGAGAAACCTGCCGAGGAACCGGAAGAGGAGGACGATGAAGCTATGGAATCGAAGGATGACGTATCGGAAACAACGTCCAAGAAGAAAAGAAGGGGACGCTTTGGCCTATTCAAAGGCAAGTCGACCGAAGACAAGAAACCTGCCGAGGACCTCGAAGTGGAATTCGAGGAGGAGGACGAAAAAGTAGTCGCTCTCGCTATGGCATCAAAGGACGATGTTTCGGAAACCACATCCAAGAAGAAAAGAAGGGGGCGCTTTGGTCTATTCAAAAGCAAGTCGAACGAGGACGTGAAACTTGCCAAGGATCCCAGAGCGGAGCCCGAGGAGGTGGAGGACGAGGAGGCCAAGGCATTAGCTCTCGCTGCAGAATCAAAGGATGACGTTTCGGAAACCACATCCAAGAAGAAAAGAAGGGGACGGTTTGGCTTATTCGGCAGGAAGGACAAGGTACCTGATAAGGATGAAGAGGCTGCATTGGAAGAGTCGTCTGGACCTGTCGATCTTGATGCCGAAGAGGACAAGTCTCCGAAGCCTTCGACCACCGCCATCGCTGCAACCTCAATGGCGGTTGGAACAATGGCGGCTGTTGCCGTTAGTAAGGATGACAAAGAGGAACGTGACGACGACTCTGACAGTGACGATGACCAGTCAGAGAAGAAAGAGACTGAAAGCGTTGACGAGAGTGCTGCTTCATCGGTCAAGTCTGGTCCGGAGAGTGTTCAGCAGGAGAAAGACGACGATGACTCTTCCTCTTCGTCAAATTCCGACTCTGACGCCGAAACGGAAGACCAAACAGTTCAAGAATCTGTGGCTACTGAGGAATCAGAGGAGGGGGTGGCAGTCGACGAATCTATGGCTACTGAGGAATTGGGGGCTGAAGAGCAAACAGTTGAGAGGCAAGCTACCGAAACGGAAGACGAAGAAGATACCGTTGACAAATCGGTTGATGCTGATGATGTACAGTCTGAAGATGGCACTGCAGACGAATCAGTGAAGATTGATGAAGCCGAAAGAACTGCAGGTCCACCCATCGTCGCTGTTCAGAGTGGCGACTCTGAGGCTAGTGAGGCCAGCGAGGCGCAAGTCGAAGAGGCAGCCAACGTGGCTGCTGAACCAGCAGACGGGAAGAAAGTCAAGAAGGGTATATTTGGGCTTGCTGTTTTCGGAAAGAAGAAAGTTCAGAAAGAGGAACCGGAACCGGAAAAGAAAGACGATCTAAAGGCGATTATGGCCCGTCGTCGTGAAAAGGCTGCGTCCATCAAGGCGGGAGATTTGGAGAAAAGCCTCAAGAAGAAAGACGATTCGCCGAAGAAGAACTCCGAGATGGAGGCTGTCATGGCAAAGATGGCACGGAAACGCGAGATGGCTGGGTTGGAAAGCGTCCGCTTAGCTGCCGAAGCCGAATCGGGCGCTGCTATTGATGCCGAAGAAGATCCCGTCGAGTCTCCGGAGGCTGCCGAAACGGAGGCAAGTGAGCACGAGGCAAGCGAGCGCGAGTTGAATGTCGAAGCAAGCGAGCGCGAGTTGAGTGAACACGAGGTAAGTGAACACGAGGCAAGCGAGCGCCAGCTGAGTGTAAACGAGGCAAGTGAACACGAGGCAAGTGAACACGAGGCAAGCGAGCGCCAGCTGAGTGTAAACGAGGCAAGTGAATACGAGGCAAGTGAACACGAGGCAAGCGAGAGCGAGTTGAGTGTAAACGAGGCGAGTGAACACGAGGCAAATGAACACGAGGCAAGCGAGCGCCAGCTGAGTGTAAACGAGGCAAGTGAACACGAGGCAAGCCAGAGCGAGTTGAGTGTAAACGAGGCAAGTGAACACGAGGCAAATGAACACGAGGGAAGCGAGCGCCAGCTGAGTGTAAACGAGGCAAGTGAACACGAGGCAAGCCAGAGCGAGTTGAGTGTAAACGAGGCAAGTGAACACGAGGCAAATGAACACGAGGGAAGCGAGCGCGAGTTGAGTGTGAACGAGGCAAGTGAACACGAGGCAAGTGAGCGCGAGCTTAGTGTAAACGAGGCAAGCGAACGTGAGTTGAGTGTACACGAGTTGAGTGAACATGAGGCAAGCGATCACGAGGCAAGCGAAACTTACGATGAGGAAGCGCCCGTCGTTGACGAATCAGAGGCTAGCGACAGTGTCCCAGCCGAGGATGCTTCGGATGCTTCGGATGAGGGCACGGCAGTCCTTGTCGGGCAAGCCGAGGAAAATGAGGAAGAAGTCCTTAAGAAGAAAGAGAGTAAGAGCTGGTTCGGGGGTTTGTTTAAAAAGAAAAGTAATGACAAGGATCAATCTGAGGCTGCTGAGTCGGTGTTGGAGGCTTCCGAAGATCGCGATATTGAAGCCGTCGGCGCCGTTGCTGGCGCTGCAGTGCTGGCTACCGATGATAGCGACGAAGAATCTGAAGAATATATCATTGAAGAAGAGTATATTTCTGATGAAGAGATCGAAGAAGAGATTGAAGAAGAGGTGGTGACCACCGACGACGGAGAAATCTATGAAGACATAGAGTCTGCAGAGTCTGGCTGGACAAGCAGAGAGCCTTCGGACTCCAGTGCAAATGAAGAAGAAGAAATATTGCTGGAAGACGATGAGATGTTCGAAGAAATTGTGGAGGAGGACGATGGTGGTGTCCTCGAAATGATCGAGGAAGGCATGCTGGAGCATTCGGAGGCCTCCACCGTGGACAAAGAGAACGTCGAAGAGGTGGGAAAGGAAAAGAAAACAGGCTGGTCACTCTGGCCGATGTCTTCGAAAGAGCCCAAAATTGCCGAGTCTTCCACCAACCAGCGAGATTTTAACCCTATGCTACTTTCGCAAGACGGCCCAGATGATGAAGACGAGATTGCCCCAACTCGTACTAGCCGCACCAAGAAAAACAAGAAGGCCTTTCTTGATCTCGACCAGGAGGTTTCATCTTCTTCTGATAGCAGCGAGTCCGATGCTGATCCCGAGGCCGCCTTACGAGGGTCCTCTTCTGGCAGCAGGAAGAAAGCTATCGACGACAAAGACATTGCGCTTCCTAAACGCCGACTATGGATCCTGGCACTGGTCGGCCTTATTGTTGCCCTCGGTGCTGGTATCGGTGCTGGTATCGGTATCAGTTTTGCCGTTGACGGTGACGACGATGGAGCGGATGGCATGCCGTCCATTCAACCTTCGCAATCACCGACGAAAGCGCCAACATTTGAAAGCCCGACGCAGGCACCATTGGACAACCTGCAGCAGGCAAGCTTTGACTTGATCTGCGCGACACTCCCGGATACCTGTAGCAAGTTGAACGACCCTGCTACGCCTCAGTATGATGGAGTGCGGTGGTTGAACGAGAATGAGAATCTTCGCTCCTACTCGGATGAGAAGAAGCTTACACGATACGCGCTCGCGACACTGTTCTTTGGCACAGGAGGAAACGAAACGTGGGTGGACAATACTGGCTGGTTGTCGGAGCAAGATGAATGTCTCTGGTACACAACGTCGAATAATTTGCCGTGCGATCTTGAGCAGCACTTTACCAAACTCGAGCTGGACTTCAACGGTCTCCAAGGAGAGCTTCCGATCGATGTTGGTCTTCTGACAGCAGTGAATATCGTCAGTATTCGGAGTAACTCCGACTCAGCTCTCGTGGGAAGTCTCCCGACCGAAATGGGCTTGCTCACCAACATGACGTCCTTGAATTTGAACGGCAACGATTTATCCGGAGCAATTCCTTTCGAGTTTGCATCTTTTACTGGCCTCACATTGCTGAATCTCGGCAACAACCAGTTGAATGGCCTCCTTCCATCTTCTCTGCTTGCCGCTGCAACCGGCTTGGTGGAATTGAATCTGGAAGAAAATAATTTGGGTGGCGGTGTTGGTGTACCTGGAGAGATTGGCGGCCTTTCTAGTCTCGAGACGTTGAACTTGGGCGCCAACAATTTTGGTCGCTTCCCATTTGAAGTCACAGGTCTCGTCAACCTTGTCACTCTCAACCTTAGCAAAAACAATATTATTGGTACGATTCCTCCCGAAATCGGCAACATGCTTGCTCTCAAGGAACTTTATTTGCAAGGGAACAGGCTGCGTGGTGGAATCCCATCAACGATTGGGAGCCTCACCAATCTCCGTCCTGGCCTAGATCTTAGCGAAAACACTCTAGCCGGTCCAATCCCGACGCAAATCGGGCAGCTGACCAAGCTGAGAAACCTTCGCTTGCAGAAAAACTTTTTGAGCGGGGAGCTTCCTGCAGAGGTTGCAGCGATCGATAAAATCCAGGTGATTCGCATCGACAGCAACGATATCACAGGCGCAATCCCAGATCCAGTCTGCGAACTTTACGACAGCATCCGTCAAGGTCCTTCTAGTTACGCCGACTGTGATGAGGTCTTTGCTCCGTGCTTCCTCTGGTGCTGCACGGATGGAGGAGGCTGCAAGTGTCGCTTTGAAGATACCAACCCGCTTCTCTGCCTGCAGGCCCCGTAAACAATCGGCGTGTCTCTACCAGCTACACGTGCGCGACATGTCGCGATTCGCAACCTTTATATGAATAAAAGTGTTCATGTTTGCAACCTTTGTGTATTCGTTCTACTAGACCTACTATGATAGCTAGCTAGCGTGTCGGTATGTGCCTTTGTCGTCCTTTACGTTTATTACACTTGCGCGTTTGTTCCAAAAGACATAGATGCTGGGGTCGTTCAGCCTGTAGTCTAGTCGGACGATCGAACCACAACCGGAAGGGCAAGGCGAAAGCCCGAAAACCTGTACCTGGTATATGTCAAAGCGGTCGCTAGCTATCGTAGCTCTCCATCTTATCTATCTCTTTCGCGCTCCTTTACATTTTGGGCAACTAACCCGGAGAGGAACTTAAGCTTGTGTTTGGTCCCGATAAAGGGCTCCCCATGGCAAGAAATGCTAGTAGTCGTTTCTCTGCAAGATAAACTAGTCAGATGCTAGTCGATTGTATTGATGAAACGATGTCAATCCTAAAGATGAACTACTTAGTTTATGGGTCAGTAGTGGAAAGACCACTGAAAGCTGCTGCAAGATGCGTTGGCAGATGGTCGTAGTCTTTGTAGTCGTGTGAGATCGTTGGTGGAGATGAGAGCTAGGCAATACGGCTTGTCTGTGGTCGGGATCTGAGTGTAACCCGGAAGTGGTTACGCGGCAGCTTCAACACACCCTTGCAGAGAAGCTGGTCTGTGTAGGTTGACCAGATACCGCGAGCGCATGAGGCGATGGTGAGACGGGGAATGATGCTTGGTGAAGTAGTTGGCGAGGTTGTAGCTGCCTTTGCGCCAATGGACGACGTAATGGTCTTGGGCGACGCGGTCCTTGATCCAATAAAAACTTATGTCCATGGCTTTGGAGCGGCGTTGCTTGACTGTGTCATTGATGATGCCCAATGCGCACGCATTGTCAGTCTGTATTGGCGTGGGTCCTTGAGGGTGTCCAAGTTCGAGCAGTGTGATACGGAAAGGCGCTGCATCTTTTGCGTTATGAAAAAGCGCGCCGGTTTCGGCTTCAGTGGCCGAGGACAGAACAGATCTCATGATGGATGAGTGAGCATGGATGGCGCCATTGAGAGGTGGCGGTGTGTTGTGCGGCTCGGGCGGAAGCTTCTTGGGCTTGTCACTGAGAAAGAAGTAGCCACCTGCACGGGAGCGGGCTCGACTTTCCGAAAGGTAGGAAGCGTTGCTGTGAATGTGGAGGTGCATTTCGCTGGCAATAAACTGAATGGTGGCGTCTGGATGGGTGGCACATTAGTTGAGGAGCTGGGTGATGGCTTGGGCTGTTGCGGCGGTTCCTTTTGATTAGGCCGCTGAGAGAGTACCGAGAGCGACAAGAAGAGTGCTGTTGATGGCGCGTCCGTAAAACAGGAGGGTGCCGATGATTTGTTGGATGCGGGTTAGACCGCCGGCGTCGAGAAATTCGGAGTCGTCAGCCGGTGGGGTGAGCTGGACTTTGGAGCCACAAGAGGGGGCAGTCCAGGCGTGCGGAGCATGCTGGGGACGCTTCGGACGTTTGTCAAGGTAGGTTTCGAGGGCTTTTTCGATGTAGCCGGGCATCGAGAGGTCAACGGTGCGGGCGACGTAGTGCCATTGTAGAGTGATGCCGCAATACATGGACGCGGTCCAGTCCGTGGTGATGTTGTAAAGGGACCGGAGGGTTGCAAGGAGATGCTCGGCATTGACTCCGTTGACATACTTGATGGCAAAATCGTCGACCATGAGGGAGAAGGTGACAGGACGGGTGGCATGACGGAAAAGTCCATGTGTGTGCTTGACTGGCGTGTAATCGGAAAGGGCCAAGTGCTGGACGAGGCGGTTGTAGGCTAAGATGCCGGCTTGCGGAAGGCCATACATGCCTTTTCGAATCTCAGTGAGGACATGGCCTTTGTGGACAAGCGGAGCTAGTTTGTACTGCTCCATGATGTCGGCCGGAATGTCTTTTGCCGGGATGCGCATGTATTCGTAGCAATCCATGGGCGTGCCGAGGTAAAAACTTTCAATGTTGGCAGTGAGCATTTTTGCATTCGGGGTGGACACGGTGCTGTTGAGGAGAATCTTGATGGTCTCTAAGTTGGCGGTAGGAGTGCTGACTTTGCCTTTGTAGTTGATGCGGTTGCCGCCAACGGTGAAGCGGATGCGGTGCGTTTCGACCTTGTGCATCTTGATGGCTGCAACGATGCGTAAATACGTGGCTTTGTGACCTGCAGGAAGGCCGCGGTGATCCAGGAAGTGCATCGTATTGCTGCCAATGGGCATGTCCGGTTGTTTGCCTTGACCAAGGCGACCAATTTCACGCGAGGCAGCTGCAAGCCAGAGTTTGCTGTCCTCGCCCAGTTTGAGCTGGGGATACTCCATGGCGGTGCCGGTGCTAAGATCAACAACGGCGTTGGCGGTCCAAAAGGCATGGGCAGGCAGGGAGGAATGGGTGATGGGCTCTGGTGTGGGCGTTGGATGAGACGGTGGGGGTTTGGCAAACACGGAACTGACGTGATTGACAGTGTGCGAGGTAATTTTGGTGCCGTTGCGTTTTTTCGGCTTGCTGGGGTTCGATACTGAGGGAGTGGTTGGACAAGAAGTTGTGGATTCATTCTTCTTGTTTTGCTTGGATGCTTGCTTGGTGGCGGCGCGCTGGGCTTTGTGTTGTTGGCGGCGCCGTTGGCCGGCATTGCTGGTGCGAGCTTTGTAGGTCTCAGTGGGGGCTTCGGGCGAGGAGTCGACGGCCGGGGCTGGAGGTGCCGGATCCTGTTGGGGCTGAGTCGGCACCCTTGGAAGTGATGCAGGCAGAACTGATGGTGCAATGCTGGGTGACAATGGCACCCTTGGAAGTGCTGCAAGGACATGCATCGGCAGGGGCTCGAAGCCAGGGGGAACTGTTGGTGTTGTGACGTCGTTGGAGTCGAGATTTTGGCGGGACTCTGGTCAGTAATTTCGTCAAAAATTGTGGACAGCTGTTGTAGGGCTGCGTGTTGGCTGTCACTGATGGGTGAAAGTGGCGAGGCGGGCGATGGGTGCAAGAGAGCGTTGGTTAAGTCGCGCGCCGCTGCAATGGCGGCATCGGTGGAAGAAGAGTTTGGCATTGAAACTTTTGTCGGAAACCAGACAACTGTGTCTGCGATGCGTTCCGAGGTGGTTTCGAGAATCCAAACCCGGTAACAACGGTAATGGAGCGTGGCTGGGCCTAAGTACCAGCCATCAACGGCATGCGGTGACCACGTGCCGCGGAGCGAAGGCTTTTCGTGAACGAGAACGCGGGTGCCGGGTGGTGCCAGAGGCGTGCGGTTAAAATCGAAAGTTCCATGGACTTGGGACCAGGCCAATAAACGGGGGTTGATTCGCAATGTGCGTAGAAGATTCAACGTCATGAGCGCTTGTGGCAGGAGTTGTTCCCCACAGAGTGAGAGGAAAGTCGGCTGCCGTGGTGCATAATCCGGCAATAAAATGATTTTTGAATGTCCGAATTGCGCGCTCTGCTGTGTTGCGTCAATGAAGACCAGGCGGGACAAGTTGGAAGTCAATGTGTGCCTCCACCATGTTCTGCTGAAGGACTTGCGAGGCTTTGTTGTCGAGCTTCTGGAGTTTGGGTTGGAGCCCGCGAGATTTCAAAAGGGAAATTACGCGTTGATACGCCGCCAAAATGACTTCTTTGGTGCGATTCTTCATGGGTTCCGCGTGAATGAAGTTGCTGTCGTAGTCGTAAACAACAAGAATGTACGAGTTTCCACTGACGGACGGAACAAGGAAACGTCCGGTGGGGTCCGTGTAGATTTGGCCGGTGGCCGGTTGGCAATCAGCGTACAAGAAA
>Ga0307978_1003523_pt1 | contig 10637 bp, 8 predicted proteins | sample OrgLakmetage1056_FD_203151 | JGI IMG/M metagenome (GOLD analysis project Ga0307978, IMG submission 203151) | Saline water microbial communities from Organic Lake, Antarctica - #1056 | ecosystem: Environmental > Aquatic > Non-marine Saline and Alkaline > Saline | place: Antarctica: Organic Lake...
ACTTAAATATTAACTACAAAATAACCATCGTTGTATAAGGCGTTACTGCTATATATACAGAAGAGAATACAACTTTTATCCTTCATTGGCAATGAGAGATGGATGTTGTTGTTATCATGAGATTTGATCTACGACTGATAGATTGCATTTCTTGATTATTAATTGATGCAGAAAGATAATACACAGTAAATACTTACCATACCTGGTACTTATCTTTTAAAAAGAACGTCATCGAACATTGTTTTCTGCTTTTGCGCGAGATTTCAAATTTGGGGTGTATCTCCACTTCGACCCTCTATGAGTCATGGCTCCATGAAAATGCCATTTCGACGCTTAAAAGATATAACACATCAAGAATCATCAATCCTTGGATACTGAGATAAACATCAACAAGTACTACATCCAGGTTTTCTTTAAGATCCATCACCAGGGTTAATTGATTAATATTCCTGCTGTGACATACTGCATCACTTATTTGAGAGAGAAGTGTTGAAAGGTAGACAGAGCGATTATTTTTGGAATTAGTTTATAACAAGAAGTAACCAAAGCAGTCCAGTGCAATCGTACATTCCAGTACAGTACATACATTCCTAACTATGATTCGCCTATCATTATCTACATCTACACGGGGCTCCAATACCCTGCACAAATTGAAAGTCTCTCTGAAGTGGAAACGCACTTTCTCTGCTTCTAGCGGAGCAGCTGATGAAAAGCCGAAAGGAATTGAATACAGTAAATTAACAGTGGGAGTGCCCAAGGAGACATTCCCTCTTGAAAAACGTGTTGCCGCTTCTCCCGAAACCGTGGGGAAATTAGTCAAGCCCGGATTTAATGTCCTCATTGAAAGAGATGCTGGTTTGGCTTCCTACTTCAAGAATGAAGACTACGAAGCTGCAGGAGCTAAACTCGTGGATTCTGCTGACTTATGGAAGAAGTCTGACATTGTCATGAAACTTCGTCCTCCATCAACTGATGAAGCAAAGTTGTTGGAGGATCGGACTCTTATTTCTTTTATCTATCCTGCACAGAATAAAGAATTGGTCAAACAGTTGGAAGAGCAAAAGGCGACTGTTTTTGCGATGGATTGTATTCCCAGAACACTCAGTAGAGGACAAACCTACGATGCACTTTCGTCCCAAGCTAATATCTCGGGATATCGTGCTGTCATCGAGGCATCGAATGCATATGGGCGCTTCTTTGCTGGTCAAATGACTGCAGCTGGTAAAGTTCCTCCTACAAAAGTGCTGGTTGTGGGAACTGGAGTGGCAGGATTAGCTGCAATCCAAACCGCTAAAAATATGGGTGCTGTCGTGCGCGCATTTGATGTGAGACCAGTGACAAAAGAACAAGTCGAAGCAATGGGAGGGCATTTCTTAGAAGTTGATTACCAAGAGGATGGAAGTGGTGCTGGAGGTTATGCCAAAGAAATGAGCAAGGAGTGGCACGCAGCTGCGGCGAAGATGCTATCGAAACAGTGCGAAGAAGTTGATATTGTAATTACTACAGCTCTCATCCCAGGAAGAACAGCACCCATTATGATTACCAAGGAAATGGTTGCTAAAATGAAGCCTGGTAGCGTCACTGTGGATCTAGCTGCTGAAGCTGGTGGCAACATTGGAACTACTGTGAAGGATGAAGCCATTATCACTGACAACGGTGAGTAGGCAGAACAATCTTATTATTCATTTCATTGTCTGCTTGAAATTTAGCCTAATTGATTTCTCTATATGCGTTTACACAGGAGTCACTTGCATTGGATACACCGACCTTCCCAGTCGTCTATCTACCACCAGTAGTTCTCTATACAGCAACAATATTTCTAAATTCCTGTTGTCGGCTGGTCCACAAACATCCAAGGTTGCTAGCTACTATGATATAGACCATAAGGATGATGCAATTCGTGGAATGCTGGTTATGGAGAAAGGAAAAATGATGTGGCCACCACCATTGCCACCTCCACCCGCTCCAAAAAAAGAAGAAGAGCCCGTCGAGCCAGAGGTAATTGATTATAGAGCACCCTATGTAACTGGAGCTAAGAATGCATCATATTTGGCGGGTTCAGTCTTGGCATTTGGAGCCATTGCACCTAATCCTGTATTCAGCTCCATGTTTACTACCTTTGCACTATCCAATATCATTGGGGTTCAAGTTGTTTTGGGAGTTAGCCATGCACTACACAGTCCTCTCATGGCTGTAACAAATGCGATCAGTGGTACAACTGCTCTTGGAGGTATGCATTTGCTAGCTCACAGTCAATCCACTACTGCTACTGCCCTCGGCGTGGCAGCCACTACTCTATCTACTGTTAATATTGTCGGAGGATTTATTATTACGAATAAGATGTTGGATATGTTTAAGCGTCCCACTGACCCACCTGAATACTTTCACCTTTATGGAATTCCTGCGGTAGGAACAATTGGAACATACGGTATTGGATCGATGACTGGAAATTTCCCTGAACTCGATTCTGCTGCTGCGACACTATCTGGTCTTCTTTGTATTGGAGGTATTGGAGGCCTTGCGTCACAGAAAACAGCTAGACTTGGAGCTGTTTCTGGACAGGCCGGTGTTGCTCTTGGAGTCGCTTCTACACTTGGACATCTTAGTCCCTCTATGGGAACAACGGCTTCTATTGCTGGATGTATGGGACTAGGAGCAGCTGCTGGTCATTATATTGGAAATAGGGTTGAACCCACCTCTCTTCCCCAGACTGTAGCCGCCTTCCATTCCTTGGTAGGTTTTGCAGCAAGTTCAGCAGCGATTGGAGATTATCTCAATGCCGCAAATCCAGCTGAATTGGATAAGGTGCATCTCGCAAGTATCTACCTTGCCAATATCATTGGAAGTGTGACCACAACTGGATCTCTTGTTGCCTTTGCTAAACTTGACGGAAGGCTCCCATCTACACCCATGGCTCACCCTGCTCGCGATCAAATCAATGCCGGACTTGGACTTGGAACTCTTGGATGCGGAGCAATGTTTATGGGAGGTCCTGAGTTCGGAGCTGGTATTGCAGCTCTTGGAGGATCACTCACAACTAGCGGAATTTTGGGTTGGCATATGACTGCTTCCATTGGAGGAGCTGATATGCCTGTGGTCATTACGGTTCTCAACTCTTACTCTGGATGGGCACTTTGTGCAGAAGGATTTATGCTTGACATGCCTCTTCTCACCACCGTTGGTGCTCTTATCGGATGCAGTGGAGCAGCTCTTACAAAGATCATGTGCGATGCCATGAACCGTGATATCTTGAGCGTCATTCTCGGTGGATACGGAACAAAGAATTCACCAAAGGGAGAAGCGATGAAGTTCGAAGGAGAATCAACTACTACCACTGTAGGAGATACTGTCAATTTGCTTCTTGAAGCCGAGAGTGTGATTATCGTACCTGGTTACGGGCTTGCTGTTGCAAAAGGTCAGTATCCATTGAAGGAATTGGTTGACAGTCTCCTCAAAGCTGGAAAGAAGGTTAGATTCGCGATCCATCCTGTTGCTGGGCGCATGCCTGGTCAATTGAACGTACTTCTTGCTGAGGCAGGAGTTGATTACAGCATTGTGGAGGAACTTGAAGAGATCAATGACAGTTTTAGTGAAACTGATGTCGCACTTGTCATTGGAGCTAATGATACGGTCAATTCTGCAGCTGAGGACGATCCAAACTCTGAGATTGCTGGAATGCCCGTCCTCCGTGTCTGGAACGCAAAACAAGTAATTGTCATGAAGCGTAGTCTTGCTGCTGGATATGCCGGTGTAGAAAATCCAGTCTTTATCAAGGACAACACTGATATGCTTTTGGGTGATGCTAAAGATACCTGTGAACAGCTAGCTGCTGGAGTAAAGGCTGCTGCTAAATATTAGATGGATCAGGTGCAGATATTTTTGATGTTTGCTATCAATAGTAAATTCATTTGTTTTAAAAACAAGCTCCGCATGTATTTGTTTAAAAACCGGGACTGATCATGATCAATCTTAGTCATGGATTGTGAAATAGCTAGGAATTTGCAATTGCATTGTTGTTAGTCCGTGATGTGGCCCCTGCTAAAGTATCATTATCTTCAACTTTGATATATAGTCTAAGCAGATTTGTTGTTAAATCATCAAGTTATTTGCAATTACACTGTAGTTAGTACTTGATGTGAACACTTTCAAGGTTTCATTTCCGCCAACTTTAATATAATCTCAGGCAGGTATTCTGCAGTTTGTCTTGACGCAGCATGACTTGATTTCTCTTGCAACAACAAGTGGATGGCTTTCTCCAATCTCTTTCCTCTAATCGGTTTTAATATAAAAATACAGGTCCTAGTGATGATTTGATCTAATCAACGCTGGGTGTCACAAGGACAGCACCAACAGTAATTTGGTTAGGAGGAGGAGGAGAGATCGTGGAAGGTATCATGTCCAATATATTCTTCACGCACTGATCATCAATATGCGACTCAACAGTCTGGCCAAGAGCAGGAAAAGATGGAATTCCTATAGCAGGAGATTCATCTTGGTCATCAATGCCTAGTTCACTGATATCATCAGTGTCTGCATGCACAGCAAGAACAGGAGGGGTTCTGATAATTTGGATGACAACAGGGATGGGTTCTGGTTCTAGAGGGTTTGGTACTTTGAGCATAGTCTGATTTAACAGAACGTTTGATAATTCAGTTCGATTGTGTTGCGCAGTGAGTGCCTGGTGTTCTCTGTAGACGAGTCCAATAGGTAGAGAATGGGTCATTATTTCCTGGCACAAATTTTCTTGAAATTTCAGACCCTTCTCGATTGAAGGGCTCCTTTTCAATACAATTCCGTCTATGTTGGATTGTATCCCATTAGGTTCTCCGAGAGCATGGCTCGTAGTATTATTCATCATTGCGAGAGTGGCTCCTGACTGATCATGACATAGTTTTCTACGACTGTTGGGCCTTCCGTTACACTCCTGTGCACAGGGTTGTTTCTCAGGACTGTTCATAAAGGGGATTGGTATAGGTGAAAGAACTCGCATGCGACTCGATGCAAAAGGATCAGCACAAGCACAAGCACAGTTTATGCATTGTTCTGATATATCAGGGGTGAACTGGAAGGAGTTCGTTCTAGTTCTTTTTTTCGCATTGTGTATATCAAGAGAGCTCTCAGTCAAGCAAGAAACGGTAGATAAATCATCTAGATTGTCTGAACCGTTCTGTCTGCTAAAGACGATAAAGCCGTGATCTTCTTCTGCTTTCATTGTTTTGGTAGTGTGTGTTATGGGCTGCACTATCGGTACAGACATCATTTTTTTGCAATATATTCTTGCTTAGTCATAAATATTTCAATTACAGATTGAAGATAATAGGTGCGTTCAGGTGCGTTTCTACTTTCTTGCTTGGATGGATGACACGGCAGTGATGTGCGTCGTGTATCACTCAGCATGGGCATCTGTTCTGATGGAAGAAGAATTGTATTAGGCCATTTTAATGACGCGCTCTGGGCCTGACTAGCAATCAGGACGTGGCAAAAAATGAAGATTTAAGATTGTTGCTTCAATCGAAATTGTATGACGTATGGAAGACATTTTTCAGAATTCTCGTATGATGATGATCGTATGTCAGAGCCTTAATCGTTCGAGTGCACGATCATGCTATAGACGCATGATACTGTTGTAGGACCTAGTGTATGCGGAGGGTAATGCTGATTCATTGTGCAAAGGAGAGAAATCGGAAAACTGCTAGGTAAAGTTGAAACAAAGAATGCGACAACATACCGACTACTTGAATAAAAATACAATGAGGCTGATATTTCACTATGATTATCTTGAGATCTCTTCCAATTTAGCTTTCTCAAAATCAACTCAATAAGTGTTCCAAAAGACCTTCAACTTCATTTTCTGATTTTCAAAATCTTGGGTTTAAAAGGCCTTTCAACACAGTTGATGGGTATAATTGACCATGACTAGTAAGGAGACCTTCTCACACGCATTAAATTGTAAAATATTGTCTGTCATCCATTTTTTGGTCATGCGTACGATAAAAAATCATCAACCATGATGCGTTTTACCTTTGTCGCGGTTTTCCCAAAATAATTCAAGGAAAGAAACCACGCTCACGCTCATTGAGCATGATGAACACAAAAGATTTTCTATTATCCCACGCACTTTCAACGCTCTTGCGCTTCGCACTTTCAACGCTTTTGCGCTTCTCAAATCAACTCAGAACAGCGAAAGATTACTTCAACGATGACAAACACTTACTTCCCCCTTCCTTTGTTTGGATGAACATTGGCATACTTTTTATTTCTCTTTTAACGTGCGCAAGAAACTGCAGCTTGGATAGGTACTTATACAAACATCTATATTGTAACGATGGAATAACGTACTGGGCATTAACACGAAAATGGTAATGTATCAACTTGTTGATGTCAGATAGTAATACATGTTGTAGTGTATAGATCTAGTTTACTTTTCACGAAAATACCAAAAATCAATTACTGCGTTTCTTAGTCGGCATTGGACGAAATACGAGCAGGGTTTTCAGTGGCCAGAAGAGGCTGCCCATTGTCATTTTATATTCTACTTCATTCCACAAGGTGCAATATTGTTTTCAGTTGATGTCTCATGAATTCGCTCTTTTCGCTATGCTTTGCAACTGATACATTCATGATGATTCATTTCATGTGATTTGTGATGTCGTCACTAACGTCTACTTTTCCGATTTGGTTTCTTGTTCGTCATCAAGTCCCAGACATTGGGTATTTCAAATTCATCATTCTTCAGGCCAACCTTCTTAATTGGGGTAGGGTCCAGTTCACCAGTGAATACACCATACGCAACACGACATCCCAGCAAAAAGACTCCCAAACCAGATACCAGAGAAAACCCACTTGCTAGACTTATCAACCCCATCACTGCATTTCGAAATACACTCGCAGCTCTAGTGAATGCATAGGGGGCATCTGCTGGCACCGGATGTGTCATGAACAATCCTGCTAAATACTGTGTTGTACCCCAAAGACCAATTGCCATTCCAAAGGCAAAGAACGAAGCCAATATTGTGACAGTTGGGTTAACACCATTCAAATCTTTAGCGGCTTCGAGTGCAGCTTCGCGCTCTTCATCACTTTTTTCACTATATTTAAATGAATCTTTGAACTTCGCTCCTACTTTAGTTTTAGGTCCTTTCTCTGCATCAGTTGCGGCTTGAAGCTCTGCCAAGAGGCGTTCGTTTACCGTATTTGTCTTGGCGGTAGAGCTGAGCTCACCAGTATTAGTAGGGGTAGACGCTTTAAATTCAATTGCATCATTTTCTATAGTCTTTGCGCTTATTGTTCGCTGTTCTTCAGTCTCAGCATAAATTTTGGTAAGGCATTTCTTGGATGCTATATTGTGTGTGTGTTTGATTGGGATCGTGAAGGCATCCATCAAAGTGCATGTCACTAGTAATAGTAAGGCAATCGTTGTTCCTCTCATTTTCTAAGAAAGGTAATGCGATAATTTTTTCTAGTTTGTCGGAGAGATAAGGGCCAGCTGCAGGAGGTGATAAGCTTGATCGAAATGAAAGGTAGCGATGGGCGATGGAAAGACAAAGGTACGAAACGAGAGCAGAGACCAATCGAGTTAGCTTCTTGAAGTAGGTTTCAGTAGGTTTCTTTTTCTTTTTCAAGAACTTCAGACGCAAACGACGTTTTTAGTTGGTGGTGTCAAGAACATACCATATTTCGCGCAATATTATTTTACCTGCAAATGACATAAATAAGCTCTCGCCCGCCGATAACGGATGATGGATGATGGATGATGGATGATGGATGATGGATGATGGATTGTCTGCAAAGTGTACGAGTAGGAATGGATTATCCCCAAAATTTACCTTGGATGCTTTAATTTACGCGTTCATCCTTTCCATCGAGAGTCAAACAACAATCAAAATGCGTAAATAGACCACATAGTACCACCACGACACTGATTGACATGCGTACATTTGAATTGATTGATTTTAATTTCACCATCAGATGCCTACACCTGCTATCATTGAATACGTTACTATCACAGGTTTCACAAGGGTTTCCATCACACAATAGCTGCGCTTAAAACATGATGTGAACAAGTGCGCTGGAACAACTCTAGTAGAATTTATTCTAGAATCTATATTATAATCACGGATTGGAAATAGAAGAAATGCATGCACAGTTGTTTATAACTTGTTGCTACCATGAAGCAGTAGAAGGTAGTCAGCAGCTAGGGGGAAGTATAGTTGTTTGACAGATGCTGATACTTTATCAGATGTTTAAACTCGCTAACATATTATGGGAGATGACGGGCACATATTCCATTGTATGATGCACCAGTGCATGATGACATTCTAGAACCGTTGTTGCCATAGTCGTAATATCTTGCAGTCGCGAGTCGTGAAGTACAATCTTGGATTCTTTACCGTTGTTTTGCCAATGTTAGACCATATCTCCAACAAATCTCTCTGTTGTACCTGCGCCAATTCATCATGAAAGTTCGGAACTAATATTGTCATCGTCGTAATTTGTTAAATCTATTACCTACTTAATTAAAATTTAAGCTACACATTTGATGATAGTGCCAAAATACTATTTTCATCTTTCCTCTCATTTGCAACTCGTTTCATCCTTTTGTCCCAATAAATATTCTCATGATCCAAGCCAACCACATCTTCCACACTGCTTTGACCATTTTCTAGCATTATATTTGATAAATCCTTTCTTATGCGACTAACAACACCAGGTCCCTCATACACCATTCGGCTATAAATTTGTACGACGCTTGCTCCAGCCTTGAGTTTTTCATATACATCATGTCCATTTCCTACGCCACCACTGCCAATGATGAAAACACGCCCTTTCGTCAAAGCGTACATTTTACGAATGCACTCAGTCGAAATATCCCGAATTGGAAGTCCTGATAGTCCTCCTGCTTCGCTGCTTTTACTTGACTTTAGAGAATCTGGCCTTTGATTGGTCGTATTGGTTACTAAAATGCCGTCAACATTATTTTCGATCACTGCAGAAGCAATATCTTTCATCTCATCCAGAGACAGATCTGGTGCTATCTTGACAAAGAGGGGTGGTTTGTTCTTCAGCCCATCTCTTTTCTGGATAGCAACTTTGAGGAGTCGACGAATAGGTTCACTCTTTTGGAGGTTCCGTAGTCCTGGAGTGTTGGGACTGGAAATATTAATGACTAGATAATCTGCGTACCCACCCAGTTTTGATATTCCAACTTCATAATCCTATTCAAGTTGGATTGATCATGTTGAGTACGTTGCAAGTAAATAAGACAGAAATTATGATGCACCCTTTATGCACACTCACCTCAGTTTCATGTTGACTTTTCTTATTCTTTCCGAGATTGACACCTAAGAGACTCGATGTTGCTATCGGAGACGACGGAAATACGAAGTTCCACGCACCCTTGCTAAACCTGAATACAACTTTGGACATTACTATTAGTCGATCTAACGCATTGGCAGAATCATTCCTTTCATTCGAATCGTCTTCATCGGTTCCACATTTGTTTCTGAAACACTTCAGGTTCTCTTCAACGGCGTCCATCCCGATGGAATTGAACCCAAATCTATTAATCACCCCCAAATCATCTTCAAGACGGAACATTCTAGGTTTCGGATTTCCAGGTTGTGGTTGAGGAGTCACTGATCCAATTTCTACAAAGCCAAAACCCAAGTCCATCAATCCCTGGATTGCTACTCCATCCTTGTCGAATCCAGCTGCCAATCCAATACAATTGGGGAATATGATGCCTGACGGACCTTTCGATTCAAGATTTACAGCTTTTGATGCCTCTTGTGTATTTGGTCTCAATGTTGGTGCAAAGCCATTCTTCACAGAGTAAATGGCTACGTTGTGTGCATCTATAGATGGCGATGATCACATTCACTGGTGAGCTACTGCGTATTCAATATTCCATGTTGAGGTGATGAATGATTTCTTCTCATCTTACCTTCGGGATTTAGTACTTTACGAAATAGAGGAGTGATAACTTTGTCGGATAAATCATGATATAACTGGCTGGACCTTCCTTCTGATGGGAGCTTCGTTATAACTTCTACACTAGCAATTGCTAAGATGCCAGCTCCTGCTGTCTTGACCGTTTTATCTCGCAAACTGCGTAGCATACCAATGAAGCGATAGGGCAGAGTCTAGAAGAGACTGTGAGCAAAGGCAGATAAGGAATGAGGAATGATAAATGAGAACACAGAACGCAGGAGTTTGATGGATGTTAGAGATGAAAAGATGATGATGATGTTGTGATGGTTGGCGGTAGGTGGAGAGAATATAATTAGCCTCGAACACATAATAATGGCGCGCATGTCAAGAAACAAAACAAATCGGGACTCATCACTCAATCACTCACTCAATTCTAGTATTCTCTCAATTCTAGTATTCTCTCAATTCTTCGTCTCGCCACTTTGGATATTTTTCTGTCATTTCTTTTGCTGATGATGATGACCAATGAGGCACACAAATCAATTGCATACAAAACAATCTCATCTGAATTTCTTCACAGTGCCACATTGACTTAAACCTCGAGCTAGTCCATTTATCAAAAGTCGAATTAAATTATCGTTTGTCCTCTCAAGAGCATGGTGGCATGGGCTCAATTCAAGAGGCACCACGGATACAATCATGATGAT
>Ga0307978_1003525_pt1 | contig 10636 bp, 12 predicted proteins | sample OrgLakmetage1056_FD_203151 | JGI IMG/M metagenome (GOLD analysis project Ga0307978, IMG submission 203151) | Saline water microbial communities from Organic Lake, Antarctica - #1056 | ecosystem: Environmental > Aquatic > Non-marine Saline and Alkaline > Saline | place: Antarctica: Organic Lake...
CGATATGCCTTCCTCTGCGGCCACCTGCACCACACTGCGGTTCTGCGGAGGCAACAACTTCTTCAACACGGCCGCTTTACGTTCTTCGGAATAACGTGGCATGACTGCTCTCATACCGCCCAATCTGCTATGAATTTAGGCAAAATCGCCAACTGGACAACTAGGCTGACAGAGGGGGTAAATCGCCTTGTAAGCGCTTACATTCAAGTTCACTTCTGGTGCAACTTGCAAGCGTGACCGTCAAGACTGGGCGCGGAAACACTGACGGCCGAAAAATAATTACAAGAACAAGATTCGAGGAGTAAACATATGTCGGACTTACCGAATAAACCTCCCAATAGTAAGGGTATAGGGGCTCTCATGTGGATAGCCTTAGGTCTCTTTGCGATCTTTTTCCTCAATATTACTATTCAGCGCTTCAGCCCAGGGTTGTTGGATATCTCTGCTGCCCAAGAAGCGGTGCTGCTGGTGATTGCAACAGGTGTTTTTATTTCTGCCTGTTTGAAGCTCGAATCTCGAAATTCTCACACTGCATGAGCCGAGCCTATTGAAGTATTAACAATAAATACAAGGAGAATGCTGATGTCCCCGTTCAATTATTTCAATACATTCAAGCAAAGTGTTTCTGGTGAGCCTAGCCTGCCAGAACGTCGCCAATTCATGATGACAGTTGGGCGGTACGGCTTTAGCGCCGCTGCTATCGGTGCTATTGGTGGCGTCCTATTCTCCGAGCAAGCCATGGCTCAAACGGCTCAGGAGGAGAGTGAGCTTCAAGCTGCCGCGGAAGTGACCATTGTTTTAGCGACAGGGTACCGTATTGGCTCGACCCGAGCTTATCCGATTATGCAGCTAAATTATAAAGAAAATCTGCAGAATTTCACTGGTGGCCGGGTCTACGTCAGGTTGGCGCCAGCCGGTGAGTTGGGCGTGGGTGGCGCCCTGATCAGTAAGGTGCAGAATGGATCTGTAGCGATAGCTCAGCATTCTATTTCAAACCTTTCCGCCTTTGCACCGGAAGTAGATCTCATTAATATTCCTTACTGGTGCGGTAATAACCAAAACCTTGTGAACTTGGTAACTTCGCAAGCTTGGCAGAATGTGGTGCATAAAAAGATAGAGGAGCGCGGATTCAAGGTGCTTTCTTATATCTGTATCGATCCTCGAACCGTGGCCGTACGTCGTGGTCTTCTGGATGGCCCGGCGAGGACCCCAGAAGATATCAGGGGTATCAAGTTCCGCGTGCCATCCTCGCAGATCTTGCAAAAGGTTTACCGTATGCTTGGTGCTAATCCAACGCCGATTGCGTGGGGTGAAACCTCCTCCGCTATGCAGCAGGGCGTAGCAGACGCTCTAGATCCCAGCGTTCAAGCTCTGTTGGTTTTCGGTTTCACGGACGTCTTGCAGAGTATTTCCACTATCCAGTCAGTTGCTGATGCTCAGGTTTACACCTGCAACAAGGAGTGGTTTGACTCACTCTCCGTCCCCATTCAGGACGGCGTCATGCAAGCCGCTGAGACGACCTTCCGTGAAAATCTTGCCAAGGTTCCAGCGGCTCGTGCTTACGCTTACAACCAGATGCGTCAAGCGGGTGTTGACGTCTACTCACCCACCGCAGACGAGATTGAGCAATGGAGAGCACGTTGTGGCCATCACCTGTCGGGTTGGAATGACACCAAGCTTGAGTTGGCTGGTTCAATGGAGGTTTTCGAAAAATTATTAGCAGCTACGGAGGAGTACAATGGCTACTTCGTCGACAGTAATAGCTAAAACGTCAAAATGGAGAGTGTTCTGTTTATGCTGCGACAAAATTGATCGTAATGCTGAACGTTGGCTGCTGTTAACCTTCTACGCAATCATTATTTTGACAATTGCCATCGAAGTCTTTAGACGTTTCGTGTTGAGCTACTCCTCGCCATGGGGCGAGGAAGTTGCGCGATATGCTTTCATTTATCTGGCCTGGCTTGCTGCTTCGGCAGCAGTCAGGGATCGCGCGCACATTCGTATCGACGTGTTAGTCAATCTTGGCGGTCCTGGCATGAAGCGTCTCGCTTGGTGGTTTGCAGATATTGCGACACTTGTGCTGGCTGTATGGGCCTTATGGTTATCGATTTCTCCTATTATTACCTCAATAAACTTTGGGTCGATAACGCCTGGTTTACGCGTTTCGCAGGCTATATTTTTGGCTGCAGTGCCGTTGGGTTTCACATTAATTGTAACGCGAGTGTTGCAGTCAATGGTGGCGGACATAGGCCGAATGCGTCGCGGAGAACCAGTATTTGATGGCAAGAAACTGTTTGATTGAGGTGAATTGTTATGGAATTTCTGGCATATCAAACGGCTGTCGCTGATCTGGGATGGACGTTCTTCTTACCGATGTTAGGGTTGGTCGCCATGATTGCATTAGGCGTGCCGATTTGGGTTGCTATTGGACTGGGTACATTAGCAGCATTTACATTAACTGAGGCGCTGCCTTTATCTATATTCGGAGCCTCTCTTTTTGAAGGAATAAACGCCTTCGCATTAATTGCTGTTCCACTCTTTATCTTGACAGGTGATGCATTGGTTCGCTCTGGCCTGTCGAGTAAATTGTTGAATTTAGCTCAGGCTACCGTAGGCAGTTTTCGCAGTGGGGTCGGAAGCTCTACGACGTTGGGCTGTGGTTTTTTTGCCTGTATATCAGGTTCTGATGCCGCTGGTGCTGCGGCGGTAGGACGTATGACTATTCCCCGTCTGGTAGAGCGGGGATATCCTCTTCCCGCAGCTTGTGCGTTGGTGGCTGCAGGGGCTTGTACAGGCATTTTAATACCTCCCTCGATTGCTTACATCGTCATGGGGTTAGTGCTTGGCATGCCTGTTTCCACGTTATTTCTCGCCGCTGTGATTCCAGGTGTTTTGGTGTTGCTTGCGATTATGACGACTAACGTAGTTCTTAATCGTATTCATGGCTTTGAGAAGGGGCATACGAGTTTCTCTTTGCAAAATTGGTGGCACGCTGTTTGGGACGCGAGATGGGCGCTGTTTGTACCATTCGTAATCCTTGGCGGGATATACTCTGGTATCTTTACGCCTACAGAAGCAGCGTCGGTGGCAGTCGTAGTGGTGGTGTTGGTTGGCATTCAGCAAGGAACACTCACGCTGAGTGATATTCCACGTATGCTGGAATCATCCGCTCGGGTTTGTGGCGTAATTGTTCCCATCATTGCTATTGCACACCCATTGGCTCAAATGCTTTCCAGTTTGGCTATTCCGCAAACCATGGTGGGAAGTATTACCAGCTTTACCGATTCTCCAGTGATTATTATTTTGATGATGATCGGGGTCTTGGTTTTGGCGGGTTGCGTCATGGAGGCTACGCCTAACATCGTTATTCTGGCTCCTCTTTTATTGCCACTTGCGCAAATGATTGGAATGGATGATTTTCAGTTTGCCATTTTGATGATTACCACCCTAGGTTTGGGTTTCATTACACCACCGTTGGGTCTTAACCTTTTCGTTGTTTCAGGGTTGACGGGTTGCTCTGTCCTCGCAATAGCGCGTTACGCGATTCCGTTCGTGCTTTCTATGCTTGTGGTGGCGTTATTAGTTGCCTTCGTTCCCTGGCTTTCCCTTTGGTGGCAGTAATTTAACGGCAATATTTCGGTCCGTGCAAAATAGATTTTGGAGAAATGTAAGCGCTTACATTTTGTGACTGTGAAATGATATGCATGTCATGAAGAAGACCTGAGTGGTGTTGAACCCGGCGCCATTAAAGATAACGACCGATGTGCTGTTTGGATTTTTGTGTTGGGTCTCCGCACCCAGATTCGAGAGTAAATAAGACAAACAAAAGGAATATAAAAATGGCAATCACTTACTACAAAAAAGCCGATAAAAACGCATCAACCGGCTACGATCAGACCCAGGAAGTTGTTTCAAGGATGCTCGCTGAAATCGAAGCTGAGGGAGAAAGTAAAGCCAAGGAGTACTGTCTCAGCCTGGATGGTTGGCAAGGCGATATCGTGGTCAGTCGAGAGCAGATCGAAGCGGCGAAAGCGAAAGTACCCGAGCAGCTCAAACAGGACATCCAGTTTGCGTACGAACGAGTAAGCCGCTTCGCGGTCGCCCAGCGTGACAGCATCGGCGAGTTCGAGACTGAGTTGTCGCCGGGCCTCTTTGCCGGCCAGAAGTTGATTCCGATGGAGACAGCCGGCTGTTATGTACCCGGAGGACGCTATGCGCATATCGCTTCGGCCATCATGAGCGTTGCCACAGCCAAGGTGGCCGGCGTTCAGAACGTTGTGGCGTGTTCGGTGCCACGTGACGAGCAAGGCATTCATCCGGCAATTCTCTATGCCATGGACCTTGCCGGGGCCGACACCATCCTCCAGATGGGTGGTGTACAAGGCATCGCTTCCATGGCCTTCGGGCTTTTCACCGGCAAACCGGCCGATATTCTCGTAGGGCCTGGCAACCGTTTCGTAGCCGAGGCCAAGCGCCAGTTGTTCGGGCGCTGCGGTATCGACATGTTCGCTGGTCCCACCGAGATTGGGATCATCGCCGACCATAATGCTGACCCTGATATTGTGGCTGCCGACTTGGTGGGCCAAGCCGAGCATGGTCCGGATACCCCTGTTTGGCTGTTCACAACATCCAAGGAACTAGCGGAAGCTGTTACAGAGCGAGTGCCTGGCCTGATTGAGTCGCTTCCTGAGACACAACGCGAAGCAGCGTATGCTGCCTGGCGTGACTACGGTGAGATCATCATCTGTGACACTCGCGAAGAGGTTGTTGAGATCAGTGATCGTTATGCCTCCGAACATCTGGAACTGCAGGTTGAAAACCTCGATTGGTGGGTTGAACGACTGAGCAGTTACGGTTCACTGTTCGTCGGTGAGGAAACAACCGTCGCTTTTGGGGATAAGTGTTCTGGAACCAACCATATTTTGCCGACAAAAAGGGCAGCTCGCTATACCGGCGGCCTGTGTGCCCAGAAGTTCCTCAAGATTGTGAGCTATCAGCGCCAGAGTCGCGAGGCGACTCGCAGCGTGGCGGCGGCCACCGCGCGCTTGTCGCGCTGCGAAGGCATGGAGGCGCATGCCCGTACCGGGGACGTCCGTCTGGCCAAATACTATCCGGACGAGACCTTTGATCTGGTGATTCATGAGAAGGTTTGAGATGCAACCAAACTTCAGTCTCGATGGCCAGGTGGCACTAGTAACAGGAGGAAGCAGCGGCCTGGGGCGGGCCATGGCCGAGGCGCTGGCTGCGGCGGGCGCCCAAGTGGTGGTGGTGGCCCGTCGGCGCCAAGCCCTCGAGGAAAGTGTGGCGGCTATCGAGGCACAGGGCGGTAAGGCGGCCGCCCTCGTCGCTGATCTCGCTGCGTCGGAGTCCCTGGGTGATATTGCTCGCCGCGCAGCCGAGCCCTTCGGCACCGTGACCATCTTGGTCAACGCTGCGGGCGTCAACCTTCGCCAGCCGATTGATGAAGTCGATTTGGCTTCCTGGCAGCTGACCCTGCAGCTACATCTGAGCACACCCTTCTTCTTGTCTCAGGCTCTGGTGCCGGGCATGCGCGAGAAAGGCTACGGGCGTATCATCAATCTGGCCTCGCTGCAGTCGCAGCGAGCCTTTCCCAACAGTGCGCCCTACGGAGCTGGTAAGGGCGGCATTGTTCAGCTAACCCGAGCCATGGCTGAAGCGTGGTCTAAGCATGGCATCAACGCCAATGCCATCGCCCCGGGTTTCTTCCCTACCGAGCTCACAGCGCCGGTCTTCGACGACCCCGCATCGGCCGAGGCCCTCGCCGGCCGCACCGCCATCGGCCGCAACGGCACCCTGGCGGACATCGCTGGCCCCACAGTCTTCCTGGCCTCACCTGCTTCCGGCTATGTCACCGGGCAGACCCTTTACGTCGATGGCGGTTTCACCGCCAAGTGACGTCAAACTACAAGGAAATCGCGCTATGAAAGCACTTTATTATGTTGGGCCCGAGCGGATCGAACTACGAGAGACCGAGGAGGTTCCGCTGGCCGAGGGTGAATCACGGGTGCGTATCCTGGCTACCGGTATCTGCGGCTCCGACCTGCATGCTTACCACGGCCATGATCCGCGCCGTAAACCGCCGTTGATTCTGGGCCACGAGGCTGCCGGAGAGGTGGTGGAAGGCGCCATGATCGGAAAGCGGGTCACCATGAACCCGCTGATTGTCTGCGGTTACTGCGACTACTGCCTCGAAGGGCGCCAGAATCTCTGCAGCAATCGCACCATGATCGGCATGACCCGCCCTGGTACCTTCGCCGAGACCTTGACCATCCCCGATCACTGCCTGATCGAGCTGCCCGATTCACTGCCTGCGGTAGCCGCGGCCTTGACTGAGCCGGCGGCCACCGCGCTGCATGGCATCAACCGCTTGGAACGTGCCCTATCGCGGCCGCTCTCTGAGGCCAGGGTGCTGGTTATTGGCGCCGGGGCCGTGGGCCTCTTAGTGGGTCTGATCCTTCGCTATAAGGGAGTGCGCCATCTGCGGCTCGCCGATACCAACCCGTTGCGCCGGCGCACCGCCGAGCAAGCTGGGCTCGCGGTCTTTGATCCGCGTGACGAGATGCCGGAACCGGATGCCTTCGAGGCCGTCTGTGATTGTGTGGGGGCGGCCCCCACCCGCGACATGGCTGTGCGGGCCGTAAGTCCAGGAGGTGCCATCATGCACCTCGGCCTCCAGGACAACGAAGGCGGCCTCGACGTGCGTGCCCTGACCTTGAAGGAGGTAACCTTTCTGGGCGCTTATACCTACACGCCCTCCGACCTTCGGGCCACTGTCGACCTGCTGGATTCCCAAGCCTTGGGACCACTGGACTGGGTTGAAGTGCGCCGGCTCGATGAGGGAGCCGAAGCATTCGCCGAACTCGTCGCAGGTCGTACCTCTGCTGCCAAAGTGATTCTTGAGCCGTGATGTGCTTATGCCCCTTGGTTAAAGTTACTTGGCCGTGATCGGTTCTAGGTTCGGCGCTGCGAATAAGAACCGTCAGATCTGCCCTTTGCGCTGTGGCGCCACGGCTTCATTTAACAGTAGTCGCATAAGGTGAGGAACACAGTGCCGTTACCAGGCGAATCGGGAAAATATGCAAATGAAACCAAGGATTTTCTCGACTTTTGCGGCCGTTTGGCGGTCTCAAATGTTTTAGCGGCTCAGTAGCTGTAGCGTGATTGGGCGCGGTCTATTGGTGCGCATCACTATGGCATTGGTTGCCCACCTTCATTGCTGATCATTATGGCGGACCGCCGCAGCTCTATGCCCTGCTGTTTGGCATGGTGTTGCACTTCCTGGGTGAAGAGGGACGTTGCCGCGAGGGCATCAAATTTACCGCTCGCACCGTCCTAAGATAGGGAGTGGCGTTGTTGGGAGCGAGGCTGATCTTTGAGCAGGTGGGCGAGCTTGGGGCAGGGCACCGAGCAGAGTCATGCAGCTCTTACAGCGGAGCTGGAAGTTTTCTGGGGCCGTTTCCCCCAGCTCAAAGAAGCCATGAAAGACCGCAAGGTGTCGATGCCGGTGTTGGAGGGTTATCCCGCGTTGGTGATCTGTCATTTCGCTAGTACTGGGAAATTCGACATGATTGTTATGGCAGCGAACTAGACGAGCTATCTGGCCACTTACGCTGGCCGGGTCACCAACGGCGTTATTAAACGCGCCAAGGTGCCGGTTGTTATTGTTCCAACCGCTCGCTGAAATTTGGAGTTGTACAGTATGTCGAGTTTTCAGCCGTCCCGATTTTCATTGCCGGGCTTGTATGCCACGGGGCAGAAGGTCATGCCGGGCGTGGTCATTTGCATTACCATCGCCCTGGCAACGTCCTTTATTTCAGACCATTACGGTGGTCCTAAAATGCTTTACGCCCTGTTGTTCGGGATGACGCTGCACTTTTTAACAGAAGAGGGCCGCTGCCTGGCGGGCGTGGAGTTTTCCTCACGCACGATTTTGCGCCTGGGCGTGGCTTTACTGGGGGTGCGGATTACGCTGGACCAAGTAGCGGAGCTTGGTATTGGGCCCATCATCACGGTTGTTCTTGGGGTTATCCTGACTATCACCATGGGTGCTGTTCTGGCTCGAATGCTTGGCCTAAGCCGCGAAATGGGTTTGCTGACCGGTGGCTCCGTTGCTATTTGCGGAGCGTCTGCTGCCTTAGCGTTGTCGGCGGTCATGCCGCGTAGTGAAGTTCAGGAGCGCAACACCATTCTGACGGTAGTGGGTGTAACTACACTGTCTACCATAGCAATGATTGTTTACCCACTGATCACAGCCGCGCTGAATCTGAGTGACACCAATGCTGGTATTTTGATCGGCGGCACCATCCACGATGTCGCGCAGGTGGTGGGCGCCGGTTACATCATTTCGAATGACGCGGGTGATGTCTCCACCATGGTGAAGTTATTGCGGGTTGCCGTGCTGGTGCCGGCGGTAATGGTGTTTATTTTTCTGTTTCGCAAAAGCCGCAAGGAATCTGACAGCGAAAAAGTGCCGGCGTTGCCAAGTTTTTTGGTCGCGTTTGTGGTGTTGGTGCTGATTAACAGCATGGGCTGGATTCCACCGGTGGCCACCGAAGTGCTCACCAGTATGTCGGGCTGGTGTTTGGTCACGGCGATTGCTGCGCTGGGCATTAAAACGTCATTCAAGAAACTGGCGATTGTGGGCTGGAAGCCGGTGATTTTGATGGTAGCAGAAACCATCTTCCTGCTGCTGCTGGTGATGGCGTGCATTCACTTTGGACTCGCAGGACTTTAAAGGATTTTTCCGGTACATCAAACCGACAAAATCGCACTGGAATATGTGTAACCATTGAGATTTCAACTGATCGAAAGGCCAGCGTGATTGGCAGCATTTAGATGATCGCTGCGATGGCAATTTTTGCGATTTAGGACGCGTTCGTTAAAGTGGCAACCGTGATTCTGCAGGCGACCCCGCTTGTGGTAATCGCAGGCGCGATGTTGATCTTTGGCGAGAAGGTGGGATGGCGCAGATGGGCGACAGCTCTGCTCGGATTAGTTGGCGTTATCGTTATTGTGCAGCCAGGGACGGATAGTTTTTCTGTGCTTCCCATTTTGGCCATTATTGGAATGTCAGGTTTGATTATTGTTTCTGAAATCTTCATCAGTTGGCATAGCCGTGAGTTAAGTGTGTCAGCGTAAGCTCAATAATCCAGAGCTAACGACCTTGATTTGCGTCACTCCAGACCGCCCACAAACGCCGTTAGGTTCATAGTCATGAGTGCCCCTTTCTTGGGAAGGTCAGCTACACATATGACCGTACGAGCTGGAAGATAAGAGCCAAACTCCTCTGCGTACCCGCGGTTCATTTCCTGAAAGTCTTCGACTCGTATCAGAAACACATGGACGTGCATTACATCCCTTAGTGACGCGCCAACATCACTCAGCATTGAATCAAAGTTTCGAACGATCTGCCTGGCTTGACTGTACGCGTCCGTTCCCGCCATCTCCGACGTTACTGGATCGACACCAGGCGTGCCAGAGATGGTTATGAACGGACCGGCTTTGGTGAGGTGACTATATGGGCCGATTGGCTCAAACATTTCTGATGGTGTGATGGCTTCAGTTTTCATACATTGAATAGCGACCTTTATTTGGATTGAGTACAGCGACAGTTAAAAGCGGCGAGGCTCTTGCCAAGCTGTAGCCAAACCACTTTTAATCACCGCTGATTTGAAACATTAAGAATTCCATATATTGAACTCTAAGTCAGGCCGTGAATTAAAATTTGCTATCGACGTGCGATTACATCTATCTCGACCAGTGCGTCCACCGCTAGTGCCGTCACACCGATACAGGTCCGGGAAGGCAATTTCTCTTTCGGAAAATAAGATTTATAAACATCGTTCATAGGATAGAAATCGCGTTTAAATTCGGTCAGAAAAATTCGGACTGAAGCTACGTCTCCGAGTCCCAGACTCATACCCTCAAGCACCAGTATAAGGTTATCCATAACGCGGCGTGTCTGCGCCTCGATGCCGTCAGGAAGCGCTGCATCGGCATCATCAGGGTCGGTTGGCATCTGCCCGGTCAAAAACATCCATCCGTCTACTTCGGTGGCGTGACAAAACGGCCCGACGGGCATCGGTGCCTGCTCGATCATATGAAATATTGGTGCAGTCATAGTATTTTCATCTCGTAATCAAGTGAGTGGGAACAAGCTGGGCAATAACCTTTTTATAATAGATCAATATAGTTCTAAAGATTTGCTTGTTTTCGGTGGCTGATTGCCCAACAGGATGCTTTGCCAGCATGACCAAGTCGTACCGCCAGGAAAGCTGTTTGGCACTCGCTCTAAGCTTACCTTGGTTGCACTCCACATGAATGAGCGTGACCTTTTCCCAGAATGTCCTCTCCGGAGAGAACTGCGACTTCACAGCCTGGATAAACAAGCCCCTCAGTCAGCTTTGCGATGTATGGAGATACCGTATAGGTTTCGTTGGGATCAATCACGTTTCATCCACCGAGCTCAATGAGCACCTGCGACCGGATGTATTCGTCTGTAACTTCCACAACCGACGGGTAAGTAATCCAGATCTTTTCGCCTCCACCGTCCACTTCAACGGTGTGTTGGTCGGCCGTGGGTAATTTCGCCAACTCATTCTTGAGGTGCGGCGCG
>Ga0307978_1003526_pt1 | contig 10633 bp, 8 predicted proteins | sample OrgLakmetage1056_FD_203151 | JGI IMG/M metagenome (GOLD analysis project Ga0307978, IMG submission 203151) | Saline water microbial communities from Organic Lake, Antarctica - #1056 | ecosystem: Environmental > Aquatic > Non-marine Saline and Alkaline > Saline | place: Antarctica: Organic Lake...
CAGATAAGAATGTGATGTGACAGAGAGAGTCACAGACACACAGACATTTTTCAGTGAGAGCAGTTTTGAGATGCCGGTACTAAACATCAAACTACGTTGATCTATTTGCGTTGATGCTTGATTGTTGATCTTTTTATGACAGGTGCGTGCTCTATTGCTCTATTCTCGACTCGACTCTCGACTCTCGACTCTAGACCCACACCCAAACTAGCTTGGACACCTCGAAGTGGTTATAAGCTCCCTAGTGCATAATTTGCAAACAGTTAGTTTGCAGGCATAAACATATAACTGCGGCAGGCAATATCTTGTTGGAACTTGGAGTGGCTTAGTGACTTTGAGCTATAAGATGGCGGATGAGTCGGCACTTGAGCCCTGGCTTGCGGGCCAACTCTTCACGGACTCTGCCTGGCTCTTGTCATTTGATGACGAGTATGAAGACAACGCGATGTCTCCAGCCGACGGAGCATCGGAACCTGTGGTGCTAATGTTCAAAAACGAAACCGCAGAACCGCTGACGCTGTGTTGGGTTGATGCAGGAGGCAAATTGCACCATTTCTACTGCGTGAATCCATCAGTTGGCCCGAAGGCCATCCAGGACGGGTCGGTTGAACCTTCGCACACAGAATTTGCTTCCCTCGGGGACCATTTCGTGGTGTTTGATTCTGCAGTTGCGTGCCAAGGCCAAGAAGATAATGCATCAAACATCACTCTCGCGCACGATATTCCGCCTGACGCATTCGTGCTTGCGTACACGCCAACCGCGAAAGCTGGCACTCCACACATAGTTCGGGTATTGCCAGGAGCTGGTGGTGAAGGCGTGCGTGCCATCGTGGGTCCTGGGCGAAGTGGGGGTGGAAAACTGTTGGACACTTCGAACAAAGTCATGGAAAAGGGGACACTGTCGGGCTTTGTCGTGCACGCAGAACCGGGCGTGTGGCAAGCCTTTCCGGGCCTGCGGCGTACCCTCAAAGAAGACCTGTTGGAAGTGTGCCGCCGAGTGCCTCCTGGTGCGGCGGCAGCTCTACGGGCGCAGACGGCCTTTTGGATCAACACTTCCTTGACCTACGGCCGCGAAGGGTCGCCTACCGTAGGGCGGTCCATGTGCTACCACCCCAAAGGTGGGGGAAGCTGGCTCACGGCCCAAGGCATGAACCCGGCCAAAGCAGGCGGCATTGAAATGTACGCGGGCTTGCATGCATCCTGAGCTATCTCTTTGCTCTCTTCTTGTGCTTCATTCTCTTTCCACTTTTCCCTATCGCTGTGCATCGACACGTATAGACTCATTCGCTTGTAGCATGCGCTCGCGCGCTCACTGGGCCTTCTCTTTCGTAACCACCTGCACAGGTACACGCCAGCCGATTACCTGGAAAGCCGGCACCACTGGGGTCCCGGCGGGGTGATTCTCCACGAGCTGTGCCACGCGTTCCACGACGTGTGCGTGGAAGGGGGGTGGGACCACCCAGGGGTGCGCGCTTGCTTTGCCGAAGCCATGGGCTGCGGCGCCCTCGACGCAGTGCGCGTGCATGGCCCGCAGGGCTGGGAAGACCGCAGCAGTGGTGGTGGAGGTGGCAGCAGCCGCCCGAGCAGTCCTGAAGCAGTCAGTGGAGGACCTGGGGCTGGAGATGGCACAACGCCACGGCTGTTAAGTGGATCAGGCCGACGCTTGCGCTCGAACCGCGTGCTTCCTGAGGCATCAGTTCCAGCTCGAGTTGCGCGGCCACGGTCCGCAGCACGCCCCTTATCTTCAGGCACCGGCCCACTGCGGCGCAAGCACTACGCGTGCGCCAATCCCATGGAGTTCTTTGCGGAGTTAAGCGTGGCGTTCTTTGAACCTTCAGCCACCAAGGAGTACAACAAGTGGGAACCGTTCAACCGGCCTCAACTCGAAGCGTTGCTTCCAGACGCCGTCGCGCTCCTCGCCGACTTGTGGCAAAGCGCTGAAGCAGGAGTGTCAACAACAGCAGCAAGCGGGCGGAAACGGCCAGCGGCAGTGCGGGTGTCTCGCGTGGAAGCAAAAGCGAGCGTGCTCGCGCATGGAATGCGACCTCAAACACTGGTGCAGTGGCCCCAGCGTAGCAAGACCTGGGACCAAGCATCTAGCTAATAAACACGCCTCCACATGGCCAAAAATCACCTCGGTTTGGCTTTTGCTGACTGCCATTCCGCGATTCCGCATACCACCATGGCCCTTTATCACTAGCATATACACATGGAAGCAAATAGAAACAAGCGCCAGTACTTGACCATATTTGCCTTTACAACGCAACCAGAGCCTGCAAGAGTTCCGAATATTAAAGAAGGGCGCAAACAAAATTAAAAAGCCACCATTCCCCCCATTTGACTGCTACTGTACAGTTACAGTTACAGGGAGGGGGAAACGGGGTAAAATTTTTTGATTTCTTGGCTTGTTCTTTCGCGTTGTTGTCTCCTTCCTGTCACCAGCGCAGCGCTCCCTTCAGCGGCTTCTTCCATAGCCCGTAGGCCCAAGAGCCATGGCGACTGGAATAGCAGTCCCCGTTTTGGTACCGACTCTCGTTCCAAACAATCTTAGACAACATTTGGGCGAAGGACCTATCTGGCATGCTGGCCGCGAGGAGCTACTATACCTAGACATTCTGAATGCGAAGGTCATTGATACCTACAAGAACTAATCGTTGCTAGCCTTATATGCGATCATGTTGGCATTCTTAAGAAATAGTCATGGATACAGTGACAAATTCGCGACCTCATCTTAACTGTGAATTTGTTTACTTGTTTTTCAATTCTTTACTTACGATCATCGTATGGCAGTCGGAACTCACGATATTTGATCGTAACTGATTGTGTCATATCCTCAAACAGATATTCGCTTGGTCACCTGCGAAAGCTGAAGCAACTTTAGAACTCGACTTGTCATCTCAGACGAAGCAAGTTTCAACAATTGTGCCGGTAGAAGACAGCAACTCACTCGTCCTGGTAGGCACTACGGAGGGCGTAGCACTCGTCGACCTCGACGCTGGCGCCAGTTCCTGGCAGCCGCACCCTTCAAGCGGGAAGTTGCACGGTAGCAGTGGAGGCGGTAGCAGCACCAAGGATAACAGCCTCAACGTTAAGGGAGCAAGAGATCAATCAGCAGGTCCAGCTGGAGAAGTGTTTGTGCGGATGAATGACGGCAAGTGTGACCCTCAAGGGCGCTTTTGGATAGGGTCGATTGCGCGGCATGGGAGCGGCCCTGGAGGCGACCTGAAAGACGGTGGAGCTGCCCTGTACCGACTTGACAATTGGGCTAGCCATCCCACACCAGTAGTGCCACATGTCACCGTGAGCAATGGCTTAGCGTGGAGTCTAGACAACAAGACCATGTTGGTCATTGACAGCCCTACTTGCCGAGTAGATGCCTTCGACTACGACAGTGGCACGGGTGCTTTGAGCAATCGCCGCCTCGCGGTGCGAGTGTCCGAGCAGTATCCACCCGTGCCAGACGGGTGCTGTTTGGACAGTACAGGCATGCTGTGGGTGGCGTGCTTCGGTTCCGGCGAAGTGCGCTGCTATGACCTAAACCTTGATGCAGGCTCAAGTGATGAGGAGGCGTCAAGCACCACCACCACCAACTATGAGGAGGCTAATAGTTCACCAGACGAGGCCATGAACCAGGCAAAACTTCTCGCTACCATCAAATTACCGCCCGACGCAGGCGACCAGTGCACGGCCGTTGCTTTTGGCGGAGCCGACCTCGGAACGCTCTTTGTGACCACCGCCCACGAATTTTGGGACGAATCTCAGAAGGCTGCCTGCCCTCTCGCAGGGGCGCTCTTTGCCGTGGGGCCAGAGGAACTCCTCGCGAAAATGGGCCGCGTGGTTACTGGCTTGCAAGCTTCTGCTTTCAGGTTATGATTTCACGTCGAAATTTGCGTCTATTTGTTTAGAGGTATGTCCGTATGTGAAATGCAAATAGCAGGAGCACAGCACAAAAGTGTTGGGCTGTGCGATTTAGGTCAGGCCATTAACGAAAAAGATTAACTTTCTAACGTGGTGCGGATTAATGAGATCAATGAATCAATACACGGGCATTCTTCTATTCCTAAGTCCAATGCCCATGCCAATTGGCGGTATATAATTTTATGTTGGCTCTCTTTATAGTAGAAATTTTAGACCGAACACACATAGACATAACCAACAAGAACAAGGACGGAGTTCAATCATAATTCAGAATTAGAATAAGCGCTGCCAGCCTTCTTTTTGAGAAGGCAATTGAATACACACATAGATAGGCGGAAGCTCGGCCGCTGAGAGAATCCCTAGTTCGCCTGTCTCGCTCTCCAACTCCAACGAAAGTGGGTTGCATGAAGCTAGCACTTATGCATTTGAAGCAAGCGCCGCGTACGATTCGTTGCTAGCTTTCGCTTTCTCGCGAGCGTGGATGCGATCCGCCATGAAGTAGCACACAAACCCCACCGCCGAGACCACAAAGAGGAGGGCGTTTTTGACTCCTGCAGAGAAGCCAGGAAAGAGAAAAAACGCCAGCGTCGAAGCAATGCCGGACTGAAGGATAATGTTGGCAAAGGCCGCCATCGAATCGGCTTCCGTGAAAAAGTCGGCGAAAATAGCTTTGACAGTTGCTTCCCACACGCTGCAACAAAAGAGAAACCAAGCAAGCAAATAAGACAAAAAAAACTGCATCAGAGCAGTAAGCAGCGTCACAAAAAGTGCTCTAAAGCGACAATAGAAAATACAGACGGCCGCACACGTAAGTGCACACGCACTCGCAATCACGCACCTTCGGCCAGCCCCGTACACGACGTAAAGCAGAGGCAAGAGGTGGCGCAGAGTGACGTCATCCAACAACGCGCTGAAGAGCGCTACAACACAGAAACAACTAGCGCCAATGGCCATCACTATCTGGGTTCCACACCGGTTCCGCAGCCAATGGAACCCAAACCCGGGCAAGGCCAGAACAGCAGCCACCCCCACGGCCACCGACGAGTACAAGAGCACTTGGCTGTTGTGGTAGTCGGCGTGCACCACGTCGTCGACGCTGTCGTCGTCATGAGGGTGCAAGGGCGCCACCACGCTGCCTTGCACGTACTGGGTGATGAAGGCCGCCGCCAAGCCAAAGGCCACGTTGGTGGGGGCCATGAGCGCGCACTTGGGGTTGGTGCACAGGAGCCGAAGCGCAGCCGTGACTTTCGTGCAACCCGGCGACGGCGGCTTCGCTCCTAGGTTTGAGGACGATGAGGATGAAGCCGCAGCGGTGGCGGCCGCCGCATCTGCGTCTGGTTCGAGGGGCACCATTTCTTTAGCCCCCACGTGCATCGCTATCGTCGTCCCCACCACGACGGCGGTGTACAGCACGTAAATCGCGTCGGCCAGGCCCTCGGCCCCGTACTTGGCAACGAGAGAGCCCGCCACTTTCAAGAGCACTTCAAAGCTCAGGTAGCACGCGGCAAACGTGGACGAAAACTTGCCGTTGGCGGCTTCGTCGGACATACCCGTAGCTTTCGCGTACCGGTTGGCGTTGATTTTGAAGTAGGCTCCCTGGGCCGTCCAGAGAAGGCCTGCGCCGACACCCCCAACCGCGGCGCCGAAAAGCACGGCTGGCCAGGCCATCGAAGGCTAGAATTTTAAAGTAAAGAGGCGAGCAACAACAAAACGGAGACATATGCAAAGTTTAAAGGTCATAGAGATGCTATCAATATAAAACCAATCCTACACTACGAACAGAAGCATTTGATACACGTTTGTTTCATTTAGCACGCATTCAATCATGAACAAAGAACTATTTCGAACCTCAAGGACTGCGACTAGGTAGGATGCTACATAGATGGCGTAGAGGCCTAAGCTAGCTACGAGCGCTTTCTTGGCGGACGTGAGCGAAATGATGTAAGCACCAAAGAGCATGGCGGTGAGCACATAGCAAGCGTAAAGCAACCCGACGGAGTAAGATCCGAGCGTAGGGTCGAACGACGACGCGAGAGCAATCACGCTCGTGACCGCACCGTGATTGCCCGAAAAGCACACGGCCATGTAAATAAAGTTGCGATACAGAGCGCGGCCTTCGGTGCTATCCTCGTTGACCTAAGCGCATACATTGAATTCCCCAATCCCAGTCCCCCGATGAGTACAGGTATTATGATAGCATATTATCCAAAAGCCTTGCTATGAAAACAAGGAGAATACTTTCAATCAACTAGTATGAGTGAAAAAGAATACGTTTACTCGAATCTCGAAGTGGGGGCTGCAAGATAATCCTAGAGGTAGTATGCTTCCGTGTGGCCCTGTCCTTCGATCAATCCCAAACGATTGTGTACAAACCTCAAAGTCCCTGGCGGATTCGCGTGAAACGCCATCGCTAATCGGAGTTGAGCCTTGGATGGGATTTCTGGTGTCCGATTTCATGGGGAAGGCTATCCCGATCTATGCAGAAGTCAGTGGTCAGGGGCAAAAGAGCCAGAAGGTCCTCGCGCTTCTCGTATTCTTGTTTAGTTTGTTGCTTGAGAGTTGTTCGCTTTTCACTTTTGGTGTTACTTTTTGAGCTAATGTAGTACGCATCCACGCCAAGCAAGAAAAATGGTGTCGTGGGTCGTGGTGTCGTGGTTCGTAGACTTCGTAGTGTTGTTGATTGAAAAATGGCTCAACGACGGAGGTGTTGTGGTATCACATCGATCGCTAGCATGAGACGTTGAGTGGCGTAAAGTTTTCTTTAAAGCCTAGGAACTACTCGGTGAAGTCCCAGTTATTGACATATTTCGTCATTAGGCTAGCTATTAGGATCAATTTGGATCACGATGGATTCCCCTCGCAACCTTCCCTGGCAATCTTGGGATGAGTGGGGTCAAGTTTACGACGCCATTTTCACTCCGGGCCTCCAAGCCGCAGCTCTCGCACGCATCGCAGCGTGGCGTGCTCGCGGCCGCTGCCCTCACGCAGTTGAAGCCACTGCGGTCCTCGTAGAGTTGAGTCTCAGCGATCCTGCCGTTTCTGGTGTCGGCGATGCTCCTTACGCAACTTCAAGCCTTGCACCTGGGGTGGCAGAGCCCGTGCTGCGTGGTGCATACGCGATGGCTGTGGTGCGTGCACTCAACGGCTTAGTCGACGCTGGGCAGCAGCGGGGCCCGCACGCGAGCTCGGTGCAAGCACTCGCCAAAAAAGTAGGCTTGCCCACTTGGGTCGTGGAGCTACGGCACGACGCCGCTCACAACAGCTTGCCGTCGTTGCCGCTGCTTCGGCTAGCGTCTGCAAGCTTGTTGCGGTACTTGGAGCAAAAGTACTGGGCCGCGCAGCAGTCGCAACTTGACTTGATTCAGCAGCTTTGCAGCGGCATTGTGCGCCGCTTCGTGAGCAGTCACCGGGCAGGAATCGACGAAGGTGCCCTGAAGCTCGCTCTTGCGGATGTCCCACCAACAGCCCTCGCGGCGTTTTTTGTGCCTGTGCTTGTTGGTGGGCGTCCCTTAATGAAGGCAACGTCCAGTGCTACTGGAGCTGCCACGTCGTCGCCTGACTCTCCTCTGATGGCAGAAGGAGCGCTGGCGCCCACGCATACGCCCGAGGTGCACCCAGCTACTCCCGAGGGCATCAACGTGTTGTACTGGCGGTTTTTGCCCTTGCTCTTGGCGCTTCAGGCGCGTTGGGCTGGTTTTAGTGAAGCACTCCTGGGCAGCCTTGTGACAGCTATCATCGAGGAAGCTCAAGTTCCTTCGAATGGCGTTCGTGGTAGCGACGCCTCGGGAACTACAACTGCGCTAAATTCTACAACAGCGAACATGCCAGCGGCGTTTGCAGCAGCTGAAGCAGCGGCAGCGGCTTCGCGCGCCGAAGCAGCAGCGCAGGCAGCGGCCGCGCGGCGGTTCTTTTGCGAAGCTTGGGTCCGCCTGCTGCTGTCTCGTGAGTGGCTCGGGCGACTTCTCGCGCCCGTGGAGCCTTCGGCTCAACCAGCGTCAACAACAACAACAACGACAGGAGCAACTGCTGGAGTAGACGATAGTAGCACTGCTGCAGCACCAGCCAAAAGCGATGACGCAGCTTCCTCTTTCCTTCGAACCCTCGCTTTTGACCCGGGGCGTTCCTCAGCTGGCCAGAAAGCGCCTTCGACTTCTTCATGCTCCGACGACTCTCCTGCGACAGCAGTAGCAACAGCAGCGTCGGCAGAAGCAGCAGCGGCAGCGGACGCACTCAGCATTATGGCCAAAGGAGGAGCTGTGCTGAGGCATCGCGGGCGCGACCGCTGGACTACTCCCGAGCGAATGTTCATGCTCAGCCAAGCATCTCGACCAGCTCTCATTTCTGCAGGTTTACTCGTCGAGAACAGCCCACTTCCTACATCCTCCTTGGCGCAGAGTGCAGCAGGGCGACTCGTGAAGCTTGCTGATTGGCTCGCAGACCGCGCCCTTCCTATAACTGGCAAAGATGAGACGGGAAACAAGTCCTGCTTCTCAACTCTGCGTAAAAGCCTGAAACCGCCAAACACGGACGACGCGACATCTCCATTGGTGGTTAATAGCACAACTGCAGCGGGTGCATCTGCTGCTTCTGGAGGAGTAGCAGGGCGTAGAGCGCGAGTGCTGGCTCGGGTGAGTGGCAGTACTAAACGGGACAGCACCACTTCAGACATCAGCAACACGGGAAGTAGCCCTGAGTTGATTGATGCAGCATCCACTCCGTCAGACACTTCGGTGACCCAGAAAGCAGCTGCAGTGGGGCAAAAGCGACTGCGCAAAGGGGACTGCGGGATCTGGGAGCAGGTACCCGAGTGGACGGCATGCGCCCTTGGAACTCTTCCAGGGCAAGCATCTGCGGCACTCACAGCCACGAGTTATGGGCACTGAGACCTCTTGGTGTTTGTTGTCTGCCTAACCAGAGCATGGCCTTGAGTGTAAACTCGGCTTTCCAAGGGAAAGGGATCTGAATTCTTCTTCGCGTTAAATCTTTTTCCGAAGTTAGCGTGGCTACTACGGAAACCTTGTTAGAGGGGAACTGAATTATTGAATTGATAAGTGGCCAGAAAAATAAAAACTAAGTTAGTTTGTGTCTTTGGGTGCCGAGTGCTTTGCCGAAGTAGCTAAGAGCCAAGGGAGACGTCAGGTTAGGTCCACTGAACCTGAGGCAAATTTTTCATTTGGAAAGGGAGGTTAGGTCGGTTTAGATCTGTGCATATATCTAACTAACAACAGGTTAGGTCGGTTTAGGTCTGGCCGATTTCCTCAAATACCCTAGGTTAGGTCGGTTTCAGGTCTCGTGAATTATTTCACGGCCCCAGGTCAGGTCGGTCCACAACGAGAGTCAGGGCACCAATAGCAGGGTAGTCCACAACGAGAGTCAGCGAAACAGGGCCAACACCGACCCTCACCTTGAGAAGAATTCTTGCATCTCCTACTAAAAAACACATTTTTTTACGTCGCTCGCTCTACCCTTGCCTTTACCGGACCGCGCATTGCATTGCCAATTGGTATTTAATGACATGACGTAATGGATCCAGCCGCTCGGAATGTACAACAAATCACCTGCAGCCAAGATAACCTCCGATGCTTGGGCTTTTGGGAAATTAGGATACTTATTAAGGTCCGGATTTGACCAGTCAATTTCTGAGTGCCTCCCACTGGGGTGGCTTTTTGGCAACAGTGCCATATGAATGCAATTTTTAGGGGCCGAAATGAAGTACCTTCGCAAGCCTCCGAGCACAGCGACAAAGTTGCGGCTCCCGTCGAAGTGAGCACCAGCGTTGATGCCTGCCATACCAAAGCGACAAAATATTCCCCGGGCCCCGCGAGGGTCTACGATGAAAAGATGATCTTTGTCGCCTTTGACGGTGAGTGGCCTCAAATCTTGAGCGAGCCAAGTCGACTCTTTCGAGTCCGTTCGAAAGTACCAATGCGGAGACTCAGCTGAGGCGTTGACGTTTTGGTCAGCAAAGTCTAGCCATTTGTCAAAGGACATGTGCACATTTTCCTGGGCTGGTGTCCAGCCTGCGGGGCCACTTCGTCCACTCGAATAGACGAAGTGATTGTTCTTCGAAGACTCTACCATGAACTTGCGGCCGTTGAATTTCTTCCTCAGGTACTCGCGATCAGCCCAATTGGTGACTGTCTCGGAGAGTGCAGGGATGTTGCTCACAATGAACGGTACTTCTGCTTCACGGTATGCAAGTGCGCTCTTCAACTCACTTTGGTAGTCAAAGCGACAAAGAGATGCATGGTGCTGGCTGGGCACTCGTGTTGAGTCTGGGTTCCAGTGGTCAACGATGTCAAGGATAGGCCACTCCCTCGGGTACTCAGCTGTAGGTGTAGGTGGGCAATAGCTAGCGTTAAATGCTTCCGAGCCGCCTCGCCGATGCCAACGCCGAGAGTCACTGCTTGTTTCGTGAGTAGGCGCGATATTTTGTGTTGTGCTAGCTGACCCGCCGCGTAAAGAACTTGACACATGAAGGCGTGCTTTGTTGGATGGCATGAATGCATAGGGCTCGGGTTCGGCTAAGTTTGCATCAGAAACAGTTTTTATGCTGCCTGGTTCCTCAGCTGCACTTTTAAGAAATCCTCCTTGCCACTGATAAGCGAAGTAAAGGAGGCCAAGAACCCACGCGGAGAATATTGTCAGCATCACACATTTGATCAGACCGCGGCCGTGCTTTACGCGGTGGCCAGGCACTTGCTTCATTACTGTT
>Ga0307978_1003529_pt1 | contig 10618 bp, 13 predicted proteins | sample OrgLakmetage1056_FD_203151 | JGI IMG/M metagenome (GOLD analysis project Ga0307978, IMG submission 203151) | Saline water microbial communities from Organic Lake, Antarctica - #1056 | ecosystem: Environmental > Aquatic > Non-marine Saline and Alkaline > Saline | place: Antarctica: Organic Lake...
GGACAGTGACTCCAGCGGGCGGCTGTCGATCTTCGACCTCGGCGATGATGACAAAGCACCCGCAGCCAAGGTGAACATCAGATCTATAGCGGGAGTTCTTACCTACCCAAGTAGTGAACTTGAAATCGCGATATTTTGCATACTTTTGATCTCACACCTTGATTTGTTATTGTTCTTGTGTTGTGTAATGTACGTGTGATTCCATTCCAGGCGGCACCCAAGCCAGCGCCTGCTCCGGCTGCCAAGCCCAAGGCACCGTTTTCGTTCGGCGGCAAGAACGACTTCTTTGACGACGCCGGGAAAGGGCCCGAGCTCAAGGTGGGGTCCGCCAGTGGTCGCGAAGCAGCACCTGCCCCCAAGCCTGTGGCACAGCCTGCGCCTAAGCCTGCAGCCCCGTCTTTGCCGGTCTTTGAATTCCCCAAATTCGGCGGGTTCGGCGGTCCGGCGCCCGCCCCTGCGGGAAAGCGAGACCCCCCAAAGGCTGCTGCGCCAACCACACCAGCGAAGAAAGCTCCGGCTCCTAAGGCAGCAGCGCCAAGCCCGGCTCCAGTCAAGGGCATTATCCCCACGGTAGCTGCGCCTACCGGGGCACCTCCTGCGGCAACATCGAAGCCTGCACCCAAACCTGCTTTCTCCTTCGGATTGCCTAAGGTACCGGTTGCGAAGACGCCGGTGGCGCCACCGCCAGCAGCACCTAAGCCTGCGCCTAAACCTACTCCTAAGCCTGCTTTCTCCTTCGGACTGCCAAAGGCCGCATCTCCTCCTCCGAAGGCGCCAGTAGCCCCACCTCCAGCAGCACCTAAGCCTGCGCCTAAACCTACTCCTAAGCCTGCTTTCTCCTTCGGACTGCCAAAGGCCGCAGCTCCTCCTCCGAAGGCGCCAGTAGCCCCCCCTCCAGCAGTATCTAAACCTGCGCCTAAAGCTACGCCTAAGCCTGCTTTCTCCTTCGGACTGCCAAAGGCCGCAGCTCCTCCTCCAAAGGCGCCAGTAGCCCCACCGCCAGCAGCACCCAAACCTGCGCCTAAACCTACGCCTAAACCCCTGTTCTCGTTTGGTGCACCGAAAGCGGCTGCCCCGAAGAAGGAAGAAATTGAGGAAACATTCGAGGTGCCAGCAGGGGTGAACATGCTGAGCAAGTTAACGGATCTGAGCACTATCAACGATGACAAGTACTTCTTCACTGAGGTAAGCGAGAAACGTCCTCACGTGTTACGTGGTCACTGGAAAAGAGAGTAGGCTAGATGCTTTCAACTTGCTGCGAGTCTCTTCTTTCTCGCCTCCTCTTATGATGCATCTTCTTTACCTTCCCTATCCTTTCTGCTCTCGTTTTGAACAGACTACGCTGAAGGGCGGAAAAGATCTTCTGACGTACCTTCAATTGCCTTTGCCAGAGGTCCCGTTCATTTCCAGCCTGTTCGCCAACGACAACGACGCTACCCCTTCGCCTGAGCCTCCAGCAGCGCCAGTGAAGCAGGCCGCCAAGCCAGCATCCAAGCCTGCTGCTAAAGGAGGCCAACTGTCGGTGTTTGAGATGGATGCGGTAAACCAGTTACTTCATATGTTTGCATACTTGTGAGTTTGTTGCTCCGCATGAAGAGATTCAATTACTTTCCTGTCATCCCCCATTTGTCTTTTATCGCCTTCCTTTGGCCGCCACAGCCACCAAGCCCTTCGCCCAAGACTGCATCCAAGCCCCTCTTCTCGTTCGGCGCTCCGAAGCCAGCACCTGCTCCATCCCCTAAGCCTGAGATGGTGAAGGTACCTGCGCCCGCGCCGAAGCCTCTGTTCTCTTTCGGTGCTCCTAAACCTGCGGCGCCGAAAGCATCAGCCCCAGTCGCCAAGCCTGACTCGTCACCCAAGCCTCCTGCCTCCACGTCTGCTGGCCTGTCTCTCTTCGACTTCGCTGCCAACGATAAGCCCACCCCAGCACCTGCACCAGCGCCGTCAGCTCGCGCAGCGCTCGACCCTCCCAAGTCTCAACCGGTTTTTGCGCCCCTTAAGTCCCCCGCTGCTCGTGCTCCACCAGTGGCTCGCTCCGTGGCTCCTCCTGCGCCAAAGCCGGCGGCTCCGCCGCGCACTCCCTTCACCCGCCAAGTTCCTGCAGCGCTCGCCAAGAAACCGGCAAACACAAGGGCAGCGGCAGCTCCGAAGGCGGCAGCGCCTAAGAAAACTGCAGCAGCGCCTGCTCCTGCACCGAAGCCAGCAGCCAAGCCCGCCTTTTCATTCGGAGCTCCGAAGGCAGCGGCGCCTAAGGCAGCAGCGCCTGCTCCTGCACCGAAGCCAGCAGCCAAGCCTGCATTCTCATTCGGAGCTCCGAAGGCAGCGGCGCCTAAGGCAGCAGCGCCTGCTCCTGCACCGAAGCCAGCAGCCAAGCCTGCATTCTCATTCGGAGCTCCGAAGGCAGCGGCGCCTAAGGCAGCAGCGCCTGCTCCTGCACCGAAGCCAGCAGCCAAGCCTGCATTCTCATTCGGAGCTCCAAAGGCAGCGGCGCCTAAGGCTGAAGCTGCGTCAAAGGCCAAGGTGGCACCAGCTCCAAAGGCTGCACCGAAAGTTGCAGCTCCAAAGGCAGCAGTTCCGAAGGCGAGCTCAGGGTCATTTGCGAACAAGCCATTGACACGAAAGCAGAAGTGAGGCAAATCGCGAAGGCGAATGCCAATTATACGTTACCAAGGTGTTCTCTTCTAGCTCTAGATAAACCCATTTGATTTCCCATAGCACGGGGATTAGATTAGATTAGATTAGATTTAGATTGCACTCCCCAATTGAAAAGAAACTAAAAGATAGCAAGGGAGCTGCGTATTGATGGACCCCCCAGAAGAAGCCTCAAACAAGTCTGACTGGCTACTGTGGGCTGAGTGTCCTTTTGCGTGGTGAAATGTTCATCTTTGATCTTTGCTCTAGCCCGTCGCCCTGTAGGGTAGATTATGGGAATTTTAAGCACCTCTAGCCTCTAGTACACACCTCCACCTCAGAAAAACTGAGCATCAAGGAACTTTGGTAGCTATATCGATCTCCATAGAAATTTCCTGACGTCCACACCTACAACTCCGTTCTTCAATTAGAGTGCAGTATCGATATCACGTCTTGCATCAATACAAAACTTCCATGAGGCAGAGGCCTCTGGCTGGAGCCCCGGGCCCAGAAGCCTGCCTGTCTTTCGAGGCGAGGATACGAGGGATCTCGGTTTCATTTAGTCGTCCGAGCCCCACCTCCACCAATGTTCCAACAATTATCCGCACCTGCGGGTACACAATTGATGGACGAATACGAATCGTGAGCGTTTCTTCAAATTAGAAGAGACATGATATTGGAGGTAAGCTTACCATGTTGAACAGGAATCGGGAGCCTCGAATGTCCACGTCAATCATCGAACATGGAGCACTGCTGGTCGATGACGCGTCGCCGTTTGACATCAACTCCTTGATGGTAATGCTGTCTACAAGGCACACTGGATCTCTAGAGGAGGCGTCTAAGCCATCGGAAACTGCGCCCTTGCCAACGTTGGCGAAAGAAGTGAAATCGTGAGGCGCACCGACGAGCATGGATGCTGCGCGTTGCATCGCAGGTATATCCAAAGGTCTAGGTCGAGGTGGAAGCAAATCAGCGCTGGCCGAAGTGTCGCCGCTTTCTCGAGGCCTTGGAACGAACCAATGAGTGTGCCGGCCGAGGGCTGGCCGAGATACGCCGCTTGCAATCGTATAGCGGTACCACTTGCCCTTGGTGTTTGATCGGGGTTCAAATTCAGGTTCAGCATGTGCAGCGCTTACTATGGCCAAGTCCTCAGGCAGGAAGGAACTGAGTCGTTTCGCGAAGGATGTAGGGTCGGTCCAGGCAAGCTCACTGCGTGTGCGAACGAGAGCAACTTGCCCGCGTGCGTGCACACCCTTGTCGGTGCGTGAAGCGAAGACCACTCGAATGCCTCCTCCTTCCACACCCTGAGTGCCGACAATGGAGCCACCACCGCACGCTCCTAGTTTAGGCTGCTCGCCAGTTAAGCGGCAAATGCATCGTTCGAGCTCGCCCTGGACAGTTCGGAGGTTGGGCTGGAGCTGACAACCAGAAAAATCAGTTCCATCATACTCGATGATCATTTTGAGAGCAACCGGATCGGTGCGCTGACAAAAAAGTTGGAGCACACAATGTTAATTTGGGGACAATTATTCAGTCTGATTGCAGGATAAGTTCATTCTTACCATCGGCCCTTCATTGAATTTAGTTCGTGCCTTCTTCTTTGCTTGCTTGTCAGCCTTTGATGCTTTGCATTCCATTTGATTTACCGGATTGCCGTACCGAAGTTGCTCGCTTATAAGTAAATGCTGGCAAGGCGAAAAAGTTGCCAACTCGTCGTATTCTCGGCGTATCAATAATGTATTGTCTGTACAGATCTATATTCTATAGTGATGTCTAGTCGTTAATGATACCTGCTAGTTAATAGTCTAGAGCTAGCATCAAGCTTCTACCAACTAAGTTACTACCAGTTTAGACGAGTTCATAGCTTGCTAAATTACTAAAAAATTGATGCCGTCTGTCTGTATCTATAGCTTCTGCTCTGGGAGACGATAGACCGATACATTACTTACATACATAGCAAGGGTACATAAGCTTAGGCTGAACGATTGTCGAGTATCTTTCATCTTTTTCTTTCTTGTGTATTGTGCTATTGTGTGGTCGGTCGGAAGCTCGGAAGCTGAGACCTTTTTCCATTTGAGAACGCCTGCTTTACCTTGGTACTGTAGAACTGTAGTGCCCCGAGGCTTGCATGATTCTCTGAAAAAAGTTATTAGCTCGGAAAATTCTGCAGTTGCGTGCGAGGCTACGCTGTTAAGGTTCACGGTGTCGTGAATAAATTGGCTGACTTGGAATTGTGCGCATCTAGCTATGGCGCTACGAACTGACGGTGCTAAGGATAAACTCCTCGATGGTTCAAGCACACCTCCGCCGCCCAAGACAGTTAACAACAGCGCCTCTTTTTTGACACGAGCCGCTCTATTAACACTTCTTGTTCTACAAAACGGCGCTCTGAACATTTGTGCGCGGTGGAGCAGAGTGCTGGCGGCTGCACCGCCGACGGAAGATGAGGACGCATCTTCAGGCAAGCTGGCTGGAGGCTACTCGAAAACTTCGCTCGTGCTCGTGGTAGAAGCCGCGAAGATAGTGGTCGCGTTTGGACTTCTAGCATGGGACCGAGATTCAGGCGTTCTCGATGCGTGGCAACACCTCAAAAGTACGACCATTGCGCAGCCCCAGGAAGTGCTCAAGCTCCTCGTGCCGTCGTCCCTCTATGTTGTCCAAAACAACCTTGTGCTCGTGGTGCGTTTACATGATACTGTGTGCATTATTTGACGTGATCCTTTACGTTATGCTAATTCAGCGGCTATTGATTGTATTCTATGCTGTTGTTCAGGCGGCAGATAACTTAGAGGGCCCAGTAGTAGCGGTGCTAGGGCAACTCAAGATCGTGACCACAGCCCTCTTCAGTGTCACGCTCCTCAAGCGCACGCTTACTTTGAAACAGTGGGTCGCCCTCTTCGCTCTCGTGAGTAAATAGTCACTTTCTAACATGGAAGGGAGAAGCTGTAGTAAGCTAACGCGTGAACTGAATTTCGGTTGCAGCTCGTTAACTCAACTGACGTACACGGATGGAAAAACCATTACAGGTTGCCGGGGTTTCAGCAGTGCAGCTAGCTAGCAATGCAGGCGGCGGCGCGGGCGACGGCGGCAACAAAAACGCGGTGCTAGGGGTGTCGGCCGTATTGGCAGCGGCGGCCACCTCGGGGTTCGCGGGGGTGTACTTCGAAAAAGTGCTGAAGGGCAGCGACATGTCCGTTTGGGTGAGACTCTTGTCCTTCCACACGCCGAGAGTTCGACGCTCAGTTTTGAATCTATTTAGTCTCATGATTTCCCCTTCGCTTTGTTCTAGCAGTCCCTCCCACCTCACTTCTCAAAATTTTCCTGTCATTGTATGGTAGGTGCGCAACATTCACCTGGCAGTGTGGGGCGTGTTCGTCGCTTTCGGTGGGATGGCCTCTCAGCCGGGTGACGTGGCGCTGGTGCGAGCCAACGGCTTCTTTGGGGGATACAACACGGTGGTTTGGTCGCTCGTCGCGGTGCAGGTGTGTTTGGGAGAGGGAGAGTCCGTGCAAATAAAGATTGAGAAAACCATTTGGATTTAGTGGGAGGCGCAGATAGAGATAGAGAGGCGTTTCAAAGAAATGTAAGGGTAAGAATCAGAGAGCTAAGTCGGTTGATTTTAAGCGTCTACTAATCATATTATGAGAGGTTTATATGGAGTTTTTTTTCGTTCCATCCTGTTTTACATGGTTGTGTTTGTTCCTAGGCTTTGGGCGGCCTTTTAGTGGCAGCAGTGGTGAAATACACCGACAACATTCTCAAAGCATTTGCCACTTCGGCTGCTCTCGTGGGCATCTCGGTGCGGGCCACATTTTCCCTCACGAATACATGGCAGTCACGCCATTTTGCTTATCGTGAAAATTACGAGGCTTACCTTGTCTTTCCAACCATTTTTGAAATCATGTCGATTAGGTGGTAAGTGCGGTGTACTTTAGCTTTCCCATTGGACCGCTCTTTATCTTCGGCACAACTCTCGTCGTGTACTCCATGTTCCTCTATGGCGGTAAGATAAAGAGAAGATTTTGAGCAAACGATTAGGGTTGTTTTACTACAAGGTACTCAGACGATTGCAGCCAAAATTGTCTGGAGCTGAAACGAGAAGTGACTTAATGCTTTTCTCATCACGCCTCCGTTCCCTTTTCCGCGCTTGTTTTTTACGGTCCAGACGCGCTGCCTAGCTGGGCTACATTACCTTGCCTTCTGCCGATGGACTCGTTACCGGCCGTGTCATGATACTAAGGAACTAAGCTATTATGAGCAAAGTGATGTAGCACTCCATGGTGATCGCAAATGAAGGGGTTGGCATTGAAAGTTTCGAACATTACCAGAAGTATGTGTCAGACAAGTCCGTCTCGAACTCGAAATAGGACGAATCCAAACATTTCTGATTCGAGCAATGCCCGGAGAAGCGAAATTTACGGATTCTCAAAGCAGATAAAGAACTGTTCTCAATTAGGTATCGGGAGTTCAAAAGTAAAATATAACATGCCGGTGTCAATATACCAGTGGCTCTCGGGAGACTCCCGGCGCTGACACATAACTCACACGAGCATTTCAGTCCTAATGGCCAGCTGCATCTGCTGCATCGTGTATTATAAATGCCATCGCTCCGAATTGAAAAAGCCGAAACCGAACTCTATAAAAATTATTCAGTTATTCGGAATGTTATAAGTTCCATTCGGATATCACAGATACAAGATAAAATGGGGTTTGTTTATATTTCTTCGTGCTAGTATGCCCGGATTTCAAAGGAGTGCCAGTAGGGGCATACGGCCAAATCTTGATGTGCCTTCAGAAGAGAACTACTTGAGTTGAGAGCTGAGAATTCCTTTTGAAGAATAGACGAACAGCTCCATTGCCTTCGCTCAAGAGCTTCCTTCAGCATTCAGCTTACAAATGTCTTCGTATTCCACCTTCTCCAGCCGTTCGCCTTTTGGCAAAGCTCCATCGCCATCTACCACCTCCACTGCCACGACGAAGTTCGCGGTGTCAATGTCGAGCAGTTGCGCGGTGCAGCCGCGGCCTCGCCCGTTCACCACCCGGACCAGCCCGCCGGGTTTCGGCACCACGGTTTCCAGGTCGTCTTGGTCCAACTGCAGCTTCGACGCTTTGCCGTTCTCGTCCACCACACGCACCTTGGCCACATATCTGACCCCCCCCCCACACGCACAAACACACGCAGCGCAAGGATAACTCACACGATAGTTGATACACAGGTGAGCGAATGTCATCTTATTATACGACACATGGGCACGTGTTGCGAGCATATACAAAATCTTGTCTCTCACAGGAGGATTCGGGCACGCAACAAGCACACTTCAGGAGTCTCAGACACTTGGAACGTACCGTTCGATGACTTCAAGGACAGTGCCCTTGGCCTTGTAAAAGCGCCCTTCGCCCACTTTCTTGTTCATCACCTTGACCACCAGGCCAGGGGACAGCCAGTAGTCTTTACGCGCACCTCCGCCGTCACTCCCGCCACTGGTTTTGCTGCTGCTGGTGGCCGCTTTACTGTTATTGGACTCTTCCTTTGCCGCTGCTGGTGGCCGCTTCCGCTGCATTTCCTGCTTCATCATCGACTCCATTGCTGAGAGCTTCCGCGCAGGAAGCGCCGACGACGACGACGACGACGAAGAAGATGATGAAGAAGACAACGACGCGCCTCCGTTGAAAACACCGTCCACTTTGACTTTCTTCGCCAGCGAAGTGCCGCCGCCGCCGCCGTCGCTCATCATTTTGAACTCCACTTTGTCCCCAACTTCGCGCTGAAGCTCCGAGGCCGCCCCACCGCCACGGTCGTCGGCATGTCCCGCACCTTGCGCAGCCTTGACGCGTCGATCCACTTCGCGCAGCCGCCTCGCTTCGTCGTCCATCTCTCCTTTCCGCTTCTTGTCGGCGGCCTCTTGCCGCGCAATTACGGCGGGGTCACGGTCGATCCAACTGATGAACCAGCCTTTCTCCGTCTCGTCGACCACGCATTTTCCCGTCTTGCCCAAGTACATGACGAAGTCGGTAAGCGTGGCAAACTTGGTCGAGTTCATGTGCACGTGGTTCTTGTCAGCGATGTACTCCTTGTAAACCTGGTTCGCGTGGCAACGCTTGGTGTTGTGGTGCCGCTGCAACGTGTCTAAGAACAATTCTTCGAACTCCACGCTGTAGCGCTCCATGACTTTTTCGGGGTTTTCTGCGAAGACGCGCATTTGCCGGAGGTGACCCTCTGAAGTTTGATGGCACTTGAAGCCGTTCTCGTCACGGCATTGCTTCTGGCACTGTGTCATTGCAAAGAACATAGAGAACATGGCAATTAATCTATTGCAATGGAGCAGAAGGCTAGGCGTATGCAGCACATCAATTCTATAGAAAATGAATAAGTTAGCTCCTTCCATGTGTACACTACCCACAAGACAGCCCTCAACGTACCATTTCGCAATACCATCGCAGCTTCTGGAGGCCTTTGGCTTTAATTCGGTTGCCAATAGCCTTTGGTGTCAAGAAGCCGCCCTTGGGCATGGCGACTACAAGGGAGCAACTATTTGTAGAAGCTTACTTATTTCCTTCGGGCAGATGACCGTCTGCCTGAGCCACTAATCTATAGATAAGTGTCACCCAACTGCTAATATCACCAACGACGGCAATCGATTTTACAAATAGAAAGCCTTTGCTGTCAAGCGCCCTAGTTTTGGCCTGGTGCAATAGCCGCTCCAACGCAATATCAGGCTACGACTGGCTACAGCGGAACTATAACACGTGCACACCCTACGGCTGAAGTTTATAAGACACGCTAAAGGCTGCTGTGCTGCTGGGCCACTGAGGTCTGAGGCTGAGGCTATCGAGCTCTACAGATGAACACTGAGGACGACACAGAAACAAGCTGAGAGCTACTTAAGGCCTGAGGAGTAGGGAGCTGAGGAGCAACTGAGCAACTACTGTGAAAGTAAGTTAGCAACAAGTGGAGGCTGGCTGCAGTGCTGCAGCGCAGTGCTCAGTGGGCAGGCAGTGGGCAGTGGGCAGTGGCGCAGTGGCTACCTAATTACAGCCTAAGTACTACCTACTTACAACGCTTCAGGTTTACGGCCACGAACCGTATACCGCCCACAAGAATATATACGGTTCGGCACATTCCACCTTCTGCTTCAATCAAAACATCCCTGCTTGAACGTTTCATTCGTTTTCCCGACAGTGTTTGTCACAGCTCATAGCCTTCGAATCTAAGCGTCATCGGGAGCAAAATGAATCTTGCCCTGGTATTCTTTGCATTATCACTCAGTACGGCTGATGCATATACTGTTGGCATTGTCGGAGGCGGCGTGGTAAGTATCAAAAATTGCTTTGATCGAGCTGCGAAGTTGTTTGAGGAGGAAGGCAGTTGCATGCCAGATGCGATGGTTTAATAATAAACTCTCCATTATGAGGAGGTGCATAGGATTGCGATGGGATCACGTCCTTGTCATTCAAGTAACCCTTTTTTTTCGTAGGTTGGTGGCGGCATTGCCCGCATCATGCAAGACAAGATGAAAGCTCTCGAGACAGCGTCGGGCAATACCCTCGAGCTCAAGGCTGTATGCGTGCGCGACGTCAATAAGAAGCGGGACTGGGAGCCACCTGCCGGCTGCATACTTACCTCGGACTACAAGGATATTGTTGGCAACAAAGACATTGATTTGGTGATCGAAGTGGCTGGAGGCGTCACTGATGCGAAAGACGTAGTTATGGGGGCTATCGCGTGTGGCCAAGACGTGGTGACGGCGAATAAAGCTCTTATTGCTGCGAGCATGACTGAAATCAAAGATGAGCTCGCAAAAAAGCCAGAGGTGCAGTTTGGGTACGAAGCTGCAGTAATGGGCGGCATTCCCATCATCTTGGCGCTCCAAAACGACTTCGTTGGGGACGAGATCATGGGCATGCAGGGCATCATGAACGGTTGCACCAACTTCATGCTCACCAAAATGGCGGCTACTGGCTGCAGCTACCAAGACGTCCTCAGCGA
>Ga0307978_1003531_pt1 | contig 10616 bp, 11 predicted proteins | sample OrgLakmetage1056_FD_203151 | JGI IMG/M metagenome (GOLD analysis project Ga0307978, IMG submission 203151) | Saline water microbial communities from Organic Lake, Antarctica - #1056 | ecosystem: Environmental > Aquatic > Non-marine Saline and Alkaline > Saline | place: Antarctica: Organic Lake...
GACATCGGTGGTTCAAATGAGATGTGTGACCATCACAATCTGACTCTAAATACAGCCAGTTTGCAGGCGTTGAAGGTAGCACCGCGTTAAATGGTACTGTACAGATGGTTTGTACTGTCGTCATTCTTTGTGACGAATCATAAGGTGGTAATGCATATGCAATACACGGTGTTGCACAGTTTGCAACCGGAAGATATGAGACGAAAGTGACAACAATGTAAAGCGCGACTTCAAGGTATGATGCCAGTTTTACTTTAATGTGAAGAATAATCGACTCATAATTGAATCCAAAAATGATTCAAAGCGTTAGTCGCTGTTACTATGACATCGATGATGACATATGTACAATCTATACGCTGTTACTATCACATCGATGATGCCACGTGTGCACATGTGCAATCAATCAAGAACAGAAGACAAAAATTCGTAAACTCTTGTAGATGTCGTGTCAACGATTGCTGCCACATCCTACAGTAGGTAATTTTGTCAATAAATCTGCGGCACCCTGGGTAATACATTCTGAATTCTCAGAATTTATTCCGTACCTATCCGTAGTGGGTTCCGTAGTAAGTAAGTAAGTAAGTAAGTAAGTAAGTAAGTAAGTAAGTAAGTAAGTAAGTAAGACGGGCACAGGCACCCGGGCACCCCCCGTCTCCTTGATTCAAGTCTTCCCTTCTCCTTGACTCCAGTTTTGTTTGGCTGATTCGGATGCCCGTTACAAAGTCTCGTGTGAGTCAAGTAAGAACCACACACAAAAAAAACTTCCCTTGGACATAAATCCGCTCTCGCGAACGTCATACCTGCGGAGCGCAATACTACTGTACAGGTTTTGACATCAATGCCGACTCAAAAATTCATGTACTCCAGTACAGGTAGTTTCGGGTAATAAGAGAAGGGCAAAATGTACTCTCGGCCTTCGCTCTTTTAGCTTATTCCTAAAAAAGCTCGGTGAAATGCCCGTTATCATTTGCTCTGATGAGAGTAAAGATGAAAAGGACACTCAGCCCAGTCAGGCTTGTTCTGGAGGACTCATCGAAACGCAGATTATGCTATTTGTTGTTCTTTCTTTGCAATTGGGGTGTATAATCCAATCTAATCTATTTCATTATTTTTTGCGTGGAAGCCTTAGGCTCTTATTTGCGAGGTGCGGGGTGTCCCACTCGAAGTCGAACTAATACAACCCCAAATGACACAGAAGCCAATGTCGCGGGAAGAAGTGGGGATGTGCGTGCGTTGCAAAAATAAACCATGTACAAAATGATTCAGAAGGGGCAGGGGCATTGGCCAAATTCCTCATACAAATTTCAAAAAGCGAGGTATTTGTGGGTGTTGCGCACTCCGCAGAACTATGAAGAGGATGGTGCGCAAGCAACGGCGCTCGTGACATGCTGAATAGAAGGTTCCATTGGCAGAGGTCGAAGTGTGCCTTTCAGCGAACTAGCCCATGAATCTTCCATCAAACCACGGCAGCTATCGTGGTCATCTTTCAGCGAATTTCGAAACCCTCGCAAGGCCCTCCACCCTGGGACGCCTGGGAGCATAAGCCCAATTGGCAGCTGAAGGGGGTAATTTTTGATATCTCACCTTTATTGGCCATAGTATCCGCAAATCGAGGCAGGAAACCCCCTAATCAAGCTCATGCGGCTTTACCACCTGGCCCGGTATTTTGATCACATCGAGGGGAATTCAAAATACCAAGAAGCACGATATACTACTGGATTTAGAGCTTAGAATGGGCCTAAATCGCTCAAAATTCGCAGTACAGCAGAGCTTCAAAAGCAGTGCGAAAAGAGTATGTAAATAGTCACTTTCAATCCAACGGACAAAAATTCATCGCGGAGCCTGTCTTGAAATGAAGACGAAATTTAAAATGAGATAGGCGCATAAAATTCAGTCTCGACTTCATGCCAAGTAGAGGGAGCTCACCTGGAACATAGCTCTTCGAGGCCATCGAGATTCATATGCGCTTCACCGCCCTCCGGTAACATAACAAAATTATATGGATCACGATGAAATAATTTCGCAACCGAAATTCTGCTGATGGTCTAAGTGAGCTCGAGAATCAGCCTGCCTAGCGAAGAACCCGACTTATATTCAAAACAATAGCCTTGCATTTGCTGCATTTGTATCTTCTTTGGACTAATTTTTGGTAAAAAATTCAGTCGCTCGGCTCCTTAATCATTCCATTAAAATCCAATTAAGGTAATATTACGTATAGATGTAGGAAGATAATAATCCGCACCAATTTCATGTTAACTCAGAGGACATATGCACCAATCGGGGTTGGTGATTAAACTGATGGGACGAGGACTAGGACTGGAACAACCCCCGCCTGGCCGCCTTGAAGCGACTTCCCTGCGGTGTGAATAATTAAGTGTGCGATGAACTTGAAAATAGATCTGATCAAGATCTACTTCGTTCTGCAGGTCACTCAGATAGCCTTAAGTAATGGAAACTCACACCCAAAATACCACTGTATACTTCCCCTGCTGCAATTGGAATCAGAATATTTATGTGGTATATAGGGATAGAGGGAGAGGGAGCGAGGGGAGTTCCAGAAATAGATATGAGCGAACGAACCGACGGTGTCTTACGTCTTATGGGCCATAAGCAACAAGTCAATCAAGATGAATTCAATGGGGATCACCTCTAAACTCCTCCTTCCTCTAAGCAGCAGCATTTAAAAACTACAAAATCGGATTTTTGCCTCGTATACCGTGCGTCTTTAGTGCCAGAAATAGATTCCAATATTGGATATAGAACTATCTGAAACAAGCCATCGAAGCACGCAGCTGCCTCCTATGTGCTTCAAAACTTTGAAGGGCGTGTGCGTACATGTCTCAGTAAATGCTCTTGCGGGATGTCGAGGCAGAGCCAGCAGCTGCCTTAGCCATGCTCGCTTTCGGCGCTCGCGTCAGAACTACAGCAACGGAGATCAGCGACTTGGCCATTTCCGGCCCCACATTGGGCAGCATCGCGAGTTCATCTTCGGCGCCGAGCTCCGGGTCCACCAGATCTCTCAAACTGTGATTGGTTGGAACGCAGTGTATCGAGGAGGTGAGAAGAAAGCGAGATTAAGAAAAGAGGCAGGAATGCAGTTACGCAAGAAGACTCAAGACTTCAGAGGTATTGTGCGAAAGGGAAGGATGACAGCGATTGACTTCCGTGATTTCTATGTCAGGGGACTTGATGCCAGAGCATTGCATAAAAATGAGGATCAACTGCATGATGTATGGAATGCCCAAGCTGCAGCAAGCGCAAGATGAAATCTACCCAGGAATTACACGATTTTTTTACTCAAGTACCTTTCGATGCCGAGGTCGTGGAGGCACTCGGGAGCGCCGCTCTCGGGCCCGCAGCCTTGCGCGCTCAAAAACACCGACAGCTCGTTGGCTTCTCTCGCCACCCGGTCCATCTCCTGGCCGTGCTCCCCCACCAGCGCCGCCACCTACAATACATACACACACGCAAACACACAGAGGAATCAAGGAATTGCAGAAAAAAATCCATTGCCATGCTACTACAAAGCTGCACAGTTCAGTTCGAATAAATTGCGCGAATGTTCCTAGTTGATTTAATTTCCGCCGAGCCCCACCCCATTCTTAATTTCTGGTTCTAGAATACCTGCTCGGGCGGCACTACCGCAGAAGCGCCAAACCCATCGCCAACGGGCTCGGCAGCGGCAGCTGCTTCCAACTCGGCGGCTGCGCTGGCGTCATCGCCGTATCTACGTTGAAAAAAAAAGAAAAAGAAAGAAATTAGAGCACCCAATGTGTGTCCCTGAACTTACTGGTAAGAAGACAACACTTGATATCGCAGGAGTGTACTTGATACAACGTGCATGCATGCGCACACACACACAATAGGAACCACCATGTGAAGGTAAGCAGAAGTCTACATGTGTTCCAAAGGCGAACTTTAGCTCTACTTTAAATTATTGGCAAACCTTTGCTGTACTTTCGAGAGGTATTTTCATCTTTTTTTCTTTTCTTATCACTCACTTGTCAACGAAGCTTGCGCGCACGTCGGCGAGTCGTGCTGCTACGGCTTCGGCTTCAGCTGCGGCCTCGCGGGCGGCCTGCTCCTCTGCAGCTTTTTTAGCGCTGGCAGCCGCAAAACGGTGGCGTTCGGTGCGCTGCGATGAGGAAAAAATGAGACAGGAGACGAAGGAAGAAGGAAGTAGAAAGGCAAAGAAAGTCACAAAAGTAAGGAACGCTAGAAAAATGGAATCCTCTTAGTGAAAGGAAAGATTGAATAAAAGCACGAAATAATAGATGTAATCATGCTTCTTTCGTAACTCTCTCTTCCTGTTTCCTCTTTTTCCTCACGATTGCTCGTTGCCAACCATTTACCGTAAGTTTCACAAGGCGGTCTGGCCTGAACGCAAACACCAGAGGTTCAAGGTTCTTGGCATTATCGCCGCCGTGGCCAGGCAAGCGAGGAAACGCCACTTCCACGTCGCCGTCGGGAAAGCAACAGCTGATGCGCCCCACGGTGCCCGGGGGGACTTCGTCGTCGGCCGACTTCCAAAACACCAGGTCGCCCACTGCCAAGGGCGCCTGACAAGGAAGGAAGAAACGAGAAATGAGGTGATGAAAAGGGAGGAGAAGAGAAGGCGAAGCAATGAGAGATCGAATTGTAGGAAATGTCATAGACGATGAATGGAGGAAATGAATAGGAACTAATTGCAAACAAGGTACACATGCGTAAAAGCTATGCCATGATGACGGTGCTGTGTATTAAAAATAGTGGTTATATCAGAAGTGGTGTTGTTGCCAGCATACCTCTGCAATCGCCGGGTCATCAAGACCGTTAGCATGGGCAAGAATCTTTCTGCTGGCTGCGTCTAAGCCCTCGGCCTGGTTCATAATAAGACTTGATAACAAATCCCACTGGTCTTCAATGGCCTTGGCTTCATCTTCCAGTGCTCTGGCTTCCTCTGTTGTTTGGTATACAGATATACGAGTAGTTTGGAGGGGTTTGAGATCGTCAGAATGGCACGTAAATAGAACTCTCGATCGAACTTATATGAAATTCAAAGACACGAAACAAAAATTTCAACCCCACAAATTAAATTATATGAAAGATTAAAGAGTCTGGCAAGAACAGAAAAAAAAGAAGAAAATCAAATGCTCAGTTATCTCACCCGCAGCTTTGGCTTCCGCCAGCCGTTGCCGGCGTTGCTCGTGGCGAGCTTTCTTGGTGTGCGGCACGTGCACTTTCTTCTTCTGGTGGTGGTGGTGGTGGTGATGGCCGTGGTGCACGCCGTGGTGGTGCTGGTGGCCGTGGTGGTGCAAGTGATGCAAGTGCTCGTGCACAGGCGCGCCGCCGTTCACAGGCGATGCCCCCACCGGCTGCTGCTGCGGAGGCTTGGATGCCACCGCCAATTGACCTCTTTGCGCAGCAGAATTTCCTCCTCCTAGTACACCACCAATACCGCCATTGTCGGCCGCCGCCGCCGCCATAGCAGCAGCCTTGGCTTCCTTCTTCTCTTTCTTCTTCAATTTCCGCGTAGCCCGGATTTTCAGCTTTCGCTTCTCGAACTTCGCCGCCGCTTCGTCCAAGTGCTTCTTGTCCCGGGCTTCTTTCTCCAGCTCTTTCTGGGACTTTTTCACTTCGCCGCCGGCGGTCTTTTGCTTCGACTTGCAGAGGTACGCCCGGATGGAGGCCCCGAAGAGGTTCCAGAAAATGAACAACGGCCCCACGAAAATGAGAAAGAGCAGCACGTAGCCGAACAGTTCTTGGTCGCTGTCGCTGTCTCCGGTGGCACCGCTTTTGATCATGAGCGCCGACAAGAAGAAAAGCGTCAGGGAATACTGCAAAATGACTGCCAGCGTGTTGTCGTCGGGGCTACGGAACGGTTTCTGAGGTATTACATGAGAGAGAAAGGAATTAACGACGAAGTTGAGAACAACAACATTGATAGCTGAGGGACTGAGAGGAAGAAGCAGGAAATCAGATTTTAACGCTGTGGCTCCGCTAATCTAATAGATAATCTTTGCTCGTATTCCTGCACAGTTTTTCCTATTTCTAGTGAGTTGTATGGTATTCTGAGAACATAGCAAGTCGACTCACTTCATCAACGAAAATATAAATGAAGGCAAAGCAAATCAGGAGGCCACAGATGGCTCCATACGGAGTGTCCGAACTGCCAATCACTCCAATCCCGCTTGCTAAACTCAATCGGCGCGCGCACTCGATCACTTCGAAGTAGTAGTACGATGGCCTGAGAAATATAACGAAGAAGTACAGTCAAGCACAGAATAGAGGGCGTTAGAGCATGGAAGACAGAAAGAAATAGAGAAAGAAAAGAAGAAAGATTGACACAAGTTGGAGAGAGCGTTGAGTAACGTAATAGCGTATCGTGAGTATAAAGGATGCGCTTCAGAAGTAAATGCGTCACCTGTAGGATTTGATGAGGAAAGTGAGGTGGCCAATGTGGGGATACCCCATGTCTGCCTCGTGGTCCATCTTCAAGGCGTCCGAGACGATGGACTTCTTGGACAGCAAAAGCGCCAAGTAAATGAGCGGTATTCCAATGGGGTACACCAAAATCATCCCTGCCAAGACAAACGAATATCAAGCAAAAAGAGTACACAAGTAGTAAGATTTCAGCTTTTCCAAATAGAGTAGAAATATATAACAAGAAGCAAAAATGCTTTAATAAATACTACTACCACTTGATGCAACACGATTGAGAATTTAAAAAGTGTGAGCAAGTCTTTGATTCTTCCTCTTTTGTGAAGACAATTACCGAGGCAAAACGGCAGGTATTCCGCGTATCTTTCACCGTAGCAGTCCAAAGAATAGTCGAGGTACAGGAACGAATCTTCGCCCCCACCGTCAACTTCAGGCTTTTCAAAGGAGTGGCACTTGAGATAGTGGAAGAGCGTGGTCGAGGTGGATATCAAGACCTAACAGGTTGGACGAGAGAGATATAACAGAGAAAAGAAAAGAAGTGAGGATGAAATATGATGTTGACATAAATGGGAATTATTAGATTTTCGTAGCATGAGTAAGAAATCCTATCATGAATAAGAAGAAGGAGAGGACACAGAAGCTTTTGTCATCGTGTACCAAGAAGGTCAGCACGAGCCATGCGCCAATGACGTTCTGCCCCGCCGGAGTGTGCAGCTTGGCGTTGATTTTCGCCACCAAGTTTTGAAACGTGCCCGGCACGTGGGCCTGAGTAGGTTTGATGTCATCATGATAGTGCCGTTGCAAACAAAAAATAGAAGAAAAAACCGATAAGACGCAACGCAAAAAGCAGAGAACAAGGTATCACAAAGAAACTGAAAACAGAGCACAGCAAGAAGCATAACACATTTAACACCAAACGACTGCAACACATATGCATCTTACTGGATCTTCTTTGCCGACTTTGGTCTTGCGGGGCCGCATGGCCTCCAGAAATTCGCCGAAATCAATGGAGGGATGCTCGCCCGTGTGGTCTTCCGTCCCGTCGTCCACTGCCTTCAACATCGAGTCCACAATTTCCAGCACTTCGTCTTCGGCCACTTCAGGATTGTAAGCTTGGAAAATCTGGTAGTAGGGAAAATTAGGGGAAATAAATCAAATGTAGGGGTAGGCAGCGCGAGTTCAGTTTTTACTGTAGGGTTTGGTTACGAGTGAATTTTAGCACAAGGACTCAACACAAAAGGAGAGTGCGCCTCAAATTATTCAATCAAAGTCGACTTAAAGCAGTCAAGGGATAACACCATGAACAATTGCAGTAATCGAAAATAAAAAAGCAACTTTTGCTTGTACCTCAATCAGTTCATCGCGCTCGATGTCGCCGCTGCCGTCGTCATCGATTTCGGCGAACACGAGCTTGAGGTTCCAAATTTGGCGCTTGGTGAAGACTCTTTTCATGCGGGGCGGGACTTCGTAGCTCTTGATGGCGGCTTCGTTTTTCTTGAAGTGCAGGTGGCGCCGGTAAGTCTCTTTGGTGAACACAAACAAGTACGCCAGGAGAAACCCTCCGCTCAAAATGAGGGGAAAGAAACAGGCGCCCACCATTTTGTACACGTAATCGAAGCCATTGTAGCGGCACTGCAGGCCTAGCGCAGGAATCAGGTCCACATTGATGATTTTAAGCGCGTCCAAGACCCGGTTGAAGCTCAGGGGGAAGGTGACCCCACAATTGAAGGAAATGTTCACGGCAATTTGGAAGTACGCAGCGAGGGCCTTCACTTTCACTTGCGCCTTGGAGGCGCTGGAGAGCAGAAGCATGACGTGGTTCGAGGGCCGCAAAGTGGTTTTTACTTTGCTTTTCACGGTGGATTCCACGGTCACCTAATGACACATATGTTGATATGACCACAAATAAGACGACATGAATACAAGCGAGTAGCAGCGATCGGTCATGCCAGAGAGGGCAAAAAAAAGCGGAGCTATGATATGCGCAAAATCTGTTGGTTGCTGAAAGCTTCACGTGAAAATAAAACAGAGCAAATCGCCAAAAGAGAGGATAAACTCGGAAAAGATGATGGAGATTGGGATGTGGCACTTAAAAAAAACGAACTCGAACTCGAACTAATACAAACCCAAATGACACAGAAGCCAATGCTGCGGGCAGAAGTGTACGCGCGTGCGTTGCGCGCAAGTCAAAATCGTAAATAGGAAGTGTGTAGAGGCGAAACAGGAGCTGCTGCCATTTTTCTCACCGAAGTTTGCTCGGTGATTTTCGCAATGCCCGAATCAATCACCGAATAAGTGGTGACGGGCCCCTCGGGTGGGGGTTTGGTGCTGGAATCCCTCGACAAAATCACCGTGCCGTCTTTTTCTTCCATTCGAGTGCCCTTGTGCTCAAGTTGCAAATTTTCGCACTCTTTCAGAAAGGCCGCGTAGTGGGCCTCCTGGTGCTTGTGCTTGTTGTGCCACTTCTCGGCTTGGTCTTTGGCCCGACCTTCTTTGGTCTTCATTTCCTGGCGCTTCAGGCGCTTCGCGTACCACTTTGTTGGATCGTCAAGAGAGGAAGAAGAAAAAGAAAACGAAAAAGGGTTGATGATAACGAAACAGAGACGTTGAAATCAAAGAAACTTGACTGCAGGATTGATGAGAAGATAGCTCTTGGAATTAAAAATATCCTTGCAATAATCGCACAAATTGAAGATGCCCTGAGGCAGGCATGGAAGAAAAGCAAGTACATTTTTCAAAAAAAAAAAAGGAATCTAGCAGAGCTTCTAACATTTTCCTATACGCACCGAAATTGAAAACCCAACGATAATTGCCCCAATTACAATCAAGAAAGTAAGAAGGGTTGTACTCTTGAGCGCATCTGCGAGGCTTCCGGAGTTGGCGCAACTCAAGCACCTAAAAGAAGATCAAAATAAAGAAAGTCACGAGGTTGGAACAGGTGTATCCCATCCAAAAGAAAATGAATTGCATGAGAACAGCAGAACAGCCAAGAGGCATCAAAATTCGTGCATCACTGCGTTTTCTGTTGTCAGTGAGCGTTTGTGATCAATGTGCAAGGTTATTGTTTTTGCTTTGCTTGTTTTGCACGCGAGTCCTGTGACCACTCACTCTTCCGCGTCCACGTCAAAGTAGTACGACGGCACGCTGCTAGTGTCGCAAACCCCACACAGGGGCCCCATGTAGCCCACGTTGCAGTACGCGTCTCCGAAAGCATCCCCCGGGACCGCACCCAGCAAGCGCGACTTGCGCTCACCAAGGAAAGAAGAAGACGACGACGCCGGCGACAACGACGATGACAAGGCAACTGAACCCTCGCCTTCGTCTTCACCTCCTTCACTTCGGTGGTGGTGTTGTTGTTGGCGGCGTGTGTTTCCATTGAGCATCCGGCGGCTGCGGCGGCCGTTGCGGCGCTGGCGGCGCAGTTTGCGAGTTGAACTGCTCGCGCTGTTGGCATCGTCCCCACTGCTGCTGCTTCCGAGGTCGTCATTGTTGCCGTAATTGAGGTCCGCGGCCAAAGTGCCGTTGTCGCCAATGCAGCCCTTGGGGTACGGGCACTCGAAGATTTCGGCCGAGTTCAAACTGACCCGCCAGTAGCCCGGCAAGAGCTGCAGCCTTTCGGAGGTTGAGCCGCCGTTGCGGGTACATGTGGTGCCTTCTGGGCAGGCCGCGCACGTGCCGTCGACTGCTACGAAGAAACCCTGTACGGCCAAAGAAGAGTGCAATAGAGATATGGACATCAGAGTAAAAAATTGAAGAAGATTGAGAGAGTTAATGAGTCGAATAGAAGCAAGAAAAAGATAGCGAGGTAGTAAAGCAGATAACCGGATTCCCTTGTCTTGTTTATACAAGTACATGCATGCATGCGTGTGAGCGCTCGTACACCTTGTTGCAGAGGTCACAGATGCTGGAGCCTTTCAGAGCATAAGTTTCACCGGAGCAGTCAGCGCAACTTGACTGCCCTGCGTCCTCCGTGCTGGTGCCCTCTGGGCAGTCCACACACTTTTCTTGCCCCGCAGCCGATTGGTACTTGCCAGGCGCACAATCGTCGCACACCGTTTGATTCGTTTTCGGGGCTACTGTGCCGACACCGCAGTTGGCACTAAAAAAAGAGAAAAAAAAAAAGAGATGGCAATGATGGAGAAGAGAGAGAGAGAGAGAGATCAAAAGACGTAAAACGAATGAACGTTAAGAAAGTG
>Ga0307978_1003537_pt1 | contig 10603 bp, 10 predicted proteins | sample OrgLakmetage1056_FD_203151 | JGI IMG/M metagenome (GOLD analysis project Ga0307978, IMG submission 203151) | Saline water microbial communities from Organic Lake, Antarctica - #1056 | ecosystem: Environmental > Aquatic > Non-marine Saline and Alkaline > Saline | place: Antarctica: Organic Lake...
GTAGAGTTGTTTGAACTGGTAAAACGGGCAGAAGTGTGGTTAACCAAAAACACAATCAATCGACCTGTCTTAAAATGGGAAACTAAAGCTTGGGGAGAAATACCTGCTGATTTTGGGAGAAAGTAAGATGTTGAATTTCATAAAATGATATATATTTATCTGACTAATTTATTCTATAATGAAATTCAAATTATTCCTATTGTGCATATTTTTATTTGCTCAAAAATCAAATGCTCAAGAAAACGCAAATCAAAATTTTTCTTTGACTCTCGGTAAACCAATTTTTTCAGAAGCTACACAAGACGCTCAAAATTTTTCTGTAGGCTTTAATTATCAAAATCGCTTTTCCAATTTTTTTGCCTTCGATGTTTTTTATACCTATGCGCAAGTTAGCAATCTACCAAGCTACATAGATGATCCGCAGCGTTTGAACCAAGAAATTCTCAGCCTTACTGGAAGTCTTAGTGCTTTTTTTGCCACAGATTGGTCTAGAATTAGGAATCATTCTTTAGGTTCTAAAATCCATTTTTTATTTGTGAATAATGAAAAATGGAGTTTTTCTTTATTTGGTGGTTTTGGTTATAACTTTTCAAATTCTAAACAACATGTTTTATTGAATAACACTTTTGATCAAGAGACACTTCAAATCATATCTTTCGAAAACGAAATAGAAACAGAAAGTTACAACAGTTTTTTTGGGATGTATGGCCTTCAAACCCATTACTCATTTTATAAAAAATATATAATAGGACTGGAAGTTTCTTTTTTATCAGCCTTTATGGACAATGAAACTTGGGATAGCATAAATAGATTGCCAAATTATTATAATTTCTCACTAATGCTAGGATTTAAATTTTAGAATCATGAAAAACCTATGTTTAATAATATTTATTATTTCTTTTGTAAGTATAAGTGCACAAGGGGATAAAAGCGAAAAGCTTTCAAAATTTGAATTTTCTTACTCGTATGGGATTTCATATCTTGAATACGCAAAATTCAATCCTGAAAATCCTCTAAATTTGCCAGTGTCTGAATTTGGATCTTTCCAAGATTTGAATATAGATTATAGGCTGCCTAAAAATCGTTTTATTGGAATTGGCTTTTCGAGACAGCAACATTCTGAATTGATAGATAAAAATTTAAATATCAATGGGACTGGGCTTCAATTGTCTGGTTATAAAAACATACTACAAACCAATTATTTTGATGTTCATTTTAGACAAGATTTTAATAACGGCTTTCACTTGACTTTTGGATTATTTTATTTCTCTCAAATCGAAAATGGTCTTCGAGCAAGAATTTTCGAAGATTCTATAGACATTATTTTATTTGGAGATAATATAAATGACGGCGGTATTTTTATTTCCCCTGAATATTATTTTGATGTTAATCAGTATTTAGAAATAGGGATAAAGGCTAAGGCGTATTATTCCTTCGGTATATTTGAAGCCATAACTTTGCTGCCAACTGCTAGATTTAAATTTTGAATAGGTTTCTATAAATGATTTATTTCCAACCTTATAGCTGCGCTTGCTAGTAAAGCTTTATGTAAAGACCTGATTCGTTCAGGTCTTTGTTTTTTAAATAATCTGTAACACATTTCATCTTGATTTTTATTCGCTTTGATCACAGATTAAATTCTCATAGAAACCCTATATTTGCAAAAAAATAAAATTAGGATGAGTAAATTATTGATAGTGGGAACTGTAGCTTTTGACGCGATAGAGACTCCATTTGGAAAAACCGATAAAATACTAGGCGGTGCCGGGACTTACATAGCTCTTAGCGCCTCACAATTTGATGTAGAATGTGGTGTGGTATCTGTGGTTGGAGATGACTTTCCGCAAGATTACCTTAATTTACTCACAGACCGAAACGTTAATATAGAGGGTCTAAACATCGTAAAAGGCGGTAAAACCTTTTTTTGGAGCGGTCGATACCATAATGATATGAACACCAGAGACACGTTGGATACACAACTGAATGTCTTAGCAGATTTTAGCCCAGTTGTTCCAGACCATTTTAAAGATGCAGATATCGTCATGCTAGGGAATTTACATCCTGCAGTACAGATGAGTGTCATAGAACAGGTGGAGTCAACAAAATTAATTGTTCTGGATACGATGAATTTCTGGATGGACTCAGAGCTTGATCTTCTTAAAGAGGTGATTTCAAAAGTAGACGTCATCACTATTAATGATGAAGAAGCCAGGCAATTGTCTGGAGAATATTCACTAGTGAAAGCCGCCAGAAAAATAAGAGATATGGGTCCAGATTATGTGGTCATCAAAAAAGGAGAACACGGCGCTTTGTTATTTCACAAGGAAGAAATGTTTTTTGCACCAGCTTTACCTTTGGAAGAGGTTTTTGACCCAACTGGAGCTGGAGACACCTTTGCGGGAGGTTTTGTAGGTTACTTATCTAATTCTAAAGATATCTCTTTTGAAAATATGAAAAATGCAGTCATTTATGGTTCCAACTTAGCTTCCTTTTGTGTGGAGAAATTTGGAACCGAAAGAATGCTGGAACTCGATAAAGATGAGGTGGATAGACGCTTAAAGAGCTTTCAAGCCCTCACTCAATTTGAAATTAATTTAGCATAACACCCTGCCCTGAGTATTCAGGGTTTTTTTATTGGAAACAACATCATGAGTGAACTTATTAAACACGAATGTGGTATAGCCACATTAAGACTATTGAAGCCACTTTCTTTTTACCAAAAGAAATATGGCAGCGCTTTTTATGGCATCAACAAAATGTATTTGATGTTGGAAAAGCAGCACAATAGGGGTCAAGATGGTGCGGGTTTTGCGAGTGTTAAGTTAGATATGGAGCCTGGTAATCGTTATATTAGCAGAGTGCGTTCTAACGAGGCACAACCTATCCAAGATATTTTTAAGAAAATCAACGAAAGAATTAATGAGGAGGTAGAGTTACATCCTGAGATCCTTGAGGATATTGATTCGCAAAAGAAATATCTTCCTTATTTAGGGGAGGTTTACTTAGGACACGTTCGCTATGGTACGTTCGGTAAAAACGGTATAGAGAGTGTCCATCCTTTTTTGAGACAAAACAATTGGATGCACCGTAACCTAATTGTTGCTGGCAACTTCAATATGACCAACGTCAACGAGTTATTTCAAAACTTAGTCGAGTTAGGACAGCATCCCAAGGAAAAAGCCGATACAGTCACGGTGATGGAGAAAATAGGCCATTTCCTAGACTCCGAGGTAGGAAAATTATACAAAAAGCTAAAAGAAAAAGGCTATAATAAAAAAGAGGCCTCTCCTCATATTGTGGAACAGCTGAAAGTGCACAAAATTCTGAGAAAGTCTTCTAAAGACTGGGATGGCGGTTATGTGATTGCGGGTATGCTTGGACATGGTGATTCCTTTGTGTTGAGAGATCCTAACGGTATTCGTCCGGCGTATTACTATAAAGATGACGAAGTGGTCGTGGTGGCTTCAGAGCGACCAGTGATACAGACCGCTTTTAATGTTGATTATGAGGACGTCCATGAGCTAGAGCCTGGGCAAGCGATTATCACCAAAAAAGACGGTTCAGTTCATTTTAAAACCATTTTGGAGCCAGGAGAACGTAAGGCCTGTTCTTTCGAACGGATTTATTTCTCCAGAGGGAGTGATGCTGAAATTTATAAAGAACGAAAACACCTAGGTCGCTTATTAATGCCAGAAGTCCTTAGGGCGATCGATTATGATACGATGAACTCGGTGTTTTCATATATTCCCAATACCGCAGAAACTTCATTCTATGGGATGGTAGAAGCCGCTCAAGACGAATTGAATCGTCAAAAAAATGAAGCGATTTTAAAAGAAAAAGAAAGTTTGACGGATGAACGGCTTTCAGATATTCTTAGTTTACGATTACGAACAGAAAAAATAGCCGTTAAGGATGTCAAGCTCCGCACTTTTATTACAGAAGACAGTAGTCGGAATGATTTGGTAGCCCACGTTTACGATGTGACTTATGGAGTAGTAAAACCTACGGACAATCTGGTGGTGATAGATGATAGTATAGTTCGAGGGACCACTTTAAAGAAAAGTATCTTGAAGATGCTAGACCGTTTGTCACCAAAGAAAATCATTATCGTGTCTTCGGCACCACAGATTAGATACCCAGACTGTTATGGTATTGACATGGCTAAGCTGGAAGATTTTATTGCTTTTCAAGCGGCAGTCTCCTTACTGAAAGAGCATGGCATATATCAAGACACTATGGATGCTGTATATCTTAAATGCAAGCAGCAGATAGAACAGGCTAGCAAGGCCGAGGAAAATTTTGTTAAAGCAGTTTATGAGCCTTTCACTTACGCGGAAGTTTCAGAAAGAATCGCTCAACTTTTAAGTCATGAGAGCATCACCTCAGAGGTTAAAGTAATTTACCAAACCGTAGAAAAACTCCATGAAGCCTGCCCCAAAAACTTAGGCGATTGGTATTTTACGGGGGATTACCCTACAAAAGGAGGCAATAAGGTAGTTAACAAGGCGTTTATGAATTTTTACGAAGGGAAAAACGATAGAGCTTACTAAAATAGTACCATTATACACGCAACCTTTTTGTAAGGTAGTGCATCTTTATATTGTGAAAGATTTACTAAATTTGCAAAATTAAATTCATCCATATTTAAATGTCAGAACAAACTTCACAAAATGCCTCAGACGAAATTGACTTAGGTGTTATTTTTGAAAATACTGCTCACAACAATTTTTAAAAAGTTAAATTGGAAATATAACTTTATATAGTCTTGGGCTGAGGGATATATACATTTATAAAAAAATAAAAAGCTAGATCAACTATTTAGTTGGAATATATTATCATGATAATCAATCAATAATTATGAGTAAAGATTCACAGCAAGAAAATCAATCTGAAGAAGTTGACCTAGGTCAGCTGTTTAAGGCTATAGGAAACGGTTTCAGTAATTTTTTTAAAGGTATAGCCAACATTTTTAAAGGATTATTCCAAGGCTTAGTTTTAATCTTACTACATTTTTTTAAGCGTATATTTTGGTATGTTGGAGCTGTTGTGCTAGGTCTTGTGCTAGGGTTTATTCTAAATGCAACTACTGAAAAGTCTTACGGTGCCAATATGTTTATCAAAACGAATTTCGATTCCGGTAGGCAAGTTTATGAAAATATAAGGCAGTTAAACCAACTAGCAAGTGTTGATAGAGATACCGTTGAATTAGGTAAAATACTAAATATCTCTCCAACAAAAGCGTCTAAATTGAAAGGCTTTTATATACAACCAGGTACTCAGGAAAACAATATAGCAGAAATGTACTTTGAGTATCGTCAAAATCTAGATTCGATATCTCAAACAGAAGTTACCTATAAAAGTTATAAAGAGTCTCTAAGTAATTATGCGTTTCCCGTGCACCAAATTGGGGTTGCATCCACAGACAAATTTATTTACAAAGAAATTGAAAAAGCATTTACAAAAGAATTAGTTAATAATGACTATTTGGATGACCTAGCCATGGTTAATGCTGAAAACTTGAAAAGTGAAAAGGTAGCTTTGGAGAATCAAGTTATCAAAACAGATTATTTAATTGATGAGTATTTAAAGATAAAAATCTCACAATCACAAAAACCAGAAAGTAATGGAACAAGTTTATATATGGGAGATACTGAGGCCAGTAACTCTTCGGTTAATGAAGCAGAATTATTAAAAGAGCAACTTAAACTCGAAGAACAAAAACGAGAGGTATTACAGCTTATGGTGGCAGAAAAAGATGTTCTAAGTGTTATTTCTGGGTTTCCCTCTTCTGGATATGACATTAGAGAATGGTATGAAAAATATATCATTAAAGTACCTTTAGCAACGTTCTCCATTACCCTGTTTGTGTTTCTGCTGATAGGACTTGGTAAATTTTTAAAAGCCCAAAAAGAGAATGAAGTCATGTAGTATGAATGTTTTAAAATTAGTAAAGAAGAAGCTACTGAAATTGTAGAATTTGAATCCAGCCCTGAATCAGAAAATGACAAAATAGTAGAATTTCATGCGTTTTAAAAAAAACTTTGGATAGTAAGAAGGTATGATGTCAGCTAAGATGAACTTATTGAATATAGGAATATTTATAGTGGCGACTTGTTTAAAATATCTGCGCTTTCCTATCAAAATAATATATTTACCTAGTTGGAGGTAGATGTAAACATTGTGTTTCCGAATTTTTCCATTAGTAAAAAGCAGAAAAGAGATCCGTTGATTACTATACAGAAAAATAATATTGAAACGCAGTTGTCTAAAGTAGATTCGTTATTAAAGATGTATATTAAAGTATTAGAAAATGATTCAAAATCTAAAGCAAATGAATTTAGTTTGGTTGGAGAAGGCTTTTAATAGGTAAAGAATAAGGTAGTATACCGGTATATGAATTATTACAAAAAGAAATTGCTTTAAGATACCATTTCAGAGACTTACAAGAAAAAAGGGTAGATGGAGATGTCTTTTTGATGTTATTCTTATCTTTTAAAAAGTAAGAAAAGAAATACTAAATGGAATGAAAATCACTATTCATAATAATTGCTTTTGTTTTATTATGTTTAATTTATGCTACAAGGAAACAGTATATTATGTTAAAAATTATGGAGTATAAAAAAACGATATTAATTACGGGAGGGGCTGGGTTTATAGGCTCAAATTTTATAGTTCATCTTCTTGAAAATGAACAAGATATATCCATAGTTAACATAGATAAGCTCACGTATGCAGGTGAGCTTTCTAATTTATCTGAGGTAGTTAATAATGATAATTACCAATTTGTTGAAGGTGATATTTGTGATCGTGTCTTAGTAGAAAGACTTTTTAATGAGTACCAGTTTGATGGTGTTATTCATTTTGCGGCAGAGTCCCATGTGGACAATTCTATAAAAAATCCTGATGCTTTTATTGAAACCAATGTTTTTGGTACCTTTAATGTACTAGACGCTGCAAAAAAATACTGGATGGATAGTCCAAATCAACCTAAATCAGGATGTGAAGACAATCGTTTCTTACACATTTCAACGGATGAAGTTTACGGTACATTAGGTAGAACGGGTTTCTTTACAGAAACCACACCATATGCGCCTAATAGTCCATATAGCGCATCCAAAGCGTCGTCTGATTTTATTGTTCGAAGTTATTTTCACACCTATGGTATGAATGTAGTTACTACAAATTGTTCTAATAATTATGGACCAAAACAGCATGATGAAAAGTTAATACCTACCATCATTAGAAAAGCGATTTCAGGTGAAAATATTCCCATTTATGGTGATGGTAAAAATATTCGCGATTGGTTATATGTTTTGGATCATTGTAAAGGAATTTACTTAGCATTTCAAACAGGAAAAACAGGTGAAACCTATAATATTGGTGGTAAAAACGAACGCAATAATTTAGAAATTGCAAATACTATTTGTGAGTCACTTGACGAATTACGACCCAAAGGTAGCTCATACAAAAAACAAATTACTTTTGTGTCAGATAGACCAGGTCATGATTTTCGTTATGCTATTGATGCAAACAAAATTGAATCAAATTTAGACTGGAAAGCAGATGAAAATTTTGAATCTGGTATTAAAAAAACAATTAATTGGTATTTAAATAAATATAAAAAATAGATGAAAGGAATTATACTCGCTGGAGGATCTGGAACTAGACTTCATCCATTAACATTATCTGTAAGTAAACAATTAATGCCTATTTACGATAAACCCATGATTTATTATCCGCTTTCAACCTTTATTTTTGCTGGGATTAAAGAAATATTAATCATTTCTACACCTAAGGATTTACCCCTTTTTAAAGATCTTTTGGGAGATGGAAAAAAGTATGGTTGTACTTTTGAGTATGCAGTACAGGAAGAGCCAAATGGATTAGCAGAAGCTTTTATAATTGGAGAAGAGTTTATAGGGACTGATAACGTGGCCTTAATTTTAGGCGACAATATTTTTTATGGCTCAGGATTAGCAAAATTAATGCAAACCAATAATAATCCTGATGGTGGTATCATTTATGCTTATCGTGTTCACGATCCTGAACGTTATGGCGTAGTAGAATTTAATGCAGATGGACAAGCTATTTCTATAGAAGAAAAACCAGAGCAGCCAAAATCAAATTATGCGGTTCCAGGGATTTATTTTTATGATAATTCGGTGGTTGAAGTCGCAAAGACTATTGAGCCTAGTCATAGAGGTGAACTTGAGATTACAGATGTTAATAGAGAGTATTTAAGACAGGGTAAATTAAGCGTTAGTATTTTAGATCGCGGTACCGCTTGGTTAGATACGGGAACTTTTCAATCTCTTATGCAAGCGTCTCAATTTGTTGAGGTACTAGAAGAAAGGCAAGGCCTTAAAATAGGCTCAATTGAAGCTGCTGCTTTTGAAATGGGTTACATTTCAGAAAATCAATTTAGAGCATTGGCAGAACCACTTTTAAAAAGCGGTTATGGGAAAAATTTATTAGGCATATTGAATAAATAATAATGACTGTATTAGAAACGAAATTACAAGACTGTTTTATAATAGAACCTAAAGTATTTCAAGATAAAAGAGGTTATTTTTTTGAATCCTTCAATGAAAATCAATTTCTTAAACTAACTGGGACTAACACAAAATTTTTACAAGACAATGAGTCTTATTCAACAAAAGGCGTTTTAAGGGGGCTGCATTATCAAGTCGGTAAACATTCTCAAGCCAAGTTAGTACGTGTTGTTAAAGGAAATGTTTTGGATGTAGCTGTCGATATTAGAGAAAACTCTCCGACGTTTGGTCAATATCTATCTGTTGAACTTACAGGAGATAATAAGAAACAATTATTTGTACCAAGAGGTTTTGCTCATGGTTTTGTTGTTTTAAGCGACACAGCTATTTTTTCTTACAAATGCGATAATTATTATAATGCAGCATCGGAAGGTGGCATAATATATAATGATCCAATTTTAAATATAAATTGGCAATTACCTGAAGAATCTCTTTTAGTTTCTGAAAAAGATGTGACTTTGCCTAAACTAGATAATGCAAATTTATGATTAATATTTTAGTAACTGGAGGAAACGGACAACTAGCAAGTTGTATAAAAGACCTTGAAAAATCATATAATAGTTTAAAATTTATTTATACAGATTATCAGGAGTTGGATATTACGGATTTAGAAGCTATTGATCTGTATTTTAAGAACAACCCAGTTAATTATTGTATTAATTGTGCTGCTTATACCTCTGTAGATCAAGCTGAAAAAGAGCAAAAAAAAGTAGCAAAAATAAATGAAATTGGCGTAAAAAATCTAGCTAGCGTATGTGAAAAAAATAATTCAACTTTAATTCATATATCTACAGATTTTGTTTTTAATGGTCGGAAATCAAGTATTTACAACGAAAACGATGTTACAGATCCTTTAAGTGTCTATGGAGAAACAAAACGTAATGGTGAAATTCAGATACAAAATCATCTAACAAAATATTTTATATTGAGAACGTCTTGGTTGTATTCAGAACATGGTAATAATTTTATGAAAACCATGATTAAATTATCACAGGAGAAAAGTCAATTAAGCGTAGTAGCAGATCAAATAGGTACACCTACTTATGCAACAGATTTAGCTTCGGTAATTTTAAAATTAATATCATTAAAAAATACACAGTATGGCATTTATAATTATAGTAATGAAGGCGTTGCTAGTTGGTGTGATTTTGCTAAAGCTATTTTTGAAGAAACTGGTTCTAAAATAAAATTAGTACCTATAAAAACTGTTGATTACCCTACACTCGCTAAAAGACCTCAATTTAGTGTACTTGACAAAACCAAGATAAAAAGAACATTTCTTTTAGAAATACCACATTGGAGAGATAGCCTTAAAAAAGCCTTATCAAAATATTATGTATAAAAATTTACAGATAGCCATAAAAGCACCTTTAGCTATGGGAAAAGTAATCATGGATGTTTATGATACAGCTTTTTCAGTAGAATTTAAGGGTGATAATTCCTCATTATCTGAAGCGAATATGAAGGCCAATGCTGTAATTAACTCATATCTTTTTCCTACAGATATCCCTATTATTTCCGAAGAAAATACTCAAACAGGTTATACAATTAGAAAAAGCAAGGAAACTTCTTGTATTGAGGATCCATTTGATGGCACGAAAGAATTTATAAAATGCAATGACGAATTTACCTTTAAAGTTGCTTTAGTAACAAATGGAAAATCTGTTTTAGGCCTTATTTATGTACCGGTAAATTGGACTATTTATTTTGGAAATGTGGATATGAACCAGGCTTTTAAAGCAGATTTGGAATCACATGACGTTACAGTTGATCAGGTATTAGAAATTTCGAAACCAATTCAGCCCAAAAATGATAAAACTAACCTAGTTCAATTTGTTGGGAGTCGTTCACATATGAACCAGGATACTTTAGATTATGTAGAGAGTTTAAAAGCAGGCGGTAATTTAGGTTATATAGAAAATTTGCTTAACCAAATTCAAGAACAAAGAGAGCAACCACAAAAGCTAGGAATGTTTGTAGATTTGGAAAACAAATACCCCTTTAGATTCCCATTGTCTGATAGAGACCAGAAATTATATTGGGTAATTCAG
>Ga0307978_1003538_pt1 | contig 10600 bp, 10 predicted proteins | sample OrgLakmetage1056_FD_203151 | JGI IMG/M metagenome (GOLD analysis project Ga0307978, IMG submission 203151) | Saline water microbial communities from Organic Lake, Antarctica - #1056 | ecosystem: Environmental > Aquatic > Non-marine Saline and Alkaline > Saline | place: Antarctica: Organic Lake...
ACGGATAATTCAAGTACCAAGCGGTGCTGAAAATTCATAACGGAAGGGTTCATCATCTGTCGGTGGCCCGAAGTTCCTAGGAATCCGTTCCCTCCCCTGATGCCCACCGTGCATGACTGTGTCTCAACTCGAACTCGAACTAATACAAACCCAAATGGCACAGAAGCCAATGCTGCGGGCAGAAGTGGGAATGCGCGTGCGTTGCGCAAACAAAGCAAGTGCGGAATGATTCAGGAGGGAGAGGGGCATTGGCCAAATTCCTCGAAAAATTTGCAAAAAGCGAGGAATTTGTGGGTCATACTTACACCTACACAACACATTTCTCGCTTTTTATACATGCACGTGGATCTGCTTTCTCTTGAACTCCTGCTTACTTCAACTGCGGAAGGTGCGCTTTTCTGTGTTCAAGAATAGACACGAGAGCCGCCAAACGGGCTCTAAGACCGCCTGTGGAGCAATGCACAGTTCTACTTTTCCTTGAAATTCGTACACTTGTTCACGACTTAGTTCGACCAGGTGTCGATCGAGCCAGCGGAGCCTTTTGCGCCACCAGCAGTGCAGGCTTCGATGGCAGTGTCGACGATCATGTTTAAGGCCTCTTCCAGTAAAGCTTCCACTGAGAGCAGCGTCTTGAAAGCTTCGGGAATAGATTCGGCCACAGGCTTCACCAACTCGATACAAGGCTGAATGAGGTTCTCATCGAAGAAGTCGCCGATCATGTACTTGATGCCCTTGGACACTACTGAACAAAAGCACAGCTTTGCATCGTGCACAAGTTGGGCCTTTAATAGAGAAGCAACGTGTTGAGGTGAGGAATACAGCCCCATAATTCAAGTAGCACTTTCTTATTCTGGGTACAAGTGATACAAGTGGTTACTAAACGACGGTCAAGTTATGAAAGACATTAGCGCTCGCAATAACTTGTAGGTCAGACACTCTTCGAGACAGCACATCTTCATTTGAGTTCACGGCATGCAACATCACTTTGTGAGCCATATCGCTTACCAGGGTCTTCGCGAGCGCAGCAGCTGGCTCCATGTCAAGGCTGAACTTGTGGCACGTGTAAATGGCATTGCGGAGCAGGCCGCGAAGCATCGAGTCAAGCTTGTAGATAAAAGACCATGCCGAAACGCCAGGAATAGCGTCGCAGAAAGTGCCCAGCGCAGTTTCGTCCAAGTTGCGAATGATTTGGTACGCGTCGACCATCGGCGAGCCAGAGTAGTACGAGTAGCTCACGTCCGACACGAGGTCTTGAAACACTTTATCGTCCTTGATGCTTTCGCCTTTCTCAATCCGGGCAGTCATTTGAGTGTTGAACCCTTTGATTGCCGCCTTCACAGATAAAATGAATACAAAGGCATAAGATAAAGTGATGTAACAGTAAAAGAAGCATGGGCTCTGGGAAATTGTAAGCGAGGAACATGTGAGGCCTCTACTTGTGCTTAACAGTTGGAAATTGTTTGGTAGACATAATCGCAAGTATTCCAGAACCACTACATCTGACACTCAAAAGGTTGCCAACTATCTCTGTACCTTGAACGCATCGCCCATGGGACCGAGCACCATCCCGAGAAGAGGAGTGAAAATCGTGTCGCGGAGCTTGTCGGTCACTGGCGACGTCACCGAACTTACGACACCTACAACTTGGTCGCGAAGTTGAACTTGTGCGTCGATGATGGGCTGGATGCCGGGGATCACCTGAAATAGGAGAAAGTATGAGGGCGACGAGTGAGAGGTCCGAGGCCTTACGAAAGCGCACTACAATTGCAACAGCAGTGTGCATGAATGAGATACAGAGCCAGGGGCGACAGAGCTATCTACTTGCATTCTGTGACAAGACCTAATTGCTCACCTTCTCCTCCACCACAGTCTTGGCAAGGTCGATGGCCGGTTTCGAGCCAGCCCACGCGGTGGAGCACGCTGCAGCGCATGTTTTCACCAACAAAGTCCGTACAGCGTTGCGCGCCATCGTAATCCCGATCCCACCAGGGGTGCTCACTTCACTGATGATGTCCCGAATCACTTCACGTTCCAAATCCATGACCTACAATGAATTATAGATTGGAGACGTTTCAACCGTTTTGCTCACAATCAAATCATCGCAAGTGGAGTTTTCGGCAACTAGAAAGGAGAAGTGAGTTGACAAGGAAGACGAAGAAGAAGTGCTCTCTCGTTGAACTTCGCACCAGCAGTTTGGTGAGCATCTCCGCAGGGGAACGGTCGAAGCGAATGCTGTACGAAAAGCCACACGAAGTGCGGAGCCTGTTGAACGCCACTTCAAATGCTTCCTACAAGATAGGCAGAAGTAACGGAAAAGAAAAAGGCAATCGAAAGATTTGGACTTCATAAAATGGGCACCTACGAACTGGAAAAGTTATGGACGTCAGTCTACGAGAGTAAAGTGGGTACATAACGCGGACGATACCGCAAGACGTGGCCAGCAGTGCCTTGAATAACGAATTCAAATATTATAGAATTGCAAAATCTTCAGATGTCAATTGATTGCAAACCTGAGTCATGGGGTCGGGGTCACCGGTAGGCTTCGCGTGCCACGTCGCGTTTTCGAACACCGACATCCATTCCGACTGCTCCTCAGCCGTCTCGCAAGCAATGTGCCACGGCCGCCTTTCATCGTCCCAAGGCGTAAGCGTGATGCCGTGAGGTTTCTTGGAGCTATCCTTCTTGACACGGTAGCCCGCGCAATTGATGTAGCCTTTCTTTTCCTTTTCCAAGCATTTATCCGAGGTGTAATACCTGCGCATCACGGCAAGAGAAGCATGATATAGAGATCAGGCATGCTTAAATGAAAAGAAATCACAATTTAAATCGATATGAAAGGGTTAAGACTGTGCACATGCGAGCTGTTCAAAGGAAAAGGTCATTGTCGAAAGCGTTGAGGATTTGTTATATTGCACTCATGGGCTCACTTTCCTTAACTACAGAGCGTATCCACATCATTAGAACTTACTCGACAACGAAAGAGTCCTTCTGGTTGCGTGCCACAAAGAAACGCTTCTTCCACGAGTGGTAGTTGCCGCCCTCCTTCGTGAGCCAGCCGGACTTGATCGTCCAATCAGGCACTGGAAGCGTGAGCAACTGCTCCGGGTCGTCATTTAGAGACTTCGCTTCCGCTTTCAACTTGGCTGCATTGATCGAAACTTCAAAGAAGCCCAGCAGCATGTAAGCCGAAAACTTGGCGGTAAAGGCAAGGCAAGCCTCGTTGACTTTGTCCATTGCGCCCTCGGGGAGGAACGACATGACTGTAGGCTGCGTAGCGAACAAAAGAGTGGGCGTGGGAAAGGGGGGGGGGCGGCGATAAGAAATACGAGGCAGATACAAATCACAATAAAAACAGCCCCATCTTTGTTCATTGGATATAAACCATATCTGAAAGTAGCCTCTGGCACGAGATTATGTTGCCAACGCGCCTTAAGTAACTTTAAGACATTTCAGGGCAAAAGATCGCTTTACACCCCAGGTAAAATCTTGTCACTCAGTGAGAAGCTGAAGAGAATGAGTATGAGCAAAGGGGGGTGCTTCAAGCGTAAATGGTGAATGATAAAGAAGCCAAATGTAACCATTGCCAACGTGCTCTTACGGAGCACGCGCCGTTTGTGCTTACCAAATGAGTGCTCGAAGATGTCGCACACGGTATGGAAGGATGTTGTGGGAAGAAACAAAAAAAATGGTCGACGTACAACCGAAAAATGGTCGACGTACAACCGAGTTAGCGACAAACAACCCAGCCCGCCGGAGTTACTCTTCATCATTCGTAAACCTAAAAATTACGTCTCTAGCTACTACAGAGGGGTATTCACTATAACTAATCAGAATTTTCGCCGAAAAAAATCGCTAGATTTACTGTGCATCAACCAATCATCGCTGACAGTGAAGTGCAAAAATCAACGACTAGCATTCAGTCGATGAAGCAATTGGGTAATCGATCCCTATCGGGGTTGCTGAGCCTATTCCAACGCAACAACTCCGGCATCAAACAACCTTGATCGTCAAATTTGCCGCCTTAAAAGGTGATCCTGCGTTGCCGGAGTTAGATAGCTCTTCTTCGGGGCGCAACTAGTTTCTCGAGATGGTCAACGATTTGAGTCCTCGAATCGATATCATTGTGCTTAGTATGCCTTAGGCCTTTGCGCCAAGTCGTGGTTTCTTGCTCTGATTTGTTTATCTGATGATCTTTCAATTTTCGCGCTAGAATCGGCTATGGGGAGAGAAGTAGCCACCTGACTGGCGTGCGGACCCAACACAAGAAAGGCCCTCGAACGTCGAAGCCGCGTCCGAAATCCACTCTGAGGCGTAAGTGTAAGGATATAGGGATTAGATGCAATGTTTTGAGACATTCTAACACCGTTATGACTTAAAATCATGCCTGAAGGCCTGACCGAAGGAATTACCATGAAGGGCCACGTGTCTGGCATCTTCGTGAAGCTTGGCATCACATTTATTTAAGCATTGTGCGAATGAGTTGACCGGAACTTTGAAGTGCCAGCTATAGCTTCGACTGTATACGAATGTTACATGCTGAGTAGTAGTCGTTGGAGCCAAGGCCTCGAACCAGTGCGGCTGCTGCTTAAGCCTCTTTTTCCGAAGGTGCGAAGGGTCGAACTTCGGAAGAACTCGCGAAGTCTTCAAGACCATCTGCTCTGTCTGATGTCTAACACTTAAACTCGATACTTTGAGCCAATAGCTTCAAATTAATTGTCAGGAGCTTGCATGATCCAAGCGGCAGTGTCGGGGGTTACCCAGGTCATGGCTGGATCTCATGCATAAATAAACCACCGAAAAGCCACATGCCACATGGCCGAATATAGGGCGCAAAGCATTATCGGGTTATCTATCGGGAATTTTGAAAAGCACCCTATGGGAGGTAAGTTTAAGCTGCTCCCAGGTGGAGTTTTCTGGCTGATTGGGCGCATTTTGCTCTGCACTTCGCCATCTTAATACCACGAGGGGGCTCAAAAGTACTATGACCTATTTGGACGAGTTTCACCTGTAAATACCAAAAAAATACCGAAGATGAAGTGCAAAGAAATAATTGAGAAGGTCATCGAACAGATTGTTCCAAGAAAATTATTTTATTCAGTGACAGTTCTTCATTAATCGCCGATGGTCGAGCTACAGGTCGAATAGAAGGCCAAATAATTAGTTATAGTGAATACCCCTCTGAAGAATCCTGAGACGTAGGTTTACGAACGATGAGGAGTGAAGAATCCTGAGACGTACTTAGGTTGACGAATGATGAGGAGTGCGCAGGAGCCGTTCTTTCCCAGAACAAAAAAGCTGGATACAGTAGGAGCAAGGGTAGGAGCGTGCCACTTTGGACCGCTACAATCACTTCCATGGCCACTTGGGCATGTGCGCCTGATTAGCTTCTTAGGTTTAGTTTGCGCTGATTTGCTTTTTTCTCTACATGTTAGCCATCTAATTCCGGCCCCTCGGGGCCTGTCTCAGAAAGGCTCTCAAGGCCGCTGTGGGAGTTCTCTCCTTGGGGGTGCTTAAGGCAAACACTTCTTGAATTCCTTTGTGCTAGCCTTCATATTCCGGCCCTACGGGGCCTGTGCGGCCTGTGTCAAAAAAAATGATTCCTTGGGATTCTTCTCTCGAATAAAGGTTTTTGAGAGAGAGCACACCCCAGTGGAGCTTAAATTTAATGAAGCACTTAATTCACGCCAAATGTTGTCCAATTTAGACAAAAATTAACACCAACCCTAGCCCTAACCCTACCCTGCAAACCAAACGTAAACCAAAATAAGTTCGACTGGGGTGTGGTATGTTTTGAGAAAAGCCCCGAAGGGCCGGAATAAGAAGGCTAGCAGAGATGGAAAGCTAAGCAGCGGAAACTCGACCTAAGGAGCTAACCAGGCGCGAACTCGAACTTGAACTAATACAAACCCTAATGGCTGTCACTGAAGCCAGTGCTGCGGGCAGAAGTTTACGCGCGTGCGTTGCCTGATATTTCGACCATATCGAAGGGGAATCCAGATACCAAGAAGCACGAAATTCTAATGAATTCATAGCCTAGAATACGCCTAAATCGCTCAAAATTCGCAGTGCACCCGAGCTGCACAAGCTGTGCGAAAGGATAAGCTAAGTAAGCTAAATCGAGATTTCGACGTCCAACGGACAAAAAAATCCGTGGATTTACGCTGCGGTGCTCTTCGGACTTCGGTGCACCATATGCGACATACCTAAAACTACTATGATCAATAAACCGCGATTGCGATAGAGCAGAAAATGGCAAAATTTTCCGCTTTTTCGGAAAGCGACCCCCTTTAGCTGCCAGTATCAGGCACACATGCCCGAGTTGCCATGGAAATGGTGCCGCTTTGGACAGCTACAATCACTTCCATGGTCACTCGGGCATGTGCGCCTGATTAGCTTCTTAGGTTTAGTTTGAGCTGCTTTGCTTTTTATCTCTTTCTGTTGGCCATCTAATTCCGGCCCCTCGGGGCCTGTCTCAAAAACCTGAGGGACTTCGTTGTAGTCCTCTCCTCTGCGGGCGGGAACTCTTCTTTTGAGCTGGACTCTCAGAGCATGGAGGAGCGTGCCACTTTGGACCGCCACCATCACTTCCATGGCCTCTCAGGTATGTGATATTGCTGTTTGTATTTTATGAGGGGGGACTTTTCTATTCACTGCGACTCCGCGGACGAGGAAGGGGTTCCTGAACCGTCAAAGCCTCTTATGGATCAGGGGTAGAACAATAGGCGCCTTGCGCGCTGAAAGGCACACTTTGACCTCTGCCAAGTGAACCTCTTGTTCCGCATGTCACGAGCTTCCTTGCTCGCGCGCCTTCCTCGCTTTTTGAAAGTTTTCCGAGGAATGTGGCCGATGCCCCTCTCTCTCCTGTATCATTCCGCACTTGCTTTGTTTGCGCAACGCACGCGCATTCCCACAAAAAAAGTTCGAGGGGGGGTCTCATCTCGATTTGCGTATGCTATGGCCAATAAGGCTGAAATTCAGAAGCGACCCCCCTTTAGCTGCCAGTTGGTTTTGATCTTACGACTTACGACTCTGACTTGTTGCGCGCAACGAGGGCGCGTTGATTTAAAGTGCTAACTTTTGCCCGCAACATTGGTTTGAAGTGCCCCATACATCAAGCGCTGATTCCGATGCCCAGAGTTCATCCATTTAACCCGCGATTTATGAGGTTATATTTCTTACTAGGCTAGGTGCCCTGTTGACCTCGACCTGAACTGGTTGGCTACTGCAGGCTAAAGTATACTTCATATCCGAAATCGACCGTAGGACCTAGGAACAGAAATGCTAGATAGATGTTATATCAGGTACCTCGGATGTCATCTCTTCACCTTTGCGCTGGATTTTGGCTCTTAAACCTGGACGTATCGATGGATCGCCAGGCACAGGCGGCTCGAAGGGCACTTCCTGACTTTCAACACCTCTGTAGTTCTCGAGTACGCCCACTTCGAGGGACCTCTTTGCCCCTGAGTATTCACCATTTGTTGTGACTACAGCCACTAGCTCAGCTGCTACGTTAGAAACTGCTGCGTTGCCCTCAACAGTTTGTGGAGGCTGCAAATGAGTGCCATCAAAGACAGGAGCAGCGTTCGATGAAGTAGAAGTAATGGCATTGTGAAGGGAGGCAGTGGAAGACTCGACAGCAGGAGGAGCAGCAGGAGGAGCAGCAATAGGAGCAGCAATAGGAGCCGCAATAGGAGCATTCACAGGCGGCACGGTGACCACGTGGGCAATTGCATCACCATCAACGGGCTTGGGGGTGTTTACAGCGCGGTGCAGCGGTAATGCAGCTTCGTCGTATTTAGCCGCCGCCTCTTCTTCTGAATCAAAACAACCCAAGTGTAGTCGTTTGCCGTCCACCATAATTTGAGCCTGCCACTTCTTGTCGTTTTTCTTCCATGACACGCCCTTGTATTTGGAAGTTCCCCCTTTGCTGCCTTTCACTGCATTATGGAGCCCACTATTGTCGACAGGGAAGTTCACTGGCCTTTTGAGCAAAGCGGCAGCTTCGTCGTACTTCTTGGCAGCTTCGAGCTCTTCGTTGAAGCAACCCAAGTACCGCACCTTCCCACGGTCAGTGATTTGCGCTTTCCACTTCTGCGACTGAGCGTGGAACGACACGCCTTTGTACTTCGAAGCACTGGACTTCTTTCCAGCTTCTTTGGGCTGCCCAGCCAGAACGCTTGCCTGATTGGCAACAGCTTCTTCGTACTTTTGCGCAGCAGTGGCCTCGTCATCGAAGAGGCCCAAATAAGTGACACGCCCACCAGCTGTGAGCTCAGCCTTCCATTTGCCTGTTTTTGGCTGGTAAACTACGCCCTTGAAATTGGAGGACGGGTCTTGCCCTGCCGATTTAAGCTTGGTGTATGAAGATACCTAATGAACAATTTAAAAAACAAGTCATAGCCTAGTCAAAAACCTATTGGACGTACGAATTCCACTCGAAATAAGTGAATCAAGCAACTACATGGAATGCATACGTGAACTAAATCAATCGATTACTGGAGGAAAATAATAAAACATCAAAGTATAAATGAGATGTCGACTTTTCAAGAGATGCTAATACGGAAATAATCATAACGAGACGAAAAGAGTTTCGCATCCAAATGCCCCCAATACCTGGCCTTCAGTTGGAAAGTTCACAGGCCGTCCTCGTGGTGCTGCTGCAGCATCATATGTGCGTGCTGCTTGCTCAGCATTGTCGAATAGTCCTAGATAAGTGACTTTGCCGTTGATGGTGATTTGCGCCTTTGAAAAAGTAAGGTCGGGGGTGTGAGGCCGAACCTAAGAATATCAAGGCTTATATTATATATTCCAAGTGGAACAGTAACACATTGCCTAGCGTAGCGTTCGCCCACACACACCTTCCATTTTCCTGAGGACTGAATGAAGCAAATGCCTTTGTACTTCGAGCCAGTAACTGCATCCTCGTCAACCTTGTGCACTGGCGCCACAAAAGCAGGCGGCGGTGGCAGCGGACCTTCTGTCTCCATGAACGAGATTTCCACCGTACACCTTGATAACTGTGTTTAGCGAAATCAAACGTGTTGCTGAGGAATTCAACCGTGAGGACATTCTGAAGGCTTACTGCTACTTCATAGATTAATGCACACTAAACATGTTTTGAGGAGCGGGCAAGTAAGTAGTGATATCTCCGGTGGTGATAAATTTCAACTTTCAAAAGGACTTCTGAATGGAGCTACCGCTAACGCAGATCAACGCGTTGCGGAATCGACTCTCGCGTATGAGGGAGGACGGGAGGACATGCTACACAATATCCTTCAGGAAATCAGGAAACAAAAGTAGAGAACGCTAACCCACCTTTCCCCTTAATCCTTAATGCTATTCTGTGGTGCAACGCCTTAACACTAAAATGGATAAAAAATCATTATTTTGCAGCACCAGCTCATCCCGACGTCTCATCTCATCAAATCATCGGCTCGTCGGCTCGTCTTCTCTTACCAATCAAAAATCGTTCCCTGTACCGATGTACCGAACAAAACTTCAATCAACGACAACGAGCAGCGTCTCAAGATTTACACAAACATGGCACGTTCGACAACGGCCGAGGCCGCGCCAAAGAGTCCAGCTGTGAAAAAGGCTTCGCCGAAGAAAGCTTCGACTTCTAAAGCAACCCCGAAAAGCGCTGTCAGGAGTAAGAGCCCAGCCGTGAAGAAAAAAGCAACACCTGCAAAACCAGCGGCGACACCACCTGCCAAAAAGGAAAAGGCGGCAGCGCTCTCAAAGTCCAGCAAAAAAGAACCCGCATCTGCTGCGGTGAAGAAAACCACCACGCCAGCTAGAAAGAAGAAGCTGCCGAAAGCTGAATCTGAAGATGACGCCAGCTCGACCGCAGCTGCCACCAAGAGCAGCGAGGGGGCGGGGGCCTGGACTGGCCTGCCAGACAAATACGCGCTGCCTCTATACTTCTTCTTTTGGTACGCTGGCAACATGGCCTTCAACAAATTTAACACGGCAGCAATTCAAGAGGTGAGTTTAAACTATCCTTCCGCCGTTTGAAAGATGAAAGAATGCACTGGTGGCCGATTCTTTTTGAAGGATACATGTTTCTTAAGTACTGTATCTTTTGCATATCTTTCTTATCAAGGTGGGCAAGATGAATGGCATGACTTTTATCATCTCAACCATGCAGCTGGGCTCTTGCGTTATCTGGGGAGGTCTTTTGTGGTGAGAACGTGTATGAAAATGCCCCATCTTCTTGTGTGTACCTGAATCGTATCCTTGCGAAGAGAAAGTTTTTTGAAGCAGTTGTACTCGTTCTGCGCAAACGCTAAATCTGGCTCAGGCAAATATGAAGTTCTTTCAACCTTTGAAATCACTATGCGAGCCTTAGCTTGTCATAACCTCCTGCCTTTCTCATGTGTTGCTTCTCCCCCCTCTTCATTTGCCCCCTTGGGACCAAAATGAACAGGCTGGTGGGTTACAACCCCGTCAACTTATTGGGGGGCCAGAAGCCGGCCCCCCAACCAGTGCCCACCACCACACAAAGCGACCTGGTGAAATCGATTCCGGTGGGGATGTGCTCGGCGGGCGCGCACGGTGCTTCGGTGCTGGCGCTGGGCGCTGATCCTCTCTTCGGCCAGGT
>Ga0307978_1003542_pt1 | contig 10596 bp, 10 predicted proteins | sample OrgLakmetage1056_FD_203151 | JGI IMG/M metagenome (GOLD analysis project Ga0307978, IMG submission 203151) | Saline water microbial communities from Organic Lake, Antarctica - #1056 | ecosystem: Environmental > Aquatic > Non-marine Saline and Alkaline > Saline | place: Antarctica: Organic Lake...
CGTCCTCCAACTCGCCTGAAATTACGAAAGAAGGTACATGAAGGCTTACAGGAATGGTGTGCAAGAAACGTAGTGAAGTCACCGCATTCAACGGCCCAACAAAAACGGTTTGTCTTCATTTATCTGTTCGTTTACCGGTATCGCTGAGGCGTTTCCTGGTCACGGCTAGCTTTTTGGTGCAGCCGTTGAAGAGTTCTTCAAGAGAGCATAGCAAGTCCTTGTAGATGGGGTCCATTTTCTTTTGCCCCGGTCGCTGCAAACGGCTCGCAAATGGCACCGACTGCCCAAACCCGAAGTCAGCAAACGGGTTGTCCGTGCCTGAGAGCAAGAATAGAAAGATAGATGTGTCAAAAGCTCAAAGAAGCCGTGATCTCTCATACTCAAGCCGCTAAGCTTATAGTAAAGCGGAAAAATTCTAGTATTCTTGAAAGAGTCCCGCGCATACTGCGAAAGTGTTATCTGGAAAACTATGCAAAAGTCTTGGTGCACTAACCGAAAAAGCCGGTGAAGATTTCAGCAGCGTTTTGGGTGTATTTGTAGCCGCCTTTTGAGTTGCCATCCTTGTCTGGCACTCCATCGCGTAACGCCTTTGAAAAAAAGTCATAGGCTCAACATTAGACCACGCAGTGCTACGTAAAGGAGCTATGAATAATAACACGTACTGATCAGTGAGGTTGCGATACATACACAAGGTTAATCCAAGGCAATCGTGATACTAAAAAGTAAAACGAGTTGGCAGGGCTATGCAAGTGGCAGATCAAACAGATAAATATTACCTCGTAGCCATACTGGTCGTAGATAGCTTTCTTTTCTTTGTCTGATAACACATCGTAGGCCTCTCCTATGTCTTGAAACATCTGAGCTGCTTCCGTTGAGTTTTGGTTCTTATCCGGGTGCCATTTCATGGCCAACTTCCGGTAGCACTTCTTGATTTCGGCGTCCGTTGCCGATCTCGTGAGACCCAAAATATCATAGTAGTCGGGAGGCGATGGGCCCGCAGTCACGGGACTGGTGCTCATCGTTCAGCTCTGAGGCCGTTAAGTAAGTAAGTAAGTAGCCTTCAGCAGCACGCCTGCCTCTCACCGCTCGTTGTTTGAGGAAAACGAGACCACCCCCACAGAGGAGGGTTATGGATATATGCCTCTTGTCCACTTGTTTGTTCCTCCTCGCTTCGTTCCGTCGTGTTGTTGTTGGACGAGTTGTGCCGTGCTGGCCTGACGCAGAACCAAACAACGAAAAAAAAACTTCTAAAAATATTTTGCTCGTAGCTCGCAGATACCTTAGAAGGTACTACAACGCCTTACACGTTTATCACGTTAGCCGAACTTATGATAATTGTTGATGATTTTCTTTCTAATGCCTTCTTTCTTTGTCTAAATCTGCACATCCTGTTTCATTTCCAATCATCTGCTCGATACATGACCGAATGGCCTTAACAACTCAGTTACGAGCAGGGAGACTCAAATAAAATACACCGACACCTTCACATCCTCTCTCTCTACACAGATTTACACTGAGAGCAGGTCAATTGGAGTTTATTAGCTTGCTGTCGAATTTCTAGCTCCAGCTCGGGCTTGTTCACGGAAGCATGAGCACAACCGTCGTCACAAGGTATGTGCCGTTAGCTCATCCATTATTGCGTTTTGTAATAGACTTGACAAGATGAATGATACTAGGCAGTAGACTTCACACTAACGCTTGCATCCTCTTGCTTGTGCTTATTTGGACGTGCAGTGCGGAAAAGATTGACAAATTGAACGAGATTGTAGCTCGAAAGACTAAGCAGGCAGTGGAGGCAGCCAATGGAGACAAGTCAAAACTGGCACCAGAGTATGAGGCCTCGGACCGTAAAATGTCGGTCATGTACAGCGGCTTCCCCATCTACCAAACGCGCTCCCACGCCTTAGTGTGGGTGTACACCTGCGTAGCGACCTTGATGTTGGCAAAGGGAATACCGCAGGTTGGAGTCCCAATGAGCGTGCTCTGCGGCGCTGTCATGTTTTTGGCCTACGATCTTTACAGGTAAAAGGTGCCGCATAAAGCGTCTGACTACGCGCTGCGAGTTTCGTCAAGCCAGAGAGCTCCAGCGAAAAAAGAAAGAGAAGTGATACAAGGCATACTGATAAATTATACTTCCATTTGAGTATACCCATCGCTGTAACAAATCAAGGCTGGCGATGTCTTCGTGTGTGTAATTAGTGTCGGTGTCATGCCAAAGCAGTATTTTTCTAACCCTTTTTCGCGTGCGCACCTCCTCACCCCCTTCTTCTTCTTCTTCAATGTGGGTGTGTTTCTGTCCATCTAGTGGGGTGCTGCACGTGGTGTTGGATCACCCAGCCAACATTGCGCTGCCCTTCTTCGGCCAGGCTTGCCTCGAGTTCCAATGGCACCACCATATCCCCGACGGTGAATTGATTCATTTCATATTTGCACATGCCTACCGAATCATATACGGTGGCTTCAGCTTTTCTATTTCTGTCGCATGCGCTCCTTTGTTTCATTGGGTGTTTTCCCTCACATTTTCTTCTTTGTTATGGCTGTTCTCTCTCTTCGTGTCGCTTGCCCGCAGACATTTGCAAGAAGGACTTCATGGACGTGTTAGGGGACCTGAATGTGGTGGTGGGCCTCCTCACGGCGATTCACTTGGGCTGGTCCAGCAAAGGAGGCACTGAGCCCTTGGCCCTGGTGCTGACCGGCTTCAAACTTTTCATGGCCTACTTTGGGCAGTAAGTTGCTGTCCTCATTTGAACGCTTTCTGATTGGCTGCGCTTTTTTCTTCTCATTTTTCCTGTGAAAGCTGAGTGCACCCGTTCAGCTCTCCTAAGCTGGCTAAGTGGAAAGTGTTGCTGTTCTCCTCTGATTGCTGAAATGAGGGAAGAGGAGATTTGCCTTGACGATCGTTTGTTTCTTCCTCACGCGATACGCGCCGCTCTGCCTTTCCTTTTTCGTATGATTTGTGCTTTACCAGGTACAGCCACAAATCGGCGCACAACATCAACCACCGCGGCCCTGTGGCGAAGGCCCTCCAGAACTCGGGCCTCATGATCTCCACCAAGGAGCACTCCCTGCACCACACCCCCCCTTACGAGCTCGACTTCTGCCTCGTCGGGGTCTGCAACCCCATCATTGACGCCATGCGTAAAGTGACCACCAACCCGAGCGTGTGGCTCACGCTTCTCTTCGTGTGGAGTGTGGTGGACATCAAACTCCTTGCGCATGCTCTGGAAGCCATTGCTTAAAGAAGCAAGAGCAAGAACCGCCACCTTCACCTGAGTGGATATTTCAGAGCATTCGAGCGCGGCGGTGCACTGATTTGAAGTACTTCTGCGATTAAGGATATATCGGAGGCAGTGAAAAAAGACCAGAGCGAAATGTTTACTGCCTACGCAACAAAAGGCAGTTATTTGTGTCGAACCCTCATCTTTTTATCTGAATTAATCTTAGGTTTATGTATTTCTACCGCAGCTAACCCGCAGCTGTGACGCTATGACCACCGCAGCTTCCTAGATGTTTTGACTTGAAGCTAGAAGTAGAGAGCACTAGGACTAAACCTAGGGGCCTAGACGTCCCTTTGACAGCTATGGCTATAAACTATGAATGGGCTCAAACTTACGTCAATCTCCGAACCAGATATATTCACCACCCACCACCTGCCCTTTTGCTTATTGCCTTCTTGTACTTCTTGTCCTCTGTGAGCTGTGAAAAATAAGCTTGGAAGTACGCATAGAAATTGCTTTTATCTACTAAGACAGTCACACAAGGGACGGCCAACAAGACCATGCTGCGTACATAGGCACCAACAAGGGGCTCAAAGTAAGCCAAGAAAGAGTTCAAATGTTCAAGCTAGAAGAGAAAGAGAGAAAATCGTGCATTGGGACCAAGATAAAACGATCCAAATAGAACACCAGAGAGCACGGTGGAGCGTGCCACTTTGGACCGCTACCATCACTTCCATGGCCACTCGGGCATGTGCGCCAGCTTAGCTCCTTAGTTTTAGTTTGCGCTGCTTTGCTTTTCTTCTCTGCCTGCTAGCCTTGTAATACCGGCCCTTCGGGGCCTGTCTCAAATGACACAGGAGGAGTCAATTCTTTCTTGTCGAGGAGTGGACATTAACCCCCCAGAAATCGGTGTTCTTGTGCATAGCACCCATTAGTCTCTGGGTAGTGAGTGCTGTGAGAAGCCTATGGAGTCCTGCAAATGTCCTCGAACCTCGTACCTCGCACTCGTACCCGTACACGACCTCCACAACCGTCTACAGTAAGATATCTTGGACCGATCATCCCTGTAACTTTTTTGAGCTTTCGAGAGGTCGGCGGTCGGCGGTCGGCGCGGCGGTGCAGTGATGCCATTCTGTAGCTTGCTCAGCCTAGCAGCTTAGTGAGCTTCTACAGATGCTAGCTACAGATCTAGTAGATTTGAGCAAGCAAATTGCAGTATTGTCTAATTTACGAAAAGTTGAAATCCTAGGAGCCTGCATCAATGACTCGCTATAGCCACATTTCCTGCAGTAACGAGCTTGGAATAAGATACCGTTGGCTACATCAATGATGCTTCTGTGGTCCGATCTCTAGTGCAACCAATCTTGCTTTTTATAACCTAGGGATGTTCTGCGAGGGCACATTCTGCAGTAACTTCTCGGCGCGGTATGCAACAGATCTGTATCAGTGTTTCCATGCCCTCTGCGTATTTGAGCTAGGTACCTAATCACGTTTTTTATGAAAGGATGAGGCGAAACACGGGACGACATTCGAGATCCTCATGCTGGATAAAAGTACTACTTGGACTGACTAGTTTCTTCTACATTATTGTTGTTTTTACATTCGTAAAGCGCTCTATGTGGATGGATGTTTATTCCCAGCATGATTTGTTGGAACCTCCAATTGCTCCAGTGGCCTCAGCGGCCGCCTCGCCACAGATTAACACAATAAACGATACTGATTCAGTCAACAGTTTCTCGAAAGTCAATCCTGGCGAGATGAATTTGGCTTTATCGCCAACCGTTACCTCAAGGCTTTATGCGAACTTTGACGTGGGGTTGGAAACTGAACGTGGGTTGATTCGCATTAACCTTTATAACTCCAGTGACAACCAAGACGCCTGGAGATTTTTCAATGAAAGCCTTGCGCATTACATTCAAACAGGTATGATATGCGAGCTTTATGTTGCATTCTCATCAACTAAGTGCTTTTGAGAGCAATTTCCAAGTCGGCTAAGATCAGACCATAGCGACCCTCAAAATCGGAAATTTACCAGTACCTACCTATCTTTGGCTTCTCCTTCAGGTGAGTCCTTTGTGCCGTGCAATCATTGCAACTTCTACCGTGCAGAACCCGTGCCGTCAACGTGGGGCTCAACTAGTTTACCCGACTCGTCTTTTGGTGGTCGCTGGGGCCCACCATACGCACTCCTGCAAGGATCTATGGGGCCAAACAACCCCAAAAGTTACGATAAGCAGGTCAAGGAATTCACGAATGGAAGTAACCTAAACTTGAACCGCAGCCCTGTGCAGAATGCCCGACCTGGTCCAAAGGGAAGTCCAAGTGTGCGTCCATCGATCAAGCGCGGTATGGTGGCATGGGCGGGCGGTGGTGGAGGCCCACATTTCTTCATCGCTCTAGCCGACCATCCAGAATGGGGCCATGCTCACACGGTATGTTTCATTCGTATTATACTGTAGTAGTGTGGCTGCAAGTCCTTGCCAAGGCTAAAGTTTTGTGCGTGTGCCCGCATTCAGTCTGCAGTTTCTAGTACGTCCATATCTCATGATACTTGGCTTTTAGGTTTTTGGTGAGGTGCTGCCTACAGACATGACCACGGTAGTCGCACAAATAATGACCATGCAGAAAAGTGTGCACGTGCCAAAGCAGCATAAAGAACGGCCCACCATAACCAATCTGGTCACACCTGTACCGTTTTCAATTCAACCTGGCTACCGCCCTTCTATGTGACTATGGTTTTGAACAATAGTTGAAAAAAATTCTTAAAATCAAACGGCAGAGGTGTGATGGTAGATTTGGTAAACATGCTGGCATCTGGACCACATCATTATTGGAACTCATTGGAAATTGTGTTGGTGTGAGTATTGGTATGGATTGATACTAACGCCATAACAAGAAGCATAATTTCTACTTCAAGTATCTCTGCTTCGCGAATGGATAGTTTCGCTTGACCCCTATGCAAAGTGCTAACTCGCAACACAGTTCATATACACATGCAGCTGCAATAATTTCGGCACTCATTTCAGCAACGAGTCATTGGTGGTTGCTGACTTTGCTTTCGAAACATGCCTGTGTAGCAATTAGCCCCCTGAATTGGAATGCAAGCGAAGGGTGTCGTTCAACAAATTTCAATTTCTCAGGAATTAAAGCCATTCGAGCAAGTGCGTGCCCGACAAGCAATGTCAATGCAGGGTGCTGACGGCGAAAGTATTACAGGCATCATAGAAGTACCTGTATCATCACCTTCATGGATACTGGTTCATGTTTTATGAAATCTTGGCTATAGAGATGGCTACAATTTTTGACAAGTTCCAATATCAAATATCAGCATTAAACCAATAGCGGCTGTATGTCCCTGTGAAAAAAATCTCAGAAGGGGGTTCTTTATATGGGCAGTGTAAATAAGCAGTGGGTTGAATTATTATTATTATCCCTCATAGATCCTACTTCCTGCCTAGACCTAGACTTCAGCTTGCATTGCCATTCAGTTTACTACATATCACTTATACATATGTGAATCTCTTTCAAGTATCGGATCGCAAACCAACCCGAAACATGCATGTTCCTAATCAGTACTCTTTGCTCTTCGGTGTTCCTCAGAGACAAAAACAACGGCAACTCCTTAGAAGAGCCAACAAAATAGACGAACATGAAGTCAAAATGGTCAAATTAGTTAATAAGTGAGAAGGACGACCCCTCAACTTTACAGAAGCAGCGAGAAGGCAAAATTTGAAAAAAATAAATCCAGAACTTTGAACTGTGACTCGGGAGCTTTTTTTTTTTCATTTCAAATTTGAACGCAGTTCAAATCCCAAGAAGACGGCATCCTCAAGCACTTGCACGCGGCGTGAGCTTCACCATGAGGCCAGGTTTCATGGGGAGCACAATCGTGGCCTGGTAGCCCCCCTCATGGGGAACCGCCAACTCGAAGTCGAAGTCCCGCAAGAGCAAGCCCACGATGAGCTTCATTTCCATGAGCGCCAGAGGCTTCCCCAAGCAGAGACGAGGCCCTGCGTTGAAGGTCGAGTACAGAAACTGACTCGGCTCCACCACCTGCGTTCACCAAAGGAAAGGGCTGAGTGGTAAAAATCAATACATGACCATCGCGCTGTTAAGTCGCAATTTGGTACTGTTTTTTCACGAAGCCATTGAATATTTGTTTCGTGAAACCAGAGGCCAAAATACCTTGCGAGCAGTACCACTCTTTGTAGCACTGTCACTTTCGTCCTTAGCGTCGTCAAGGAACCGCGTGGGATCAAACTCTTGTGGCTTCGACCAGTACCTACGGTTGCACCGTATTCAAACATACTTTGATTTATCTAAGCACACTGCGTCGAAAGAAACTAGGGAAAGAGAAAAAAAGACCAGTGGTTTATGCATACCTCGAGTCGCGATTCATGGCGTACGGGCACCAGAGCACAGTGCAGCCAGCCGGTATTTTCGTGCCGTCTGGAAGCACATCATCACGCAGGGCCACCTGTAAAGTGCACCACAAAGAAGCATGTGAGTATTCATGCAAGCCGGCTTTGGTCGAGGTATCACACACCAAGCACTCAAAACATGCATAGCGTGTGATTCCTGTACCTTCAGGTTCCTGGGAACTGAGGGGTGAAGCCGCAAGACCTCGAGGGTGACTGCATGGGCATACGATAGAGACGTCAACTTTTCGTACCTACAAAAGAAATATGAACCAATCAATGAAGTTTTGAGCATATTGAGACACATGACAAAGACAATGTACCAACATTTTATACTACATAACTTACTACCTATCTTCCTATATGATTTATTGGGATTATGATGGAAATTGTGGGTGGTCAGATGCATGGCATTTGTTATGGTGTTATGGGTTGGTATAGATTGACACTACCGCCGTAACACCACAAAAAAATCCACGTACACCATAAAATGGTAAATGTCGTGCTATCTCTTCTTTCCACTCACGTAATCTCGTCGTTGTTCGTGCCCATAGTATTCATCCATTCCTCGCGCAGCCGCTGCTGGCATTCTTTAGGTGCCTTGGCGAGCTCGTAAAGAGTCCACGACAGAGCGCACGCAGTGGTGTCACGTCCCGCGATCATGAAGTTCAGCACGATGTCACGCAAATCCTTATCACTACCACTCGTGCGCGCCTAAAATAACACCACAGCCCGGAACATATCAGAGAGGTAGAAGGATGAAAGTGCCCACCGCCACAACCTTTAGTGCACAAAGCTTTACATGACAAGAAAATCAGATCATGCGCTTTGAGATAAATAATTACTCTCGTCTTTTTTATGCTCACCTCTGCAGCGACGCCTTCTTCAGCCTCTCGCTTTTCTTTGTTGGCAGCATCCTCGAGAAACCTCGACAAGAGGTCAGGGCCTAAGCGGCTCTCTTGCACTTCTGCAGTCGAGTCTGCGGCTACTTTAGGTGGTGCTGCGGAGGTGGTGGATAGAGTGCGTCGTTTGGCAGCGATCACATCCTTGGCAAAGGCATCCAGTACTTTCACTCCCTGTGTAATGGCTCGCTCTTCGCGTGTGAGCTGCAGAAAGCGCGCCAGTTTGAAGAAAGGATTGTTGAAGCGTCGGTTGGCAGCAGCCTGCACGGTGTCGAAGGCCACGGCAAAAGGGTGTGGAGCACCGGGGCGAGGCACTGACTCCAGGTCAACCCCAAACGCAATCACGGTAAACACATCCATCGTGAGCCGGAAAAAATACTCTTGCATGTCTACCACGCACGACTTCTTTCCCTTGGGCGCATCGGACGAGCTAGCTTGCGCCGTGGAATCGTGAGTGTCTTCTTTGCACTTCGCCCGCAGCACATCGCAGAGTCTCGTGGCGTGCAGCAAAGTCACTTTCGTGCTCTCGCGCAACAAACGAGCCGTAAACATGTGCGAGGCCACCTGTGTGTCGTCCATCAACCGCAAAATGTTAATGTTGAAGTATGTTAATTGAGTGTTTATCCTATTGAAGTTTGTGGTGCTAACGCGGATAAGGGATCAGTGCATACAAGCAAGATGTATATCCTATTCAAAGATGCACGCCCACGCTGACTATCGGACGACGGTGAAGGATTTAGAGGGAGATGGGAGTGGGGGGGTATGGTGCAGAGGTTGGGATACGCAGTCATGTTGAAGACCTGTACCTTGCGATGAAATTTCCACATTGGGCCATCTGCAACAAAAATGCCGTCGCCCAAGAACTCGCTCAAAGCATCGTGAATGGCTTCGCCCTTGACATAGTTTTCAAAATTGTCTTTGAGTACATGCTTAACACTCGCTGGCTCTGTAAGAAAGAACAAGCCACCGCGAATGATTCCAACTTTAGGCATTTGCACAGCCCACGTGCCTCCACCGTATAGTTTATTTGCGTTTACGCAGTACTCTAGCATGGTCTCGAAGTTTGATGCGACCTCCAGAATGCCATTCAGACCCCATGGCAGGTACCAGAACCGCCGAGGGCCCGGCAAATCTTTAGGCAGGCTGCACGGCCAGGTCCACAACATGAAGAGCAAAATGCCAGCAATAATACTCATCTTTGCTTTAACGCATGCATGTTCTAACGAGTCAGACATCCAAGACCCTGATGTCCACTCGAGGATAGTTGTGGATGCTGGCTCCATCACGACTTCGAATATCTACCGTACGACCGTACGTCAATACCTTCCCCAATATGCGGCCTTGAAGCTAAGACAAATAGGCAAGGTCCCCGCAGCTACGATGTCGAAGAAAATTTAGATTGATTTGATCTTCAAGCGCAATATTTCTATAAGAACACGAGCGCAAGGCTAGTTATCACTGGCTGCTCCTTCTTGTTACAGATTGATCTCCTTTTAGATTTAGGATTCACCAACTGAACGGCTCCACTGATGACTGATGACACATCGGAATCGGAATATCCGAATATGAGAACAATCATCTACTTAGGTCTGTCGTCCTCGCTCGGCGGCCTCGGCACTTCTCGATAGCGCATAACATTGATGATGCCAGTGATGCCAGTGATGGCAGATGGCAGATGGCAGTCCTCGGTGCTGCTGAAGTACGAGGTCGGCACTAGCTCTCCCTCTCTCTATGGCCTCTGAAATAAGACAAGATTAGATTAGATTAGATTAGATTATACTCCCCCAGTGTAAAGAAAGACAAGGGCAGAAATAACACGCTCTCAGAGGTGATCTGTATTTGCACTTGTGGCATGTATCTGCGCGTTCCAGAAGGCTCTATCTGGCGTCTTCCCTCCGAACAAGTCGGCGGGGTCTGAGTGCCCAATGTGTTTCACGTCCCAGGTACACAAGGCATTTCTCCGGGCTATTTTTCGCCCTAGTAGGGCACCGGCTCAATGTTCTTGTCAGGCGGCGGGCGCCAGCCGCTCTCAGCATCGCCTGTCCTCTTTCTTGCTGC
>Ga0307978_1003543_pt1 | contig 10593 bp, 10 predicted proteins | sample OrgLakmetage1056_FD_203151 | JGI IMG/M metagenome (GOLD analysis project Ga0307978, IMG submission 203151) | Saline water microbial communities from Organic Lake, Antarctica - #1056 | ecosystem: Environmental > Aquatic > Non-marine Saline and Alkaline > Saline | place: Antarctica: Organic Lake...
TAGGTTGATCAGCTGGTGAATGCCGCGCCATTTTGAGGATGTAAGGCGAGAAAAGGAAGTGAATGAGGGAGGTGCTACCTAACGAGGCCGCGAGCACTAAGCTAGTGATTGCCACTTGACCCGCCAAAGGTACGGAGGACTCGGCGGCTTGCAGCATCAGCGCTGGTGGAAACATCATGCTCAACGCGGCCGTGGTTACGCTCACGCGCTTGAGGCTCTGGCAGCTCAATGCCAGCGGTGATTCGTAAATGAGCTCCGCTGACGTAACATCGTCCTTCTTTTCTCCAAGTCTAGGCGGCGTGCTGCCCAAATACGCGCGAGGGCAACTGCGCAAAGTTGACAACGAGGTGCTACGATGCCTCGATGATATGAGTGCACATCGGCGCAGCATGGCGACTTCAATGTACACTTAGCTAGTCTAGATCAATGAATTACGCCAACGACACGGCAGCAATGACTTTGTGGTTTATGATAAAGCAAGATTGGCAGATGTGTTCGAGGAATCGAGGAATCGAGGAATGAGATTGATTGTCTCGATGTCTCGCTGCCCCCTCGCTCGTGAAGAGTTCGGGTATGGTTGTTGCGTTGTTGTGGTCGTGCTATTGGTCAACTGATCAACAGGAATAATATATTAGAACACAACGGTGTGTCATCGATTTTTTTCATAATTTTGCCTCGTATTACGCAGCACGCAGCACGCGGTCCGGCCTCTGTCTCAACTCCGCACATAGACCACTTCAAGAGAGAAGCAGCGGGGGCACAACTGATCATTCGATGGAATCTGGCAAGTGAACATTGTGCTGTTTTTATCTCCCATATTCAGTAGACTTTTTGCCCGTGTCCTAATAAGTGGCTGTACGTTACGGTAAAGACATAAACTAGGAAATCGTTTGAATACCATTTTAGAGCTCCGTGCGCCCACTTTGAAGGAAGAATCGCAGCTATAACTATTGTACTTATTCGTGTGTAAAGTGAAGATTATTCCTGATGCGTAGCGATTTTTTTTGGTCTCGGTATGCATGCACCCTAGCTCGGATGGATGTTTAGGTTGAATCTGAACCATATGCTCTAACTTATCATGTACACTCTCCTTTGCTTGATGCATTGTGCTTATTTTTCTCAAGCAGGGAAGAGCACTTTGAGACCACCTATTCCAGCAGCTCCAGGGGTAAGTTAGGCTTCCTATGTCGCCTTAAAAACTGTTTACGGGCCTTGGGATAAGTGACTCTACCCGGATCGCTCTTCATGTGTGCATGTTAAATTACCGCCCATCGGCACATAAGGATTCGCGCGATGCTAACGTTTTTTATTCTGAATGCGCAGGGACCACCGATGCCACCTCCTGAAGCCTCTGACGATAAGGCAGCTTCAGCAGCAAACCCTACGTCCGGGCCAGCACGAGCGCGGACAGGGCGAGGAAGGTCTCCAGAGCGGGACGATGGAAAGGGCGGCGCGCTTAGCGGCGGTGCAGAAGATTTGGACGAGTCTTCAGAGCTTTCAGCCTCAGATGAAGATAGCCCATGGATCAGCTGGTTCACTTCCTTGCGGTAAATGGGGCACGATTTTGTCGCTGTGTTACTATCATTTGCTAGAGATTCCGATGGGTGGTGTCAGCGCTACGCTCAGATTCAGCAGTGCGACAGCTCTGCGTGACAGCTCTGTGTGAATGCCGCCTTGAGAAATCCGTAGCGCTCCAGCTCATTACTGACATCCTTCTTCTTTTTTTCTTTCTTAATTACAACAATGTACGTTCAGGGGGAATGAGTTTTTCTGCGAGGTAGACGACGAGTTCATCCAGGACGATTTCAATTTGACGGGCTTAAACGCACTGGTGCCCTACTACGACTACGCCCTCGACATGATCTTGGATGTAGAGGTGTGTGATACGAAACATTTCTTTTACCTTGAATTTACGACGGGATATTCTTGTGAATGTTTTAACGCCTCATTGAGCTTGCTGCATTTGTCTTTTTTTTTCTGTTATTGCACCGCCAGATGCCGGTTGATAACACATTGACAGAGGAACAGCAGGAGCTAGTTGAGTCAGCCGCTGAAATGCTTTACGGGCTCATCCACGCGCGCTTCCTTCTGACCAGTCGAGGTGCTTCATAATCCTGCCACTTCGCATTGGCCTCGCCTTTGTTGTGCGCGTGCTCTCTTTCACATTATTTCCCTGCGCTTCTATACAAGTTATCAAAGCCTTTTTTTTTCCTGTTCAACTTCACTTAGTGGTATCACTCATGAACTACTCTATTTCTTTCCTCAATCTATAGCTTCATCTTTCTTCTGTAGGGTTTGCGGCAATGGCAGAGAAGTACGCGTTGGCGCAGTTTGGGCGCTGCCCTCGCGTCTTTTGCCTCGGCCAGCCCGTGCTCCCTGTCGGCCGCAGCGATTTGCCTCGCAACTACACCGTCAACGTGTACTGCCCCATGTGCCAGGTTAACCAAAGAGACAAAAGTGCACGCACATATTTGAATATGGGCCTTCGCATCCGTGAGAACGCGCACCTGGGAAATACTTGAAGCACGAGCCCTTCTGAGCGCCTTCGTTCAGTGCGAAGCACTTCGATACTGAATGCGCCACGTAAATATTCAAACTTGCATGGTTTGTTGTATATCCTCAGGACATTTTCCATCCAAAGTCATCGCGAGCGGCTTCCGTCGACGGCGCTTACTTCGGCTCAACCTTCCCACACCTGTTCTTGCTGAGCCGACCCAACTTGATCCCTGTGCAGCAGCCCGCTACATACACCCCGAGGATATATGGCTTCAAAATCAACAAGGTACCGCCTTGCACCAAACCGCTCTATTTCTTTCTCAACATTCCCCATTCATTTCTCTCTCTCAATAACTCAGCGCACAGTCAGACCGGGTTGCATCTATTGTTGTTAATGCATCTTCTGTTCTTGTTACGTCATATTCACCGGGATACCAGGAGAGCGTGTACTACAAAGGGCTCAATCGAAGGGACGGCGGGTCAGCGCCGGCTGCAGAAAAGGGAGGGCGTCGAACTGGGAGTGGAGCGAGCCCATCCAAAAAAGCGGGGTCGCCGACGTCGCCTGTACCCCCTGGTCAGCTGCCTTCTTCCAAAGGAGCAGCTGGCTACAATGCACTCGCATAGATTGGCCCAAAGCTGAAGTTTAGACACAGTTGAAGTAAGGAAAGCAGAAGATGGGAGAGGCGGACGAAGTTTGGCTTGCAGTAGTGCTATCAAATCATTCGAGTGGGCGACATGTTTTTTTGTGAAGTCGCTTGCGGAGAAAGAAGGTAAGAAGGGGCTGCGGGAATTGGAACTGGGCGAAGTTAGTAGAAAGTTGGCCACTGGCAGCTGCCTCAAATGAATAAAGAGAAACAACGACTTGAAAGAAAGGCGCCTGTTTATCGTCTATCTGTAATCTGTGGCTTGCGTGGGTTATTTATATTCCACTCGAAGCTCAAAGAGCGATGGCAATGGAGGCTAATCTAAGATCTAAGGTCCAAGGGCTATACGCTCGAAAGTTATATATTCCTATTTGAATAAGAAGCGCTATGAGCTTAAAATCAAGAATCTTGAAATTACATAAGTTATTATTATTACTATAAGCTTCGGTTTCAAGAAAGCAAATAGCAAACAAATGGGGAAGACTACCAGTAGGCGAAAGTCCTGCTCGCTAGAAGAACACAAACAGAAGATACGGAAGATTTGGTTTGGGTGTTCAGCGGGGTTGGTAAGTCAAAGAGAAGCACCAAAATACGGCGGTCGCCAAATCATCAAGCAGCTCAACGCACTTTAGATATTTCTACTGAAAGGCTTGAGCTTAAGTCCTTCCTTTAGGTTGGGGGGCTTTAGACTTTAGATGCACTTTTGCACGCTCGCGAGGAGTTCCTCTTTGCCCATGCCGCCTTCGACTCGACCCACTTCCTCGCCATTCTAAGAAAAGCAAAAAACAACCAGCAGTTACACACATGAAAAACACGGTTAAGACTTAAGAAGGCGGCTCTCCACTGTCCAAAGTTATTTAACCTAAACTCCCTCCACACCCCTTTGTAGCTAGTCTCCTGACAACTACCTTGAAGACGACAAAGGTAGGCAGGCCGCCCACGGAAAAGCGCTCCGCCAGCGTCGGAAATTTGTCAGTGTCCACTTTCGCGACGGCAATTTTGCCCTCTTCCTCGCTCGCGATCTGGCGTGGTGAACATTGTTTTTTTCAAAAGTCAGAGAGTGTCAGTGCGCAAGCAAATTTCAAGTTGAGCAAGCAAACATAAATTCAGAATGAAAAAGGCAAGCGTGTTCAAATGAATGTCAGCTACGGGCACACAAGGATAGTACCTTGTCAAGAATGGGCACCATAAGCTGGCAAGGTCCGCACCATTTCGCATAGAAGTCTAACCGTACACAGAACAAGAAGAAGATCAAATCATCTAAAACAAATCCATTAGAAGAATATCAGAAGACGACAGAAAGAAGTACAAATGCATCACCCCAAAAGCTCCATATGCGGTGTGCTAGTTTCAAATTCACAGGCGTGCTGCTCAGGCCCACACACGCGTCTAGCAGTCTAGAGTGCAGTTGTTGACCAATCTGCACTTGATACTCCGAAAGAAGTACTCTTGCATAACTATATTGATATGTCGCTTTCAACTTACCGACGAGCACAACAGGCTCTTCAAAAGACGTCAGCATTGCATCAAAGGAAGCAAATTTGGTCGTCTCGGCAGAGGCTCGTACAGCCACCCGGCGATGCTGCGACAGCCCTTGATGAGACCTGATATATAGTAGCATAAAGTGACATTTAAATCAGCATAAGCTGCAATCCTTTCACGTTTTCGACACTCCTAACCTCGACGACTGTTACATTCAATCTCATGTTGAGTTTTAGCAGATTCCACGAAGTACAAGACTGCATACATCCACATAAATCACTGACCCAAAGAATGCGGACGCCGAGGTACTGAAAATTGCAAACACTACCAAGCGAAAGAGAGACAACATATTAGTATTACGAGTCTAGTCTTGCAATTTCCCGCGTACAGCTAGCTGCAGTAGTAGTCAGCTGTAGAGCAATTAGCAAGATGATGTTGAATGTTGAGTACTTACAGTTCAGTACTTGAACGATTGCTCTATAATGGTTGGTGTTTCCTCCAAAAAAAGGTCTGTGTTTTGAGCTTGAACATCAACAAACAGAAACCGATGAACTAAAAGACTTCAAGTACCAAGTACAACCAACAATCAACCTCATAAGCTCATGTATGTACAGCAGCCCACTTTTAGCTAGCTAGAGCTACGAATAACATCAACAAATAGCTTAAGCCACACTTATATAGGTGAGTATTGCTAAAGAGCTGGCTCGATAGCGCTGCAGCTCGCGAAGCCCACATTTCATTGCTAAGATTGGAATATGGTAGACAGCATCAACAGGTCGACTCTAGTGCTAGTCCTCGTGCTTGCTTCCACGCTACTAGATGCTTGCACAGCCTTTCTCCAGGGGTTTCAAAGCCAGCGTTCTGTAGGGAAATGTCCGTGGGATCCTCAGCAGGCAAGAGCCTCTACGGGGGATTCACAAGGCCTTGATGTACCTAGTCTGATTCCAGCTCCACCTTCGGTCTCAACTACGACCTCTTCCGTGACGTCGACGGACCCGAAAACAGGTGCCACCACCACGGTCGTCACAACAGTCACAACCATTACTGCGCCTGCGGGTTCCCTTGATTCAAATCTATCGTCGCTCACTACTGGTGTCGCAGCAAGACCTCCAGCAGTAAGTCCAATGTCCGCCATGGCTCAGTCCATTGCGAACCTTCCAGACTATGGTGATGAGAACGTCGACGAGGCCACTGCGGCGATGAAAAATATGCTTGCAATGTCGCAAATGATGGGAGAAAGATCAGAATCCACAAGGTTTGATCGAGTTCAATACCAAAATTGATTTGCACATCGAACATACATCTTTATTATTTTTTAATTATCGTATTTGACCTCCAAGTCTATCTGTATAGGTCAGAATATGAGAGCGAAGAAGAAGAGGTATTGGCCCAAGGCGGCGAACTTTGGTTTCTCGAAGATGGCAGCGAAGACTCACTTCCAGAGCAGCCATCTGCTACTACTGCTGTCTCCGATGGCAAGACCAAGGTGGTGCAGTACGACGAATACGGCGATCCGCTGGATGACGACGACGACGACCAGGGCCCGTCGAGCGCTGACGCTACGGCTGCCATGGAAGCGATTGCACGCGCGAAATTGACCGGAGCAGCCTTTGAACAAGCCAGCGGAGTGAATGCCGAGGATGCAAGGGAAGCGCTGCGGACGCGCATGCGAAGCCAGGGCCTCGCAAGTGGGAGCACGGACAACAGTGGAATCGACCCGAAGCGCTTTCAAGACACGGAAGACGACGTAAGTAATGGGTGCGAGCTTATTTACAAAGCATATACATATTTGTTGATTGTTGATTCATATACACAAGTCAGATTCTCAAAGGCATCATTCTTACATCGCTCTATATTTCTATTTGTTCTGCTTCAGGTCATTGAGATGGGCGGCGATCCCTGGTTTCTATCCGACGAACCTGTGAAACGATAAAATGGCTGCGGCTCGGTAGATACAGATGCCAGTTAGGGCTTGCTGACTACCTCAGGTTGGACTTCTGCCGTAAAGTAGTTTTCATTCGAGGGGTTTTCTAGGAGCAATAGGCACAGTATAGAAGTATAATATAGAAAGCAAAAACAGTGCAGCTCTAGCACTGCGCGCAACGCACGCGCGTACACTTCTGCCCGCAGCATTGGCTTCTGTGTCATTTGGGTTTGTATTAGTTGGAGTTCGAGTTCGAGTTCGCTCTAGAACTCAGTCCCGCCGACTTGTTCGGAGGAAAGGCGCCAGTTGGAGCCTTAATTGGCCTTCTGGAGCGAATTTGCTAGCGCAATTGCAGCTCAAGTGTATTCTTTATGTGCCTCTGTGACTGCTGTGTACTTGCCTTTCTTTGTTTTTGGGAGAGTACTAACTAGACTAGGCTCTAGTCACTCTAGACCGGATTCTCGAATGGATGGTAAATTTAGAGGTACTTCGGGCTCCGGTCCTTCGGGGCCTATGTCAAAGACATAGAATTATAAATTGTATGTAGTATGAATTGGGAGTTGGGAGGTCCTTGAGATACCTAACGCAGCGAAAAGGGCTGTCTCTCTACTCTCTACTTGGCTTCTGTGTCTGTCTCTTTGTTTATTAAAATTTAGTTTAGATGGTTGCGAATAAGATAATTATGACTTGCGCTATCGACATTCATCCATGCAGTACACCAATTGGCTAATAATTCGCAGTTCGAGCAAGGCCCGTCGGGTTCCACGAAAGCGCAGCCCTCCTACAACGGTTTATCCCTTACATAGCTGTACTTGTTGAGCAGAGTGAGTTCAAGAGGCCTCAAGCACGTAAGTTTTGCAGTTGTTTTACGGTCAACGGGTGGTGTTGGGCATTGTTCTATGGAAGCGGCGACGTCTTCGAACAGAGGGCCAATAGCACAAAACTTGAGGTCCACCACATTGAGGTTCTTCTGCAAGCGACTGCACCACTGTAAGATCTACAGCAGTGCCTGCCAAAGCAGACGATGCTGGATTACTGCCATGCTGCTGTTCCGATCTGTGGCTTGATTCAACTACGGAGCTGTTGGCAGTATCGTGCGTGGCCCAGTCATAACGCTCGTGCTTCCAACGGAAGAGCGTGAAGTGCACATAAGAGATCGCATGAGGATGGCGTAGCCATAGGCCGCGTTCTCTGAGACCAGTCGCAACAGCATGCTCCTTTGGAATATTGGTCACGTGTATGAGAAATAGATAAAGCAACTTAGAGAAAAAAACACGCATCATTAAGGGTGCATAATTCAGTATTAAATTAATTTAAGACGAGCGCAAATTCAGTTCTCCTGAAGTATCAAACCTCGAAAGCAAAATGTGCTCTTTCGTTGCCTGGCCTCATTTCATGTTTTTCTATCCGCGACCACAGACTGCCAACAAAGGTCTGCAACGCTGATGATTTACCCAACAACCAATAATCGTGCACCCCCTAGAAAGTCGTCGAAAGCAGCAACCGGGAGTATAGGTATAAGTAGGTACACGGAGCGCTGAAAATAGAAATCGGTTGCCATTAAAATATCTTTTTTTGTGTGTGTGTGACTAGAGACTCCTGCCCTCCATTCTGAACAATCATCAAGTGTTTAACAACTATCGTCTTATTGATAGGCCCACATTGTAGAGGGTGTAAGAAGTAAGCGCACACCGAGACTGGCCTCCCTGCCTATAATTTGAATCTGAGATAACCACAGGTTTGGCCCACTTGACACCGGCAACGTCGCACCATGTGGCCGAGGCCACTCCACCCAATGGTAAACTTAGCCCCAATACCTCAAAATTCTTCCACCACCTATTGATAACCCGGTTAAGTGACTTCATTTGCTTTAGAATCAATGAGGAGCAGTTGAATCAAATGTGCCGTTTAGACAGAGCAGGTTACGTTTAATTTCCACACTTTGAGCATGTCTTACCAACAGTCATGACGCATTAGGACGATGAAGGGGCTTTTGAGCGAATTGCTACCTCGTTGAGAAATCTTTGAAAGCTGCGCTGTAGGCTTATAATGCGCAGCATTCACCATATTTTTCTCTTCAACCTTTTTCTTCATACGAGCTTGCCACTGCTCTAAAGTCGCTAAGACAGTTTTCATCGAGTACACCTGAAAAGCCAAACGAATAGATGCTTAAATTCAAGGTCAGCAATTTCGGTAACACAAATGAAGATAAAGGGGACCGAGCAACGACAGATTATAATTAATTGCCACCAGAGAGATTAATCTCATTGAAAGCAGCTTGGTTGCCATTGAAAGTACACACTACTGCATGTGCCATTAGTGGTTTAAAAAATACGCTACCGCTGAGTACCATGGACACGAGATGATGAGCGTGCATAAAGGGCTCCAACCGTGACGCGGCCAATCGACTGCCATAACTACGCCGCATTGCATCTTCTAAGTCAATGCTTTGGCTCATATTTGCAACGCTTTCGTTTCCAACATAACGACTTCTTATGCTGCTAATATCGTCACTGTTGGCCACCCAGCCGTGGACAAAAACAAACACATTAGCACCGTTGGATTCAGCTGGTTTTACGACCCGCGCTACGTGATTCAGCGCTGTTTGCTCGACGGCCCATGCGGCAGTGTTCGTTTTTGCTTTCATTGGCTTCCCGGAATCATTTGCTTTGCCCCGATGTACGCCTGGCACGCCGAACAAGCAAAGATAAAGTTCCATTCCATTATGCTCAAATTCCTCCACGGGTGCTTCACCTTCTTGGGCTGCGCGCTGCCGACGAGTGCCAGTGCGGCGATATATATGAGGTAAATTGATTTGCACTGGCCTGTGGTACATATCCCACGTTACATTCGTTCCGAGCTCCGGCTGACCTTGCCGGAATTCCTCAAGATACGGTAAATCTTCCACCATCGATATTGAGGGAGATAAATTCACGGCCAAGACAGAATAGCCCATGGTAAATGAAACTAATAATCTCGATAGCCCCCCACGAGGCCTCTTCAACATACTTTACTTTAAACAATACACAACCGTGTGTACGCCATCGTGAAAATTATGATTACTAGGAAATGATCCGTGGAGTGAGGTGGGCTATATATACTCGCTCATCGTAGCGGCTCGAACAAAATCTCAACCAGGACTTCATGCTTAAACATTTAAAGTGAAGAACATAAGATGAAAATGAAAACTATCTTTAAGCTGAGCTACTGTGCCGAAGAAGGATTAATCCACTACTTGACTAATATTTTAAAGTTGCAATGTACAGATGAGCATCGCAAAGCAAGTGATTTGCACGAGAGTTAATGTATAGATTTTTCTTACTATAAATATGCAGGCTTCACATAATTACTCATGCAATTCGTCAAAGGTAATTAGCCTCTTGCCAGCAAGAAGAAAGAAAGCTTGATCGCTAGCGAGAACAACCGCCATATTGTTCAGATACCCTTGTTGACCCTCTTGACTGTTTACTAAAAAGGCATACTCTGATATTAGGGTTGATAAAAATAAGTATTACTTATATATGCAAATTTTTGTGGCCAAATAAGTAATTATATAGGTAAATAAGTAACAGATTTTTCCATTTTTAACGAAATTTGGGACTTTTAAAAACCGGAATTCTAAAAATGGTACTTTCTCGCCCTAATATACGGTATATACCATCGCATATACCGTATTGACTTAATCATTTACTTATTTGGGTCAAAACTGTTACTTATTTTTACGAACCCTATCTGATATGGTGGTAGGTGCACTAAAATCCATATTGTCAACTATTTCTCATCAGATTGTCCAGAATCGTCCAGAATCCAGGTGCACGAAAATACAAATACATTTTGCAGCTTATGGCTGTACAGAAGTGCCCTAGCTAGTCTAGTCTACTACAGTAGTAGTTAGTACTCTCCCAAAAACAAAGAAAGGCAAGTACACAGCAGTCACAGAGGCACATGCGGAATGCACTTGAGCTGCAAATGCGCTAGCAAATTCGCTCCAGAAGGCCAATTAAGGCTCCAACTGGCGCCTTTCCTCCGAACAAGTCGGCGGGACTG
>Ga0307978_1003544_pt1 | contig 10593 bp, 5 predicted proteins | sample OrgLakmetage1056_FD_203151 | JGI IMG/M metagenome (GOLD analysis project Ga0307978, IMG submission 203151) | Saline water microbial communities from Organic Lake, Antarctica - #1056 | ecosystem: Environmental > Aquatic > Non-marine Saline and Alkaline > Saline | place: Antarctica: Organic Lake...
CACCTCTCACCAAAAGGTCAATATCATTTGAATTTGATCGAGGCAGACTTAGAAAACCTATAGGTGAAAGCAATTGAGCTTCCCCATGACTAATGGCTACCATTAATTTCTTCCACCGCAATTGATGTTCTTCAATTTGTCTAGTCATGCTGTCAGATTGGGTGAAGATGTCATCGTCAGTGTCATCTCTTATTTCCGGTGTTGAAGATTGGCCCATTTCCATCGTTTTGCAAAAATCACTGTAGATAGACGATACAGGTATTGGGTCACTAACACTGTACGAAGAAATGGACGGATGCAGCTGCTTTGAAGTGGTCTGTCCATTGTGAGATTTTGATCTAGCTTCATCAAACAGTAACCACTTTCTCATCATAATAGCAGTTTCGAGTTCTACGGATTTCATACCGAGCTCGCGTTGACTATCATTGTTAAAGCAAAATGGCGGAATCACTTGCCGTAGTGCCCTCCTGATAGTACCATCAGTTGCTTTATTCATTCCCACAGATTGGACTGAACCAGACCTGAAAATTCTTTGCAAATACAATCTATCAAGATTACAAAAAATGGCGTCGATATTTTCTACATCTCTATGCTCCACGATAGACAATTCATTTTCAACCATCAAGCTGCAACGATGAACGTTTTTTGCACGTTCTTTTTCTGCAATAGAGTCAAACGAGTTGGACCAAAGCGAATGAGCAAGTGTCAGTGACTTGGATTTGTAAATTGCAATCATCGCCTTCCGCTCAGGATTATTACAAAAGGACGCATAAATAGACTCTCCATATGTCAGCACTTTTTCAGGAAAGCAACTGAAGAGACTTCTCATTTCCCACCCGTCCTCCACTTTCACAAAGTCCATCGCCTTCAATGAATCCACAAAGTTTGGCACTTCTAATGCTAACCTTTCAATAGATGTCAAAGATGCACCAATCACGCCACTTAGAGCGCTGAGATGTAGTGGACTACAAGTCTTATTAACGCCTAAAGTCTCGGATATTCTGATACCCACGATTATCAGAAACTTGACATCCCCATCATTTGTAGTATTGCAGCGCCCATCAATTAGAAGCGAATCGTTTGAAGAGCTCCACATATGTGGCAAAGGTAAGTTAGCCCCGCCCTTGGCATCCTCTATACCATACAAATTATACAATTGCTTCGGATATGTAAACTTTTGGTTTTGCAATGAAACAGTCCACATTCTTATGGTTCCATCAGAATGTATTGAACACACAACCTTGCCAATTGGATTTTCCACTTCTTCTTCGCCAAGGTCTGCATCGTCCGTACTAGTGTGATTGAAAACACAGAGTGCAGCAGTGCTTGCCATCTTACTACTTTCCTCTGCAAACTCGTCATGCGCATCGTGGTCTGACCTCCCCACCAAAATCCCCTTGGCAGACTTTAGCACCCTACTAATAGATTTGCGACGATTGTAGAGACACGATTCTTTACTCCAGGCTGATACCTTTCGATGTGTCAAGTTCAGGCATAGAATAAAGGGCGTTATGGCGAGTACTAGTCTCTGCGAATCAATAGCAATGACTTGTGTAGAAGTAATGCTGGATCGATTGTGCGGGTGAATGTTCTGCGAAGATAAAATGGGCTTTGTTTCAATATGCTGACAAGATTTAGGAAGAAGACTTTCATACTTGAGCTCTAAGCAGAGAACATTTGCCTGTGAATCCACCATTAAAATCTTGAAGCGTTGCTCGTGAGAAGTAATTTCCATCTCGTCATCCTTTTCCGCGGACGTTTCGTAAAAAATGACAGTCTTCACAACATCTCTCATGATATTTGCATCCAAATGCGCAAGATCAAATTCCACCATTGCCATCTCATCTCCGTCAACTTTCACGACTGATAATACGTAAGGCTCTTCAGCGCATGCAACAGTGCGAACGACAACTTGGTTGTGATGGTGAGCTGCGAAGCAACCTTCAATGCGGTTTTGCCACTCGTCCTTGTTCCCATTCCAGAATGGAGAAGGACTGTTCTCGTCTTGTCTTTTGCACTTTGAAAATGTTAGATCATTCTGTAGTTTGTAGCGAGTAGCAATAGCGTTGTGCTCCTCCGTAATGAGTGGGACCTCGGTTAGAGTGATGTTTGACATTCCTGTTAGTCAAGACTGATGATATAATATATACTATTACTCGGCACCCTATAGAAGATTCGGTTCGTGCAGTTTACCAAATTTTGAAAATAAAGTTAGCGGCAGCTGTATGTAGGTGTAACCTGGATGATGTGGAATCCAATTGTAGATGTCAGATTGTAGGTAGCAGCGGTAGCACAGATTACAGATAGTAGAGCAATGTTAGCGTTATGTGTTATGAGTTGTCATGAGGTGTGAACTCCTCCGACGACCGACGACGCTACGACGCTTCAAACTCCATCTCACCAGATCTCACCCCAACACGACAGAGAAAGAAAGAGGAAGAGAGCTGGAAATCCCAATCCTACAATACTCGATTCGAGAGCCACTCATTTCAAGATTGTGCACAAAAACAACAAACCATTCGTTTTCCCTCTTCCTTCGCGAAACGAAGTGAAAGTATCAGGTCGCAGACTAAAATTACAATAAGGTATTCAATAGCAGGAATTCATTCAAGGACATCAACAGTAATCTTAAAATAACACCTTTCGAAAATGGTAGCAGAAACAATTGCTAATAGACTGCCGGTTGATACCGAGCTCCTGAACAAAGCTATGACAGCTATCATCAAACATCACAATGGAACTGTTTCCAAATCAGCACTTCTTGGGGGCGATCTCCCAGTGCATGTTCAGTTCACTCTTGCCCGCGTGCCTGAGAAGACTTCCTCCCGTCCCATTCGCATCGCCATCCCTCATCCTCTTCACAAGGTGTTAAACCCAGAGGAATCAGACGTGGGACTTGAAGATGCAGAGGTGTGCCTTTTCGTCAAAGATGAGTCCAAGCAGTGGGTAAAGGAATTACTAGAAAAATTTCCCAATGAAATGGGAAGCATCAAGAAAGTCCTAACCCTTACCTCCCTACGTAAAAAGTTCACGCAATACAAAGATAGACGCGAGTTGCTCAAATCTTACGACATCTTTCTTGCCGACGATCGCATCTTGCCTATGTTGGGCAAAGCACTAGGAAAGAACTTTTTTCAAGAAAAGAAACAGCCTGTGCCAATCAAACTAACACGAAAAGAAGCCCTTCCTTTCACCATTAAGAAATGTTTGAGAAGCAGTTTTATGTGGATCAGTCCTGGAACCTGTGTATCTGTGAAAGCTGGGAACACTGCCATGCCACTTGAGCACCTTGTGGCAAATGCCACAGCTATCGTGGAGAACGCTGCTGCTCATATTCCTAGAAAGTGGTCAAACATCAGTGCTATTAATGTGAAAACCAGTCAGAGTGTAGCCTTGCCCATCTATAACAAAACTAGAGAAGAGCTAGAGGAGATTGCCAAAATCGCCAACGTAGCGAGTTGCACGGAGAAAAAACGTGCACGTGAAGAAGAGGAAGAAGAGGCCGAACGAAAAACTGTGGGAGAGGCGAAGAAAAAACAGAAGAAGGCAGTTGCAGCGAAGTCACCACTTGTGAAAGCATTGAAGAAGGCCCAAAAGAAGAATATCAGTATGTCAAAGACTGATGCTATAGATGTTGAAATCTCCAAGGAAACTAAAGAGAGACCCGATTCTGTGGAGGGAAAAGCTGCGGAAGTTTCCATCAAGTCAGCGAAGAGGAAGAAGATCAAGGCAATTGACAATAAAGAAGTTATACCCAAGTCTAACAAGAAACAGAAAGAGTCAAAGGACTTCATTTCGTCAAAGAAATTTAAGGGAAGTAAGAAAGGATTTGTTTACAAGATGGGGGAACGCGGTCTAGGATACTATGTTGACATCAAACCTGTCCCAGACAAAAAGGCTCTTGCAGCACTGGCTAAAATGAGCAACGGAGGAAACAAACGTCGCAGCATCAGCAAAACTCGTAAAAGTGGTCGCAAAGGATATAAATCAATATGAGTTGCCACATAAGTAAAATTTACATCAGGAAAGATACAACGAGAAACAAGTTCTCAAAGATTCAAATAAATTCCTCCGCATGGCGTCGGTTGACCAGAATAAAAAAATTAACAAAATTTTATCAAAGTTTACTAAGTATCTGTAAAACAATTTCTTTGTTCAATCGTTAATCTTCTTTCTCGTCAAGGTCGGTTTCATCAATGCCATGGAAATTTCCTAAGACTTCCATGAACAGCTTGTCGGACGAGCTAACCTGCCTTTCAAGTTCTGGTCTGCCTTTTGGTGTTTCCGCTTTAATTTGTGGAACCTGTGAGTTGTTTGGGCTTTCGGTCCCAGGTGATGACTTGGGATTGCTTGCGGTTTTCTTTTTTGGCATGATGGAAAGGGGAAATTCTCTAGGAATCAGGGTAACGAACCTCCCAAGAATATGTCGTTGGTGCAGTTCTCCAGTCTTTTCATCTAAAAATACAAATGCATATAGTGAGGTGGTGGAATTTGAAGTTAGGGAGACTTAAAATCGAGTTGATGACTTACCTGAATCTCCGTCAAACATGACGACGCACACATTATCGTCGTTAATACAGAAACTGGTGCTGTCAACAACAGTGGCAGGATATAAGAATGTCGTCGATGGATATACCGCGTAGACTCTTAATCTCTTTCTACAACGATAAAGCCAAAGGTTAGATTCCACGTGATTCCGTGGCAATGGTATAATACTCTGCCTTGCAACCATTTTCATTTTGTTTACATCTTTGATGCCAGCATTAAAGTTTTCGATATCTTGCAAAACCACGCGAGAATTGAGGAATTCGTCACGCTTCTCTTTTGGCATACCTCTAAGATCTGTTAAAGAGATTTCTACTGAATTCTGATCGTGCACCACCCTTGCAAATATCCATGCACCGTTTTCTTGGAGCCTAGCAGCCACGTAATCCCCATTTCTCAGCAACCTATAACGAGTTGTCTCAAAGTGCCGAAACGCCAGTTCCCTTTTGGTGGTTTTTTTTTCGTCGGTTAGAACCATATTTTCTATAGGATCCTGCATTTTTGGTAAAGATAATTGCTTATCTCTTTCTTTTCTTGACATGGTGCCGTGGGTGTTCCTTAAAGGTTGTATCGATGTTTCTGTTTGCAGAGAATTTATGTTTTCGGCATGATCTTTATTGTTAGGAATTCTTTTTGAGGTTGAAGATGCAGATGTTCGCCTTGCCTGCTTGGTGTCATTACCTCCGCTATTGTGACATCGATCTTCAGGTTCAATACTACCCAAAACGCTTTCAATGGTAGAAACTACAGAGTTACAAAACGTAATACCAAGCCCCATTTCTACCAAAATGCTTCGTGCAATGGCCGGTCGTTGTATGAGCTTTTCAATTTCGTGATTTGACTCATGTTCGCTTGAAGAGCCAATGCATGCCTTCAACTTCTTTGTGTCAGGTTCATCCTCATCTCCAAGCTTCTTCCTTATTCTTTCTAAATGAGAAAGTGCTCGAAAATAGCCGTTACCTTTGCGACCTCCCATCACATGTCTTGAAATGTATATAACTTTCTCTTCCCAAGACAATGAATCAATCAACGGAAGAGCATCTTTTGGTTTCATCAATTTGTGATGAGGGTCTGCATCTCCAGTTGTACTGGAGGGACTGGCGGAGGAAATTCCGCGGGTAGAAATTACGGGTTGACATTGGCTCAAGGATGAATTTGAATGTTCAAATTCTTGGTGTTCTGACACATTCCGTGAAAAAGACGAAGGATTCTTGTTGCTGTCAATACTGGCATTTTGCCTTCTGTCAAATGGCTGTTCGGCAATGATGTTCGTAGGTGTTTTTATGCTGCGCTCGCTTTTCCTTCTTTGACCGTGCTGCTCGTTTTGATTAAATTCAGAAGACATTCGAAGTTGAGCAATCATTTGCTGATGCAATTTTTCCTCTCTTTCTTTTGATATTTGTGACTGTAACTTTGATGATGACATTGATGGTTGTATTTGTTGATGGACCACTTGAGTGTTCTTACTGCCATAGTTACTAATATTGGATTTATCCATTTTGAAATGTGCACTTTGCTGCCTCATTGCTTGCGACTGCGTAGGAATTTTGTGAGAGCTTTTTTTATTTCCATGCGAAAAATTTGAATGAATAGTTGACGATTGTGATTGGTGTTGATCAGTTTGAGCCCTAATCATCGCTTGTTGTCGTTGTCGTTGTTGTTGTTGTTGTTGCTGTTGTTGTTGTTGCTGTTGTTGCTGCTGTTGTTGTTGCTGTTGTTGCTGCTGTTGTTGCTGTTGTTGCTGTTGTTGTTGCTGCTGTTGTTGCTGTTGTTGCTGTTGTTGTTGCTGTTGTTGTTGCTGTTGTTGTTGCTGTTGTTGTTGCTGTTGTTGTTGCTGTTGTTGTTGCTGTTGTTGTTGTTGTTGTTGTTGCTGTTGTTGTTGTTGTTGCGGTTGCTGCTGGCCTTGCATATTCTGTAAAAACATCGCCATCTGGCCTTGTTGTATCTGCATATCTGACAGATAAGGCTTTTGTTGTCCTTGACTATTACCCGAGTTGTCATGACCATGAGCGATATCACCCCCAGGCATGACTTGATTGATTGGGGATTGGTTACTATTCTGTTCGCTAGATGTAGACCGTTGCTTATGATGAGCGTTGGGCAAACTTTTGCTCTGTCTACGTGATTGCTGCAGCAGTTGCATTTTAGGCAATTGCGTGTGAGCGGAGTTTTGAATCTTTGAACCAGAACCCTGGGCTCGCTGTGATGGCTGCTGTGGCATTCCTAATCCCACATTGCCCATGTGAGGACCTTGACTATTCTGATTATTTTGAGCCATATTTGATTGCATCATAGCTAAATTCATTTGTTGAGGCATATTCCTTAGAGACTGCAGTTGTTGTGCCTGGACTGCGTTCCAAAGAAGAGCTTGTTGATTGGTTTGCTGCTGATTTGGAGCGGTGCTAGGGCCGGCTGTTTGGATTTGAGTACCATGTGAGCCCACCATTGTCTGTGGCATTCCCATTCCCATTTGAGGGGTTTGGTTATTCTGCGTCATCATATTTAGGTTCATGTGGTGAGGCATATTCCTTTGGGACTGATGTTGACCCTGGATCATATTTTGCATTGGCCCGTTAATCATTGGTGCCCTTATCATAGCTTGAGGCATAGGTGCAATAGAATTTTGTTGTATTTGCTGGGGGTTCGTTCCGGGCCGATTTTGCTGGTGTGGCGTCACAGCGTTGGAGTTGGAAAGTGGAGGCATTTGCAGATTGAATATGTGAGGGCTCCCTTGTCCAACGATGTTGGAATTCACATTGTTGCTCATTGTTAGAAGTTCTATGCTTCAATGACCACCTTAAACAGCTGCTAGAAAGATTGGTACGAAGTGTGATGAATTATAATATTATGGTAGTATGGTAACATCATGACATACTTATGGCTCTCATAGATGATGATCATGAAGAATGAAGAAGCGCGGTGGTATGGTATGTACGCGTGACGCGTACCAGAAGCTACCAGAAGGTATGTACGACCTGTACGTACGATACAAATACGATACGTAAAGTACAATAGTAGAAAATTGAAATCTGGTAAAAGGCCTTTTTGTAGAAACCTGGCACCTTCTTGGATCTATTTTATAACATCGAAAGAGCATCGAAATGCTGAAAAGAATTATGACTGAGAATGCTACTCTGGTACAAAAGGAAAATCGACAAACAAAGTTCTATCTAGTACGAAGAAAACATATTTGCTAACATTGTGTCGACCTTCGCTGGAGGATACTTGAGATAATCTTCCATATTCTTTTTTGAGAATTGGTATTTTGAATACATCATGAAGAAGTCCTCGTATTTGGCAAAGAACACATCCTTCACATCCTTAATAAGCTTTTCGCGCAGCTTGGGGTCGATGATAGTTAGATCCTTGTGCAACGAATACGTGTTCTCAAATTCTTCATTGAACCCACTAAAGCGAGATTTCAGAAGTCGACCACTTTCCAAAGTCAATAATTTTTGCTCCTGATTGCTGTAGGTCAGAGAAGCGCTTTCTACAGTTGTTAGGTGACGGTTAAGAACATGCCAGTCCTGGAGATATTTTTTCTTTGAATGATCAAAAAGTTTGTTGACTTGATCAGAAAACCATTCCCCACTGATTTTGTAATCACTGCCTTCAACTTCGTCGTCCTTGTTGCGAATAATATGAGAAGTAGATTCCAAGGCGTAGCTATATCTTAATTGTTCAGACAAATAAAATGTATTATTCATCAGAAATAAAAAAGACTTGGACTGTGCAACTGGGTCCAAGTCTTTCGTGTAGGCCATCGCTTTTGCTTGGAGATTTGCAAGAAGTGACATAACGAGATACCGAACATAAAAATCCATTTCACCAGCCGCATCTCCAATTTTAGGATCCCATGGAAGGGGCCTTCACAAATAATATTACAAATTAGTTGGATAGACAGAGACAAACCTTTTATCAAAAACATGTGAGTGCAAAAATCTCACCTTCTTTTTGTCACACTCTTATAAGCATTCACAAATGGAGAGACTATACGGATGGCTCTCACAACATCAGAGCTTATGGCAGCTACTCTTGCATCTTTCGGCCTGAACTTTTCGCCGTCTATAGGATCTTTTTTCACAGCAATAGCCAAGTTTTCCAATGCTTTTCCAGCATTCTTGACAGTCATGCGATGAATAGCAATGCATAGGTTGGAAGCTAACGATGCTGAATTTTCCTTGCTCATGGTAGATCCTGCCGAGGAAACTGCAGACCGCAGTTGCATCTTGTCCGAGGCCATTTCACAAAGTTTTGCCAGAGATGGTCCAAGCATACGCACTGCATCCAAGATACGTAATCCAGCAGCTGCTGCAGATGCCGCGAAACGTACAGAAGGAGTGACAGATGTGCTTGTTCCATCAGAAGTGGAATCTCCATCAAGACCTGTTCCTTCATTTAGAGCTGTGGAATTTGCTACTGGATTTCTCAATGAAGCATCCTTCACAAAAAAAAGTTCAATGATATCTAGAATTCTGTCTATGATGACGCCACAAACGCTTGAATATGAAGCAACGAGCGCGTATTTGTACTCCAAAGGAATCTGTAATGTATCATGCGTGTGTGATGATGTAGGAGAGACGACACATCTGTAAATAGATTTTTCACCAGCGACAATAACCATTGCATGCTCTAAGCACCTAACAGCGTCTCGTGCCGAAGAATCAAGCTCCCCAGACTCAACATCTCCACCAGTGGAAACACGCCTGTCCCATTCTTTTTTCCTTTCAGATCTGAGATTCTTGTAGAAGAGTTGCATTGACTGATAGGCCACAGATCTCCTGGCCTCGGCATATGCATCCAAGTGGGGATAGCCGGTCTCAAGGTTTTTCATCGTGAGTTTGGTGTAGTGACCGGATCCGATTTTCTCAGTTCGTGTAAGCTTTCCGGCTGCTGCCTGATACTTGGATAGCGCTTTCATTATATCCTCTGGCGTTGGTTTTGTCACTGGATTCAAAAAGTAGCCATTGCCCCCCAAGCATTCAAACATAGCCCGAAGTTCGCGAACTGTGCGTGTATCCAGGGGCAGGGATTCTTCGTACTCTCCCACTGGCAATAAGTGTCAGATTGAAATTTTAATGCTAGGACTACTTTTGTCATATATAGATATATCTCGAAGAACTTACCAGATTTCATCAGATCTCTGTTTTGAAGGGCTTGCGCAAGACGCTCTCTTGTATCTTTCGCTGATTCTTGCGCATGAGGATTTACTGCCCCTCCACCTTGTCTTGTTCCAAACGTGGTATTCGTAGCAATTGTACTCGCACCTCGAGTGTCGACTGTGGCATCGTCGACATTTCTTTTCAATGCCCACCCCCTTTTCATCCTTATTGCCGGACCCGCACTGATCAAATGAAATTTGATCAGCATGCACATCCCATCAGCACCTAGTTGATGCACGCGCTGCAATCCAGTCAACGCTGTCTTGGACGCATTCCATCTAGGGCGTTTTTGAAAATATATGTGAGCGTCTCGGATAATCTCGAGACTGTCTGCAGCAGCGTAAACGTCTTGTTCAGTGAGGCCGATGACTGTTCCATTCAGTGTTGCTAACGTCATTGTATCGTCATCGTGAAAATAACGCTTGCCGTCAATCAGGCTAACTGTATCATCGGGAACATTATAAATGTTGTTCGTGTGATCCCTTCTTTCGCGAGTTTCCGCTGCTTCCTTTGCCCCCCGGTATAGCCTCTCAATGCTGGGCTCACAATCTACAACTGTGTCAAACTTTTCACGTGAATCTCGGAGCAAGGCGAGGGTAGAAGTAAGGTTTGTGGATGCTTGTGTTAACGACGATGAGGTTTCAGATGCAGGTGTTGTGAGCGTTGAAAGATGCCGCGTCCTTCGAGATAGGGAATGAGACGTTGCCAGAGCTTGGGTTGTCGTTGAAGTAAGCGTAGTAAAGGCATCCTCCAATTGGGAAATCGACGTAGCCATTTTTCTCGTTTATTAATTTGGTGGTATGCAAAGTTTAGTAATTAAGTTCCAAGTTTAGTTGTTCGCCTGATGAGTTACTATCTTATATCTTACTCGTACCTCGTATCTTAC
>Ga0307978_1003547_pt1 | contig 10584 bp, 7 predicted proteins | sample OrgLakmetage1056_FD_203151 | JGI IMG/M metagenome (GOLD analysis project Ga0307978, IMG submission 203151) | Saline water microbial communities from Organic Lake, Antarctica - #1056 | ecosystem: Environmental > Aquatic > Non-marine Saline and Alkaline > Saline | place: Antarctica: Organic Lake...
AGATGCTGCAGGTGCAGCTACGGAAGGAGAATCAGTAGAGCTTGATTCGGCATTATCAGACTGCTCACTGGATGCGTTTGAAACATTTGTACTCTGACCAACTGCGCTAGGAACGCTATCTCCATTAGTCATGGCAGAACGGGGAGGAAATCCGCCGAAGTCACCAAGAGACCAAACCCCATTTTGAGCTGCGACATGTCGAATTGCACTTGCTGCTTGTTTACCCACTTGGCCACTGCCGATCAGTTGCATTTGTTGTATCAGTTGATGGCGATGTCTGGATGATGAAAGATAAAGAAATCGGCATGTGAGAACCTGAAAGAACAAAATAATTCCGCTGATTAACAATAATAATCGTCCATCAAAAGTCACTTACATTTCCGATTTGTATTGCTGCTTTTGCAACACGCGGATGTAGCTCGCTGCCTCGGTAAGAACGGCATTCTTTGTTCCTTTGGGGACAATGACCCCGCCAGTAGAGAGCAAGGTTCGCAACTCATTGATCTGACTTGTGATGCGGTAACTCCGTTCTTTCTCCCTTGCATTCCTTTCTTCTCTCTTCATATCATTGACTTTCTTTTTCTTTCCTGGCGGTAGGTCTGCGTGGTCCATCAAAACCCCATGTTGAGATAGTTCGAGATCAGGTTGCATCATTGCGAAATTCTGTTCAAGTTCCATCTTGACTGGGAAAGGGGCACGAGCACCTTCATGGGCAGGCGCTTGGCTTCCCTCGTCATCTAAATTGTAAAGGTCGCTGCTGGATTTTCTCTTCATATTTTGTGCTATTGCTATCAATGAAAAAGGATTAAAGTAAAAGAGAAGGTGAGGTTAACTTCAACAGTATATACGCATGGAGATCCATGATCAGAGATAAGTCACTTACTTGAGCCCATCGAGGATGGATTGATGGCGGGGAAGCATTGTGCAGCAATTCTTTGCATCTGTCTGACTTTAGAAGCCGCATCAGCAGAGGATTCTGCAGTCCCAACCCCTTTCTCGCTTGCATTCGAAGCGTTCTGCATGGCGAGTGTCGTCCGCTGCTTGTCCTGCTGAACGGTAGATCTACAGTTATTCTTAAGTGACCTTCTGTTATCCTCGTCACTCTTCGTGCCGGCGTCCAAATTAACTGGCGATTGGTACTCTTCGTCGAAGTTAAAACCGAAAGAGTTATTGCCTAGGCTGACAGCGGAGTTGTCGGAGCAGTCTCCGTTGCTATTAGCCATAGCACTTGCATTCATAGCATTTCTACTATTTGAATTAATCTTGGTTGTTGTTTGTGGTGCGTTATCGTTGGCCATGATTGACGTTGGGTCTTCAAGGTTGGTGAATAAATAAGATAGGTTTTTGTTGTGGGATTGAAGTTTCTTCCTTCTGATGCTGCGACACGGTGGTGGATTTGTACGATCTAGTGCTTCGATTCTATTTGCTGTAGTTGCTGTCACTTCACTTAGTTCCTTTACGAATTAAGTAGATAAGAGATGGTGCGGATCTGATTTGAGTATGGGTATGCGTTGGTTGAGGGAACTAGAGATAGTAGATAGTTGAGAAGAGTTGTTAACAGCATCAGTCGGTAAATGAAAATGTAGAAAAGGAAAACGCACAAAAACAATACAGGGTATGACGTGGGGAAATTTGCGATATTTTTAATTAGGCAAAAAATAAGGCGAAGGGCCTCTTTCCTTGAAAATACAAACTTCAATGTTGATTGTAAGCGTGCTGTGCTGAGGTGTTCTTCGGGACTTTCTACGAAAAAAATGCAATTGAACCTAATTGAAGCATTTTAGGAAATTTGCCTCAGCTAAGGAACAAGTGCATCAATGAATTCAACGCATGGTATTAGAAGTGTAAAATTTTTGGATTCACAAGTGGTAATGGTTTTAATGCAAAATGAAAAATACGGTCGAGAAGCATTGTTCGTGACGAGGTTAAATTTTCCGCATCATGTCCAATACCCAGTCAGTTTGTGTTTGTTTACAGAATCCACGTAGGTCTGGGTCAAGTGGGGTCCTGATTTGCCCCCATTGTTACCTTTTTACTAATATGACAACATGCAAACAATTATTGTAACACGAGCCGATCTATCGCTCTACTACTCGTAACTGTCAAGTAAGGTGAGACCTGATGGCGGACCCAAGCAGCATCCAATGGACAATTCAAGCAAAGCCATCATAGAATTGAGTTCAATCTCGCCATGACACAACACAACAATCATTGAAATGGAAAGTGAGCGAGAGTGCCGAGTTTCCATGTGACACTATGGTTTTCATAAAAGGGTTAGACGTATCCAGGCAACGGGCATTTCCGTTGTCGTCAAACAGCGTCGATTGCCATGGAGGTACCTAATATATCCCCCGAAGAAAATAATATGTTGTTGGAAGATGGATGATCAACAGGCAAAAGAAATTATCGAGAGGATCAATTTCAAGGCATCAATATCTTCAATCAAACCGACAGTCCCTCAGTGGACGGGAGACGCAATAATGTCATTAAACTGCAATGCAGATCGACAGCCAAGTTGGCGAACAATAACTCGAAATATTCCTCAATCTCACACATCTTTTTTCCCCCAAACAGCAATAATAAATATGGCTGAAGAAGAGCGTGGAATTTGCGTACGTGACGTAGCTGCTGATGCATTCATTACTGCATATGCTGAACATTTGAAGAATTCGGATAAGTTCGAGCTTCCTGTATGGTCCGACCTTGTCAAGACCGGAACCTTCAAGGAACTTGCACCTTACGGAGATGACTGGTACTACATCCGTGCTGCTTCCATCGCACGTAAGGTATACCTTCGTCCTGGTTTAGGAGTAGGAGCTCTTAGAAAGTGGTACGGAGGAGCTTTCCGTAACGGAGTTAGAGCACAACATTACAAAAAGGCTAATGCAGGAATCATTCGCAGTGTCCTTATTCAGCTTGAGACCATGAAAGTTTGCGAACCTTGCTCGGCAGGAGGACGTAAAATGACTCGTGTTGGACAGCAGGATCTTGATCGTATTGCTAACGCTGTATTTAACGAGGCAGAGGAATAGACGCTCATACCGTGTAAAAGAAAATAAATAAATACAAATCCCACTTTTTGCTATTATTACAGTCCCAAGAACTTCATACTAAGTTGACCATTTACATACATGCACACGGTCCAAATGAAATACGCTGACGAAGGAATCAAGGAATGTTTATAAAATGTATAATATCTTCGTAAAGAAGCTTCCACCGACGCAATTTCCAAGGTATTGTTGACAGAGGAGACTCAGACCATATTTGCTTGAAGGTAACTTCTCCTTCCTTTGTGTAGTCTGGAATCTTTACGTTTCCTACTGGTATAATGATTCGAATGGAAGATGTTAAAAAAACTTCAGCCCAAAGACCGTTTTTAGCATCTTCTAAAGTGATGGGATCATTGCTAACCTGCAATCCATGGCGTTCTGCAGATGCCATCACCAATTGGCGAGCAAAACCGTCTAGCACTGCATCGGATGGCGTACGAATGGTCCCGTCGGAGTAAACTACAAATAAATTTGAAGTCAAACCTTCCAGCAATTCAAATGTTTTCACTTGCTTTAATTCTGAAGATCTCGAAAGGATTATCTCACCTGTATCAGGAATCTTGAATTCTTGTTCAATAGGTCTTCGCTCACTGCACCAAGATGATAGTTTTGCCTTGGGCATATGGTTGTATCGTGATGGTAGCTGCGTTGATTCATTCTTTGGTATTGCGATTGTTGCCATGGTAGGAATTGGATCGTATTCAGTTGGGATTGATGAAAGATTCGTGCAAAATGCATGGCCTCGAACAAGAATATCATTAGGATGATTCGTGTTCTGAGATTGCCACAGAAGAGTAATCATGATGACTTTCACTTGATCTGCTGAGCCCTCGAATGTTAACACTTTCCGTGCATGGGTTATGATGGCATCAATAATTGCTTTACTTTCATCATCGGCTATTGCGATCGAAGCTGCCGACGTAGAAGCAGCCTTGGTTTTTGACGTTGTAGAGAATGTCATTTTTTGGTAAGATGATGATATTCTATCTAGATGGAACTGCTTTCCCCACACCCTGACAGCACCCATACTATTTTCATCTAATTTTGAATTTGAGTTTAAGTCACACCTCATCACGGTGTACGCCCCATGACATCCATGCTGTGCCTCGATGGCCTCCATCCATTCTCTTGGGGAAGACAAGGAATATCGCATACCATTTTGCGAAGATATTTCACTGTTGCCAACAAACTGAATGCCAACGTCTTCACCGTCACGTTCGGAATCAAGGGTTGCAATGCAGCTCCAAGGTTCAGGATTGGCTTTTAATTTTCGAAGTCTAGAAGTTGGATTATGGTCTAGACTCTGGTTCTTCGGATAACAATTCTCGTCAACTCCTTGCTTACGTCCAATAATGAAACAAGTAGCTCTGGATACTACAGAAAGTGAAATAAGTGTAATGGCCAGCAAAGTCAAGAAAGGCATCCTAAGGAAGTTTGTTGTATCTTCCTGTTCAGAAAATTGTAATTCAATCCCTAATTTAATTGTTATGGGATTGAATTATGTAATGGGAAAATGGGAAATGGGTCATGGGTGATAGGACATGGGTGTAGTGATTAGTGATGGGTGATAGGAGGGAGATGGGAGATTGGATATGGGAGGTGATGGATGTTGATATTCAGATTTTTCAATAGCGCGCGCCAAGGTGGTGTGTTGAGAAGATGATGACTGACTACAAAACTCTCTCTCTCTTTCGTCTCCCGACTCCCGATAGCTCCCGATGATGGATGATGGATGATTGAACGAACAGAGAACAGACAGAGGAGGAACCTGACTATCTATTCCTAAATGAGTACTAGAGTTTTACACTTTCTCAACTTTGAATTCAAAGGTACCATCGTTTTCTGCCCTCGTAAAAGTAGCATAACATTTTCCAATTTCCACAATATCTGCATCAGTAGACGAAGTTCTTCCATCCGATGTCAAACGAAAATCCACTATCCTACGAATTCACAACCGATGAAAGCAATCCAAACCGCGTTTCTAGACTAGAGGCTGAATTTGTTGATTTTACACTGAACATGACTCTTCAATGCGGGGATGTCCACCTAATCACAGAACCGGAACACGTACAAAATATACTAAACAAAGCTCACGAGTTTAACACCTCACAAATGAAGGAGACGACATCCAGTGGCATAAAAACAGATTTGGTAAAGAAGAAGGGTGGTGCTATCATCGAAGTTAGTCTTGACGATGTCAATTCGGTCAATATATTTCATGTTCCTGCTTGATCATACATTCTCAATCAGCAACCTACTGTAAGCTTTAATAAGAATCTATATTATGGTCAGAACATGATCCCACGTTTCGGCTTTGGACATACCTTTCATACCGTATCGTCCACTAAGGATTTCACAATAAACAATACCATGTGGAAGCCTCTGTGTCAATGCGCTTATCGACTATCTATCTTCCTTCCAATCTTTGCACTTCTGACTCAATCACAATGCGCACTTCATCGTGTTATATGGCAAAGAAAATTCACAATCAAGCCATTTTCGACTAATTGTTGTTGCTATCATCAGCTTCGTTTAGAATGAAGATGGAGGACTTCCCCAATTTAATGAGGCATTCATATGTCCTTCTTCTCAAGCGATCTTCGCTTACTGGACCAATATAATATTATCACGTGAGCGGCACTTTATTTTACGTAACGTGGGTTCAACGTATTTCCATCTCGCTCAAGTAGGAACACATGCTAATAGCACCAGTTGGTTTTTCGTGAGCATCGGTCACTTCTTTCTGTCATACTTGTGATCAAGGGTAAAAAGATGCTGACAGATGCTTGAGGCTAGAGGCTACTTTCTTCAGAGATATATATGTGGAAAATTGGAATCTGGATTCTTTGAGAAGTCAAGGTTGTAGCATGCGGCAATCCAAGGTCAGCATCACTTTATGTTGATTGTGAGAGTTTCTGGCAATAGTGAGATGCATAGTTTCAGTTACAGTCTCCACAACAACAGTCATGAGAGGGAGAAAGAAAGAAAGAGAGAGAGAAAAGGAGAGAGAAGGAAGTCTCAGTCTTTGCGCGCAAAATATTTGTATTTCATTTTTATGAATATTACCTACCTACCACCGACCTCCACAACGACCAATGGCCATTCATTATCAATAATTAAGCACATTCAGCAGTCTTCAGCAGTCCAAATTCCACAATCCACAGCACCCACTAGGAGAAACAAAGAGGGACGATGAGTCGAAGAGAAAGACAAGAATTAAAGATTTTCAGTGGTGGAGATCTTAACGAAAACCTCATGGATGACCATAGCCCTAAAGCGCAGAAGAGGCGCAGGATAGGCCGTAGTGGAAGCACTGACAACTCTGAGGCGACTGTAACTGTAACGAAAGGAGTCGAGAATTCAATTATTGTAGACCAGGAACAGGTTCGACCAAAGAGTCGAAAGGAACTCCGCACCGAAAAGAAGCAAGCCGCAAAAAAGGCTGCCGCCAGCGTTGATGCCAGTAACAAGCCAACTCCAATAGTCAAGCTATCGGAGGAAGAACAGAAGATGGAACGAATCCGTCTGAAGAAGGAACGCCGAATGGAGACACTCAAGGAGCGAAAGCAACAGGAACGTCTAAATTATAAGGAAATACGGCAGGAGAAGAAGCTTCGGAAAGTAAAGAAGCGCAACAGGCAGATTAATGCCCCTGGTGGCAGTGGTGCGAAGAAAGGTAAAACAGAGCTGCAAAAGATAGAGAGAAAGCAAGACCAAGAAAAGACAAAGAAATCACAAAAGCCAGAGGCCATGGACTCACATGTATTTAACGACTTGTTCAACGGCACCCACAATGATACGACGGGTGCAACCACGCTCAGACTAGGTGTCAAATATATAGACCTGGTCGTGGGCAATGGCCCTGTGGCCCAAGATCGTACGTTAGTCACGGTCAAGTACAAGTTGACGGGTGGGAAATTTGGGGCTACTATTGATAGCTCCAAAAAGTTTAACTTTAGACTTGGAAAGGGAGAAGTGATCCAGGGTTGGGATATTGGTGTGGCTGGGATGAGGGAGGGTGGGAGAAGGCAATTAATTGTACCTCCCAAAGCGGGATATGGGTCCCAGGATATCGGGGCTGGGTCCGGTGCCACCCTCTTCTTTGACGTTACATTGCTTGAGTGTAGAGCATAATTCCATTATAGTAACTGCCTATGTACCAAACGTTGTCGCAAGTCTACTGCCAATGGTAACTATCTGTAAAGGAACTAGTCCTCGATAACAACATAGACATATATGAATCATTATCCCTCTTTCGGCCTGACTTGATAGTCGCACCCTAATTTCCCTTCTCTTCTACTGCGTGATCTCTCAGTAGCACCTTCCTCATCTTATGTGCCTGCTTTTATACACAGTTACATCGCCTCAGCAGATGCAGTTCTCCCATCCGATTACACGAATTCCAAACCAATGAATGTTAACCAAACCGAGTTTTTAGACTACGTGTAGCAGCGCAGGAGATAAAATTGTTGATTTAACACTGTGCATGCACCTAATCAATCACAGAACTGGAACAAATACAAAATACACTAGACAAAGCTTGAAAGATGGCATCAATTGAGATAACAAAAAACTGGTAAAGAAGACGAGCGATGGTATCATTGAAATTAAGCTTGACGAATTTAATTCTATTAATCCAATTCATATTCTTATGTTCTATCAACCTGAGATTCAATTGGAATAAATAACATAGAATTTATTGAGTATTAATTTGACTATCCAAGCTTGGGTTTGGGCAAGCCTTTCGCTAGCTCTAGTACCCTCCACGCTGAAGGATTTCACTAAACAAATGATACCAAATGTGATCTTTTGTGTCAATATGCTCATCTAGTTCCCAACATGTCTTCCAATTTAGTGCTTCCGATGATGATTCGTTCCCAATTTGCGCTCCATAGTCAGGACTCAATATCTTGTTTATAGGGTATATCAACCGCGAAGAGGAAGTGATGAAGGTTTCGGCCCATAATCCTTTTGTCCCATCCTCTAGATCTATGGGACGTTCGTCCACCCTCAGACCACATTTGTTAGCGCATTCCAAAATCAAATGACGAACATAGCCCAAAAGCACTCCATCTGCTGCAGTACGGATACTACCATCATGATATATGGCAAAGAAATTCGAAGTCAAGCCCTCTAACACAATCATTTTATTGGAATTGACATCTTTTTTAAGAAGGAGGACTTCCCCAATTCCATCAGGCATAAATGTTTCCTTCTTTTCAAGAGATCTTCGACTACTAGACCATGAAGATATTTTAGCGTGAGGAGATATGTGCCTATTTGGCAGCTCATCTATAATTGCAGATTGTCGTGAGGAATCAGTTTTGGGAAGTGCTACTGTAGCGACAATATACTTGGGTGTCTTGTTCGGAGCCAAAATCTGCCCGCTAGAGCTAGCATGCCCTCGAACGATAATGTGATCTGAGGATGGTGTCCAGAGAATAGTAACACGAATGATATCACAAACAGCTTTTTGGTCGTGTGCTGCCACTTCTTTAATATGGTATTCTTCATGTTCTAACATCTTCTCTAAAATAGAGTTCATGATAGCATCACTTTCCTTGTGTGCTGCTTTCACAGCATTGTCCTGTACCAAGTTCTTGTCACCGTTATTTTCCCCTTTTGATGGTAGAAGGTGCTTGACCAGTTCCTTGTATGATTTTTCCAACCTATCCAAATGATAGTCTTTGCCCCATACTCTTAAAGTGGCAGAAGGAGAACTTGTCTTTTGTATCATGTCGCAACGGAGAACATCGTATGCACCAGGACCACCATGCGTTTCTTGGTGTTCTACATGTTCCATCCAGTTTCTACTGACTGATAGATCTGTTGGAGATTCGCCGTCAGAGAAGTGAATTTTGGCTTCAGGATTTTTTTGCCGATTGTTTGTTGCTGTGAAATATAGGGACATTTTTGATTTTGCTTCAGGGAATGCTAAGATCGTTGTTATGATTGTAAGTGAGAATGGAAGGAGCATAGTACATTCTTTTTCATTGATTTGTTGGAGAAGCAGAACCTAAGGGTAGAGCAGATACTCAATACTAGATTACTCATCCAGACAGGATTCTCAATTGTCAACAACACCACATGGTTCTCTCCTTCTGATTTGTTGACACCTTTTTTGTGCAGCGTCAAATTCAAATGCCTTCCAGATTACAGGAGAAGACATAGGACTTTCTCAGACGTGTCTGTTGTCTTGCTTCAGTTGACACCAAGATTCTTGTTGATTCGTGTTAACGACTGAGCAAATCAGGTTGCGGGGCTTTTCGTCTGCTTATTTAGCTTATAAAAAGACGCAGCACATGATGAAACAAAGAAGCGCATGGATTGCATAGGATTGCATCATGACGTGACTTATGACTTGAACTTGCTTCTTGGAATCGAGAAAGTTTGGAAAGAACTCAACAATCATACATCATCATCATCATCATCATACATCGTTCATCATACGATATACGAAGATACCATCAAACGCAATGGCAACCCTGATTACACGCTCCACTAAACACAATTCAAGGAAAAACATTGATCGCAACGATATGACAGCAAAGGCAATGAAACAATTACACTCGCATCATCGAGATTCTCATCACAGGCATCATTATCGAGAAAGTGATATTGGTCTTATTGCCAACAAAGATTTGGCATCACGGCTTATTGAGGGCTACCTTCCTACTATTGTGATCGATACAGGGAATGATGAAGAATCAAATGGTCAAATTCGGGACGCCCTCTTTTGTCCCGAACGTAGCTTTGGCGAAGAACAAATTAAGTGCCTCATTCAGAAGGCTAATGAGAGAAGGCGTCTCTGTAATACTGGAATCTCTAATCATAAGTGCTACGTTGTCTTCTACTATAGAGACTCTGTGAAGAAAGGTTTAAGGTGTGCCCATAGGTTCCACCAAGCAGTTCACGACCTGGGAGAAAACCATGGCATCTGTACAACGGTTCTTCGAGGAGGAGCTGGGTCGTGGTTCAAGATGCATGGCAATGACCATCGATTAGTTCAAGATTTTGACAAACATGTCTGTCATAGTAATATCAAACATCGAGTACCTTCTCGTTCGAACAATAGAACTAATGCAAAGGCTTGAGTCTCATCGTCGTCTTGGAATCAATACATAATTGTATATAATTATAATGGGAAATATTTAAATCTTTGTCTTGACTGTCAGTATCGAGCTCTTCATGTAATGTTAAATATTTGTTTTGTAGATACATAGAATATGAGAATAGGAGATAGACAATCATACACAAGTTATGAATAAACTATTCTTTAGTCCTCCTTCGAATGTGATTGAAGTATGTCTGGACAAGCATCCATTATCATGTCATGCGCCTGGTCTTTCCAATTCTCCCTCCATCGCGTCATTCCTCTTATATTACCCCTGAATTTAGCAAGATCGCCGGTTATTTTTTTATCATCGCCTCTCTTTTCAATTAGTAAATGAAGGAATTGTTCTGACAGCTCAAGATCAGAGGTTTGCGAGAACACCCGTCCGTTTACTCCGTCTTGAACCAGCTCATCAAGACA
>Ga0307978_1003550_pt1 | contig 10581 bp, 10 predicted proteins | sample OrgLakmetage1056_FD_203151 | JGI IMG/M metagenome (GOLD analysis project Ga0307978, IMG submission 203151) | Saline water microbial communities from Organic Lake, Antarctica - #1056 | ecosystem: Environmental > Aquatic > Non-marine Saline and Alkaline > Saline | place: Antarctica: Organic Lake...
CAGCAGAAAAGTCGATACGTCGCGACGTATTTGCCTTATATTCTGGAGAAAATACGTCAGATGTTTTATTGTAGGGACTATCTGCGACACTACGAGCCGAGCTTCGATGAAAAATATGCCTGCATTGGGGGATTCAGAATTCGGAATTCAGGAAGCGTGATGTGAATAAACCAAAAAATCTTTCATACAACAAGTACACCTATACACCTACCTGCTCACCTGCTAGCTATCTGCTGGAGCTTCGGAGCTTCGGAGCCACTAGCCAGACGCATACTAGTAAGCATGTTTGCTCACATACATTACTTACTAGTGTCTTGAGTTGAGCTTTGACGGTGCGCTTCGAGTAGCATGCAGCCTGCCACTTTGCTTAAGCACTGCAGTGGATACAAAATAACGCGCCTTGTAGGCCTCTGGGTCTATCTTTACTGACATCGTGCTATCGTGGCGTGCTACTCTTTAGCATTCCGTGAACTTGAATCATGATATTCGCTCGGTAGCAATTATTCCCTCATCCCTATTGTAATGCTTCAGCAGATTTGTTCGTGAGGATGATGGCCACGTCACCACAGGATGCGCCTCGAGCTGCTTCGTCAATCTATGATAGATATGCGACGCTTGTCCATCAGCACTCGACCTTGGTCAAGTTCTTCGAAAGCTCAATTATGAATGTCGCATACTACGCACCGTCTCGCTTTGATGGATCCGCAGAAGTGCTCTCAGAGGTATAAACTACGATACCGTTTGAAAATTTCCTTGTGCCAAAATCATGTATTCACTGCGTCGTTCCTCTATCACCTACCCCCCATGTGTTCAGATTGGCTACTCCGTCTCGTTGCTGCTCGGGCTCCTGCACGATACCATTCTCGCAGCGCCGCCGCCTGGTGCTCCCGCAGCTTCAGCTCTTGCGCCAGCCTCCGGCGGCGGGAGACGACGCAGACCAGCGGCAGCAGCAGCGTCGCCACGTGGAGCTTCCTCTGCGCCAATCGAAGCCGGAGGCGTGGAGTGGGCTGACCCTGCTTCGGCTGCAGACGGCACTGTGGTTTCCGCAGCGCCTTCTTCTCCTTCTTCTTCCGTGTCCTTGGCTCAGCTTGCAACCATGGCGTCGGTGCTGTTAGCAGTAGTGCAGCACGTACAAGTGGTGCTCGAGCTCGTCGCCCTGCGCAAAGGGGGGCTGCCCGCGCGGCACCGGATGGTGGTCACCGTGGAGGCCACCAAGTTTTTGCTGCGGATGATTATATTGGCGCACCGCCAGACCACCCTCTTGGATGGTGGCGCTTACTCGGCGCCGCTACCTGAGGAAGGGGGCGCGTCTGGTGCTGCTGGCAACACCACCACCAACAATAGCTTGACTGGAAACAGTGCCAACGCTGCGATGGGAGGTTTCGGTCCTGGCTACCGGCTCGGCAGTGCCCAAGAAGAGGAAGGCCGAAGTACTTCTGGTGGTGGTGGTGGTGGTGCAGCGGTGAAGGAGACCTACGTGGGCCGCCGGAGTGGGCGTGCAATGACCTTCGCAAACTCGCGCAGCAGCCAAGCGTCCACTGCTGGGACTCCGAGGCACCGAAAGAATTCCAATGCTGCCACTGGCGGGGCTACTGACAATGATAGCATCGGTGGTGGCAGTGGCAGTGGCAGTGGTGGTGGTGGTGGCAGCAGGAGTAGCCTTGAGAACGAAAAGCGTGCAGAGAGAGCACCCGAGCAAAGGGTTGGTTCCGAGGAGGGCCAGGCACGGCCGGCGTGGCTGGATGCTCCAGCGGTTGACCTTGATGCCAACAGGGGGCCCCAAGAAAACGGCGAGGCCGAGGTAGGCAATTCAACAACTAGGAACAGTGGAAGTGTGGCTGCGAGGTGGCAGCGATCGGCTGCCACTGTAATTGGCCCTGGCTCTGCTCTGTGGCGCGCTTTCCATCTCAACGACAGCAGCACTAGTACGAGTAGCTCGACCGGTTGCAGTGAAGAGCGTCCAGAGGACTCAGCGGAAGAGCAGCGAGCCAGATTGGCCGCGTTGGCTGTGCGGTGGAACCTGGCTGCGGAAGTGCTGTACTTTGCGCGCCCTCTGGTGCAAGTGATTCTCAAGTAAGTCTTACGAAGTTTACCTGCCTCTCTTTACTTGCACCTCTCGTTTTCTCTCAAGTCGATGTACTGGCCGCACGCACTGATTCAGGGATTTAAACAGGCCAGCTATTTTAATACCTGTCTTTGGTCTGTGCTTGGCATTTGTCTCAAATGAAATGGTTTTCAAACCCCATTTGCCTTGTTTTTTTTTTTACACCTTTTTTCAGCCACCGGCTGGTGCTGCAGCAATGGCGGGCGCTGGCGTCGAGCTTATGCTGCGACTTGCTAGCGCTGTTTTGCCGCCTCAAAGCCGACCGTTGCCGCGCAGTGCTCGTCGCTGCAGACCCCACAAGTACAAATGCCCCGATCTCCCCTGCAGAAAAGGCGGAGCGGGCCCGGCGGCAGATGGCGTACTGGTACTATTTGTTGCGCGCGCCCCTGTGGCAAAACCTGACTCAGCCGGCTGCAGACGCTGTCGAGGGAGGTGAGAATGCGAAGTCTTTCTTGAAGTGTCAAGTACGTATTTTCACATGCGGTACAGATGACTGAGGTAGGAAGGGGCAAAAGCCCGGGTGAGAATTTTGGGTACTGCATCTCATGCTTTTGTTTGAGAAGACTGGATTCAAATCTGCGTGCGTTTGTGTGCTGAAGTTTTTTCCGTTCTTGCTGATGTTTCTTTTGCTTGAAAGGTCTAGCCGGCGTTCTGATCCTCGGAGGACTCGCCAACTATGCCGTGTCTTTCCTGCATTACAGCCAGAGCCGCCACTTCTACAGCGAGCCAGTTTGAGTGGAATGAAATACCAAAATGCCGTATTTATTGCTTTAGTCCGCTCATCTGTTCTTTTCTGCGTTGCTCGCTTGTCAACTACGTATCATTGAAGCCGGCCCACTTCCGATATTGATTGTAGGGGGAAGATGAAATACCAAGTTTACCTGTCTTTATCTCCGACTGTTGGTAGCGGGCAGCGGGCGAGAAATAGTACATGTTACTTGCAGCGCAAAACCGTACAGGAATCACAAACCCCGAGAGAAGCATACGACCTATAGAACTGGGCCACTAGTGCATGCCTGATGCGTTTATAAAGTCAACGCGGCTCATGTCTGCATGTCTTCCCGTCTTGCACGATGGCATATTTATTATCTCATGTACTTCTGAGCGAGTGTAGGTGTAGGGAGTTGCGCTAAGCGCCAACTCCAATCCACTGAGGCACTTATGATTCGATTCTGTAGGCAACAACACATCTTTTCTCCACGGAAGCTAGTCCTCACGGCATTAGTGAAACAGTTTGCATCAATAGTCATAGGGAAAACGTAGGCTAATTCAATCAATAAGGAACATGCGAAAATTGATACGACGTAAGGATATGTTATCTAGGCTAGCACGCCCAATATGGCACCTCATTCCAAACGAATTCTAGCTCCTCTTCAAAACTTCCGTTTTCCATATCTCTGCATCTGGACGAGGCGCCCCTGGCGGGGCACGCGAATTAAAGCAGGCGGGCGCAGCCATTCTTTTAAATCTCGAGGATCCGAGGGCGCAGGCATAGCTTCAAAGACGTTGCCGTCGTCATCAAGATTCATTAGACCGTCCTGTTCGGGCCCGTCAACTTTTGATGACGCAGTCTTTCTTGATGTACTGGCTACATTTTCCTGGTGATGAAGTGATGTCGAATTGATTTTGCGGACCTTCGGCTTTGGATGAGCCTTATACCATGAAGCCCTGCTGCTGCTCTTTTCACGCTTTTGTTTCCGCCGTTCTTGTCCCGATAACGCTGCCGAAGAAAGGCTCGGGAGCTAGAGGGTAAACAAAGGGAAGTTGGGAAGGAAAGCACAGGAGGAGAAAGTGTGAAGTGAATGAAAGTCACTCGCAGAAATGAAGTCTCGTTGGCGGCCACGCACCTTGCGTTCGGCAGCACAGTTGAGGAACAGCACGCCGGTAGTGCCGTCGGCACAGAAGCGTGGGCCCGTCGGCAATTCTTCCTCGTACTGTTGCGCGTGCACGTGGCCAAAGACGTGCAAGACAGGCGCGCGGTTGCGCCGAAGCGACAAGTTCCCCCTTGGGAAGGGTGACGTGGTCGTCTTCGCCTCTGGTGCAGTTTCTTCAAAGCTGCTGCAACTAGAACTAGAGGAAGGGGTGCTGGCATCAGCAACAATTGTGGATGTGGTCGTAGGTGTGGCATCAGCAGCAGCAGCAGCAGTGGAAGATGCAGGAGTGTGGTCATACGAAGTGGTCACGGTTGGCACACCAGGTGGGTTCAAGCCACTTGCCATGCTGCTCAACTGCGTCATCAGAAAGCGGTCGCCCACTCCCATGGTGCCCTTCTTGATCTAATGTGGTAACAAAGAGCAGGTAAAATAGACTGCGGTACGAACATGTGTCCACTATGAAAAAAGTCTTAGATACGAGGTAAAAATATTAAGGAAGAACGTGGAGAAGGTTTATTGAAATGTCTTGCTCTTACTGTGTCGAGGCGGTTCAAAGGCGGGCCGTGGGTCATTAAAATCCATGGATCTGTTGTGTCGGCGGCTGCTTCTAGAGCACGCCTATTAAAAGTATTGAATGTGTTTTTGGTTAAGTGGTCATACAATTCAAGCATAAGTGCAGAATGTTTATCTTATATAACGATAATTCTTCGCGGAACGATACAATAATGCTTCAAGGGTCAAATCTCGCTTGAAAAGGGTCAAATCTCGCTTGAAAAGGGCGACTAACCACTTTGCCTGCCAAAAGCAAGTGTGGTCTTCGTTGCCACTTCGGGCGGGGTAAGTGAAGTGCTGGTTGAGCCCGCCATGGTACTGTGGGGTCCACGCACTTCCAAACACGCGAACTACGCGACGGCGAAAAGGAGGAGGCAACAATGGGTGCGCTGGCGCATCAGCATTGATGGTATCTGGCTGCGGCACCTGTCCCAGGTGCGGTACTTCTGGCGAAGATGCACTAGAAGGCGCATGCTTCGCGGCGGAAAGCTCTGCGTCATTTGGCGTTGGGTCATACTCAGCGTTAAGGTCAATGTCAACGTATTCGTGGTCTAAGTAGTGCACCCGTGGGTGATGGTGGGATGGTATGCTAGCAAAGAGCTCAGCTAGCGCAGACGACTGTGGGCGGTGGGGAAGACTCGACGAAGGTGTCGGCGCACGAGGAGACGTCGACGACCTGGGTGACAACGGCAATTCTGTAGCAAGCGGCCAGCGCTTTCGAGCATCTCTAACGGGTGGGAAAGTGCAGGACACGCAGCCAGTGCCTTGGGAGCACAGGAGTGAATCGTGGTTGCCAGCAATGAACACGACGTGCAACTTCGGATGGCGCTCCACGACTGCCGCCAGCAAGCACCCCCACCTTTTGCCTCCATAAAATACAAATAGAAGACCAAAACAAGGCAGTCAGCTTCGAATCATCAAGAAAGACAGCCGGGGAGGCAATCGCGGAAGAGGTCTGCACTTCATTATTATATTCGTTGATCTTTGGCGCGAAATCAAATAATCAAGGTGCAGCATCCTCTTCACCTTGCCAAGTGACGCGCCTCAGTGTCGCGAGGGTTCTCTACATGGCTGCGGCGGTCTTCGTAGGCACCGTTGTTCGTAGAAAGCTCTTCGTTGAAGGAGACACCGAGATCTGCAATAGTTCGTCCATGAAAACGAAAAGATATTCAGTCAGCTATTATTCAATCTTGGGTCAGGTTCTGGAAGTATTTTTGCATCCGCAAATGCCGAGAATAAGATACAATATGTGTAGCCAACCGATGCTATTACGTACCCCCCGCGATCAAGAGCAGTTCAGTGTCCTCAGGGATTGACCCGGGATCTTGTAGAGACACGCGCTTCAGCCCATCAGAATTCTCCACATCAATGTACTGCCGAAGCTGTCAAACAGAAATATATCAAAAAACACTGAAGACATGACAGACCAGTGTACCATGCACGACTAGAACTGTCACAGATCACAGATACACAAAATCGCGCATTTACTTGATTGGAGTGCAAATCAGCAGTTGCAGCGATACGGATGCCATCTCCATGTAAATCTACGCCCACAAATCGCGGTGCCGCTCTGTCCATATTTTCATCGTCACTTTCCGGTAAGTCGCCATTTTTGAAACCATGGCCAGGGCTAATGGCCTCGATTTTCCCTGGAGACTTCATGAAATGTTTGACGTAGGTTGCTAGGTCACCGCTACATTCAGAGCTAGAAATTGTGTTCACATTTTCAAAGATTCCTTCGCCGCCGTGTACTCTCGATTCAGTAGCCGGCATTTCCATGCTAGCTACTGTAGCAATTCATAGATAGACTTGGACTTCCCTTTCACTTTTCTAGTCACGATTAAACCAAGGGTATCTTTGATTAAATTTAAGATGAAGATCGAGATTTTACTTGTCTTATATTCTTCGCATCTACACCTATCTGAAGGTAGTCTCAAGCTAGCTACAGCTATAGTACAGCAGCTTTTGAGCTACAGTGATAATATTGGTCCTCTGTCTGAGATGAGGCCGGTCCTTTTACAGTTGAATACAACGAAATATTCCAAAAATTTTCTCCGAGAGAACGAATGTTCTTCACCGCTGAAAATCTTTCGTCGCGACCTGTTGCGACGTTGCGTCCTTGTTGACCCGTAATAGGTACTGTACTGTAGACACGATGGATACTGTATCATTGCATCCTTGCTACTAAAAAGAGCTGCCCGCACGACTTGATTGCCTTTTTATCTGTGGTTTCTTTTAGATTCCTCAGGCTGCCACAACATCGTTTGTTCATAGTGAAGAGCTAATTTCATTCGGAAAGTTGTCGCTCACCGGCATGAATGAAAGGTACTGTACCTGTGTTATTTCGTGGAACTGTCGACATGTTCACACTTCATGCATGAAACCGCGGTGTGCAGTCTCACATTAAAGGGACGTCAAGGGCAACCTTAGCTCATATTATCGTGATATGCTTTTTCTTCTTTGACCTCTAGCAGCTTCTGTACCAAACGACTGCGTGAAAGTCGTGAAAGTGAAGACGAAGTGATGTATTCGGGAAGCAGCACTCATGAAACTGCAGAGAATGAAGAAGAGATTGAATGTCTAGGAAGTAGCCTCACTAGGATTGCAGAGAATAAGATAGAGCTTCATGAACATGTCAATTCTGGAGATTCGTCCTCAGATAACGAGCCGTACGAATACTCCGACGGGGACGAAGATGGCCACACTTCACAGGGTACGCTTATGATTTAGTGATGTAAACGATTATGCTGTCTTTGAATAAACATCACAAGTCCTTCGCCAAAGATTATCAAAGTACATGTTCACTTTTCTTCCTATCATTTCGGGCACGAATCTCCATTGAATTCGGTACAGCAGACGAGCCAGTAAAGCATGATACACAGCAGCGGGCGCTTTCGCAAAGCTCGGGAATGCCACTCGAATATGACGAAAGCGCTTCCACGATTGAAGGATTTGACATGGCTGCATACTCTGAAGCTGGTTGGACTACTGTGGGCAGTGCGAGTGGCAACACGAGCAAAGATTCAGAAAAAGGAAAGTCGGATCAGATACGGCGCCGCGTCAGTGCTCATTTAGAGCGCGAGGTAGACGTCCTATTCTACTTCATGAATTGCTGTTTATATCTACGATTCGATGCTTCAGCCATTTTGAATTCATTTGAAGCGAGTGCACATGCACATGCGCACGCACATGCATTATGTATCCAATGTTCTCCAAAAATATAATTTTAGATTCATTCATCTTTCCTTCTGTTGAAGGCCCGGCCTAGAGCGCGTTGTGATGTCGACGAACTAAATGCGTATATGTCCTCCCCGGACGCTCTAGCTGCCTTCCACGGCTCAAAGTATAACGATGCACTCGTTGGCGCTGCAGCAGCTCAAGAGAGTACTTCCGAAGATCGCGATTTGCCACCAGTCTCCAATGCTGCTTCAGGTGCTGTGCCTCTACCTCCTCCTCCTCCTCCTGCAACCGCAGCGTATGCCAATGCGGCTGAAACAGCCGAGGATGCCAAAAGAGCTGAAATAATTAGTGCAGCAATCGCAGCCCGGTCAAAGTACGGCGGTGTGCGGGCCGGGTCCTGGTGTGGCATGGCAGTGTGGATTGCCATTGACCCCGCCCGTTTTTTGCTTGATTGGGAGCGCGCCGTGGCATGGGGGCTCGACCCAAATCTCGACCTGGTACCAATCAATTCAAGTCCGCATTATAATAGAAGCTAGATTTGCTCTTAGTTGCACTCTTCTCGCGAATTTAATGCTAAGTACAAGACAATGTGTACAGAACATTTATTCCTTTCTCGTACTTGACAATTCTGTGTGCACGCACATGCACACGAGCTGAAGTGAACGTACTAACTGGGTAAACATTAGGTTGCCCGCTTGGAATTCGAAAATCTATACCTCGATGCGCCCACTGCCCCGAAAATCACTCAAGTGCGGCAAGCTCCGCCGGGGTGCGACCTCAATCGCTTCGAGCTTGATGAAACTCAGCCTTGTGGCCTCGAATGGGTAATCCGAGACCGACTCATTTCGTATTTTCGAGAACCTGGGGGCTGGCCTCAGAAGATATTCAGCCGGACCGTAATTGACGAGGTTAAGCGCTCAATAGTACATGATGTTCCTGCAGATCTGAAGTATTTGACTTTCCCCGTACAACTAAATTCCATTGAATAGATCTTCGTATAAGATATAATCAAAGAATGCATTTCCATTTTTCTTGAGGTTTCCTCCTTCCATCACTTTTCATCTCCTTTCAAGAATTAAGATTTCACAAAAGAATACTGCACTGTCTTTTCAGGTGGCTGAGTGTGCTGTGGCGTCCGTTGAACTGGCGATCGAAGCGCTGCGGCGATCTTCTGGCGACAAGAACGATGCGTTAGAATTGCTCCTGGATCCAACCAAGCGTGAGCATCTTGACGCCTTCCTCGCCACTGAGGCTGAAGCTGCGCCTACCTTGCCTCCACGGTAACATTTCTAGGAAGAAAGGACTACTTGGCTTTTTGAGTTCTTACCTCTTTACTCACGCTCAAAGCTCTTTTGGTGATGAAATCTATATTCAGCCCTTAAAACTACAACACTGTCGATTCAATCAATTTTGTAATCGTAACGGTGAAATGAAGCCAAAGAGAACGTAAACAAAAAGAAGCATACTTGAATTAACCCTTTATTATTGTTTCAGATTTCACGATCCTCGTGGCAAATTTGCGTGTAAATCCATACTGCGAGAGGCGGTTGTAAAGTTACGCAGTTTCTTCCCAAACGCACCCGGTGAAGTATTGCTGACTACTGTTGAGACATTCACGGGTGAGAGTGACGGCAAATGTGACATAGCAAGAGCAGCATCGGCACTCGGTGATAATCTCGACATTCAAAGCACCCTTCGAAGCAGTGATTTGGAATCGCCTTGGGATGCTGCGTCCGTTTGGCGAGCTAAAGAATCAACGATGGCGCAGGCGAACTTCATCATGCGAATTGTACACTTCATCGAAGACAAAGTACGAAGGACCATCGCAATACTCTCTCTATCTACTGTTATTTTACAGAAAGCACGTATGTTAATTCTCACGCTAATCTTTATTTGTGCAGAGCTTTACTATTTGTATTGAATTATTGTGTTGTGCATTTAATTCCAGTTCCTTATCAATGCGCACTCCAACAGGTGCGGTCAGTAAATTCACGCTGTCTGGTATGCGACATCCCGCTGTCCATACCTGGTTTCAAGCCCTCTGTGTGCGATGGACCACTCTGCACATTTCGCCATGAAGAATTTGGTTCGTAAAAGAAAACACGCTTTTGAATAATTTGCATAGAAGTGTGAGTGTTCATTCTTATTCATGCTTCCTGCCCAGGTCTAGGGCTGGAGCTCGCGGCTGAAGTTCTTCGGAACCCTTCGTTGCTCGATTTATTGGTGTCGTTTCTGTACACGTCTGTGTATGGCGGCCGCATTGGATTGATGTACCCCTCAACAGTGCAAAGATCGCAAGCTGATGGAACAGTGAGATCCTTCGTGAAATCAGACCTCGATAACGATGATGGAAGTTCACCTTCCAATAGTAGTGGAGCAGCCACAAGTTCAAGGGCTGCCAATACTGCTGCTGCTGCTGCTACTGCCTCGACGTCCTCGACTGTATTGAATGACGAATTTCCAGCAGAGCGCATGAATTTGCCCTTGCTAAAAGATGTGCTTGACAAGATGCCGTCCATTGCATGTTTGCAAGCGTGGGCCCGCGGGGAAGAAGCATCCAGCGAGGCAGCTTCAGACTCTGAGGAGTACCATAATTCAGCATACCCATTGGACCCCGAGACCACGAATGGCAGCTATGTTGAATCTGCCCCTAAGTCTATGCCTTATTCCTTACCGGTAAGTAATATCAGTGCAGAATTCGTCTCCCCTCATAAAGAGTGGTCAGCTGATCGCCAAATCAGAGAGCGCAGCGGAACCATGCTGCGGCGCAAATTGGATGAGGTTAGATGCATATTCATGTTGGTCTTTACCTCAAGGACGCACGCATACTATCTTGAACCTCATGAGCGTTCTAGGCTATCACGTATTGAG
>Ga0307978_1003551_pt1 | contig 10580 bp, 11 predicted proteins | sample OrgLakmetage1056_FD_203151 | JGI IMG/M metagenome (GOLD analysis project Ga0307978, IMG submission 203151) | Saline water microbial communities from Organic Lake, Antarctica - #1056 | ecosystem: Environmental > Aquatic > Non-marine Saline and Alkaline > Saline | place: Antarctica: Organic Lake...
CCGGTGCGGCAGCGATTGTGTCGGCGGTGGCGGCAGAATGGGGTGTCGAGGTACTCACCGAGACCCCAACAGCAGTACCTCGAGAAGATGGCGTGAGAGCTACAATAGCGAAGGCAGAAGTAGCGCGGCGCGATGGCCTCGATGCGTCAAATTTCACCACGCTGGGTGGACTTCGGCATGCTGGATTTGAAGTAGTGCGCTATCATGTGCCACGTCTATCCACAGGCGGCGATGGCCATGGCGGCGATAAAGAGACGTTGCCGACGAGCTATTCCGCAAAGGAAGACTCTATCGTCTTACGCGTGCTAGAGCGTCGTGCCAATGCCAAGTTATCTTTCGCCGAGTTAGCGCCACGCAGCAATGACGTAGGCGACGCCAGCTGCTTCAACAATCGCGTAGACAACACGGGCAACGTGCGAGTGTGGCCCGCAGAGGAAGTGCTGCTGCATCTGCTTATACTCGCTGCACGTCAGCACGGGGCCGTTCTTACGCCCTATTCATATAATGTAGCATCTGCTCTTCCGATAGACGCATCTAGCAGTAGCAGCAGCAGCAACAGTGCCGAGCTCTCTCCATCGTCAAGCAGTGAGCCATATCCGGCCGCACTTCCAGCGAGCTTCTTCGCAAGCGGTGGAAAGCGTGTGCTTGAGCTCGGCGGTGGGATGACCGCTCTAGCAGGTTTCGGGTTTGCTGCCGCAACTCAACACGATTCCTTCGCGCCAGCGTCCTTGCCAGCGCCACCTCAAGCGAACTCGTCCCATGATGGCACTCCTTCTGCTTTGGTGGCGCATGTGACGGTTACCGACGGCAATTCTTCTTCCGTTGAGGCTCAGCGCGCTGCCGCTGCTTTGAATGCGCCACTGCTCGGTGAGTGTGACGTGGCGGTGCAACGACTCTTTTGGGAGGAAGAAGACGCCTCGGGCACGGAGGCTGCTTTGCGCCTAGCGTTAAGAAATCGTGGTCCTCGTGCTGCTGCAACTACTACAACTGGCACTGACAGTGCACGGGACAACGATAATAAGGAGGACAAGGTGTGTGTCGGTAGCACAGTGGAAGCGCAGTGGCAAACAGGGCGGAAATGGCACCGCAACGCAATTGTAAAAGCAGTACACGTGGATGGGTCGATGGCCATAGCTTACGCGGATGGCGACTATTGGGCTCATGTGCCTCCCTACAAGGTCCGTTGGCCAGGCAACACAAAGCCATTGGCGCCGCCTCCGTATGCTCCTAATTTTGCTGCTGCAGTGAAATCGATTGCAATGACAACCGCGAAAAATGAAGCTTCATCACTCCCACCGCCACCTCCAGAAGACGGCAGTGGTGAGGGCAGTAATGGCGAAAACAGTAGCGGCAGCAGCGATGAGTTAGACGAATGTTTACGTTATGATTTGATAGTTGGCGCCGACTTGCTTTTCTTCGAGTCTCACGCTGCGCTTGCCAAGACTTTGGACCGCCTTCTCAAGAAACAACCCACCGCTCCTGTGTTGATTGATGGTGCCAACAACAAGAACCCCTTTGGGAACAGCACCGAGAACAGCACTGAAATTACATGTGCAGCGACAGCGTTACTGGTGCAGCCGAGCCGCAACGGCACGATGGAGCGGTTCTGCGCGCACCCTGACGTCACCAGCCGCTTTGCAGTGGAGGTCTTCAACGGCCCTTTGCTTTGCCCTCGATTGGCGGAAGCGCACGCCCGCTACCGAAGTGACCCGGCTTATTCGCCAACCCTGCATTGCCCGCAACTCGTGCGCCTCACTCGGCTGCCCGTGAAATCAGCTGAGTAGCTGATGGCGTGTAGACCTTTCAACGAAGTTGAATAATGAGACGTTAATTGACCACTAATAGCCCGCTCGATTCCGCATCTCGCATGGGCGCGCAAAGGGAGTGGCGTTAGCTATTATTAAGCATTAAGAGGGCCTTTTGACTTTCGATCAATAACGCCATTTAAGAAACCAACAATATACTTAGAAACCACCCCATGAATACTTAATAGAATTGAAAGTAGAAGTCGAAGGGTGAGCTGCAAGAAGCAAGTCGAATGTGAAGCAGTAAACCCAAGCAACTGCACTATAGTTGCGACTTTTTCGTAATATTGTTATTCTTTTTAAATGCGCAATACTATATAAAAACTCTCAACAGGACTTTTGATGGGGCCTACTTAGTACCATTTCCATTTCCGTTTTCAGAAGATGGCTGGGGTTAACACGTGTGGTAGATTAGCACCGCGCATGAACAGCTCAAGATAGCTTCCAAATTGCCCTCTCCCCTAATTTTTCTTTTCCTGGTTATTTATGACATAAATAACTTGATCATGATTCAGAAATCTCCGCTGCGACCGCATGCGGCTTCGAGAACCAGGATGGAATTGCTGGGTAAATGCCCAAGTGAAGCCGCCTAAAAAGAGAAGACGAGAGCGCACAGAAGGCAACATGAAATGCATGAGAGGGCGAGAAAAGGAAAAAGAAAGTGAAAGCAGAATCATACATATTTGATGAGACTTCCAAGGTCCAGAAAGATAACAGTGGCCAGAGGGAGAATTGAATGGCATGGCCATCAAAAACGAGCGAGACAAATTTGCATATGCACGTTTGCACATGGACCTATTGACTCATCTTACTTGGTTTTCGGCGACCACCCGAGCTTTGTGGAGTGTTGCCAGAGCTCAAACTTTGGCTTCCCGCTTGCGCTGCTGGTCGTCGGCTTCAAGCCATCCTTGGCCATCGCCTCCAACAAGGCCCGCCGCGCACCCGCAGCTTCGTCAGTCGCAGTGTCGGCGAGGCCAAAGGGGGCTACAGCGAGCTTGCGGGCGGGCTGCACACCATACTGGCAGGTCCATTTGGGACCGTGCAACGTGGCGTCGTACAGCCCTTGCAGAGGAAAAGTTGATGATGAAGAAGCGGCTACAGGCGGATTGGCGCTGCCCTCGGGGAGTTGACCTCCTCCGGCAGCAGCGGCAGCGTAAATGCCCCCGTCCTCTTCTTCGGCTTCTGCTTCTACGTTGTCGTTAGCCTCCTGCGCCGCTTCCGTGTTGAGCACGTCCTGAGACGGCAGTGGCGGCAAGCAGCTCCAAGGGTCTAAGCCCGGGCAAAGCATCGAGGGGATTGGCACCGTCCAAGAAATGCGGCGCACGCTAGGGCCACCGCGGGAGGTGCTAGCAGCAGAAGCTGAGGAGCTCGTCGAGCCGAGTGGAAGCGACTCCACCGACACGCTTAGCGGTGACACCGTCACGTACTCGTCACCGTATTTGCCTGAGGTTCGGATTGAAAATCAAAATGCAAATAAATAAATAATGCAATGCACAGGATGAATGAGATAAAAGAGGGGGAAAAAGTTGAAGTCAATCTGGCGTTCTTTAGGAACTGCAATATGATAATTGGGGTTGTCTTCTTTTAAACTTCAAACCTCTGAAAGGGAGGGCTTCAGCGAAGGCGTGTTCGGGTAAGAAAGATCCAATGAGCCGTTCCGCGTCGGCTGGGTCGGACGAGTCAAGTACCAAACCCACCTTTTGGATGAAATCAAGAAATAACACGAAGACATTCCAACCATCGAACAATCAACAGGGACATGGGGCACCGGCGTAATGTATAACCCACAGCGAAAGTCTCCTCCTCCAAGACAATGTTGAATCAATTCCCTCTTCCCCGATCAGGGTGACTAACAAGTAACAAAACGATTACAAGTACACTACTATCACATTTTTTAAAAAGATTTTGATTCTCCACCTCGATCACAGCCTGAGGCACAGTTTCCACCAAGTCGTATCCGTTGCGTCGCTCCAGCACTTTGAAAGGCACTTTTTCCGCGTGGGGCGAGCTGTACACGTTCAAGACGTCCATGGTCCGGGGCACCACTTGCGACAACAACAAGCCTAATGTGCCCCCACCAGGTGCTACCCACGTGTCGAAGAGGCCGGTAATTTGCCGTCTTAAACCCGTGGAGCCACTGTTGCTGCTGCTGCTGCTGCTATCAACCAGCTCCGTGACGACTTCACATGTACCGCTAACGCGCGCGCGCGGCCGCCACGGTAGAGGCCAAGTGCCTGAGAAAGTCCATGTGGCAGTAAATGTTTCCACAGTGCTAGCTGCACCAGCATCATCAGCGACCTTTTCTTCTTCTTTTTTGGCAAACGGATTCGGCCAACCGTTGTCATCACCATCTGCTTCGTCAGCATCCGCTCGATCGGCGAATGTACAGCCCGTCACAGCAAACGTGGCGTCTTCGAAAAAGGAGCCTAAGCCACGCACTCGCTCTTCAATTACCGCAGCGCCGCCCACAGATTCCGAATCACCGTCCCAGCGACAGCCTGATGAGAGAAGTTGTCGTAATATGCTTGGAGCGCTGTCGCTAGTGGCTGATGACGCAGGGTCATCTCCAGCTCCAGCGTCCGGCACACGCCCGTAGATATTTGGACGACGATTGGCCTTTCGTGCACCATATGCTAATGCCTCACGCCACGCACTTTCCAGTTGTAACCTGACTTCGGCGGCGGCTTCTAGGTCAGAGTTTGCTCCCTGGGCTGTAGTTGGTGAAGTCTCGGCTGGAGCTGACGAATCGAGCGCTCTTAGAACATGCTGCCTGCTTCCATGTCGATTTGCGATTAATCCAGGGCTTGTGGTCCAACTCGTGACCCGCGCTGCTGCAGCTAAACACGCTAGCACGCGTACGTGTTGCCTTGTGTTGACCATTTTTAGCTTCAACTTTCATTTCCTGACGGCGTTCACAAAAACATTGATGCGATATTATATTCGTGCATCCCAAAATATGGTTGCCAGGTTGGAGGTTGGGCACGTGGGCCTTGGCCTTGGGCTTGGGCTTGATGCATGCAGGCGTGGAGCCATGGATCATGGGATGGGCGTGGGCGCATGGGTATGCGCACTGCACACAACACAAATACGCCACGCTTAGCGTGACGGCCCCAATCCCGGAGTCTAGCTCCGCATGAACTTTGGAATAACCCGAAAGAAAAAGCACACTTAAAAGGAAAGGGGCACCTGATGGCAGTCGGGATTTGGATTTGGGGTTCCTCATTCCTCTTCCCTCAGGCATCAACCCCGGTGAATTCCGGTTTATAGGGTCTATTGGCAATTGGTTTACGCCCCCTCTTCGCGGCTCTCAAGGCCGCTGTGGGAGTTTGGGAGTGGGAGTTTTCTCCTTAGGGGTGCTTAAGGCACTAAGGCAAACACTTGTAGAATTCCTTTGCGCTAGCCTTCTAATTCCGGCCCTTCGGGGCCTGTGTCGAAAAGGAAAGGGGCGAGGTCTCATAGTTCTAGTTCGAAATTCCGCGTAAAACACGTCTGATTGGTGAAAATTACTTCCCCGCCTACTTTCCACTTTTAACTACGCAACTATATTCAAAAGCAAGATCCAAGCGCGCTAATTATACATCCAATCAATGAAGCGCTGCCGCGAATTCCTTAATTCCTTTTCCTCTATCTCAGTTGCGGCCTTTGAGCCTCTTAGCTCTCATTCTTTCTCCTCGCTCCAGCCGCCCTTGATTTCTTCGTCGTCAGGAATCTCCACGTCATCCAGGGCACTCATAATCACGCAAAACCGCACCAGTTTTTCGAACTCCGAGAGGTCGATGCGCCCGTCTCCGTCTTCGTCGAAGATGTGGGCGAATTGGCGGCAGTGCGCGTCGGTGACGGCCCATGACTCGGAGTTCGTGAGCTCGATGATGACGGGGAAGAGGTGCTCGGGGTCCATCACGCCGTTGCGTTCCACGTCCAATTCTTTGAACCTGCGACGCAAAAGGCAAAGGCAAGAATTGGAGTGAGGTGCATTGTGCAAAGGCGCAACAAAAGAGGCAGCCAAGACGCTGAGCACACATCACTTTGCTGGAACCAATTTGACGCACGCAATGGTTTTCATAAACCCCTCATGTTTGGTCAGTCTTCGTACCGTGTTTGCACTTCGTCCCAAAAGTCGTTGGAGCTCAAAAAGTCGCGCACGGGAACGGGGCAATGCTTTTCGAACTTGTCAATCATTTTCACGTCGTGCTCGACGCACTTGATCACCTGTTGCACACACGCATCATGCCACAGTACGCATACATTGCAAGGAACAAAAATATGCCAGCAACATCGCCGGGTTGTTGGTAACATGTATACTATTCCACGTGCGTATTTTGTTCAGTTCCATCACACACACCTCGTCGACTTGCATCTTGGCCAAATTCATGGTCTTGACCGCGTCGTCTTCCTCGTCCGCCGTGCTGCCCTCGACCGTAGTCATCAGCACGCAGAACCGCAAAAGATCGTTGAACTCCGTCAACGAAATTTGTCCGTTGCCGTCGGTATCGAAAATCCGCATGAACTGGAGAAAGACAACCCCGAGTACGAATGAGTAAAGATCGGAAAGGCGCATGTGAGACTCGAACAATGCGGTCTTCTCTGTAGCTTGTCGCTCTTTTCTCTCAACCTGCATCACCTTAAGCACAGATTCCTTCGAAAGCACGTCGTACCCTACCTTGGTTATTCAACCTGAAGACAAGTCATACCTTTTTGCAGTGTTCCTCTGTGATCGCCCACGCCTCTGAGTCAGTAAGCTCCATGATTACAGGGAAGAGCTCTTCTGCCTCGATGGTGCCGCTTTCGTCGACATCGAGCGCGCGATAACGCTCCTCGGCCGTTTTCCAAAACTCTTCTGACTGCAAAAAGGTTCGGATTTCAGAAGGCGCGCGCCGCTCAATTTTGCCGACGATCGAAGCATCTCGCCGGACCTAGCGGATTAACGAGCATTGTTTAAAGAGTGCAAATGGGGTGATTTTGACAGAGAAAGTTCTAAGAAGTGCCGCATGTTGCATGTCTAATCAGAGCAAGGACGGTACAAAACAACTCCCGCATGTAGCCTCTGTATCATTCGTACCATTTCGATGATGTCGTCAAGCTCCATTTGCGCGTACTCGATTTCCATCTCCAGCTCCGCCAACTCGGCCTCGAATCCCTGGAGCTCATCGTTTGGCTGTCCGTAAAAAATATATATAGACGAAGTATAGAGAGAGGTTATAGAGATTTAGGAGCCAAGGCAATTGATAGAGGAAATGCAAAAGTGCCGGCGACACTATAATGCGTATCTATGACCGAATTGAGTAGGACGTGAAGAAGACAGACTTTACTTTTGAAAGCAATTCCTCAAAGCTAGTGCATACCGTGCGGTTGCCATCTTCTGAGTCGCCGCCCTCCACTGTAGTCATCAGCACGCAGAACCGCAAAAGGTTGCAGAACTCAGAAAACGAAATGTCTCCGTTGCCATCGGTATCGAAGATCCGCATGAACTGAAGGAGAAAAGATACACATATGCCAATGAGACAGTGAAAGAAGAAGGCATTCCAAAGACGATTCGAGAAACATCTTTTGCACCAGTATACAGCGAAATGCGAACATGCTAATGCTTGTTACTGTTCTCAAATGACAGTGACGACTTTCTCCTCACATCATGCCCGAATAATTTCAAACCTTTTTGCAGTGACTTTCGGTGATCGCCCACGCTTGGGAGTCAGTGAGTTCCATGATCACAGGGAAGAGCTCGTCTGCTTCGATAGTGCCACTGTTATCCACGTCAAGAGCACGATAACGCTCCTCCGCTGCCGCCCAGAAATCCTCGGATTGCAAGAAGTCCCGAATTTCTTGAGGTGCCTTGCGCTCAATTTTGCCGATCGTGGAGGCATCTCGGCGTACCTTCAGGGAAGGGTGAATTTCAAAGTTACGCAATAGAAGATCGATGGTGCTCATGAAGGCACAATAGCACTGGGAAATTCGAATGAGGGCTGGTCAACTCAGAATACACGAAGACACATGTGAAAGTACAGCTCTTGTACCATGTCAATGATGTCATCAAGCTCCATTTGTGCGAACTCCACTTCCAATTCCGCCTCGAAATCCTCCAGATCCTTGTTCTAATTCAGGATTAGAGCAGAAAAAAAAAGAGAGGAACAAAACGTTATGCATTCATTTTCACAAAGAGAGGGAGAAGATACAGTTTTTGAACTTTTAGTGACGTACTCCGTCGACAGCGTTAACGGTGCTCTCCACGGTGGTCGCGAGTACGCAGAATTTGAGGAGGTCGCAGAACTCGGAAAGGGAAATTTCACCGTTGCCATCCGTGTCGAAAATTCGCATGAACTGCAGGAGACAGGAAGAAATGTGAGGCTAAGGAGAAGTTCTTGAACGAAGTGCAAAAGGAACGTCCAAAAATTCAAGGATGGCGTTTCTATATCCAAATAAAAAAAAACATCTGGCTTCATGAGAGCTGCACCAACTAGTTTTCAGTACCTTTTTGCAGTGGGTTTCAGTAATCACCCAAGCTTGCGAATCTGTGAGCTCCATGATTACAGCGAAGAGCTCGTCTGCTTCGATTGATCCGCTGTTATCGACGTCAAGCTCGCGGTAACGCTCAGTGGCAGTTGCCCAGAAATCCTCGGATTGCAAGAAGTCCCGAATTTCCGGTGGTGCCTTGCGCTCAATCTTGCCAATCGTAGAGGCATCTCGGCGTACCTTTCGATAAAGATTAGGCGTCAAAATTATTCGTTAATTTATCACTAGCAACACAGTCGTGCTACGCATGCGAAACGGGGAAGGGAACAAACACTTGAAAAATTCAAAGATCAAAATGGCTTTCGCCGACAACAAAAGCACAACAAGCAGCGTTAACTTACCATTTCGATGATGTCGTCAAGCTCCATTTGCGCGTACTCGATTTCCATCTCCAGCTCCGCCAACTCGGCCTCGAATCCCTGGAGCTCATCGTTTGGCTGTGATTGGTTGAGGTTGGGCCTCGAGCCATTGTTGCTGGGTGCCACCACAATCCCCAAGCTGCGCAGCCGCTCGTCCAGATCGGCTTCTTCTTCCGCCAGCCGCCGGTTTTCGTCCTCCAACTTCTGGTTGTACCTGCAGCACATGCACGTAATGCGAAGCAATAGGATATCGGTGGGTGTGGGAGACAAGCAACGCGCGTTAAAAACCCCGAGCAAACGAAGTACATGAAACTCAGACCGACAAGGATTGGAGAGACAAAATGGCGTAACAGCTATCCCATTTTACACTTCTCCTAGGCAATCAGTTCTCCTATGCAAGGCCTTCTCTGTGTGCTTTCAGAACAGTCAACTCACGCTTCAAAGCTTTCGATGGTCGGAGCGAGTCCCGCCAAGGACGACTTCATGTGCGCCACCAGGAACTCCGCGTCACCCGGCTCGTTGTTGCGCCAGACCTCCTCAATGGGGCCCTTGAGCAACTTGTCCAGATCCACGAAGTTCACCATGGCCCCGTTGTTGTTGCTGGAGCTGCTGCTTTGTTTCGAGGAAGGTCCCTTCATCTTGGGGGCTTTGGGATTGACGGGGGGCATCGACACCATCTGGTCCAAACTTCCAGTCAAGTCGTCGAAATCGTCGCCTGCCGTGCCGTTGCCTGACATCCACATGGCGTTGTCGGTACCGTCGTCGTCGTAGGACACCGGCATTTCGCGCTCGAGGGCAGGAGGTGGCCTAGGGGGGAAAGAAGATGCACACGAGAAAACTCGCGGGTTAGGACATGCAAATAGGTTCAGTGCGGGGATTCGCAACAAGTGAACTAGGGCTATCCATGGGGAATATTAATGAAAGAAAATTAGCTAGTTGCAGATGCGAGGCTTGTGCGAGGCTTCCGGCAATGCTTGCCACGCGATTAGACTACTTGTTTTTCGTGAAGACTTACTCGGCGAGCACCTCTGACCGGAGTTTGAAGTAGAAGCGGTCGGTTTCGGGGTCCGACTCTGGCTGTACAACATCAAGGATCATGTGAAGCGATGAACGGTGTCAAGTGCAGCGCAAAGCACAAGCCTCGTACCTCTATGGCCGAAATGATTTGCTTTTTGGCGCACAACGCAGAAACGCTGGACCACAACGCAGCCCTTTCCAAAATCAGGGAAGTCGTAAAATTCTCAGAATTCGTACGACATCGTGAAATCGTAAAAAGCACATCCCTCAATGGCGGCCGCCGACGTCGTAAAGCTTAGCACGGAGTACGGCGCGGGCATTACATGCCACGCGTTTAACAAAGATGGATCCAGTAAGTCTTTACCGCTATTAGCTCTACTCTCACCACTTGCCTTTCCAAGTTCATCTTCAACGCAATAGAGCCTGCCCTAGGATCGCGCCTGCACGTGTTGATGGCTCCTTTGACAGTCTCCTTTCGTTACTTGTGAGCTTGACCTCGCGTGCTGCCCATTCGGTGCTTCACAGAGGTGGCCATTTGCCCCAATAGCAACGAATTGTTCATCTATGCTATGGGTGGAGACGGAAAATGGGTGCTTGAGCACCAACTCAAAGAGGTCAGGCCAACATATAAGCAGTCCATACCAGGGTCAACATTACACTCTGGCTGAAGCATAATTCAAGCCATTTGACTTTAGAACTATGTGCTGATATCGAATTATTTGAATGGACATGAGTAGTATTCTTTGTGACTTTACAATCCAGCTCTTGTGTATTGTACTTTATCAACTTCTTTCTCTGAGGATCCTCGCATTACCACCCTTCTCTATGTCACCTCTGTATGGCTACCTTTCCGATATGTGCGTGGCCCTTTCGAATATGAACAGCACGACAT
>Ga0307978_1003559_pt1 | contig 10570 bp, 12 predicted proteins | sample OrgLakmetage1056_FD_203151 | JGI IMG/M metagenome (GOLD analysis project Ga0307978, IMG submission 203151) | Saline water microbial communities from Organic Lake, Antarctica - #1056 | ecosystem: Environmental > Aquatic > Non-marine Saline and Alkaline > Saline | place: Antarctica: Organic Lake...
TTTTTTTTTTTGATTCTTTACACTTAAGTACTTTCTATGTTTTGATGGCGGTGGATGGGTGGGTAAAACTTCGATTCATTTTTTCTTTTCTCTGTTTTCTAGACCTACACGATGGAGGGCAACGTCGAGTCGGAAGAAGGGCAAGGCGTGATCCCACGGTCCGTGCACACGATCTTTGAGCGGCTGGAGAAAGGCAACTACTCCAAAAGTTCCGTCAAGGTACTGTAGTGGTTGATGAATTGAAAAGAATTGTCAAAAAAAAATAAGGAGAGAGAAAACAAAAAGAGAAATTGTGCGTGCTGAGTGCTTTTTCTGCTTAAGTCCACATTCGTGTTGCCAACAGCGAATTGGGCTAGTTATTTGCGATTCACTAGTATGCAATCATGAAATGCATCGCGGTACGCCTACGCCAGCTCAATTCTCTCCTTTCCTTCGTGGTACTCTAGGTGACTTATCTGGAGATTTACAACGAAGAACTGTCCGATTTGCTGTACGATCCCATGGTAAGCACTTTATCATCACATCGTCACACACGCAATCTTGCACATTTAACCGGTGATGCAGTGGTGCAGGATTTTTCTGTGTTTATCTTCTTCAATCTTTGTTCTATGATCTTGTGATAACTGCCGTTACCATAATTTGCGATTCTAATTGATACGTGTGTGAAATCAACTCAGGCGGGCCCCCTCATGAGCCCAACCAAACAAAAGAAAGGCGACCACCACAGCGACGCCGCCAGCAAGAAATCTGGTGCCGGTACCGGTGGTGCTTCGGCTTTTCGGCCCGGCGGCCCCGCCCCAAAGCTGATCGTGGTCGACGACAAAAAGCGCGGCACTTACTGCCACGGCCTCAACGAGGTACTTACATGTACATGTTTATCGTAGCATGTATTTTTTACCTGTAGTATAATAGAGAGAAAGACTATAGTGTCTTCTGCAGGACTTGTGTGGCGTGCCGTGCGTTGTTGGTGGTGGTGGTGACAGTAAAGCTTGAAATTTTCCATGAAACAAGATAGGAAAGATGCTTGTATTGTAGACATATATATTTGTAGATAGGTACAAGTCAATGCAGAGTTTTATTATTGTTCAAAAGATGTGTACGTGCCGTATACTGAATGAATGTGCGACACACGCGCACCCTGCTGTCCTCATAAATTCAATTGTACACTATTGTATCGTATTATATTAGGTGGAAGTGCACGGGGTCAGCGACGTCTTAAGCATTTTACAGGCGGCGCAAGAGCGAAGGCGGGTGGCGGAAACCAAAATGAACAAGTCCTCGTCGCGGTCGCACTGCATTTTCAGCATTACCGTGAACACTGTAGAAGGTACATGTGATGTGTTGGCAACAGGAGCACGCCATTCTTACTCCAATAGCATCATTTGATCCGTGTTGTCTCTCGATAGCTCTCGTGCATGCGTTGGGCTGTGACTGCGGTAGTAATTGCATTCCTAAGTAGCTATTCGCATCTCAAAATTCCATCAAATACCATAATGAACCTCGATAGCAGCCCCGATGTTGACGTTACAGTAGTCTCCTCATTACCAATTGACGTTTCTATCTGCTGCTGTTTTTGACGTGACCACAACGACAGGAGACAACGGCGACGGCGGCATGCTGATCGAGCACACGGGGAGGCTGCATTTGTGCGACTTGGCTGGCAGCGAGTGCGCGAAATCGGCGGTATGTATTAGGGCATAGACGATACTGATTGTGGTGGTGGTGGTGGTGGTGATGCGTTGCTTCGAAGTGTCTCTCTTCATAGAAAACATAATACCCTGGATGAATCTTTCAATGAATCGCTACTTTCTTTCTGCTGCTCACACCCGCTGAATACACACACGTACAGGGGAGCGATGCGGACAACGGCGGTGCCAGCGGCTCTTCCAAACTTGCCCAAGAGCGCATGAACATCAACCAGTCGTTGCTCACGCTGGGGCGCGTGATTTGCTCCCTGAAGGAAATTTCCCTGGAAGACGACCCAAAAAAAGCGGCCGCAAAAGCCAAATCCACACGCATTCCGTACCGCGACAGCAAATTGACACGAGTGCTGCAGGTGAACGTGCTTTTGAAGGAAGCAAAGGAGACGAAATGGTTGTATTTGAGTTGTTATTGCAACATATTGACATTGCAGCAGATCCTTTGTTGTAGCTATTGTTACTACTGTACGCTATCTTGTCGTTTTGAAGGTGTGTGAGAAAAGGTACAAACGAGAGGTGTCGAGATGCTGTTGCTGCTATCTGTACTTCGTTACTTGACTCCTTTTGTCCTTGTGTCTCCTCTTGTCTCTCCCCCGGTGCTTCCTCTTATCATCTCATCTCAACAACGCCTACAGGAAGCCCTCGGTGGTCGCAGCAAGACCTGTATCATTGCTACCGTGTCTCCTTCGATTCTTGCCGTAGACGACACCGTGTCGACCCTCAATTACGCCGAGCAGGTAATCCAAATTCTAGGTAGAAGGAGGAGTCTGAGATCCCGTTTGTATATTAGAGTAGAGTGAAAAAAGTATCTATCTATTCATACAAGAGCGTTTACTTATGTATTCGTTTGTCTCGTTTCTTTCTTTTTTTTTACCTTTCTATGTTCTCCCACCTGTGCACGCATGACCAATTAATCGTGTTTTTGTTATGAACGACATTAGGCCCACGGGATCAAGAACAAGCAGCAAGAGTCGAGCATCAAGCTCTCGGGTGTTCCTGCGGGCTATACCCGGCCTACAGGTGCCAGTGGTGGCGGCGGCAGTAGCAGTGGTGGCACCTTGGATGACTGGAATCAGGTACGAGTGAGCTAGTACTGTAGATATTAATACATGTGTTGCTATCGACACTGCTTCTGAAGAAGCTTTGAGATGAAAATTCTGATACATCTCACTTATTCTTGTCGATATGTGCTCATCATCCCCGCCTTACGAACCTTTCCCATTCTTTTTTCACCCCCTCAAACAGGTGGAATGCAAGCTCGCCTACATGGAGGCACAGGTGGAAGAAGCGCAACACGCACTGGGCAAGAAACATGCCTCGATGGTAGCCGCGCAGGAAGTGGTGGAGAGCCTCGAGGCCAACTGCAAGGCATTGAAAGAGCGGGTGGAAAAAGTTGACGCGACGCTCGAGCGAGAAGTGGTGAGAGAAAGAGGGAATAGTGAAGAGGGTAGGGGAGTGAAAGTAGAATGGAGGGCAAAGACTTTTTTTTTATTGAAGAAGAATGAATCAACGTTGAAAAGAAAAAAAATGTTTTCGTTAAATCTTCAGTGTATTGATTTGATCTAAAGCCAGCGCTCTCTTCAATTTTTTGTATCTTTCACGTCCCATTCCCTTTGTTCATTCCACCTTCCTTGTAGGTTGCCAAGACGGCTTACCTCAGTGCTGCATCGGAAGCCACCGATGAACTCGAAAACGCTCGGAGCGCCATTGAGAGTGCCCAAGCAGGCGCTGCTACTGAGATTGCTGCGGTCGTGGAAGACACGGCAAGAAGCGGGCAACAGTGGGCTTCGGAATTGAGCGCATCTGTAGAGGAGTCCGGGAAATTGACGAGTGAAATTTTGGTGTCTTCAGAACAGCGCACGGTGCAACAGGCGAAGGATGCAACAGAAGCATGTGCTGTTGTAGTGCAAGAGCAAAAGGCACAGGTGAGAGATCGTAGGAAAAGACCGAGGGATAATGAAGCAGCGAAAAGGAAAAAAAAAAGTAAGATGAAAACAGCTTTCTGATAATTATCTGTAAAAAAGAATGTTTGCTTTCTATATACGATTGAAGCTTTATTCTCACTTTTCTATTCTCTCATTTATTTGCTCTGCCAGGACGAGGCTGCACTCTTGGAGCTGCGCGAGGGTTACTGCCACCGTACAACCACCAGCGTGAACTCGGTGCTCGCCACTGTGAAACAAGGCGAATCCGCCCTCTCTGAGTGGGGGTCGGCTTCGCAAGCACAACTGACTGAAGCCGGAACAGCTCTGGATGCACTGGGCAGTGAACACACGAAAGAGTTGGCAGGTATAAATTTCGAGCAATTAAATTATCATATCGAAGATCAATGCGGGAGACCCATCCTCTTGTAAATTCGTGCAGCGATTTGTATTTTGATTCCTGGCAACACCTGGTGTCATTTGAACTCGATTATTTTTCATAACGTGACCTTTTGCGTATGGTCGCCCGGATTTTACTGCGTGCTGTGCACAGATACTCAAGCAAGCATGGCAAAGAATTTGGTAGCTACCCAATCCTCGGTGGCCAAGCAGCACAAAAGGTTGACAGCTCTGCAGACTGAATTGGAAGCACAGAGCAAGGACGAAACCACTCTCCAGGTATTCACATGGCTATATGTGCGATAGTTGATTGCTTTCATTTACGTTGCAACTTGTGTTGACAGCAAATTGAATAATTTAGGCAGATGTTGATTGACGAGAACTCATGCATTTATTCAATTTCTTCTTTTCTTCGTCTCTTCGTTGTCTTCATGGTTTTTGTCACCTTTCGCCAACACAGGCGGCCATGCACGAACTTGCTAGCGACGCTCAAACGAACGCACAAGACCACCAACGTGCTCTGGATGGCTTTGCCAAGACCACGATTGCTGCTAGCGTAGCGCAAAAAGATGGGCGCCGCAACGCCGAGCTTGACAATGGGTTGAATTCCATGCAAGCTCTAGTGAATGTTACGAGGACAGAGCAACAGGCACAGGCAGAGGAAAACGCGAATTTGCGCAAGCAAGAGCTATCAGCGATCTCGATTGGTACTATCGCAGCGGTGAAGGCGCAAGAAGATGGGCGCCGCCACAAGGAGCTCAACTCTGGCCTAGCCTCGATGCAGGCTCTCGTGGAGAAGACTGCTGCTGACCAGGGTACTAGCGTGTCTAAAAACGCAGCCAGTCGCATCTCCGAGCTGGAGACCATTTCAGATGGTACAAGGAAGGCTGCCAAAGAGCAAGAAGACGGGCGCCGCAATGATAAACTCGAACTAGGACTAGCCTCGATGCTAGCATTGGTGACCTCCACTAAAGAAAACTTGCAAACGCAGGCAGAGGCGAACACAGCACAGCGCAACCAAGAGCTATCAGCGATCTCGACTGGTACTATCGCAGCGGTGAAGGCGCAAGAAGATGGGCGCCGCCACAAGGAGCTCAACTCTGGCCTAGCCTCGATGCAGGCTCTCGTGGAGAAGACTGCTGCTGACCAGGGTACTAGCGTGTCTAAAAACGCAGCCAGTCGCATCTCCGAGCTGGAGACCATTTCAGCCGGTACCATTGCTGCTAGCGAAGCGCAAAAAGATGGGCGCCGCAATGCAGAGCTTGACAATGGTTTGAAGTCGATGCAAGCTCTAGTGGATGCCACAGCTTCAGCCGCTGCGATCGACTTCAGTGGTCAACAAGACGATCTCGCAGCCGCGCTTTGCGAACTAGAGGGAGGCAACGCTCGCCTGGTAAAAAAAAGTACATGTTTTTGTTGATAGGTTCATGGAAAATGAAGAGAGCGAAATGAGTACTTGCATCGACACTCCTTTCACAGAACCGAATTTTTAAAACATCGTCCTATATCAAGTGTCGCGTATTCATGCTTCCAGCCAAAATGAATTCTTGATATTTTTGCTTGTTGCTGTGATTCAGGCCCATGCCAATGCTCTGACGGAAGCTGACAAGGTTCTGGAGAAGAACGCTTCCGAGCTCCAGAGCAACCTGGCTACTCAAAGGAAGGGGCTCGATGACATTGGTGTGAAAATGACGGAAGAGCACGGTGAAAAACAACTGTGCCAAGACCTCGAGGCAACGCGTAAAGCAACTAATAACGCTCGTCAGCACTGCCTGGATGACCTGCAAGCACAACAGGTACGACAGATCTGTAGATCATTACTTCATATATATATCTGTAGTAGTAGAAGTCCCGAGGCGTGTTAGAGGGCCATTAAAGATTGCAGCTTGATGACTAGTACAGAGAATAATGCCATGTCGAAAATGCTTGATTTATTGCCAATGCCAATTTCCAAGGAAGATATAGCCTATTGTATAAATGTGTTCGTATTCTAAAGGATGTGTTTAGTGCAGTATCTTCTCCCTTTTGCTCGTTCCTCATTTTGGATTTGTTTGTTCTATCATGCCACATCAGGACGAACTCCGGGCTCAGGCCGCTGAATTGCAGCGCACACGCGACGAGAACGAAGCTGGTCTCAAAGCTACGCTCGAGTCTCAAGCAGCGCACTTGCTCGCCGGGCAAAAGCAGCACCACGAACAGCTTGATGCACAGGCAGCTGCGCTGGCTGCCCACCAAGCAGAATTAAACAAGGCTGCGCAAGTCCGAGCTGACGCACAAGAGGCCATGACCAACAAGGTGAGCAAGAGTGCGGAAATGCTAGGATAAGCCTCACCTCACTGCCTTCAGCTTTTCACCACACTTGCTCTTCCTTTCAGCGTCCTCCTCATGATTGAAGAAGCATTATCGAAGTGCGTATTGAATTTTCTCATCATGATGATGCTCATACTTAAAAAAAAACATCCAGGTGATGGCGGGAGTAGCGGAGCTGTTGCGCGAAGGCATGGCGACGTTAACCAGCCAATCAGAATCCAGCATGAAGGAGCTGACAGCACAAAACGATGCTTTGATGAAGGCCAACCGTGACCTCCATGCTCAGGTGTGCTGACCTGCCTCTTTTGATTTTCTGGTGCTATTCAATAGACTATAATCTCTTTTTGTCTGGCGCCGTATTCTCCTTCTCTACAGCTGTCTTTTTAAAATTGAAGTATTTTCTCTCTTTTCTCTCTCGAGAAACATCTGAAAGACACTTATGAATTTACTATTCTTCTCAGGTGGCCAAATTCACTGCGGAAGCGTTGACGATCAAGGACACAGCCACCTCCGAAGTGGGCACCTGGGGCTGTGCCAACAGCGACCTCAAACAACAAGTTCTCGCCACGCAGCAACGCTCACACGCCCTCACTGAAGCCGAAACTGCGGCGGGTCAAGTGTTCAACCAGCAATGCGACGATCTTGTGACGGAAAGCCAGCGCTGGGGGCAGTCCAACCGTGAAGTAGCCGCTCTAGTGGAGATGGAAGCAAGGTCCAGCACCCAAGCTCATGATGACGTGGGCTCTTTACGTGAAACCTACGGTCAAGCACATGTAAGATTGCAGCAAGAGACGTCCGGCTGGGGCAACAGCAACCGCGACGTGGCCACTCAGCTCCGGCAATTGACCGAGAACAGCGCGGCGATGGCCGCCGCGCAAGTGACTTTCACGGAAGAATTCGCGCCCCAGCAGCAAGAAGCTCTCGCACATGTAACCGCATGGAAGCACAGCGACGAGTCGGTGGTTCGTGAGATGCAGAAATTGGCCAAATCGACAGATGCTACAGCCAATGAGGTGGAATGCGATCGTAAGGCGTTTGTAGCCTCTTCAGAGGCCTTTGTGAGTGCGTTCACGCCACAGCAGGCAGAAGCAATCTCCAACGTTGCTGCGTGGGAGAACAGTGATACGGAGGTTGTTGAAAAGATGCAACAGTTGGCAGCAGACACCGATACATGCAGTGCCAAGGTGACCTCAGACAAGGATGCCTTTGTGGCCTCAACCAACACGTTTGTGGATGCGTTCACCTCACAGCAACAAGAAGCTTTGGCACATGTAGCCGCATGGAAGCACAGCGACGAGTCGGTGGTTCGTGAGATGCAGAAATTGGCCGAATCCACGGATGCTACGAGCGACAGTGTGGACTGCGATCGTGCTGCCTTTGTTGAGTCAGCGAATCAGTTTGTGGCTGAATTTACGCCACAGCAGGCAGAAGCAATTTCCAACGTTGCTGCGTGGGAGAACAGCGACAAGGAGGTAGTTGAGCAGATGCAGCAGTTGGCAGCAGACACCGATACATGCAATGCCAAGGTGACCTCAGACAAGGATGCCTTCCTAGCGTCTTCTACAACCTTTGCCAAAACGTTTGCGCCCCAGCAACAAGAAGCTTTGGCACATGTAGCCGCCTGGAAGAGCAGCGATGAGTCAGTCGTCAGCGAAATGCAGAAATTGGCCGAATCCATCAACGATCGCAGCGCACAAGTCGGAGCTTGCGCAAAACAACGCGACGAGCAAGCCTCAGCCGCTGCACAAGTTGCAGCAGGGGTCGCAACGCGCACGCAGGCCAACTTAGGAGCTGTCCAGCTAGAGCTGGGCAGAGAGGGCAATGATGGGTTGAAAGCTTCGTTGGCTGACTCGGATAAACATGCGCGTGCCAAGGGCGACCAACTCCAACAACAGGTCAATAGTAATGCCCGCAATACATCGGAGCACAGATTATACGCACTCGTGTTGATGTATACTTGTACACACACTGTCCTGAATGCGTTTTACACTTTCATTTCACATGTTTGGTTTCATTGTACAAAATTCCCGCAAATCCATACCCGGCCTTTCATGCTTTCGTCTACTCTATCCACCAGGCGAATGCATGGCGTACTGCGGTGGCGACCTGCCTCTCCACGCAAAGCAAAGCGATTGAGGATGGCCTCGCGCCACGGCCGGAGCTGATGGCTGCCGTTCATAGGCACAGCGACGCAGCTACCAACGAACTGAGTGCCCTCGCAGCTTATGCGTCCAAACAATACCAAGAACGGCACGACCATCTGTCTACTGCTCTGACAACCCAGAGCGAGAAGTGGCAAACGGAAGCTTCCTGCATTGCGCAGGAATTGGCGAACGCGCAGGCCGAAGTCCAAAAAGGCACCTCCGCTGTGGCAGCGGCGTGTGAAGTGCATCGTGAGGCTCTGACCATTGCTGCGGCCAACACACGAGCGGTGAGCCATTTGGGACAAGGAGAGAGGCAAAGAGAAATGGTTTGTATAAATGTGTGCGTAATTGAGGAAAGCATCGTACTAATTCCTCCTTCTAGGTGCGCTCATTCTTGCTACTTCTCGCTCATCAACTCACTTTCTATATTTAAATTAATTTTATCTCTCTGTAATAACAGGTGCTTGAAGGAGACGGAGTGCATGCTACCAACGCTCGAAAAGCCCTTGCCGAAGAACAAGACCTCCTTGCGTCTTTGCGGCGTCATGCTGCCACTCTCGCAACTGCTGACCTACCTCCTGTTGTAGATTCTGCCGCTGCTGATGAGAATGGTGACGAACACAGCAATAACCAAGAGAACGAAGAGAGTGAGGTCGAGAACTCTAACATTCCGAACGTGTCCTCCTCCTCCTCGTCCACGCTGCTGCCTCGGTCTCCGCTGGGCCGAAGCAACAGCGGCAACGAAATTGCCGAGCCCTCGGGCTTTTTGTCCCCCGCTACCAAGGCGGCAGCCCAGGAAATCATTGCCAACGCTGGCCTCAGTGGCAGCAGTGGCAGCGGCAGTGGCAAGCACCATCCTCAGGCACCTCGGAGCAGCCGTGGTCGTTTAGCAGCGCGTCTGCAAGCCACAGCGAGGTCTCCCGGTGGCGACAAGCAAGTGATGGAAGCAAACCTTCTGCCAGAGCCACCACCTGAAGACCGGGGCTCGGAAAACGCAGCGCCTCCGGTGGCGCTGTGAAGGTCCCAAATGAAAGAAGTCAAAAAGAAAATGTGAAGACGAACGAAAGAAAAAGAGTTGAACAGGAAAAGCAAAAAGGAATTGAAATGAGAGCTGCGAGTGAGGTAGATGAAAAGCGAAAAGTAAGGAAAGAGAGAGAAAGAAGAGAGAAGCAAAACAGAAGCTGGAGAGGATAATGAATTGTTTCTCTATATCCTTAATCGCGGTATTCGCATAAAGCTTCGAGCTGCATGAAGCATACAAGAAGTTTTTGGTACATGAAAAGGCGCCGAATTATTTCACTGGCTAGTCTAGTCTAGTTAATACTCTCCCAAAAAAACAAGGAAAGGCACGTACACAGCAGTCACAGAGGCACATAGAGAATGCACTTGAGCTGCATATGCGCTAGCAAATTCGCTCCAGAAGGCCAATTATGGCTCCAACTGGCGCTTTTCCTCCGAACAAGTCGGCAAGACTGAGTGCTCGTTCGTGTGTCACGTCCCAGGTCCACGAGGCAATTCTCTGGGCTATCTTTTCACTGGCCCCTGTTCATTTCGTTCATTTAGGCTGCTGCATGCAGTTCTCAGAATTCTTGACGGAGGAAGGGATCCTTCCTTACACGCATATCAGGTATATCACGCCGAAGTTATTGCTGCACAAACAACGCCCACCCTTCTACCTTTTACTTTTCTGTGGCTGGCTGTGGACTGTGGATTGCAGGGTCTCGCGTAGAGTTCTCGTCTTGGCTGAGGATTATGCTCGTTTTTCGTCAACGATACGAGATTTAGTTTCGATTTTGTCGAGAGCACACCCCAGTGGAGCTCAAATCAATTTAGTGCTCTAAATAGCCAGCACTAAATTCCAACACCAAGACACGGCCGACCCTGTAAGCCACGGGGGCTTCAATTTTATGTTAAATTAAACGTTATTTAAGCCAATTAAAGCCCACTTAATTGGCACTAAATCCCAACACCAAGACACGGCCGACCCAGGAAGCTCTGGGGGCTTTAACGATAAATTTAGTGCTAATTTCAAAGCTTAAATTTAAGGTTAAATTTGGAGCTCATATGGTGACCTAAATTTAACGTTAAATTTAAG